>Ga0335070_10000731_pt1 | contig 37274 bp, 28 predicted proteins | sample Lox_Sample_13_FD_206722 | JGI IMG/M metagenome (GOLD analysis project Ga0335070, IMG submission 206722) | Soil microbial communities from Loxahatchee National Wildlife Refuge, Florida, United States - Lox_Sample_1.3 | ecosystem: Environmental > Terrestrial > Soil > Wetlands | place: USA... | reverse complement strand
GCCGCCCCACTGTGACTGAGGTCAAAGTCAATCGCAAGGCGGCGGACCGCGTGGCGTCGGGCCATCCGTGGATTTTTTCAAGCGACGTGGTGGAGCGCGATCACGCAGCGCCGGGCTCGGTGGTGAAGGTGGTGAACCACCTCGGCAAGCCTATCGGCACGGCTCACTACAGTTCCACCTCGCAAATCTGCCTGCGACTGCTGTCGCACGACATTCAGGAAATCGATCGCGGTTTCTTCGCGCAACGGCTGGCAGAGGCCAACGAATACCGCCGGGTCGTTGTGCGCGATACCGACGCCTATCGCGTGGTGCACGGCGAGGGCGACCGGCTGCCGGCGCTGGTGGGCGATCGCTACGGCGATTATCTGGTGATGCAAACCCTCGACCAGGGAATGGATGCGGCGAAGGAGTGGATCATCCAGGCGCTGGTCGAGCTGTTTTCCCCGCGCGGCATCGTGGCGCGGAATGACGTCGCGGTGCGCGCGCACGAGCAATTGCCGCTTGAAACCGGCGTGGTATTCGGCGAGGCGCCGGCCGAGGTGACCGTCCACATGAACGGCCTCTCGTTCCGCGCGGATCTCATCCACGGCCAGAAAACCGGCATTTACCTCGACCAGCGCGAAAACTACGTGGCCGCGGCGCGCTACGCGCGCGGCAAGGCGCTTGACTGCTTCACTTCGACCGGCGGTTTTGCGTTGCATCTCGCCGCAAAATGCGAAACGGTGGAGGCGGTGGATTCGAGCGCCGCCGCGCTGGCCACGGCGGAAGCCAACCGTGCGGCCAACGGGATCGGCAACGTCACGTTTCGCGAGGCCGACGTATTTGAAATCCTGGGAGGTTACGCCGCGGCGCGCCGCGAGTTTTCAACCGTGGTGCTCGACCCTCCGGCCTTCGCCAAAAGCCGCCGCAATCTCGAAGCCGCCGCGCGCGGATACAAGGAAATCAACCTGCGCGCGCTGCGCCTGCTCGGCCGCGGCGGAATTCTCGTCACCTGCTCCTGCTCGCATCATGTCAGTGAGGCCACGCTGCTCGAAATCGTAGCAGAAGCCGCTCTCGACGCCGGCCGCGAGCTGCGCGTCCTCGAGCGCCGCACCCAGGCGCAGGACCATCCGATCCTGCTCACCGTTCCCGAGACGCATTACCTGAAGTGCCTGGTGTTGCAGGTGGTGTGAGGCATGGGAGACCCCATCCACGTTATCCACAACGAATCCGCACATCGTTTTGAGGTTCACGTTGACAACGACACGGCGGCGCTGCTCTATCGCAGAGAAGGCGGCACGATCACTTTCGTACATACACGAGTTCCCGAGGGGATCGCGCGGCACGGGATCGGAAGCGAGCTGGTGCGGACGGGTCTGGAGTTTGCGAAGAGCCAGGGTCTCACGGTGATTCCGCTCTGCCCGTTCGCGGCGGCATACATACGGAACCATGCGGAGTATTTGGAGCTGGTTGCGGAGAAGTTTCGGCAGAGTTAGAGCGAGCTCGCGACCCGAAGAAAATACCGCTCCCTTTGGTCGCGGCTCGGTTTCGGGCGGGCGTTCACTCGACGGTGGTGATCTTCGCGGAGTGGGAGAATCGGCCGGCCTCGTGGCCGTTGATCGCGGCCAGCGCCAGCGACATCATCTGGACGGGTAGCATCTCCATCACGGGGCGTACGAGCGCTGGAACGCGGGGCAGGCGGAACACTTCGTCCGCCGCGTCTTCGCCGACGACCACCGACTTCCCGCCTGCCGCGGCGATATCGTCGGCCAGGCGCCGGTTGAGTTTCGCGCCCGCCTCGTCGCCTTCGAAAACCACGACGAACACGTGCGGCGCCAGCAGCTCAAAGGGGCCGTGCCGGAATGCGGCGGCGCTCATGCCTTCCGCGGGAGTGTGCGTGGACTCCTTGAGAATCAAGCCGCCGTTTTCCGCGGCAGCCAGCGAGGCTCCGCGTCCGGTGACGAAGACGTGTTTGATGCCGGCTAGCCGGGGCAGCAGGTTCTCGACATGCGATCTCCAGTTGGCCAAGTACGCTTTCGCGGCGGGAGCGGCCTGCTGTAACTGTTCGCGCGTTTTGGCGAGGTCCGCGCCGCGCAGCACCGCGCTCAGCCACTCCAAGACCACGAGCGTCGCAACGTAGGTTTTGCAGGAAACCGTTGTTTCCTGGCCGGCGCGCATCAGCACCACGGCGTCGGACTGCGCTGCAAGCGGCGAGTCGGGAGTATTCGTCACACCGATCGTCGGCACACGGCCGGCCGTCAGACCCAGCAGGCGAATGGTTTCTGCACTGCGGCCGGACTGCGACACAGCGACCAGAAGCGTGTGTTCGTCCAGTAGGCGGCGCATGTAGAGCACAAGCTCCGAGGTTTCGACCATCTGCGAAGGAATGCCAAATTCGCACAACGCCAGGTACAAGGGATAGAACACCTGAAACGAGCTGCCCATGCCGGTGAGCACGGCTCGCTTGTAGTCGCCGCGACTGAGAGATCGCGCGAACTTCTGCAGCGCGGCGCTGTTCTCAAGCCCGTCCACAGCCCGCTGCAGCGCTTGCGGCTGGTCGAGAAGATCGGCGAGATATGGGCCTTCAATCAGCTTCGAGTTAACGGGAGGGATCATTTATTCAGTATCCTCGACGCAGAGACGACTTCCACACGCGCTGGCATAGATGCGCAGCACCTTGCGGATGCGATCCTGAATCAGGTTCGCCGGCTGATTGCGGAGAGCGCCGGACCGGACGGCGTCGTACTGCTCGGGCAGATACTGGCTAAGCAGCGTAAGCGGAGCGGGCGCGCCGGTCAGGTTATGGATCAGCTTCTGGAGTTCGCGCTCGACGGACGGGTCCGGCCAGTAGTAGCGGCTGCGATCGCTGTAGCTGTAGCGCCGCGCGAAGCAAAGCTCCGCGTCATCACCGTGGTAGTAGGCCTTCCAGTGCGCGGAGTTGCTCAACATCGCTTGATCGAGCGCTTCAGGGACTTGAGAGAGCGACACTCCGCGGCGGTTTCCCAGCCACTCGCGTTCGATCTCACTCAGCGCGAAAACGGCCTCTCGAAATGCAAAAGTCAGCCACGGACCGACTTTGAGGATGGCAAAGTGATCGTCCACCATCCGGCGCAGCGCGAGCGGAGGCTGGTAATCAGTGGAGTGGGCTTCATAGACCAGCAAGGGGGATGCGGGGAGGCACTGGCTCAGAGAGCGAGCCTTAGCGCGATCGTACTCGAAGACAGACGCGTCGCCGAATTCCACGCCAGGCTGAACCACGAGTCCGATCACGCGCTCCCAAGCGGCGGCGAGCGAGTGTTTCAGGAACGCGGCGCGGCAGTTGTCAAGCGTTGTCTTTGCATGCTCGATGCGTGTGACGGCAGGAGCCACTCCCGGCTCCGTCTCGCCTCCCGGGATCGGCACTTCGGTGCCGATAACATAGAGCGGCGCGGGCGGACCAGCGGGCAACTCGGTCCAGGCTTGTTCGGCGACCTGGCAGAGCGCCGCCGCGCGTCCGGCAATCACTTCGTCGGTGAGAGGCTGTGCGTCATCGGCGCATGCCATGCTCGCATCGAGATGGATTTTCGAGTAGCCCGCGAGCACGCTGGCGCGCACCAGCACAGCGGCTTTCTCGAGAGCCGATTGAGCCGGTTCCTGACGCCATGGATACGGCCCCAGGTGATCGCCGCCGAAGAGGATTCGATCTTCCGGAAAGCTGACGCGGGATGCGATCGAGCGGACGAACTCTCGGAACTGGGCCGGCGTCATGCCCGTATAGCCGCCGAACTGGTTTACTTGATTGCAAGTCGACTCGATGCACACAGGCGACTGATCTTCAAGCGCCTGGCACAGGGCAGCTTCGAGCACCCATGGGTTGGCGGAACAAACGGAGCACACGCCGGCGGGCTTACCGCGGCGGTTTCGCTCCACCACGTCTCGCAGCCACTTCGAGGGTTTGTTCACTGCCGCGTTTGCCGGACGTGGATCATGCCCCCGCGGCCTTTCCCGGCTGGATGTTTTGGTTCACGCGGAAGAAATTCTCCGGATCATACTTGGCCTTAATCGCGGCCAGCCGGTTGTAGTTGTCGCGATACGTCGCGCGGATGCGGTCTTCGCCCTCTTCCATCATGAAGTTCACGTACGCGCCGCCTGCGCCGAACGGATGCAGCGCGTCGAAATACTCGCGCGCCCAGGCGGTAATGCGATCCTTGTTGGCCGGATCGGGATCCACGCCGACAATGACCTCGCTCCACTGCACGTCGCGATAACTCCATGCGGTGTCGGCCGGGCCGACCTTGTGAACAGCGCCATCCACGGGATACATGTGCATGGTCGAGTGCATGGTGGGCAGTTGAGCGCCATGTTTGACGTGCAAGGCGATGGCCTGATCGCTGAGTTCTTTGACGAAGTCCGCCTTCCAGTACCATTGCAGTCCGGGAGGATAGACGGCATCGAACATGCTCTGCATCATGGGGTACGGCATGGGAACAAAAAACTCAAAGGCCGGCGGCCGGAAGTTGCGCAGCGGCTGCAGAAGCTTGTTTGCCTGCTCCATCGGTCCGGTGTAGCACCACACGATGCCGCACATCTTCTTCAAATGGATCTGCTCGGGGAAAGGCGGCCCGGGCGGGACAGTCAGAAAGGCGAAGAATCCGTTCAGATCTTCCGGCGCCTGCACGATAAATTCGCGATACCACTTCATGATGTCGGAAGCCTGGTCAAGTTCCCACAGCAATGGTCCGGCGCAGACAGTGTGAACCGGATGAGCCTGCAACAGAAACGACGTCACGATGCCGAAATTCCCGCCGCCGCCGCGAATGGCCCAGAACAAGTCGCTGTTCTCCTGGGCGCTTGCCACCACCACTCGGCCATCAGCTAGCACGACGTCGGCTGCCAGCAGATTGTCGATGGTAAGACCGTACTTGCGGGTCAAGTGTCCGAGGCCGCCGCCGAGCGTGAGCCCGCCCACGCCGGTGGTCGAGATGAAACCCGAAGGGACCGCGAGGCCGAAGGCATGCGTGGCGTGATCCACGTCGCCCCAGCGGCAGCCACCGCCGACTCGCACGGTGTTTTTCGCGGCGTCGACATGGACGAATCGCATGGGCGAGAGGTCAATCACCAGGCCGTCGTCGCAGACACCCAGGCCGCCCGCATTGTGCCCGCCGCCGCGGATGGCAACACGCAGGCCGCTCCGGTGACCGAAGCCGACGGCGGCGATAACGTCGGCTACGTCAGCACACCGCGCGATCAACCGCGGCTTGCGGCTGATCATGCCGTTATAGACTTTGCGGGCCTCCTCGTAAGACCCATCTCCAGGCTCAATGACTTCACCACGAAGCTGGCTTCGAAACTCGGTGATCGCTTCCTGCAATGACATGATTCCTCCTCAAAGGTGACTGGCAATTGCCGCACGATCGGCTGATGTCGACAAACCAACCGCTCCCTTTGGTCACGGCTCGGTTAGCGAGCGGCTGACGCGCCGTGGACGATGATACAACCAACTGGGCCGGTTTGGCACACTATCTTACAGGTCATTCGAATGCGCCAGTGCCTCCGACAGCACTCACCGCTCGGGCACCCGCGGCGGCCCCGGCGCGCGCTGACGCTTCGAGCGAGCCGCCTTTGAGGAAGCACGCTAGAAATCCCGCGTCGAAACTGTCCCCCGCCCCGGTGGTGTCCACGTGCCGAGCCTTCACCGCCGGGATGCGAAACAGCTTTCCTTCGCTGCATACCACCGCACCACGAGCGCCCAGTTTAACAGCGGCGATGCGCGCCATACCGGCAAGTTTCCGAGCGGCGTGCTCCGCGTTACGGGCGTTGGTCAGCCGGAGTGCTTCGGTCTCGTTCGGAAAAAAGATGTCGGTGAATTTTAGAACCTGGCGGATACCCGAGTCCCAGGTTTCGGCGGGATCGTAGTTGCAGTCGAGGGACGTGGTCAATCCGAGTTTTTGTGCCCTGCGGAAGAGAGCCGGGGCTGCGGGATGGAATTTCTCAAGGAGAAAATAAGAGCCCACATGAAGGTGGCGCGACCTGCGCAAATCGCGCTCCGTGATGTCGCGCGCGCGCAGCATGGCAATGGTTCCGTTGTAGGTGATGCCAGCGCGCTGGGTGCCTTTCTTGCACCAGATGGTCAGGCCGGTGCCGATGCGGCGCTCGCGTCTGAGCGCGCGCACATCGACTCCCGCCCAGCGCAGGCGTTCCTCCACGAACCGGCCGAAGAAATCGTCGCCCACGACTCCTACGAATCCCACCTTGGCCCCCAGGCGAGCGAAATTGAAGGCAAAGATGGAGCTGGAGCCGCCCAGCACCAGCTTCATGTCTGTGGCGAGCTTTTCCTTCTCGAATTCCAATTGCGCGATGCCGTCGATCAGCAGGTCGGCGTTCGCGTCTCCGGCCACGAGGCAGTCCAGGCGGCGGTCAGTCTTCATAGATGCGAACGCCCTGGACGACACGGTGGATAACACCGCCGGGGCTCGGATTGTCGGGATTCAGCCCTTCATGAAGGCTCAGATGGAATGCCAGAAGTTGCGCAAAGACGATCTCAAACGGAGTTCGCAACATGTCGGGCAGCTCCGGCGCCATGGCGGGCACGGTTTCGCCAGACGGCGCCGAGTCGGAGCTGATTCGGATCATTCCTCCCAGTTTCTTGGCCTGCAGTTCGTCGAGAAGATCCTGTTCGTAACGCCGGCTGAGCGGGTTCGAGGACGCCAGGCTCAGCACGGCTGTGTCGGCGTGGACGAAACTCATAGGCCCGTGCCTCAAGCCGAGATGAGTTTCGGCAATGACGGGGATGCGCCCTGCCGTCATCTCCAGAATCTTGAGCGATGCCTCGTTTGCCCATCCCATCAGTGGCGCGGAAGCCAGCACGGCGACGCGGCGGATGCCACCGGCAGCAATGGCCTGGGCCTTCGAGTCAAGCGCGCTGAGCCGTTCTTTCACTCGCGCACACACCTTGGGGAGAACTTCGGTGAGCCTGGTGGAATGCCGCAGGGCCAGACCCGCCAGCACGAGGTTGGAAAAGGAACTGGTCATTGCCAGGCTTCGGTCGTTGCTCCTGGGATCGAGGATAATCGCCGTCACCTCTGGAAGGCTCGCCAGCCGGCCTTCTGCGTTACAGGTGATGGCGAGGTGGCGCACATGGGGAGACAGCCGTTTGATCCGGTTGACCACGCCGATGCTTTCCGGGCTGTCGCCGGAGCGCGCGAGCGAGATCAGAAACCCGGCGGAGCCGTCAGGTTCAACATCACTCAGGAGATCGGTGGATGGGATGGCCTGTGACGCCGGCCACGCTGCCGCGACCGCCGTCGCCGCATACGCGGAACTTCCGGCACCTGTGATCACGCAGCGCTCACCGGATGGGAGCAGGCGGCGGTTCATGTGCATGACGCGCTGAAGGGTGTCCGGCCACAGGTCGGGTTGTTGAAAAATCTCGCCACGCGTAACGCGGCCCGCCGTGAGAAGTTCGCCGCTCATTTGGACTCTTCATCATACAGGAAAAAACGGGCTGACCGATCCGTTCGATATAATCGTCAATAAACATGGACAGGTATGCAAAGCGGTCAAAGCACGTTGAGGACTACCTGAAGAATCCAGGGTCCGGGAACTACGTCGAAGAGATCGCCGGAACGGGGTTTCGTAGCCTGCCGGTCTTAGTCGAATTCCTGCATCAAGACTTACCGATTGAACAAACGGAACGGCTGGAGGTACTGCTCAAAGCCGTTCTAGGAAGAGCGCTTACCAGTCAGTTATGCGGCGAAGAAGCGAGAGAGGTTGCCCGGTTTCAAAAAGAACTCGGATTTGTACTCAAATACAAGTCCTATGCCGTTAAAGCTTCCACGCCTCTGGGCTATTCCATATTTGTACAGAATGAGCGGGAGGGATTCAGTTTTCAACGCCATATTGTGCATAAGCTGGAAGTGTTTCACATCCTCAGTGTTAAGCCTGGAGGGTACATCTTCCTTTGCGATTTCGAAGATTGGAAGAGAGTGTACGAGAAGGAATCGTTCGAAAGGTGGCTCGCTGGAGAGATTAACCCAACTTACAAGCGCTACAAGTTTGTGCCTAAGCCTGGCGATGTATTCGTGATTTCAGAACTCGGCGTTGTGCATACTGTAGTAGGATGCGTTTTGGAAGAATATGCGACGGTCTCGACTGACATGGTGGACCGGCTGCATGATCAGAATGCCGGGAAGAAGATTCCCGCGCATTTTACTCGCGCTTTTACAGATGCCGCGCTCCGCGAGATTGCGACGCCGTCGCACAATCGGCTGGTAAGAGGATTTGGCGAGCGGAACATGGAGACGATCCAGGCCGAGCCGGTTCCCGGAGGCGAGAGGTTTCTGCTTTGCGACTCTTTCGTAAGAGCAGCTCGGTACGTAATCCGGCCCCAGTCCGAAACCGCGCTGGAGCGCGACGATGAGCGTGCCATTTTGCTGCGCATTTCTCGCGGCCATGGAAGCGCCGCTATCGCTGACGCCACGGAGCTGGGAGACTCTCTGCCGCGCGTGGAGTTCGGCCAAGGAGATTTGCTTCTGATCCCGCCGCGGATTCACTTCGCTGTCCGGAATGAAGATGACGGCTACCTGGAATATTCCGAGCACCGCATCGCGCCCGGAGTGGCGTTCATCTGAGGTGCCCTATGCGCGCTCGTTTTGTATTCGCTTTCCTGATTCTCTTGACTGTCGCCGCGCGTTTCATGTTTGCGCAAAGTCCGGCTTCCATAAGCGACGCGGGCTGGCGAATCACGGCCGATAGCGTGGCAGGCGCCCTCACGATCGAGCATGGCCAACTCGGCGTTATTTTGAACTCCGCGCGCCTTGCGGTGCGCGATGGAAGCGCAACGCGCGTCGCTCAGCGATGGTCGGCGCACACAGGCGGTAACAACGAACTCCTGATCAACACAGGCAGTCCCAACACTTCGTGGCGTTTTCGAATCACCGGTAATGATTTGGAAATTTCGACGACTAGCTTCCAGGGCGTGATCACGGCAAGCGCCCCGGCATCGGCCAGCCGCGTTGCCGCTCGTCTGGTGGACCGGGAAGGGCCGCCAGTGGAGTGGGCGGGCACTCCCGAAGTGAAGCACACCTATGGCGGCAGCATGACGGTCAATGCATCTTTTTTGCCGCGCAAGAACGCCGACTATATGTACTTCGGACTCGGCCAGGTCTCCGGCTCGCAATTCCACGCTCTTTTCGATCGCCCAACGGACACGGCCATCGAGTTCGCGGAAGGAACCGTGATGGAGCGCAACCAAGATGTTCCGGACCAACTCCGCATTACGATGCCGATTCCGGGTTACTCCATGATCCGGCTCATTCCTGATTACTACACCACGGTGCTCGGATTACCGTTCTACGATCCGTTCGATGATCGCGTTTTCAAATCCGCCCCCATGGTCTGGTCAAGTTGGACCAGCTACTATAGCGATGTTACTGAGAAAGACATCGTTCGCAATACCGATTGGCTCGCCGCTAATCTGAGGCCATACGGGTTTCAATATGTTCAACTGGACGATGGCTATGATCGGGATGATCGAGGACAGCACTACTGGATCGAGAACTGGGACCGGAAGACATTTCCACACGGGCCGCAGTGGCTGACGAATTACATCAAATCAAAGGGCCTGCGTGCGGGCTTGTGGCTGGTGCCGAATGCATACGCCGGTGCGCTCCAAGCGCATCCCGATTGGTACCTTCGCGATAAAGATGGGAAGCTCATTCTCGACTACAGAACGCCCGCGCTCGACTCCACCAATCCCGTGGTTCTTGATTTCGTGAAGCACCTGTTTACGACGTTGGACGACTGGGGTTTCGACTACTATAAGTTTGACGGCGAGCACGCGATTGCAAAGTATGCCCCAGCGGTCGACCGCTCGAAGCTATACGATCCGAACGCCGATCTGATGGCGAATTACCGGCAGCGGCTGAGCATGATTCGCAGCACGTTAGGGCCTGGACGCTTCATTGAAGGCTGCCCGGCCGGCACGCCTTTGAACGGTACCGGTTATTTCAATTCGTACTTCAACGGTGAGGATTTGTACAGTAACTGGCAGGGCATGTATCCCCTATTCAGCTCTATCACCGCGAACGGGTTTCTGAATCACATCGTCACCTACGTCATGCCGGGTGAAGGACTTGAACTCGGCAAACCAATAACCGTCGCCGAGGCCATGACCAAGCGTCCCAAGATTGTGATCGACATCGAGCGCGATCGCGAAGATCCTATGACGGGCTTCGGGGTCACTGACGCAGAGGCCCGAACACTTGTGAGTTACATTGCGCTAACGGGCGTCGTGTATCCGCTGGCCAGCGTGATGCCGGAACTGCCGCCGGACAGAGTGGAGCTGCTAAAAAAGACCATGCCTACTCTGCCGATTTTACCGATGGATCTCTTTAGCCGCGGGACAGACGTCAATTGGGCTACCTTCAAACATGTGCGTGCTGACAATTACATCCATAACTACCCTGAGCTTCTCGACCTGAAAGTGAATTCGACGTCAGGCATTTATGACGTCGCGGCAGTCACAAACTGGCGCGCAGAGGCGCTGAATAGAGACATCGTGTTCGGGAGCGAGTTAGGACTCGATCCAGACGGCTCGTATATTGTGTTCGATTTCTGGAAGGACCAATTGCTCGGTATTTTCAAGAATCGGGCGCGCGTAGATGTTGCGCCGCATGATACACGAGTGTTATTCATTCGCCCGAAGTCGAAGGTACCGCAATTTCTAGGAACCTCACGCCATATCACGGGAGCGTTTTCTGTATTGAACGTTTCGTGGGATGATAAGAAACACGTTCTTTCCGGCTCTTCTCAAGGGGTACCGTCGGAAACCTACAAGCTCTGGATCTATGTGCCGCAACCGGCGGATTTGATGCGAGTCCAGGCCGCATCGAAAGCTGGTGAAATACCTGTCAATCAAAAAGTCTCAGAGAACTTACTGACTGTCAGTTTCGAGGGGCAGGCTGGTCCTGTCGACTGGGCAGTTGCTTTCCGGCAGTAACTGACCGCTGAGCAACCGCTACCGTCGCGGCTCGGTTAGTGCGGACAGCACAGACTGCTGCTCTTAGAACGACCACAGAACGCTGGTATATCCGGTTTGCGCGCGGTAAGCCTGATCGGGCAGGAAGCTTTGGCCGGTGAAGAACTCCTCGTGGTAGCCGTAATACTGATAACCTACGTTCCAACGCACGCGGTTGGTCAGCTTCACAGACAAGCGCGCCAGCGGCGACTGGAACCGCATTGGAAAGGTCTGCGCGATTTGAAACTGGGGGATGTCCGGGCCAAAACCCGCACCGGTTGCCTGGCTTCGCCCGTCGCCAGCGTCTTGCACGTGACTGTAACCGGCGTAGAGGTTTATGCGCTTACCGAGCGTGAACTGGACACCGAGGTTACCGGTATGCAGGTTGCTGATGTAAAGCGACTCCTGGCCGGTCAGCAAGTTGCCGCTGTCGAAAAACGACAGACCGCCCAGAGTGTCCAGGTGTAGCTTGGAGTAATCGGCCTGGAACGACAGCCACCGCAGCGGTGTCCACGATGTATTCACGGCATAAGTTCGGGCGTGCGAACTGTAGGATGTCAGAACGATCGAATTGTTATTGTAACTGCTCTGCGCGTAAGCCGATAGCATGAGGCTTTTGTGTTTATATTGCGCCCGCGCATTGAGTGCCTGGTAATTTCGGTCGCTCTTGGGAGTAAATGGTTCGTTGGCGCGTCCTACTTCGCCATCCAGTACAATGGTGAGCGGCTGGACAGGCCGGATGCGCACGCCGAACACTCCCGTATTTAAGATACTGGTGCGGTCATAGGTTGGTAGGCTCGGGTCCAGAATGTTACGCATGAAGCGGTCCGAGTAATGATACCCGCCGAAGAACCCTAGCCACTTTACGGCCTGGTAATTCAGGTCAGTCTGGTTGGTGACGGTACGGATACCCAGATACAGGAAGTTTTGGCTCTGAATGCTGCCGGTTGCATTGTTCACTTGCAGGAATTCGGCATTCCCTTCGGTGCGCACGTTGTAAACCGCGGTGCTGTTGGTGATGCTGAGCTTAGAGGTGGGGAAGATGCTGAACGTTAAATTACCGGTCGCCACGGGGCGCTGACCGGCGCCCACGGTCACCGTCTGCAGACCTACAACGGGCTGGCCACCCAGAAAACTCCCTTGTTGTGAAATGAAAGCGCGCTGGGTCCCGGTGTAGGTAAAGCGGCCATTCATGCTGAACCATTTTTTGTCAGTGAACAGCGCCACTCGCCAATAGGGGCTGGTGCCGTGGTAAGGATTCGAGAACACGGTGGGCGCCCCCCCGCTGGTATCAAACTGCGGGTTCACCCGAAAGTCCTCTTTGAAGTCCTCCCAGCCGTGCATCCAGTTCACCTTGAAGCCCAGAAACTGGAATTCGTTACCGATGCGGTATTCGTTGCGGGCATCGCGCACCGACGATTCCGTGTTCGAAGCCAGGGTGGATGCAAAGATATGCCCTATTGGCATGAACTCGGGCCCATCCTGCACATTGCGCGAATAGCCCAGGAAGAACTTGATTTTGGATTGCGGGAACAGCGTGAGATCGTCATCCTGCGAGGTGTACTCTGTGTCCCGCAGACTGCCGTTTTCCTGGCCGCCGCTCGCCAGGCCGGGATTGACGTAGTCATTCAGCCGCCAGTTCATGTCGAAGCGATACAGGTGGTTCTTCTGAACGCGCAGCGTGGCGGACTCGTAGGGATCGTTGCCCAGCCCCTGAGTAGTGAGGACAATTTCATCAAAGAAGCGGCCGTGGCCGTCAAGCGAGTTCACGGTAAGAGAGCTGGACAGCAGCCGCACGCCGTTGCCATAGTTCACCTGGCTGTTGTACTCGTCCTGGCTCCCGCCCACAGACTCCCATCGATAACCCAGCTCAATCGAATTGACGACATTGTACTCAGCGGTTTTGTCGCCACGGACGGGACCGACCGGTTCCTGAGTAGGCGCGACGGTCTGCTGGGCGCCGGCGGCGGCGACGAAGAGCAGGGCCACTATGATCGCTTTGATTCGGCGTCTCATTTCAGGAAGAATGCGTCTATGTTGGAGCCGTGAATGTGGCTGTGACAGTTGGTGCAGTTCTGGAATAGCGGCGAACGGAGGTCGTGGAAGGAGGATGGCACGGGATCTCCCAGCCTCGCGCGGCCGAAGCCGAGCGCGCCGTTGTGACACTCCAGACACATGGTGAACACAACCGGGCGGCGCAGCAGGCGTGAATTCGCGCTGCCGTGCGGGTAATGGCAGGCCTCGCAGCCTTCGACGCGCACGGGAGGATGCTCGAACACAAACGGGCCGCGCTTCTCTTCGTGGCACTTGAGGCACGGCTCCTCGTTGGCCAGCGCCTGCTCCATCAGGTGCGGCCTCTCGGCCATCCGCCAAGTGGGCGGGAAGGCGCCGTGCGGGTTGTGGCAGTCGGTGCACACCATGAAGCCTTCATTGACGCGGTGCTTGAAGGGCATGGAGAACTGCGAGCGCACGTCGGCGTGACAGCCGTAGCACAGCTCTCGCTGCGTGTTGGCCAGGAGGAATTTGGGGACGGGCGACTTGTGAATCGAATGGCAGCTCGTGCACACCACGTCGTTTTCCGTGTGCTGCGAGCGCCGGATGTTGGCCCGGGATAGCGTTTCCGCATGGCAGCGCAGGCAATTGTCCAGAATCTGCTTCGGCTCTAATTGAGAAAACGCCACGATAGTGGCTTTGCCTCCATGGGCCTCGACGTGGCGGCCTCCGGGCCCGTGACAGCTCTCGCAGCCGGTGCGCTCGGGCGGCGGTTCCTTGGCGGAAGCGAGGCTTTTGAAATGCGGATTCTTGTAGAATTTCGACCAGACGTCTGCGTGGCAAGTCTTGCAGGCATCGCTTCCGATGAAGCCGTGGGTGGCGTCTTTTTGCAGACCCTCCTTCTGAGCGAAAACTGGCAGCGCCGCAATTACGAGCATCAGCACTGCGGCTCGGAAAGTATTTCTCGGCGTAAGCCGCGGCGGCGGCCAGTTATGAATTTGGGGAAGCACGCGTTAGAACACTCTAAGTGATGTGCATGCCCGGTGACGACCTCCACCGGGCTGCCGATGAGACGCTACGAACTTATTACTGTTGCGATCTCACTTTCTCTCTGAAATAGATTAACGTACCGGCGAAGCATCCGGCCATGAACAATTTGCAAAATCATCGCCAGTGTGGCGAGGTTGGTCTATTTACTCACGCAGTGACGCGAATTGTTTACATTTCTGACGCGGCGAAATAACTGACGGCCGGCGCCGTTCTAAAACGCGAGTCTTACCAGAGTAGCTTCAGGCCGAACTGGATCTGGCGCGATGTGGTGGAGGTGGATGTGATCACGCCTGCCGTGGCCGCCGGTATTGCAGATGCTGAGGTAAACACAACCGTATTTGGCGTGCCGAAGTTTGCGCGATTGAGGATGTTGAAGAACTCCGCGCGGAATTGCAGATTGATCCGTTCGGAAATGGCGGTGGTTTTCAACACGGATGCGTCAAGATTCGCGACTCCAGGACCGATCAGTGTGTTTCTGCCGACGTTCCCATAAGTGCCGGCGGGAGGCACGAGAAATGCAGCCGGATTGAAATACTGGTGGGGACTCCCTGGAATCAAGGCACCTGTAAAGTCCGGATTCCAAGAGGGCCGCACTGGATTGCGGCTATCGCCATCGTTGGACGGATTGAATCCAAGAGCCGGTGTGAACGGAAAACCCGATTGCAGAGTCTCGATGCCACTCACTGTCCAGCCGTTCGCCAACTTCGAGCGCCAACCGCTCACGGCGTTCAGGAACCGCTGCCCCTTTCCAAAAGGCAGTTCGTAGGTGCCGTTGATGACGGCCAGATGGCGAACGTCGGAATTGGAGAGGCCCCAATCCAACCTGGGATTGAGAGGGAACATCACGAAACCCGGAGCGTTGGAGCCTACGCTGCTGTTCCACGCCGTACCGTCGTCCAGGCTCTTGGAAAACGTGTAAACGCCGCGAAGCTGCAGGCCGTGACTCAGCCGCCGGTTGACATCGACTTCGAGCGCGTTATACGAGCTGAGGCCTTCGGAGAACCAGGTGGTGGTGTTGGCAAGGTTTGGATTGGCCAGCGGAGCGCTCTTGGGGTAAGAAATCTGGCCCGAGGACGAAATGACCGGCACCGGTATATTCGCATCGAGCGACAGCATCTCGTGATACCCGTGAGATCCCACGTACCCAACGCCTAACGAGGTGTTCGGCGCGATCTCTTGCTCCACTTTGAAGGTCCACGAAGCGACCGTGGGCGTGTAGGCATCGGGCTGAATGCCGCTCGGGGAGATCTTGCTTCCGGCGGGATTGGAAGAGCCTGGAGTAATCTGCAGGCCGGCGAGCTGGACGTTTTTCAACGATTGCGTGGTATTGAAAGGGGCCGTCTGGTCAAGGCGGTAGTCAAGGTTATCCAAAAGCGCATTGTAGATGCCGAAGCCCGCATGGATCACCGTTTTGCTCTTGCCGAAGGGATCCCACGCCAGCCCAACGCGCGGTTGGGGCAGGAACTTCGCGCGGTTCACGGTGAAGACCGAATTTCCAACGAACGGGTTGGTCTGAATGACTCCGTTGACGAACCCGTAATTGGATGCCCGGCCGTGCGCTTCATTCCAGCCGTTGGTGGATTCGAAGCGGAATCCGATGCGCACCTCCAGATTGGGGCGGAGCTTGATAGCATCCTGAACGAAACCGGCGGCTTCGAGCGACCGCCATCCCAGCGGAGTCGGCGATGGAACCACCGTGAAAGTGGAAATGTTGCCCTGGAGAAAGCTGGCCAGGCTTCCGAATGACGCCTGGCCGTACTGGTTTTGCGCCATGTTGTCATTCGCCTGAAGGCGCTGAAACCAGGCGCCGGCTGCGATCTGGTGGATGCCGTGGCTCCAGGCCACATGATCGTCGTAGGTAAAGAGATTGCGTACGGCCGACAGATTACTGCCCGCGTTGGTGCCCGCAAGGCTGATCTGCGACGCGCCATTGAGAGCTGTTCCGCCGCCAATCACCACCGCGCCGATGGGCGATCCTGAAACCCATCCAGGCAGATTCACCGGCGTCTCGCCGGTGAAAAAAAACGTAGCGCGCGAGAAGCCCACACGCGCCGTGTTGAGAATGGTCGGGGAGAAAACGTGCTGTTCCTGTATGCTCGCCACCTGCTCGTTCGCATTTTCGATTACCGAACTGAGCGGATTAATGGATGGAGTGTGATCCGCGCTGTCGTCAACCGTGTAAACCGCGAACAACGTGTCCCGGTTCGAGATGTTGTAATCAAACCGCGTGGTGCCGAAATCTTCCCGAATGTTTTGCAGCGGATGGCTGAACGCCTCGCCGATGCCGCCGCCCAGATCAGGGCCATTCTGAGCGGGCCACAGTGAAAACAGCGGAGCGACGCCCGGGGCGATGCCCACATGCGTCAGTTTTCCGCTGGCGTCCGGCAGATAACCGAGGCGCGCTTGGGCATCGGGGACCAGCGTCACGTCGCTCAAGCCGAGGTGTTGCCGGAAGCCTTCATAATTGCCGAAGAGAAATACTTTGTCCTTCACGATCGGGCCGCCCAGCGCGGCTCCGAACTCGTTGCGCTGAAATTGCGGAATGGGGCCTTGATCGAAGAAATTACGAGCGTCCAGATCGCTGTTGCGCAAGAATTCGTAGACGCTGCCGTGCAACTGGTTCGTACCGGAAGCCGTAACGATGCTGACCTGGCCGCCGGGACGTTTTCCGTACTCGGCGCCGTAAGTGTCGGTGACGACGTTGAACTCGCGCACGGCCTCGACCCCGAGTAACTGCCCGCTGGCGCCGCCGGGCGTGACGTTGATTTCCGAGGCGCCGGTGTACTCCACGCCGTTCAACAGATAAAGATTCTCCTGGGGACGGCGTCCCGAAACCGCGAACATATTGCCCATCGACGAATTCGAAGTGCCGACTCCGCCTGACCGCTCCGAGGTGTAGTTCACGATGGAGGGATTCAGCGCCATGAGCCCGTCGTAGCTGCGGCCGTTCAAGGGAAGATCCTTCACCTGGCGCTCATTGACCAGACCGGAGGTCTGCTGCGTCGATACGCTGACAGTCGAGGGAGCTTCTTCGACGGTCAGAATCTGTTTCAGTTCACCCACCGGCAGAGTCAGATCCACCACGGTTCTTTGTCCCACCACCAGGTTGATGCCGGTTCGCACCTGCGAACTGAAGCCGACTTTTTCAGCCAGAATCTGATACGGCCCTACGGGAATCGAGGGTGCGGCGTAGCGGCCAGCGTCGTCAGTAACGAGTTTGCGTTCGGCTCCGTTTTCGAGGTTCTTGATCGTGACCGAAGCTTCGGGCAGTCCGGCGCCGGAATCGTCTTTCACGGTCCCGGAAATGGATGCGCCAACCACCTGACCCCAGAGCTGGGCGCCGATTCCGAAAAGCAGCAGGAAGAGAAATACGCGGGTTTTCATCATTTTGTTTTTGTCCTCAATTTTACAGGCAAACGACGGGTAAACAGGTCAGTGGCGACAACAACAAGGGTCGAAGGGCAGGATGTCCATAATCTCTATAGAGATTAGGGCATATGCTCGGTAAAGTCAAGGGATAAAAGCTAAGAAGCTTATATTCATATCATTAGGTCTGAAATTATGGCTTGGAAGTCAGGGTGGCCTGCGAGGTTACGGAGCGGCGAGGCTCAATCCCGGCGGCCGGTACTGAGGGTCCTAAGGACTGGACGAATATTCCTGCCAAAACAGAAGCATTTTTCTAAAATTCCGGGGCGTGCTGCCGAAGAGCGAGTTGAAGCTGTCCGTGACCTCACCATCGGGCAGCGGCACGACTCGGAGGACTCATGGGCCATCAACGGGCGACGGCCACCGTCGCTTGGTTAGCGTTCGTTGTCTCTTTCTCCAGTTTCCCTGCTCTGGCACAAACCACGGTTAAACCCAAGGTTCGCATTACCGGCGCCATCGATGAGCGCGCGCGGGTCTCGCTTACGGGCAACCGGCATCCCCTGGCACGGCCGGAAAATGAGGCGGGGCTGCTCGCACCGGAGCACCGCATGGAACGGATGATGCTGACGCTCGATTCCGATCCGGAGCAACAGAAAGCGCTGGAAGAGCTGATCGCGGACCAGCACAATCCGCTGTCCCGACGGTACCACGAGTGGCTGACGCCGGAGGATTTCGGACGCCAGTTCGGCGTCTCGGACTCTGATTTGGGCAGGGTCGTAGAGTGGCTGGCCACTCACGGGCTGACGGTGGACGAGATTCCGGCGGGACGGCGGGCAATCCTGTTCAGCGGTTCGCTCGAACAGGTGGAATCGGCGTTCCACGCGCAGATTCGAGCTTACCGGGTGGACGGAGAGATGCACTACGCCAACGCCGTTGATCCCGAGATTCCGCGAGCGCTTTCGGGTGTGGTGCGCGGCGTGGTCGCGCTGCATGATTTTCGCAGCCAGCCGGCCCTGGCGGGGATGCGGCGGGTTGCGGCGCCTCAATTTGCGTCCGGCGGCGGGAGCTCGTACATGGCGCCGGCCGATTTCGCGACCATCTACGACGTAGCTCCGCTCTATTCGAGCGCGGTGGACGGGACCGGACAATCGGTGGCCGTGGTGGCGCGGTCGAATATCAAGATGTCGGACGTGCAGACGTTCCGCAGCTATTTCGGGCTGGCCGCGAACAATCCCACTGTGATCCTCAACGGAACCGATCCGGGAATCCTTTCGAGCAACGAGCAGACGGAAGCCACGATGGATGCCGAGTGGGCGGGCGCCGTGGCGAAAAGTGCCGCGGTCAAGTTCGTGGTTTCGGCCTCGGGCGCAAGCGATGGCGCCAATCTGTCGGCATCGTACATCGTCAACCACAACGTCGCGCCAGTGTTGACCATGAGCTTCGGGCTTTGCGAGGCAGCACTGGGATCATCAGGCAACGCATGGGTCAACAGTCTCTGGCAGCAGGCGGCGGCGGAGGGCATTACGGTGCTGGTTTCGTCGGGGGACAGCGGCGCGGCGGGGTGCGATATGTCGTCGGCGGCAACGGCCAGTCACGGCGCGGGCGTCAACGGGCTGTGTTCCACGCCTTACAGCACGTGCGTGGGTGGAACCGAATTCAACGACAAAACCAACGCCAGTCTCTACTGGTCCTCAACGGCGGACCCCACCACCAAGAAATCGGCTCTGCAATATATTCCCGAAACGAGCTGGAACGACAGCGGGATCATGCCCGGCGGATCGCAACTCTGGTCGACGGGGGGCGGCGCGAGCACGCTGTATACGAAACCCGCGTGGCAGACCGGCAACGGCGTGCCGGCCGACAACCGGCGGGATGTGCCGGATGTCTCGCTGAATGCCTCCACCCATGACGGATATCTGATTTACATGAATGGCAGTCTGTATGCCGCGGGCGGCACGTCGGCGGGTGCGCCCTCGTTTGCGAGCCTGATGGCGCTGGTGAATCAGAAGACCGGCGCGAGCCAGGGAAATGCGAATCCGACGCTGTACAAGCTGGCCGGCAACCAGCAAAGCGGAGGCGCGGCGGTGTTTCATGACGTCGCCACGGGAAGTAACACGGTTCCCGGCTTCACTGGTTTCAGCGCGGGGCCGGGATACGATCTGGCCACCGGACTCGGCTCGGTGGACGGAGCTGTCATGGTCAATCACTGGACGGATGCCGCACCGGCGCCCGTGCCTGGGTTACAGGTGAGCCTCTCGTCGTCCTCCATTTCCGCGGCCCAGGGCACAAATGCCAGCGTCAACGTGACCGTCGGCGTTTCCGGCGGCTTCAGTTCCGCGGTCCAACTCGCGGCGACCGGTCTGCCCGCGGGCGTGACGGCCAGTTTCACGCCGGCGTCGCTCGGCGCTCCGGGCTCGGGAGCGAGCACCCTGGCTCTCAATCTCGATCCGCAGCAGGCGCCGACGGGAGTGTATTCGATTCAGGTTTCCGCAAGCGGCGGCTCGGTCACCCAGGCCGCAATCCTGACCCTGACCATCACGCAGCGCACGGGACTGGCTGTGGCTGTCGGGCCGTCGTCGCTCAACCTGATCCAAAAGACCACTGCGATGGTGGGCGTGACGGTGACCGTGCTGGGGAACTTCCGCGCCGCCGTGGCGCTGTCGGTAGCCGGGTTGCCTGCGGGGATGACAGCCACACTGACGCCGGCAAGGTTTGCGGCCCCTGGCTCGGGGTCGAGCTCCCTGAAGTTGAGCGCCAGCACGCTGGCCGCTCCGGGATCTTATACGATTCAAGTCAACGCGACCGGGGGCGGCATGACGCAGTCGGCTTCGCTCAGCGTCACGGTGGCGCTTCCCCCGAGCTTCACTCTGACAGGCAGCCAGGGGTCGCTGAGTCTGACGCAAGGTGCGAGCGCGGCGCTCACGGTGAGCACGAGTGTCGCCAACGGATTCAATGCCGCGATTTCACTGTCTGCTGCGAGCTTACCGTCGGGCGTGACCGCCGGGTTTTCCCCATCCAGTGTGGCGGCGCCGGGTGCCGGAACCAGCACGCTTACCTTGACGGCCACCCCGACGGCGCGATTGGGTACCTACACGAGCAAGATCACGGCGAGCGGAGGCGGCCTATCAGCAACCTTGCTGGTGGTGATCACGGTAACTCCTCCGCCAAATTTCACTCTGGCGGCCAGCGCGAAATCGGTTAGCGTTCAGCAGGGCGCAAGCAAAACCGTAAACCTGACGTTCGCGGTGAGTGGAGGTTTCAATTCCGCGGTGGCGCTGTCTGCGAGCGGCCTGCCGGCGGGGGTAACGCCGGGCTTTTCGCCGAGTACGCTCCCGGCGCCGGGGTCGGGCATAAGCGTGCTCACGCTGAGCGTGGCTCCTAACGCGGCCACGGGCAGCCAGGTCGTGACCATCACGGCAACGGGCGGCGGCATCACGAAGACCGTCCCTTTGACGGTGACGATCACGGTTCCGCCCAGCTTCACACTGAGGCAGAGCGCCGCAACCGCCAACGTGACGCAGGGGTTGAACACGTCGGTGATTCTCACCGTAACGGGCGCGGGTGGATTCAACTCTTCAGTCGCACTGTCAGTGACGGGCTTGCCGACAGGGGTTACCGCGAGCTTTTTGCCGGCCAGTGTCCTGGGGAGCGGAACTCACAACAGCACCATGAAGCTGGTGGCCGCTGCCAATGCCGCGACCGGAACGGCAACGCTCAACATCACGGCGGCCGGGGGCGCGATGACAAACACGGCGCAACTCACGTTGAACGTCGCGGCGCGGGGGCATTAGGGCGACGGTTCCGGCGATTTTCGGAGTGGCCGGACGCGTCCGCCACTCCGCACCGCAATGGACAGGCAGCGACTCGTGTCCTACCTTGGAAGACGTGGCGAGATTCGAGGTGGTGGCGGAGTGCCCGGATACGCGGGCGCGCGCGGGATTGCTGCATACCGCGCATGGAACCATCGAGACACCCGTCTTCATGCCGGTGGGCACGCAGGCCACGGTCAAGGGGCTGACGCAACGCGATCTAGGCGAAGACCTGGATGTTCGCATTCTGCTGGCCAACACCTACCATCTTTATCTGCGGCCGGGACACGAGCTGATTCGCCGTTTGGGCGGGCTGCACCGCTTCATGTCCTGGAATCGCGCCATTCTCACCGATTCCGGCGGGTACCAGGTTTTCAGCCTGAGCGATCTGCGCAAGATCACCGACGACGGCGTGACGTTCCAGTCGCACCTCGACGGGGACCGCCATGTGTTCACACCGGAATCAACGATCGACGTCCAGATGGCGCTCGGAAGCGACGTGATGATGGTGCTGGACGAATGCCCCGAGTACCCGGTGAGCCACGAATACGCGAGGGAATCCATGCACCGGACGCTCGACTGGGCGCGGGCCGGATTCCGGCATTACCGGCGAAGGATGGCGGAACTCGACCCCGGCCAGTCGCTGTTTCCCATCGTGCAGGGCTCCATGTTCGCGGACTTGCGGCGCGAATGCGCCGAGCAACTTTTTGCGCTGGAGGCCGACGGGTACGCGATTGGAGGGCTCTCGGTGGGCGAGCCGCGTCCCCTGAGCCTGGAAATGGTGGAGGCGACCGAGCCGGTCCTGCCGCGCGACCGCGCGCGCTACGCCATGGGTGTGGGGATGCCGGAGGAGCTGCCGGAGTATGTGGCGCGGGGCGTGGACATGATGGATTGCGTCCTGCCCTCCCGGAACGCGCGCAACGGGTGCCTGTTCACCTCGCAAGGGCGCGTGATCATCAAGCACGCGCGGTACAAGGACGACCAGCGGCCCATCGACGAGAATTGCACCTGCTACACTTGCCGAAACCATAGCCGGGCATACTTACGTCATCTATTTCAAGCGGGTGAAATCCTGTACGCGGCGCTGGCCACCCGGCACAACCTGAGGCGGTACCTTGACATAATGGTTGAGATCAGGCACGCTATTTTACTGGGCCAATTCCCCAAATATTTAAAGGAAGTCCGGGCGGTACCGGTCGAAGTAGAATAATCCACATTTGGTTCCATCCGTGTTTTTGAACCTGTTTCTGCAACAGCAGAGTCCCAACTCGCTGGTGGGCTTCGTGCCCATCCTCCTCATCTTCGCGATCTTCTATTTCCTCCTGTTTCTACCCATGCAGCGGCAGAAGAAAAACCAGCAAAAAATGCTGAAAGAACTGCAAAACGGAAACACCGTACTCACCAGCGGCGGCATCGTGGGGACGATTGTGGCTATCGATGATGACACCGTGGTGCTGCGTGTGAAGCCCGACAACGTCAAGTTGCAGGTCGCGCGCAGCGCGGTTTCCAGCCTGGTACCGGCGGAAGGCAAGAAGTAGATCGAATCATAAGGTCAGCATGCCAAAGAATTTGAAGACTAAAACGATCGTCATTGTAGCGACGATTCTGTTATGCATTTTCGGGATCATCGGTCTGCCCAAGTCGGCCGCGGATCTGAAGACGAACGTGACGCAAAACATCCGGCTGGGGCTCGACCTGAAAGGCGGGAGCCGCCTGGTACTCCAGGTGCAGGTACAGGACGCGGTGAAGGCGGAAGCCCAGCAGACCATCGAGCGGCTTAAGGATGATCTGCGCAAGGCCAATATCGACTTCGCGTCGATGGACAATAACGAGCCGAATTCGGTGGAGACGGCCGACACCATTCAGATCGACGTCAAAGGCGTTCCAGCGACGAAGGCCAAGGATTTCCGAGCGCTGGTGAACGACAAATTCAGCACCTGGGTCCTGACGGCGGTGAATACCACCGACTATCGCATGAACATACGGCCCTCGGAGCTCCTGTCGCTGAAGCGCGATACGGTGGAGCGCTCGCTGCAAACCATCAGCAATCGCATCAACGCGCTGGGCCTCACCGAGCCGGTGGTGCAGCAGGAAGGCCGCGCCGATACCGATTACCGGATTGTGGTGCAGTTGCCCGGCGTGGATGACCCGGCGCGCGTGAAGGACATTATCGGGACGGCGGCGGTGCTCGAAATTGTGGAAGTGAAAGATGGGCCGTTCCCCAGCCAGGAGCAGGCGCTGGCGCAGCACGGAGGCGTTCTGCCACTGAATACCAAGCTGCTGAAAGCGGCTGCGCGGGGAGGCGGCGAGGAGGCGAACTGGTATCTGGTAGCCCGGACTCCGGTAATCACCGGACGCGATCTGCGCAACGCGCGCGCGGGCCAGGATGAATTCCGCAAGTGGGAGACGAATTTTAACCTGTCGCAGGATGGGGCGAAGCGGTTTGAGGCGTTCACGGGGGCCAACATCGGCAACCGCCTGGCAGTGGTGCTGGACAACCAGATCCGGAGCGTAGCGACGATCCAAGCGCGAATCGGCGACCAGGGCCGGATCACCAACGTGGGCACCGAGCAGGAGGCCAGCGACCTGGCCCTGGTCCTGCGGTCCGGTTCGCTGCCGGCGGGGATCGTTTACCTGGAAGAGCGTTCGGTGGGAGCCTCGCTCGGCGCGGACTCGATTCGCGAGGGTATCGTGGCTGCCCTGGCGGGCCTGATGGCGGTGATCGCGGTGATGCTGGTGTACTACAGGCGTTCTGGAATCAACGCGGTGCTGGCGCTGTTCCTCAACACGGTCCTACTGGTCGCGGCGCTGTCGTATTTCCACGCGGTGCTGACGCTGCCGGGCATTGCGGGCGTGATCCTGACCATCGGTATGGCGGTGGATTCGAACGTGCTGATTTTCGAGCGCATTCGCGAGGAGTTGCGAGCCGGCAAGGCTATTGTCTCGGCGGTGGATGCCGGGTTCGGAAAAGCCTGGTGGACGATCGTGGATACCCACGTCACCACGATTGTTTCCTGCGCATTCCTGTTCCTGTTTGGAACGGGACCGGTGCGCGGATTCGCGGTCACCCTGGTGATCGGTTTGCTAGCCAACGTGTTTACCGCGGTCTTCGTATCGCGTGTGATCTTTGATTACGAGCTGTCGGGCAAGCGGCAGCTCAAGACTTTGAGTATTTGACCGGTTTGTGATAGTTTTTGTACGCTCCGGTGAAAAAACAGGCGGCCGAAACCTGCGGCTGGCGGGAACAAGACAACGGGACCCGGTGTCTAACCTACTAAGCCCGGGTATGGCCTCAGTATGGTTGAGGAATGGAATTATTTAAGAACACCAATTACGACTTTCTCGGCTACAAGTGGCCTTTTATCATCGCATCGCTGGTGCTTTCGGTGGCCGGGATATTGAGCTTGATTGCCAAAGGCGGTCCGCTTTACGGGATCGACTTCAAGGGCGGCATGGTAATGACCGTTAAATTCGCCGGGAAGCCCCCGATAGACGAAATCCGCACGGTGGTGTCTAAAAGAGTGGGCGAGGTTTCGGTGCAGACCTTTGAAGCCGGATCGAATGAAGTGGCGATCGGGACGCGCCTGACGGATGCGCGACAGCTCAACCAGAACCGCCGCGCGGTGATGGAGACGCTGGACAGCACCTTCGGCAAGCCGGAGAGCGGGAAACTGGACTTCATCAACGCCGGCCATGAGGCCCTGGTCAGCCGGTTGCGCGACGCCGTGGCTCGCAACAATGTGGCGATGTCTGATGCCCAGCTACAAAAACTGGTAGCCGACGTCCTGCAATTCCGAAACACGCCGCCGCGATCGGGCTTGATCACGAGTTTTGATCAGTTGTCGGCAGTACCCGGCGTGACACCCGGGGTGATCAACGCGCTGAAACAAGAGTGTTATCTGGCGCCGTTCTCGGTGCGCACGGTGGAAGTGGTGGGTCCGCAAGTCGGGGCGGATCTGCGCCAGCGGGCGATCTGGGCGACCCTTGCCGCGCTGGGCGGAATGTTGGTATATATAGCCTTTCGTTTTGAATGGATCTATGGGGTGGCCGCGGTGGTCGCGTGCTTTCATGACACGATCATCACCATAGGATTCTTCTCCTTGTTCAACAAGGAAATCACCATGACGGTGATCGCGGCGCTGCTGACGCTGGTCGGCTATTCGATGAACGACACCATCGTGATCTTCGACCGCATTCGCGAGAATCTGAAGCTCTCGCGCCGCGAGCCGCTGGAGCAAGTGATCAATCGCAGCGTCAACCAGACCCTGAGCCGGACGGTGATGACCTCGGGGCTGACGTTCCTCACCGTGATTGCGCTTTTCCTGTTCGGCGGTCCGGTGCTCCATGGTTTTTCGTTCGCGCTTGTGGTGGGCATCATTATTGGAACGTATTCATCGGTATTCGTAGCCAGCCCGATTGTCTTGTTCTGGCACAACTGGTTCGATCAGCGGAAGAAGTCGGCGATGGTAGCGGCGCCGGCGAAAATAAGCCCGGCTAAGGAGCCGACGAGCAAAGGCACGGTGCGAGCTGTGAAATAATGTGGGTCGCGCGCGGGGAGAGCCGCCGCGACCGGAATCCAAAAGAGAGGCGTTATGTTTGAGCAAACGTTTATCGAGGGCCAGGGGAAAACGAACCGCGTCTGGACGGTGCTAATCTCTTTTGTCGGCCAGGTTTTCCTGATCGGAGTGCTCATTCTGATCCCCATGATCTATTTCGATGCACTGCCGAGGACACAGTTGACCAGTTTCCTGGTAGCGCCTCCACCTCCGCCTCCGCCTCCGCCGCCGCCCGCGGCCGCGCCGGTGAAGATGGTAAAAGTCATCCCGCGGCAGTTCGACGCAGGCCGCCTGATGGCGCCCAAGACGGTGCCCAAAAACATCGCCATGATTAAGGAAGAAGAGCTGCCGCCACCTTCGGCCTCGGCCGGTGTAGTAGGCGGCGTGCCGGGCGGCGTAGCCGGCGGACAAGTCGGCGGCGTGATCGGCGGCATTATCGGCTCGGTTCCCTCAGCGGCTCCTCCGCCACCGCCTCCTCCGGTGGAGCAGAAGAAGACCGTACAGCGCATCCGGGTAGGCGGCCAGGTGCAGCAGGCGAATCTGATCCGGCAGCCGAAGCCCATCTACCCGCCGCTGGCGAAGCAAGCGCGCATTCAAGGGGTAGTGCGATTTGAAGCGATCATCGGCAAGGACGGCACGATCCAGAACCTGAGACTGGTAAGCGGGCACCCGCTGCTGGTGCCGGCGGCACAAGAAGCCGTGAAGCAATGGCTGTACAAGCCGACGCTCCTGAACGGGGAGCCGGTGGAGGTAGCAACGGTAATCGACGTGAACTTCACGTTGAGTCAATAGCAGGACGGAAAGAGAAAACAGCCGCGGGTGCAACAGGCCGCTGGCTGAAGGCTGAACGCTAGAGCAACTATTTCACGCAGGGAGAAAAGGAACTATGTTTCTACAGATGCAAGGTTTGGCGTTTTGGTTGTTACAGGAACAGGGCGCCGTCGGTTGGGACCCGCGGTCTCTCTGGAACCAGATGGGCACGCCGGCGAAGCTGGTGGTGGTAGCGCTGTTCATCATGTCGGCATGGTCGATCGGTGTCATGATCGACCGGCTCATGGCGTATAGCGCGGCGCGCAAGCAGTCACGGCAGTTTGCTCCGGCAGTCGCCGGCGCGTTGCGTGAAGGCAAGCTGGATGAAGCCGTGAAGATTGCGGACCGGTATAAGAAGAGTCATCTGGCCAAAGTGGTGGTGGCGGGTCTGCAGGAATTTCAGGCGCACCAGATCAGCTCGGAGATTCCCGGTGAAGAGATCGAGGCCTCCAAGCGGGCCCTGGAACGCGCAGAGGCCATCGTGCATGCCGAGCTGAAGCGCGGCATCAGCGGTCTGGCAACGATCGGTTCGACGGCCCCATTCGTGGGACTGTTCGGAACGGTGGTGGGTATCGTCAACGCGTTCAAGTCGATTTCGACCGAGAAGTCAACCGGTCTGGGCGCCGTGGCGGGCGGCATTTCCGAGGCCTTGGTGACCACGGCTATCGGGCTTTTCGTGGCCATCCCGGCGGTGTGGATGTACAACTACTTCACGGGCAAGATCGAATCGTTCGACGTGGAGATGGGCAACTCGAGCTCTGAGTTGATCGACTATTTCCTGAAGCGTTCGCAGCGCACCTCCACTGCGCGGAAGTAGGGTTCTTAGCGTTCAGCCGTCAGCCCAACAGGGCAAGTTCCTGCAGCCGGTTCTGCGACCGGCTGCGCGGGCGGTGGACGGCCAGGGTTTTGAGACGAGGAGTTTTCTATGTCGATCATCATGAAGCAAACGTCTCCACCTCCGGTGGCGGACATCAACGTCACGCCCATGGTGGACGTGATGCTGGTCATGCTCATCATTTTCATGGTCATCACGCCCATGTTGACCAAAGGCGTGAGCGTGGATATGGTGCGGACCAAGAACCCCATCGCCATGCAGGCGGCGGACAAGACCGACGCGGTGATTGTGGCTATCACGCGCGATGGAAAGACGTTCTTGGGTAATACGCAAGTTCCAGCCGACCAGATGTCTCCCAAAGTGAAGGACCTGCTCACCGCGCGCGTAGACAAAGAGTGTTTTTTGCGCGCGGATTCGCGGGCGCGGTACGAAAAAGTGGTCGAGGTGGTCAACAACCTGCGAGCCGCCGGTGTGGACCAATTGGGACTACTGACCGAGCAGATCCAGGAGAAGCGGGGCCGTGGAGCCGCGGCGCCGGCGACTGGAGCGGGTGAGTAGCCTGAGTGCAGCGTAAGGAAGCTTAGAGGAGCAATCTTATGGGGATGGCAGTAGGAGGCGCGGGCGGCGCCAAAGCCGATATCAATATGACGCCCATGATCGACGTTCTGCTGGTGCTGATCATCATTTTCATGGTGATCACGCCGCTGACGCCGAAGGGACTCGAGACGCTGGTACCGCAGCCATCGAATCCGAACCAGCCGCAAACCCAGTCCGATCTGCGCACTGTGGTGATTGTCATTAATCGGGACAAGTCCATGGCGATTAACCAGGAGCCCACCGATGAACAGCGCCTGGGAGCGCGCCTGGAAGAGATTTTCAAGACGCGAGCCGAGCGCGTGGTATTTGTGAAGGGCGATCCGGACCTGGAATATCAATACGTGGCCCGCGCGATCGATATCGCGCACGGCGCCGGCATTGATAAGGTCGGCCTGATGACGCCTCAAATGGAGGCCGGACAGTAATGAAACGCAACCTAGCCGTGCTCTTGGCGGTCGCTGCGCTGGCGCTAGCGGCCACCGGCTGCAACAAACTCAAGGCGCGCGACAATCTGAACCGCGGCGTCCAGGCCTATAAGAGCACTCAGTACACGCAGGCGGTGGAGCGGTTCGAGCAAGCGGTTCAGCTCGACCCGACGTTTACGCCGGCCCGGCTGTACCTGGCGATGGCGTACTACATGCAGTACATTCCGGGGGCCGAGTCGCCTGAGAACCAGCAGATGGCCGATCGAGCTCTCGACCAGTTTCAGAAAGTGCTCCAGCAGGATCCTAAAAACGACGTCGCGACCAAGTCGATTGCCTCGCTCTATTACAACCAGAAGAAGTGGGACCAAGCCGAGGAGTGGTACAAGAAGTGTGCTCAGATCAACCCCAAGGACAAGGAAGCCTACTATACTCTGGGCGTCATCGCCTGGAGCAAGTGGTACCCAGTTTACGGGACGGCGCGCGCGAAGCTGAGCATGAAGCCGGAAGATCCAGGGCCCATCAAGGACAAGAAGGTTAAAGAAGAATTAAAGACCCAGTATCTCCCGCTGGTAAACGAAGGCGTTCAGAATCTGGAGAAGGCTCTGGACATCGACAAGGAATACGACGATGCCATGGCGTACATGAACCTGCTGATTCGTGAAAGAGCCGATCTTGACGACTCTTCTGAGCAATACCAGAGAGACATCGAACTCGCCAATAATTGGGTTCAGAAGACGCTGGAAACCAAGAAGATCAAGGCGGAGCGGAAGCCCGTCAGTACGGGTTTGAGCGCACAGTAAAAGGCAGGTGCCAGGTTTTAGGTGTCAGGTGTCAGCGAACGGCCGGCTGAGCGACCCGAGCACACCTCAATACCTGATCCCTAAAACCTAACACCTAGCACCTAACACCTCTTACAATTAAATCGTGGCCTCCGAGCCTAGCGTCACCGTCCCGCCGGAATCTCGATCCCTTCCGGCGGAGACCTCCGTTGAGAAGCTGTTTGGCGAGCTGATGGATAAGGTGCGCGAAACGCGGCCACGGGATGATCTCGCGCCGATCGAGAAGGCTTTTCGTTTTTCCTCCGAACACCACAAATTGCAGAAGCGAGACTCGGGCGAACCGTACATGGTTCATCCGCTCATGGTGTCTCACCTTCTGGCCGACATGCGGATGGACCTGGTGAGCATCGAGACCGGCCTGCTGCACGACGTGGTTGAAGATACCAGCGTTACGGTCGAGGATATCCGCAAGAATTTCGGCGAAGATGTGGCGCGCTGCGTGGACGGCGTCACCAAGCTGAGCAAACTCGATTTCTTCTCCGCGGAAGAGCGGCAAGCCGAAAGCTTCCGCAAGATGCTGCTGGCGATGGTGAACGATATCCGCGTGATCATCGTTAAGCTGGCGGACCGACTGCACAACATGCGGACGCTGGGTTTTATTCAAGAACCGGACCGCCGTGAACGCATCGCGCGCGAGACGATCGAGATCTACGGTCCCATCGCCCACCGGCTGGGGATGGGCAAGATTCGCGGTGAACTCGAGGACCTGGCCTTTCAGTACATTGACCCGGCGGCGTGTGAAGAAATCACGCGCTCGCTCGAATCGGGCCGGCATGCCAACGAAGAGTTTCTGACGCGCATCCGGCAGATGATCGAGGCGGAACTGAGGCGCGAGGGGATTCCAGCGCGCGTGGAAGGCCGGCTGAAGCGCGCCTACTCGGTTTATCAGAAGATGAAACGCCAGAAGATCAACATCGAGCAGGTCTACGATCTGATGGCTATCCGGATCGTCACCGACTCGGTGAAGAACTGCTACGCCGCCCTGGGCGTGATTCACAACGAGTGGCGCCCGGTGCCAGGGCGGATCAAGGACTTCATCGCGATTCCCCGCCCCAACCTCTACCAGTCGCTGCATACGTCGGTGGTCGGGCCGGAAGGCCGGCATTTTGAAGTGCAGATTCGCACCGAAGAGATGCACCGCATCGCCGAAGAGGGCATCGCCGCGCACTGGAAATACAAGGAAGGCAAGAAGGGGCCGGCGGACGACGATCAGCGGATCGCGTGGCTGCGCCACCTGGTGGAGTGGCAGCGCGATGTGCAGGACGCCGGCGAATTCATGTCCAACCTGCGGGTGGACCTGTACCCGGAGGAAGTCTACACTTTTACGCCGCGCGGCAAGGTGATCGTGCTTCCGCGCGACGCGACGGCGATCGATTTTGCCTATGCCATTCACTCCGATGTGGGCCAGGCCTGCGTGGGCGCGAAGGTAAACGGCCGCATTGTCCCGCTCCGGTACACGCTGAAGAACGGCGACATCGTGGAGATTCTCACGCAGCCTGGCCATCAGCCGAGCAAAGACTGGCTGGCGGTGGTGAAGACCACACGAGCCCGCAACAAGATCAAGCACGTCATCAATGCCAACGAGCGCGCTAAAGCCATCGAGATCGGACAGAAGTACCTCGAAAAGGAAGCGCGGCGACTGGGCGTGCAATTGAGCAAAGTCCAACGGAGCGATCTGGAGAAGGCCGCGGCCGATTACGGGGTCAGCAAGATCGAAGACCTGTACGCGGCGCTGGGGTACGGCAAGTTCTCCGCGCGCCAGGCGCTGCAGAAAATGGCGCCGCAGCAAATCAAAGAGGAGCAACTGGAACTGCCCAAGGCCGTTCCAGAGCCGGTTCCGGGCAGCGCCGCGCCGACGACCCACACGGATGGCGACGCGGTCATCAAGGTGAAGGGCGTCGATGACCTGCTGGTATACCGGGCCAAATGCTGCAACCCGATCCGTGGGGAAGGGATCGTGGGGTATGTGACGCGAGGCAAAGGCATCGCCGTCCATTCCAAAATGTGTCCCAATGTTCAGAACCTGCTCTATGACGTGGAACGCAAGATCGAGGTCGAATGGGCGCGCAATACCGCGGATTGTTTCCCGGTCCGAATCGTGGTTCATACGGATGACCGGCCCGGCCTGCTGGCACAGATCACTTCCGTGGTTTCTGCGGAGAATACCAACATCCGGAGCCTGGAAGCTCGCGCGGAGGGGAACGCGGCCGATGGCGCGCTGGTGGAGATGACGGTGGACATACGGGATAAAAAGCAGCTTGAGAAGCTGGTGGCGGCCATGCGCCGCATCTCGGGCATCCGGGACGTCGAGCGGCTCCTCAACTAGTCCCATGGTCTCGACGGATCCGGAACACATCGCCATTTCGAAATCCAAGGGCATCACCATCGATTGGAAAGACGGGCACACCAGCAGCTACGCGCTGGATTTTCTGCGTGAAAACTGCCCCTGTGCCACGTGCACGGGGGCTCACGGCACACCGCCCACTACCAAGCCCGCAGCCTCGCCTTTTCCCATGTTCAAACCGGCGCTGAAGATGGTGGATGTGGAACCGGTCGGCAATTACGCGATGCGCATTGTATGGAGCGACGGGCACAGCACCGGGATATACTCCTTTGAGCACTTCCGGAAGATTTGTCCCTGCCCGGAGTGCAGGAAAGCGTAGCCGGCGAACGTCAGATGAAAGCGGGCGCGGTTTTTCCCGGGAAGCGCAAAATTGAGGTGGTGGCGCTGGACGAGCCGCGGATCTCGTCGCCCACCGAGGTGAAGCTGCGCATGCTGGAGGTTGGCGTCTGCGGCACCGACCGCGAAATTGCCAGCTTTCATCACGGCACGCCGCCGGAAGGTTTTGACTTCCTGGTGCTGGGACATGAAGCTCTGGGCGAAGTGGCGGAAACCGGCCCGGCAGTCAGCCGCCTCCAGCCGGGCGACCTGGTGGTTCCGATGGTCCGGCGGCCCTGCCCACACGCTGAATGTGCCGCCTGCCGCGCCGGGCGGCAGGACTTCTGCTACACCGACGATTTCCGGGAACGCGGCATCAAAGAGCAGCACGGATTCATGACCGGCTTCGTGGTGGACGATGAAACGTTCTTGAATGCGGTTCCGCGGGAATTGCGCGCCGTCGCCGTGCTTGTTGAGCCGCTGACCATCGCGGAAAAAGCGCTGATGCAGATCCAGGCCATTCAGCAGCGGCTGCCGTGGGGCGACTCCACAAGCCCGGGCAAGCCCTCCGGTTACAGCCAGCGCGCGGTTGTGCTGGGCGCGGGGCCGGTGGGCCTGCTCGGCGCGATGGCGTTGGTGAATGCCGGATTCGAGACGTACGTTTACTCACGTGAAAGCATCCCAAATCCCAGAGCCGAACTGGCACAGGCATTCGGCGCGCGTTACTTTTGTTCGGAAACGCACGACGTAAAGCAACTCGCGTCCGAGGTGGGGAATCTTGATGTGGTGTACGAGGCGGCCGGCGCGACGCAGACGGCGTTCGATCTGCTCCAGGTGCTGGGCACGGACGCTGTCTACTGTTTTACCGGCGTGCCGCGCCACGGCGAGCCGATCTCCATCGATACCCATGCACTGCTATATCACCTGGTGCTGAAGAATCAGGTGATCCTGGGCACGGTGAACGCGGGTAAGGATGCGTTCGAAGCAGCCATCCGCGACCTGCGGGTGTTCTACCAGCGCTGGCCGGAGGCCGTGCGCGCGCTGATCACAGGGCGCTATCCGATTGAAGAATTCCGCGAACCGGTTTTCGATCGCTCGGGAATCAAGAATATCATTGTGCTGGACGGGAGAACCTAATGGCGACCGAAAAAAACGCCGAGCGGCAGCGGCTCGCCGAAGACACCCGGCGCGAAAAGAACTGGAAGCGCTGGGGGCCGTATCTTTCCGAGCGCCAATGGGGGACGGTGCGCGAAGACTACTCGCCGGAGGGCAACCCTTGGGCGTACTTGCCGCACGATCATGCGCGCAGCCGGGCGTACCGTTGGGGCGAGGACGGGCTGCTCGGCATCTGCGATCGAGAAGGCCGGATGTGCTTCGCGCTGGCGCTCTGGAATGGACGCGATCCCATCCTGAAGGAGCGGCTCTTCGGAACCTCCGGGCCGGATGCCAATCACGGCGAGGACGTGAAGGAGTGCTATTTTTACCTGGATTCCACGCCCACGCACTCCTACATGAAGGCGCTATACAAGTATCCGCAGGCCGAGTTTCCCTACGCGTGGCTGGCCGACGAGAACCGGCGCAGAACCCGCCAGCAGCCGGAGTTCGAGATCATCGATACCGGCGTTTTCGACGGCGACCGCTATTTCGATGTGTTCGCTGAATACGCCAAGGCGGATACGGACGATATTCTGATCCGCATCACAGCGGCGAATCGCGGGCCGGATGCCGCCACGCTGCACTTGCTGCCCACGCTGTGGTTTCGGAATACGTGGTCGTGGGGCCGGACGGGCGAAGGATACTGGCCCAAGCCGAAGGTATCGCGATGCGATGAGACGCGCATCGTCACAGAGCATACGTCGCTCGGAAAATACGAGTTCGAATTCGATCCAGCCGTTGAAGTGCTGGTCACCGAGAATGAGACCAATTTCCAGCGGCTTTTCGGTCTGCAGAGCGCGTGCCCCTATGTGAAGGACGCGTTCCATGAGTACATCGTCCACGGGCGCAAGGAGGCCGTGAACCCACAGGGTGTGGGGACCAAAGCGGCGATTTATTACCGTCTCGAGCTAGCACCCGGAGAGAGCAGGACCGTTCATTTGAGGCTCCGCTCATTGGCGCTTTCCGGCGAGAAACCGCCGGAAGAGGCTGTCTTCGAACAACGCATCGCGGAGGCAGACGAATTCTATGCCGGTCTGCTGTGTGGTTCCGACGCCGCGCGGTCCATCATGCGGCAGGCCTACGCCGGTCTGCTATGGACCAAGCAGTTCTATCACTACGCCGTGGCGGACTGGCTGGAGGGCGATCCGGCGCAGCCGCGTCCTCCGGCCGGCCGGTGGGACGGCCGCAATTCCGACTGGGTCCACCTTTATAACCGCGATGTGCTCTCGATGCCAGATAACTGGGAGTACCCGTGGTATGCGGCCTGGGACCTGGCCTTCCACATGATTCCCTTCGCGCACCTCGATCCGCAATTCACCAAAGACCAGCTTGTGCTGCTGCTGCGCGAATGGTACATGCACCCCAATGGCGAAATTCCGGCGTATGAGTTTGCGTTTTCCGACGTCAACCCGCCCGTCCATGCATGGGCCTGCTGGCGCGTCTACAAGATGACAGGGCGGCGCGGCGGCCGCGACCGGGAGTTTCTGGCGCGTGTATTCCAGAAGTTGCTGGTCAATTTCACCTGGTGGGTCAACCGCAAGGACGTTCGGGGCAAGCACGTGTTCGCGGGCGGATTCCTGGGTCTGGATAACGTCGGCGTGTTTGACCGGTCTCAGCCGCTGCCCGGCGGCGGAGTGCTGGAGCAAGCGGATGGAACGGCCTGGATGGCATTCTACTGCGCCACTATGCTCTCCATGGCGCTGGAACTGGCAGCCTACGATTCGTCTTACGAAGACATCGCCTCCAAGTTCTTCGAACATTTCGTGGCTATCGCGGATGCTATGAACACGCTGGGCGGCTCGGGCCTGTGGGACGAAGAAGACGGCTTCTACTATGACCAGTTGCAGATTGGCGGCACCAACATGCCGCTGCGCGTCCGCTCGGTAGTGGGGCTGGTGCCGCTGTTCGCCGTTGAGGTTCTGGACCAGGCGACCATCGACCTGGCCCCCGGCTTTCGCAAACGCATGGACTGGTTTCTGCGAAACCGCCGCGATCTAGCGCGTCAGATCTCCTACATGGAAACAGGAGGCAAAAACCGCAGCACGCACCGGTTGCTGGCTATTCCCTCTCGCGAGCGGCTGGAGCGCGTCTTGCGCTACTTGCTCGATCCTAATGAATTCCTCTCGCCGTACGGAATCCGCTCGCTGTCGCGAATCCACCGCGAACAACCGTTCGTTTTGCGCGTAGACGGCGGCGAACGGCGCGTGGACTACGAGCCGGGGGAATCCAGCGATGGTCTGTTTGGCGGCAACTCCAACTGGCGCGGGCCCATCTGGCTTCCCACCAACTATCTGCTGATCGAGGCTCTGGAACGCTACCACTACTTCTACGGCGACAGTTTGCGCGTGGAGTGCCCGACAGGATCGGGCAACATGATGAACTTGAAGGAAGTGGCGTGCGAGCTGATGCGCCGAGTGACGGCAATTTTTTTGCCCGACGCCTCCGGCCGCAGTGCGTGGCAGGGCGATATGCGCGTTTTCGCTGAAAATCCGCACTGGCGCGACCTGGCGTGGTTTTTCGAATACTTTCACGGGGACAACGGACGCGGCTGCGGCGCTAATCATCAAACCGGGTGGACCGCGCTAATCGTGCGGATGCTGGGTGAGATTGGCTAAATAGCGCTTCAAACCGCGGGCGCCCGCGGTTACAATGAATGCCTATGATTCGAACAGAGACCGTGCTGGATTCGTGGACGACAGTCCGCCAGGATACGGCGCAAGCCGTCGAAGATTTTCCCGCCGCCGAGCTGGATTTCAAGCCTGTGGCCGACGTCATGACCTTTCGCGAAATAGCGCGCCACATTCTGGAAGCGGGCCACGCGATCACAGGGCTGCTGCTCGACGGCGTGGAGGACATGGCCGTCCCGCAGTTCCGCGAAATGATGAAGAAGTACATGGTCGAGCTGCCTCAGACTCCGGACGCAACCGCTCTGGCCCAGGCCCTGCGCCAGAGCGTGGAACAGCGCGCCGCGCAATTGGCTGCGCAGCCGCCCGAGTTCTTCGAGAAAGTCGTCACGCGCTTCGACGGCCAGCGCGTGACGCGCCTGGAAATGGTGCAGTTCACTAAGGAACACGAGCTGACGCATCGCGCGCAAATGTTCATGTACTTGCGAATGAAAAATGTCGTACCGGCGACGACGCGCCGCCGCATGGCCAAACAGCAGAAGGCTTGAATTAGGATTGACGGCTGGAAGTTCTGATATAAGCTATAAGCAGAAGGCGCCTATATGGTCACTTGCCCTGTATGCGACGGCACGATCGACGTTGACGAGGAAGACGTAGACGAAGGCGATTCGCTGAGCTGCGATGAATGCGGCGCGGATCTCAAAGTCGTCGGCAAAGATCCTCTGGAGCTCGAATCCGCCGAAGACGTGGAGGATGAGGACGAAGAACCCCTTGACGAGGAAGAGGAGGAAGAAGAAGAGGACTGGAGATAAGCCTCAACCCGCCTGTCAGAAGCGGCATACCCTGGCGCCGAAGGAGGTCCTGCAACGCGAACGAGGCTTGGGACATCTAAGCCTTATGGGGACTAGTTCATGAGCAAGAACCTGATTCGCCGTCTCAGTTTACCGGCAGTCGCTTTGCTGCTTGCCGCCGCAACTAGCGCCTTCGCCGCGAAAAAAGGTGACGACCAGAACGTCCGCTCGGTGCAAGGTACGGTGTTCAACGCCGATGACAACCCGGTCAATGGAGCGGTGGTCCAGATCAAGAACACCAAGACGCTGCAGATCCGGTCGTTCATCACTAAAGAGAACGGCGCTTACTATTTCCACGGCCTGAGCCCCGATGTCGATTACGAGCTCAAGGCCGATTATCAGGGCGCCAGCAGCCCCACCAAGACGCTGAGTTCGTTCGATTCCCGCAAACAAGCGGTTTTGAATCTCAAGCTCCCCAAGAAGTAACTCAGCATAGGCGAGCGGCTTATTGTAAGCTCTCGTGTATGCGCACAATGCTGCTCTCTCTGCTTCTGGCCGCAACGCTTGCGGCCGCCGACAAGAAAGTCATTCAACCGAAGGATTTCCCCACCGGCCGTCCGTTCAGCCCGGGCATTCTGGTGGACGGCACGCTGTACGTGGCCGGGCAAACGGGCGCCGACCTCAAGACCGGCAAGATTCCCGAAGAATTCGAAGCCGAAGTCAGACAGGCTCTCGACAACATCGGTTTGGTTTTGAAAGAAGCCGGCAAGGGGTTTGCAGATGCCGTCGCG
>Ga0335070_10000729_pt1 | contig 37323 bp, 37 predicted proteins | sample Lox_Sample_13_FD_206722 | JGI IMG/M metagenome (GOLD analysis project Ga0335070, IMG submission 206722) | Soil microbial communities from Loxahatchee National Wildlife Refuge, Florida, United States - Lox_Sample_1.3 | ecosystem: Environmental > Terrestrial > Soil > Wetlands | place: USA... | reverse complement strand
AGGCTCCGAGCGCGATACCCTTCATAGTCCGGTACCAGACGGGCATATTCCTTTGGCATCAAGGATGACGAAATCATGAAGTCTGCCGAGGCGCGATTACAGGCGATGGGAATGTTCCAGACTACGGCAATCCGCAACAATGCCTTGACATCGGGATCGTGAGGCTGCGGCTCCAGAGGGTCCCAGAAAAAAATCAGAAATTCGATTGTTCCTTCCGTGATTTTTGCGCCGATTTGTTGGTCTCCTCCTAACGGACCGCTCTGCAGGCGGGCGACCGGCAGCTTCAGCTCCGTTTCGAGCAGCGTGCCGGTTGTGCCGGTCGCCATCAGACGGTGTTGGGCCAACAGATGATGATTGAATTTGGCCCACGCGAGCAGATCGGGCTTCTTGTTATCGTGCGCCACGAGAGCGATGGTTTTCTGTGCACTCATCGTCACCGTCTGAAACTCCATAAGGAAGCTCCTTTCCTGTATCCGTAAATTGGCGAGACAGCCGATGTATTTTCTATACCGGCATGTCTCAACCAAGGTAAAGGTCCCGCTCATTCGATTTCAATGGTATAGTGTGGCGATGGAATCACGTCGATTCTCGATCGCGCGGGCCTGCCTTGGCTGCGCGCCTCTTTCAGGAGGATGACATGTTCGGTCCAATCACCCTACCCTTCGGGGCCAAGATGCTCTTTAACACCGTCACACTCAAGCCCGGGGTTACATTTGACGATGTCGAAATGGCAGTTGGGGAACTATGCAGTGTCGTCAAAGAAACCTATGGAGGCAGCAAAGGCGGATTCCTTGCCGGGCAAGTGTTTAAATTTTCCGGGTTCGTCTCGAACGAAGGATCCCTCTCTGCATCGAGGACCGCCGACGACCATTATGCCATCGTCACCTATTGGCGCTCGTTCGAAGATCACGAACGATCTCACGCCAACGAAATCTTCAATAAGAAATTCGCCGCTTTGGCGGCCATGTGCTCCGACACCAAGGAACTTGGATACGACATGTTGTGGCAGGGCGCGCCTGCATCCTAGTTACTCGAACACGCCAGTCGTCGGAGCCCATCGAGGATGACTTGTCGGAAATAATAGAAGCCCCCACGCCTGAGCGATGCGTTACCTCATGTTGACACGCTGATTGAGAAAGCGCAGGATTGGCCATCCCCCTAGAGCGAGGCTACGAATGGAGCCGGGGTAGCGTTCTTCGATACCATACGGTTGAGTCGATCCGGAACAATGTGACGCCCTCACGGTAAGGTCTTGCCGTGAGGGCGTTTGCACGTGGAATCAACCTTCCCCCGCTGAAAGAATGATTCCCACCTGTTCAAAGGAGGAGCATGATGAAACTGGTGTTCAGTCTCGTGATCGCACTCGCTGTCTGGCTGCCTACGTTCGCCTTTGCGGAGGGAGCCGGAGGCACCTATCGTGGCATCGCACAGATTTATTACACGTTGATCTGGGTGATCCTCTGTTATGGCTTGTACGACGTGTTCGGGAAAAAAGCCATGTACGTGGGAGCTCCGATCCTGGCAATCGGCATCTATCTTCTCCTGCCTCCAGGCTGACGCTGATGAACTGAAAGGCCCTGTGAGGTGCTGCCCTGTCTTCTCAGGGCCTCCGGTCAATCGCCACCGCCCGATCAACGATGAGTGCGCACATGCGTACAACGGGGCACTGGTGTGGCGGAAAGAGTTGATTTAATGCGCAAGGGCGTTTAAGCGGTCCGTGAGCCGGAGATTCTCTCCATAATCTACCGGACAATCGATGACCGCCGGCACCTTGCTCTTGAGCGCTTCCGCGAGGATTGGTCGAAGCTCCGACGGGTCCGTCACCCGATAGCCGACGGCACCGAAACTGCTCGCGTAGCCAACGAACTCAGGATTCCCGAAATCTACCGAAGAGGTTCGGCCAAACCGCACCATTTGTTTCCAGCGGATCACGCCGTAGCCGTCGTCCCGCCATACCAAAATGACCAGCGGTAGATGCAACCGCACGGCCGTCTCCAACTCCTGCGAGTTCATGAGAAACCCGCCGTCTCCCGTCACTGCGACCACGCGCCGTTCCGGATACAGTAACTTGGCGGCAATTGCACCGGGCAGACTCATCCCCATTGCAGCAAAGCCGTTCGAAATAATGCAGGAGTTGGGAACCTCACAGGGAAACATCCGGGACATCCAAAGTTTGTGGGCGCCGACATCACATACGACAAGATCGTCGGGTTCGAGGACCGCGCGGAGATCCCGCATGACGTGTTGAGGTCGCATCGGCCACGAACCAGGGCTGAGGAGTTCGCCCTCGAACCCATCGATGACAGTCTTGCGAGCAACTCGCGCCCATGTCGGATCGAACGGGGCGAGATCCTCGGCGATGTCCTCCAACGAAAGACGAATGTTCCCCAGTACGCCCACTTCGACGATGTAATGCTCGTCCACCTCTGCCGGTGACACGTCGACGTGGACAATGCGCTTATCCCGTCTGGGATTCCAGAAGCAGGGGGCGAATTCCACAAAATCATATCCAACGGCAACGACCACGTCGGCCTGCTCCATGACGACCGTGGCGTAATCTCTGGCCTGGAGGCCGATCGTATAAAGCGACAGCGGGTCACTGTCTGGGTAAACGCCCTTGGCCATAAACGTATGCAGGACGGGAATCTGAAGCTGTTGCGCGAACGATCTGACCGATTCGTGCGCATGCCCACGGATCACGCCATTCCCGGCGAGGACTACCGGCCGCTCTGCTCCGGCGATCGCCCGGACTGCCCTCGCGACCTGGCTCGGTGCCGGGTCAGGTGTGACAGGCGCCTGCACAAAGAGCGGCTCCAACGTGGTCGCGGCGTCAAGCTCTTCTTCCGCTACGTCTTCCGGCAGTTCCACATGAGTCGCGCCAGGTTTTTCTGTCTGGGCGATCTTAAATGCCTTTCGGATCGCTTCGGGAATGACCTCCGCCTTGGGAAGCGAGGCATTCCATTTAGTGACGGGCTTGAACATCGAGATGACATCGATGTACTGGTGCGACTCTTTGTGGCGGCGATTCAGCGACGCTTGTCCGGTGATCGCGACCAGCGGGGCGCGATCCAGGTAGGCATCCACGACGCCGGTCAAGAGATTCGTGGCGCCTGGCCCCAGCGTAGACAGGCAGACCCCGGCTTTCCCGCTGAGACGCCCGTAGACGTCGGCCATGAACGCCGCCCCTTGTTCATGCCGCGTCTCGATAAAGCGAATGTGGGAATCCAGCAGGGCATCCATCAACTCCAGGGTTTCCTCCCCCGGCAATCCAAAGACCAGTTGGACCCCTTCATTTTCCAGGCAATGAACAAGTAGCTTTGCCGCTTTCATGAAGTGCCTTTCTTCGATCTGAGAACACGAACCGGTTCGCGCCAGCGATGATCCATTGCTCGGTCGAGTCGGTCGCAAGGGCGCATCTTCTATGCTCTCTCCCGGTACACACTGATGAACGTGACCGTAGGGACGGCTAGTCCGGCTGTTGGTCGATCATTGATTTGATGGTGAAGAATCGCCAGACCCCGACCGCCAAGAACACGACGCCCGTCACCAGCGACACCACACCCAGGGCTTGCATACCGGGCAATTCCAGCCACCACACAGCTGGAATCCCCACGATAAAAAACCCCAGCGAAGTTCTGACATACGATAGCAGCGTACGCTCGTTTGCCAGCTCGGTTCGTTGGCGGGCCAGCCTGTCTCGAACCAGCGTGTCCGATCGTTCCGGCATGCGAGATCCCTCAATCCACGCCTGAACCATACCCCATGAGCAGGTGAAGCTCAACAGATCGGAGAAGGAGCCCAAAACCAAAGAAGGGAAGGCCTGCCGCATACAGTCCCTTCATCCAAGTCTTTGAGGTTTCATGGATCCTATCCCTGTCAACGTATCCCAAGCCTGCGCGTTTGGTAGAGTGACAAATAGTGGTGGCCTTGGCAGGGATCACGTTATACAATTTCGTGAGCCATCACGATGCTTGAGAAAGCCCTAACCACCAGAGGAGGCGACCATGATCGTTCGTCTGACCGCTATTGCAGTCATGCTAGCTGCCCCGTTTGCTACCGGTGCCCTTGCCCAGACCGCGGGCTCGGAGGTCCAGCGTGACATCAACCAGGAAAATCGCATCGAACAGGGGTTAAAATCTGGCCAACTTTCTACCGGTGAAGCGGCTCGATTGGAGAAAGGAGAGGCTCGGATTGACAAGATGGAATCCAAGGCTCTGAAGGATGGAAGTGTGTCGCCGCAGGAGGCAGCCCGCATTCAGCGCGCACAAAATCAAGAGTCTGAGGCTATTAGCCGAGCAAAGCACAACGACGTGACCGGCAATCCCAACTCGGCTTCTTCACAACGGATGCAAGCCGACGTCCAGCGTAACGTTAATCAACAGAACCGTGTCGAACAAGGCATTCAATCAGGCCAGCTCACCAACAAAGAAGCGTCACACCTGGAACGGGGTCAAGCGCGCGTCGATCGAGCCGAGGCGCGAGCCGGAGCGGATGGCCATGTGGGCGCGCGTGAACAAGCGCGCATCCAGAACCGTGAGAACAATCAGAGTCAGAAAATCTATCGCGAGAAGCACAACAAGCGAACACGCTGACTTGAGGTACTATCAGATACCGATGATGAGGAGCCCTGTGAGCGTTCACGGGGCTGCATATCACCGGTCGAGAACATCCGAATAAATTGTCTAGATACTTGGGTACAGTCCTGATCGTGAGTCGGGCCTGCTAGTTCACGTCGGTCCAACCGGCAATTCTACTGCGTAACATTACCGTACGGCGGCTTGTTTTCACGAGGTAGGCATCGCCGGTATGTTCAATTCCCAGTATCCGTTCGTCAGCTTGAAGCGGCATCGTGTGAAACCCGTTCATGAAGGCGGAGAACCCGATCAACCGGTCCGTCGTCACGACCAGCGCCAGATGGCCTTGGGCGTGCAGGTCCTGAACTCGTTCAGATCCGCCTAACGCTTCTCCAGTCCAATGGGCCATAGTTTCTTGAAATCCGTACAGATGTTGATCCGTGGCAACAAGAGACAATTCTCGAAGGACCTGTGACTTGTTGACATGCTCGTCCGCCTCAAGCACCTGCTCACTCCAACGCCGAAGTTGAGACGAGAACCCCAGCAATCTGGCAGATGTAATTGCCAGCGCGGTAAGACCGTGGCCCTTGATGCTCACTACCGTCTCACCCACCGATAAGTCGATCTCGGATTGTCCCACCCCGGTGACCGCAATCACCTTGTTCTCAACCACCGAGATCAACACATCGGTAAAGCGGCCTTGTGCGAATGTCAGCGTCGCGCCGAACCACGTGATCATCACCATGCCAAGGCAGGTGCTCCTAAAAGACAGGAGCACGCCGCGTCGGTCAAATGAGAGAGGCGCCCGCCTTTGACGAGCGCTGAGAATTTCCATCATTCCTTTCACAAGAGCCACGATTGAGGACAACACCCGTCAACGAAAAGATTTCGAGTATCCGGATAACCGAATGTTGCCTTCTTTATGATCGACGGGGCTGTGAACCATGTTGCTTTTTGGCTTTCTCAGCAACGAGCTTTGTGATGCGTTCAGCGACCTGGCTCTCGAGAGTGAGCTCCACTCCGAACTCCATGTCCTTAACCCATTTCACAACGGCGCGATCGATCAGCAGCGGCTCCCGATTGCCAGGAATAAATACGCGCAACCGCAGCACCATCCCGACCGACACGGGCTCGTTTCCCTTAATCGACCCCCCGCTTAACGAGAGATCCTTGAGCATACCTTCACCGGCGATTCTGTCGCCGCGATACATTACGGGAACCAATTCTTTGAATCGCTGATTCTTCCGCATTGAAAACCCGGCCATTGTGTCTCCTTTCTACACCGATCACTCTTTCTTACGAACCATTCCTCGTCGAGGTTGATGATAATTAGTATGACAACTTGTACTCAGTAACTCCCAACCACTGATTGCATCATCGCCGACGAGCATCCTCGGCAACACTCGGACATGTTCCTGTCTACCGCCCGCTGAATCCCAACCGACCCTACCGCGCATCCCACAGGTCCCGCGTGCACGACAGACTTGTGAATAGGCCAGGCAGTGCTGGAACATGTATGGCGATTAGGAAAGGGGTGGCGGTCGAGAGATCACCGAGGAGATAGTAAAATCGCGCGTCGCTTCAGGTGAGACGAAGATGAATACTACCTTCCGATTTCCCTCGCCACGCGATACGAGAATATGACAAGAGATCTGATTATTATACGAGGAAGGATTTATCGTGGCTTTCGACGGGTCGACTTCTTCTCCATCCACCAAAGCTGGTTGAGGCAACGGAGTGGCATTGAATTCGTCACAGGTGGCAACATCGAGAAGATAGGGGATAAGACAGAGAACGAACAGACACAATGCACACGACGTTAGAGTTCCCGAACGATGACTCATGCTCCGGCTCAGCATGGCCCATTCTAGAAAGCCATGTCTCCGAACGCAAGTGTTCACTCAGAACAGGACTAAACCTGTCGTTGCGGCCCATTTTAAGAAAGGTGTCAGCTCTTGTACTGGTGGCAACTAATTATGGCTTTGCATACCGTGTGAGCACAGCTGCCGCAGCTTCGCGCACGTCGGCATCGGAGTCTGCTCGAACCACCCGTGTCATGGCCGGTGCAAGAGACGGCGAGTTGAATTCCCCAAGCGCAAGGACGGCACGGAGCCTGGTCCGCGGATCCGAATGAAACATCAATGTTTTGAGAAGATCGATCGCCCGGCTGTCTTTAAGTCGGCCCAGTTCATCTATCGCGTTCTCCTGAGCCAATGCAGCGAAATGGAGATCGAGGTCGGGAAAGGTCTCGGCCGGCGACTCAAGCGTATCCAATGGAGTCGTGACGCGAGGATACCGCTCACGATCGAATTGTCGTTCCACCGCCCGAATCAGAGCGGCGGTGGTGTCGAGATGGGCATCAATCCGTCCCCGAATCAGATCCCCGATATAATAAAAATACGGATTCGTCTGAAACTGCTCTACGACTTCTACATACGGAGCGGTCACCAATTCGGCATACCGTGGTGACTCATGAATTGTTGTAGAGAACAGCCGCCCCTCCTGAGGGTGATCCAGAAGCATGACGCAAGTAATCTCCGTGCCGGTGAGATCAAGGGAAATCTGCTTTCCACGTTCCTCTCGATACTCCACTGTGAGCGTCAGATCGTGCGGACTCTCGAGATCCTGTGTCACGGCAAACCCTGCCGAGGCCAGCTTCAGTTTTAGCAACGGAACGAGGCCAAAAGACACCCTCCCACGCGACCGCCATGTGCTGGCGGAAACATCCAAATAGATGATTCGTTGTCGATCAGAACCGACTGCTGTTGGGCGGCTTGGAGCGTCTTGCCCTGCGGACGACAGAGCGGTGAGGGTCAACCCGATTCCGAGGAAGGAGCTGAGAAGCAGAAGCCTCATCAAAGCACCAACATGGATGAGCGAACGATTGCCATGATGCTATGCATGAAGAGAGGCGGAGTCAAGGTGGATTTTCGAGTTACAGCGGTCAGTGAGAGGGATGCAGTCGACCGGCCAGCGGATGGGAGGAACGAGATAGCCTGAGCCGATCAAGCCTATTTCGCGCAGCAGCCGGATGCAGCGGCCACGTCTTCGGAAGGCAGGAACCGATCGAGGGCAAAGTACACGGGACAAAATCCCGTAAATCCGCTCTGAATCAACGTGACCCCGATCACAGCCGGAACCAACAACCAATGCACACTCACGTAATAGCCCAGCGCAACGCCAGCTGTGATTACGATTCCGACGATGGCATCATGCAGACGTCGTTTCTGGTTCATGATGAGCCCTCCGATAAAAGGTGAGGTGTGACGAGACCGTCAGTCGTCGTATCTGCACCAAAGAAGGCTAGCCGCACGAGACGCACCTGTCAAGCTCCCTCTCAGCGACAGACAATCATCTCTACAGTTATCTGAGACGAGAGTCTGCAAAGTTACCCAGCCTCAACCGTCACCACTGTGGTCACTGAATTCGCAATGAAGCATTCTGTGTGGGCGCGTTCATGGAGCCCGGCAATTTGTTCCGGAGTCGGAGGAGTTGTTCCACCGAATGTCACTTTTGGATGCAGAATGACCCGCGTGACCGCCAGCTTGCCCTGTGCATTCTTTTCCAGAAATCCGACGGCCTGATCGCGGTAGACATTGACAACAAATTGTTTCTTAGCGGCAATCGCCAGAAAGGTCAGCATATGACAACTCGAGAGGGCCGCGACCAACGCCGATTCAGGATCCACGTGACCGGGGTTCCCACGATAGGCAGGCGCAGCTGAAGCAGGCATGCGAATACCACCATCGAATGTCACGACATGGTCTCGATTGTATGTTTCGTATGAGAAGGGCTCGGTTCCCCTGTTCCACTCGACTATCGCCTTGTGTTCAGACATTGTTCATCCTTTTCAATAACTCGATACTCATTGTCCTGATTGGCCGTCGTAGCACAGATGCATTGTTTACACGCACACTGTGGCGAGAGCCAGAGTAACTGTGAAGAACCGGACTGTCAACGGAGAGGATGGTGAACAAGGGGGATTCCCACAGCTGCCTTAGACGAAGGGGTCAGATATGCCATCGTGCATACCACCCCAGGCGAAAGTTTTGTGGACATTTTAGCTCCTGATGAGGTCACTCCACCGACCAGCTTCCGTTGCACCTTCCAGGGCAGTTGACCAAAGATGCGGATGGGCGTAGCATGTTGCTCTGACGTTCCAGTGGCGGTGACGGCGAACTTTTCCACACGCTCCTACCCGTTATTCTGTGTGTGGATCTCAGCGCGGTTCCCGACGCTCCTGCGCCAGGGTTTTTACCATCTGCGACTTGCTCATTGATGTGGATCCTTTGGAACGAGGGTCCCAATGAATACCAACCGTCGATTGATTCTCATCCCGGCGCCGACAGTGATGCTGGTGTCTGCCTTCTGTTGTGTCCTCCCGTCGACTCAGAGTCTAGCCGCTGACCATCCTGAGGTCTTGTTGGCACCAGCAGCGCCAACTGAACGACCATCCTCACCTCCGAACTGGGCAGATGACCTCGATCACCGACTTTCAACCTATCTCAAAAGGAAGTATCCCTCGTACGACTTTACACCGTACACCGCGGAATTGGATCGGATACGAGGTGCCGTCAGCCGACGGGATCGCTGGGCCATCAAGCATGAGATGGGGGTGTTTCTCAAGATGTTGTCGAATCGTGCGTATGGCTTGGGAGACGACGCGGCTGAGGAATTGATGGATCTCGCGCAACAGACGATGCCAGTCGATGAGTTTGCCATCGTGTATCCTGGATCGATGGCCGAAGTGCACAGATTACGAATTGGAGCATGACTTCGCAGTGATCATCCGCACAGGAAAGGGAGGGCACACATATGGTTTCCCAATCACCCGTCACCCATCGCATTCTTGGGGAAGTGAAGCGGATGCACGGCTGTGATCTCGATACCCTGGCGAACAGTCTCCCCGATCTCTCTTGGAATCAGGTCTTCCTCGAGATTGATCGGCTGAGCCGACAGGGACAGGTTCTGGTGACGTTTGGGACCGGTGGCCGCTACATGATCCGGCTGCCGGCACCGAAAGCGGCATCTTCGGGCCATCACACCCGATCTTGATCAATTTCGTGTTCGGTTGCAGAGCACATCAGAAGACAATCCCGTGTCTTCCTTCATTCTTCTTCTGGTAGTTCAATCGGCCCTGCCCACTCGCCATTTGCCAACTTCACTTCCTGATAGCCTCCATCCGGCCATTGAAACTGTCCCACTTCATCGACCTGTACGATGAACGCATCGGCTTCGTGCGCCGGTCCTCTGAACCAATACCAACCGGCTTCGGTCGGTTTCGTCTTTCTCCAGTGATAGGTCGGCATGCATCCCATCCTTTTCGTCATGATGTGCGGTCTGTTACAGTCTGCAGTGCGGCTATGAAACCTACCACGGCGCGATTGCCAATAGAAGATGTGCTTCCCACGGTACTCGACGTACTCACTCATGGCACCAACGCGCTTCTAACCGCCCCACCCGGCGCAGGGAAAACGACTCGTGTCCCGTTGGCCCTGCTCGATGCGGCATGGTTGGACGGCAGAAAGATTCTTCTGCTCGAACCACGGCGACTCGCCGCCCGTGCGGCAGCCTATCGCATGGCCAGTACATTGGATGAACCCATCGGGGCAACGGTCGGCTATCGCATGCGGCTGGATACGAAGGTGGGTTCGAAGACGCGGATCGAGGTCATTACAGAAGGTATATTGACACGCCTGCTGCAGCACGATCCATCACTCAATGGTTATGGCATGGTACTCTTTGATGAATTCCACGAGCGGAGCTTGCAGGCGGATGCCGGGCTCGCGCTCTCCCTCGAGGCACAGCGGCTCTTTCGCCCCGATCTCCGGCTCCTCGTAATGTCGGCCACATTGGACGTGGTGACGGTCGCGAATCTTTTACACAAGGCGCCGATAATCTCGAGTGAGGGCCGGCTCTTTCCTGTCGAGACCCGTTATCTTGATCGATCTTTGTCAGGTCCTCTGGATGTCGTCGTCGAGCGAGTCGTTCGGCAATCCCTCGCACGTGACGATGGCAGCCTTCTGGTTTTTCTTCCTGGAATGGCGGAAATCCGGCGAGTCGAACGGAAACTCCTCGATGCCGACTTTGGTCCGACTGTGGTGATCGCACCACTCCATGGCGATCTCCCTCAAGAGGCGCAGGATCGCGCGATCGCGCCAGCGCAGCCCGGCATGCGCAAGATCGTACTGGCGACGTCTATCGCCGAAACGAGCTTGACGATCGAGGGCGTACGCGTTGTGATCGATGCCGGCCTACTCCGCCTGCCTCGATTCGATCCACGCACTGGTCTGACCAGACTGGAAACGATCCGCGTGACACAGGACTCCGCGGAACAGCGACGGGGCCGGGCCGGGCGGCTTGGACCAGGCGTCTGCTACCGCCTCTGGACTGCCACTGAACATCAATCGCTGGCCCAGAGAAGGCCGCCGGAGATCCTCGATGCCGACCTCGCGCCACTGTTGCTTGACTTGGCTCTGTGGGGAACAACCAACCCTTCCGAACTCTCCTGGCTCACACCTCCACCACTAAGTGCGGTCACGCAAGCCAGAGAATTACTATCGCGGCTGGGAGCATTGGACGCAGCCGGGCACATCACACCGCACGGCAAACAGATGGCCGAATTACCCTTGCATCCGCGCCTATCCCACATGCTGCTCAAAGCCATTCAGCTCCAGCTTACCGGTCACGCCTGCGAAATTGCGGCAATATTGAGCGAACGTGATATCGTGCGACGGGCAGCCGGTTGGCAGAATGCCGACCTCCGGTTCCGTCTGGATATCTTGCATGGACAGTCTGGTCATCATGACGGTGCTCCAGTCGATCGTGTTGCCTGTCAACGCGTGAAACAGACGGCGAACTTGTGGCGACAACAGCTTTCGCGTTTGGTGTCGGCTCAGCAGCCTGATAGAAAAGATCGTCCCAATGACGCCGGTAAGTTGCTTGCCCTCGCCTATCCAGATCGAATCGCTCAACGACAGCGCGGAGGCGATGCTCGCTACCTCTTGACCAATGGCCGCGGCGCGCTGTTTGCCAATCCCGACCCGCTTGCCTCGGAAGACTATCTGGTGATCGCTGACCTGGATGGTGGCCAGCAGTGGGCCCGTATCGATCTGGCAGCCCCGCTGTCACTGGTCGATATTGAGGCCTTGCACACCGATGAGATCGATCAGGTGGAGACCGTGGTGTGGGATGAGCAGACGCACGCCGTTCGTGCAATGAAACAGCGTCGATTAGGTGCATTGGTGCTGTCGGAGCAGGCCTTGGCGAAACCCGATCCCTCCTTAATCTCCCAGGCCTTGCTACAAGGGATTCGTCAACGGGGGCTCAATTCATTGGCCTGGACGCCGGAGCTTCGTCAGTGGCGCGCGCGCGTGCGCTTGCTGCGCCGGACGGAGGGGATCGATTCGAACTGGCCCGATCTATCCGATGAGATGCTGCTGCGTACACTGGAGGAGTGGCTGGGCCCCTATCTCGACGGCATTACCACACTGGAAAGAGTACAGCGAATCAATCTCGCGACACCGTTACACGCCTTACTCGCCTGGGATCAGCAACGGCAATTGGAGCGGTTGGCTCCCACGCATCTGACCGTCCCAAGCGGGTCCAACGTTCGTCTCGACTATGAGACGGACGATCTCCCGGTGCTGGCGGTTCGGCTGCAGGAAATGTTCGGCTGCAAGGACACGCCGCGCGTGGTAGATGGTCAGGTTCCGGTGATGCTGCATTTGCTCTCACCCGCTCACAGGCCTGTCCAAGTCACGAAAGACCTTGCCAGTTTTTGGGCTCATGCCTACCACGAGGTCAAGAAAGAACTGCGCGGCCGTTACCCCAAGCACCACTGGCCCGACGATCCGCTCACTGCACTGCCCACAGCAAAGGCCAAGCGACGACATTAGCTACGGCATGGAGAGGAACCTCCCTCCCTTTCGTAGGATAGACCCGCTATCGCCGAGGCACGTATGGTAACGGATCATGCGACCCTTTCTTGCCGTTGCTCTGCTGCTCCTCCTCCCCGGACCGACCCACGAGGCGCTGGCGGACCCCCTCAACACGCTGCCTCTTCCCACCTACGACATTCCGTTTGATGACCAGGATGAATCCGCAACGCAGGTCATCGTAGCCCAAGAGGTCTTGACCTTCTTGGTAACGGCACAGTCCTATAAGGGGCAGAATCAAGGGGCGCTTCACGGAGCAGTGACCGGTGAGCTCATACGGGACGATCAGGGGAAAATGATCTATAGCCGTACTCTTGCAGACCATGGAGTCTTGGAGGGCTATGACTTCCGTGACGGGTTGCTGGTCCGCGGCCAATATCTGTTCCTGCAACGTCCGATCAACCGCCTTAACGAATTTATCGACTACTACGCTGCGGTGAAAGAGGCCCTCACTGATACATACGGCACGCCGATTGAAGATCAGGTCCACTGGGAGAATGACCTCTATCAACCGCTTCCCGATTACTGGGGTGTAGCAGTAATGATCGGCTACTTGCGCTACGCTGCCACGTGGGAAACCTCGGAAGGAACGATTACGATCACGCTGACCGGTGATCGCCATTGCAAGCTGACAATCGACTATAGAAGCCGCGCCTTTGTTGAGGGGGAGCAGACGGTCTCAATCCGTGTCCCCGCCATGTCCATGCTTGAATCCTTGTAAACTTTCTGCCACAGTACCGCCTCACAGAGCCCGACCTTTTACGGCCACCGCATGGATCCACGTGGTCGGGATGACCACCCAGACTCAACCTCATGATCTGCTTGAGCCTACCTCTACGATTCACTCGACTCCACGTCGATCAGAGAGTGTTGATTATCCTGTGGGGTGCCACTCTCACCTCAATGACCGCCTGCGTGCAGGAAAGCACGTATCAAGCAGTTCAAATGGAAATCGCGGAAAACAGGAGCGCTCTCATGGCGGCGAAGGACGACGTGAATCAATTGGCGGTGCAGGTGGCGAGGTTACAAGAAATAAAGCAAGAGCAAGAGCACAGCGTCATCGAACTGGTGGAGGCCCTTCAGAAGGAAAAAGATACTGAGGCTCTGTGGCAGAAACAGGTTCGCGAGAAAACGGATGGGTTAGTCGCAAGGCTCAATGCCATGCAGAGTCAACAGCGCTGGCTGGCGCGCGAGACGGAACGCGTTGTGAAAGAGCAAGAGACTCTGGAGGCGTTGGTGGCCAAGTATAAGGGCCAGTTACAAGATTCAGTATTATCTCCCGAGCCTGTTATCTCACCTGCCCCACGGGATATCCCCCCGACCACGAGCCAGCCGACTGCTCTCACACCACCTATCCCTACACCTTCGCCGGCTGTTTCCCCGGCCCCACCGCCACCTCAACCGGAACCGGTGCCGCCACCCGCCCGTCAGAAACCGACTCCAGAGCCACAGGATTACTCCTGGTTTTCAACATTCAAAGGGTGGCTCGGATCTCTCTGGAAAATGATTTTCTCTTAAGAGGACGTTATATAGGTCCGCCAGCGGAAGGTGAAGGCTCTGACTGAAAGAGCCGGGATTGGCTCTTCGCGTAGCCTGAAGCTCGGCCGCGACCATTGTTAGGGATTATGCCAGCGGGCGCCTTCGAAAACGGGATTGAATTGGTGCGTGAATTTAATGGTGTCGCCGTCCTTCACAGCTGAGTCCTGTGTCCCCACTTTCTTGTTCACCATAATCAGCACTTCACTTTTCTCCAGATAGGGAAGCACGGCACCGAGACGATCCTGATTGGCTTCAATGAATTTCCTGACGGTCGTGGGGGCAGCGCTCTCAATTAGTATTTCCGAATCCCCGACCGCATCGCGTAACTGAATTCCAAACAACAATACCGTAACCATATTGTTCTCGTTCCTCTTTCCTCGTATCCCGTCAAACCGTCGTACGTGTCTCGAGATAAAACCAATCAGTCTTCAGCACGGTGGTTCACGCATCAACAGCGACGTGTCACATTTGTTGTCTGCCATGACAGCGGAAACAGTCTGGCCGCTTGGGATGCCGCTCCGGCAGAGGCTTGCTCCCGGCCGGCACATGGCACTGAAGACAGTCTTTCTCGATTCTTATGGCCTGGTGATCGGCATTCATGGGAATCATCGGATTCCGGTCTTTGGGCGTGGGCAACAACGAGACCCCGATAATAACCGCCCCGGCACACAAGACAAAGAGCCAGTCGATCTTGCGCAATCTCATCGGGTGGGAATGTCCTTCCCATCAGCTGCCTGATAGGCCTCTTGAAGCACCTGGGCAATATGCTTCACATCCGCTTTCCCTCGTAGTCCGTTCTTGAGTTGAATCATGCAGGCCGGACAGCTGGTTGCCACAACTTCTGCCCCACTCTGGTCGATGGCCCGGCGTTTGCGATCAAAGATCTTTTGCGACGTGTCATAGTCCTTCACGAGGTAGGTCCCGGCGCCACCGGCACAGCGATCGGCATCTTGCATCTCGACGAATTTGACTCCCGGTAGGGTCGACAACACTTTCCGCGGTTCCTTGGTGACGCCTGCCGCGCGCAGGTGGCAGGAGGAATGGTACGTCACCTTCTTGTTTCCCCCTTGCCTTGCCGAAGCTGGCGGGCTTACCGTTGACCGGGCCACAAACTCCGAGATGTGTTGCACCCGCTTCGCCATTGCTTCGGCCGCTGCCTGTTCCGGCTCACCGGCAAAGAGCTGGGGATAATCTTTGAGCATAAGGGTACAGGACGCGCAGCCTGTGACAACGGTTTCATACCCGGCCAAGGATTTCAGATTGATCCTCGCCCCTTCCTTGGCTAAGCGGCGATGGCCGTAGGTGTCGATCGGCGTTCCGGAGCAGCGCTGGAGCGGGAGGTCCGGCGTGACACCATGCTTACGCAGCACCGCAATGACTGCATCCCCTACGCCGTCATCGAAATAGTTGGCGGCGCACCCATGGAAATAGGCCACCGGCGATCGGCCTGTTCCCTCATTCATCACCAAGCTTGCATGGCGATCGCGGAGATGACGCCGGGCAAGACGAGGCAAGACCATGTCGAACGGCAGCTTGGCAGTCTCTGCGATGCCACGGAGAAGCGGCCGCGTGAGTCGCTCGATGATTCGACGAATGCTCGGTCGATCCCAAATCCATTGTGACTTCGCTAAAAGCTTTAGGATTTGCTCAAAAACAGCTTGATTTGCATGCAATCTAAAGATCATCCCGGCAATGTAATTCGGATGTTCAGCCCGCTTCTGGAGAATCAATTCCGACACGTCGACGCCGGCGGGACAGATCGTCCGGCAGGACTTGCAGTTCAAACAGGCCTCCACCACTCGCTTGGAATTCAGATAGCTGTAGTCTTTGGCTGTAACGATCTCAAACCATCCGCGCGAACTCATGTCTTCGGATTGGAACACATCGTAGACGGGACAGACGGAGTTACATTTCGCACAGGTTGCGCACGATTTGGAGAGTCTCGTGTAGTCGATGTGGTCGGTAAAGGGACGGTCACTGATTTTCACGCCGGGATTGAGGACGCCAGACGGATCGAACAAACGCTTCACCTGCTCGAACATCCCATAGAGCTCAGGACCGAACATCTTGCGTGCATACTCGGCACGCACGCGGCCGTCGCCGTGCTCGCCGCAGATGGACCCACCAAATCGATCCAGGACCGTTTGATGGATTTCGTGATAACCCTGAACCATTTTTTCGAAATCCTGGCGATCGTTCACGTCGAGGAGCGGCACAATGTGGGCATTGCCATTCCCAATATGACCAAAGATAGCGACCGGCACCTGCTGCCCCTGAAAAAATTCCTCTAAATAGCGGATCAGCTCGCTGATTCGATCGGCCGAGACGACGACGTCGTCGACGAAGTTGATGGGTTTTTTTCTCACATCGAAACGGTACAAGGTCGGGTATAGGGATTTGCGGGCCTTCCAGAGCTGCTCCCGCCGATCCTGATCGTAGGCGAGCACAAGGTCAGAAGCCAGTCGATATTGACGACAGATGGCCGCCATGCGTGTCGCCTGGTCCCGCAGGTCATCGTCCCCCTTGTCGCTGTCGAGTTCGGCCAAAAGGGTCGCAGCAGCATCAGGAGGAATGCCGTGGTTGGATCGCCCGATCAGATCGAGCGTGTTCGCATCCATCACTTCCAACGCACTGGGTTTCAGCTCGAGCAACTTGGGCACGGCCTCTCCCACGTCTTCCAAGCGTAGAAAGTGGATGAGCGCAGTCACGGTCGCCTTTGGCTTGTCGACGAGCCGCAGCCTGGCTTCGCTCACTACACCCAGTGTGCCTTCACTGCCAACGAACAACTTGGGAAGGTCGAATTGTCTGCGCCTTAGCCCATCAGCCAAACCGAAGAGGTTGTAGCCACAACTATTTTTGCTGACGGTCGGCTGCTTATTCGCAATGACTGTAGCCTGATTCTGGACAAGTGAGAGCAGGCCCTTCACAGACGCATGGCTGTCGAGCAGCCCGCTGAGCTGCGGATCATCCAACCCATAGGCTCGAGCGTTGAGCCATTCCCCGGAAGACAAGCACACCCGAAGGGCCTGTACATTGTCTTTGACCGCTCCGTACCGGATCGTATGAGGTCCAGCGGAATTATTCGCGACCATCCCACCGAGCTTGCACATGTCGCCGCTGGAAGGATCGGGACCAAACAACAGGCCGTCACGCCCTAATTGCTTATTGAGTTCGGCCAACACGATGCCCGGCTGGACCCGAACCCAGCGTTCATCGCGATTCAGTTCCAAGATTCGATTGAGACGTGAGACATCCAAAATGATGCCGGAGCCGATGGCCGAGCCTGTCAGGTTCGTACCGGCGGCACGGGGGGTGAGTGGAATCCCTCGTTGCACCGCATAGGTCACCGTGGCAGCGATGTCGCGCTCTGACTCAACGAGCACGACCGCCTGGGGTTCCATACGATAAATGCTTGCATCTACTGCATAGGCTGTCTTGGTCGGACCATCGTCCTTCACGAGATCAGAACCAAGGAGACGACGAAGGTCACGCGCGACCGCGCGGGAAGCATCAGGAAGTATCAATGTCATGACGGCGCATTCTAGCAGGATGTTGAAAAAGTCCGCTAGGAGTCTGTCCGAGTAATCCTTCGTTGCGAGTCGAAGGAGCTGCTGGTAGATGCGAGGCCGCAGGTTCCAAGAAAATGGAGGCGTATTCTCTGCAATACCGTATTCTCTGCAATACGTTGAGGATTTCTTGGAGCCGGGAACGACGCCGATGCCAGTGGATCGTTTGCCGCAGTAGAATGGCATTACTCGGACAGACTCCTGGCATCGGTTGAGCAATGATTCCAGACACATTAAGATGGCGAGCAGGAACGCGCCATGCCGACAATTCGTCCCCTGCTCTATGTATCCCGTCTCTTACCCCTCCCTGTGATGGCGACCATTCAGGAACGGTTTCGGTTGGTGCAGGCTCCCACTGAGGCCGCGCCCACACCAGCCGCCCTGCGCCACGGATTTGCCCGCGCGGACGCCGCCATCTGTACGTTGACTGATACGGTGGATGACGATCTGTTGTCATGCGCCGCTCACTTGAAGATCCTGGCGAACTATGCGGTGGGCTACAACAATATTGATCTCGATGCCGCTCGGCGACGCCACATTGTGGTCACCAATACGCCGGATGTTCTGACAGATGCGACAGCTGACCTGACCTGGGCGCTTCTGTTGGCTACGGCCCGTCGCGTCGTCGAAGGCGATGCGCTACTTCGTTCGAGCCAGTGGACCGGCTGGACGCCGACTCAGCTCTTAGGTAGGGAGGTGTCGGGAAAGACGCTGGGTATTATCGGGATGGGACGCATCGGCCAGGCAGTGGCTCACCGAGCCAAGGGATTTCGCATGGCTGTCCGCTACCACAGTCATCGGTCGATCCCGGCACCGCCGGGCGCCTGGGAATCATGTCCGCTTGACGAATTGTTACGCGAGTCGGACTTTGTGACGCTGCACGTCCCGTTGAATTCTGAGACCCGTCACTTGATTGGCGCTCGTGAACTCTCCCTCATGCGCCCGACAGCGATTCTGATCAACACGAGCCGCGGGTCGGTCATTGACGAGGCCGCGCTCGCGCATGCTCTGCAATCAGGCACGATTGCCGGCGCCGGCCTCGATGTTTATGAGGAAGAACCGGCCGTCCATCGGCTGCTTCCTTCGTTGAAGCAGGTCGTCCTCCTGCCGCATCTCGGTTCCGCCACAGTGCAGACGCGGGTCCAGATGGGTGTCATCTGCCTGGAGAATATTGAGGCTGTGTTGGAAGGTCGACCGGCCCCGAACCGGGTTGCCTAAGCTCCTACTTGGCGTAGCGGAAGGCTCCAGCAGCGGCGGATTTTGGTTTCTGAGCGCCTCGAAGCGCATCAAGGCGCTTGGGTACATCGTGAAAAGTTGGAATCGATTCGAAGATCGCAGCTGCTTTCTGCCATTGCTCCTGTGCCTCGTAAAGCAATCCCAGTTCGTATCGAATGGCCTGGGCTTTGGCACCCTGACAGCGCGTGTCGTTTAACAGTTGTTCAAGTTGCTCACTTGCCGCCTTCCCCTGTCCTTGTTCTTTCAGGCAAACCGCCGTCATGAGACAAGAATCGAGGAAGAGATCGTCTCCTGCCATCGACTGGACGAATTCTTCTTTAGCCTCATCAAGCAACCCCATGTTCTTGAAAGCGACACCCAACGTGTAATGAATGCCTGGATCGAATCCATTCGCGACCGGAGTCGAATCGCCGGCGGGAGCACTCACTGCTGCCGGTTCTTCCGGTTTCGGTGCAAACATCGGGGCGAGTTTGGCTACCAGAGGACTGGCCGGAGCCAGTTCCTTGACCTTGTTGTAGAGCGCGACAGGTCGTGCTGGTTTGTTGTCATCAGGATGTTCCAAGAGCAATTCGAGCGCACGGGCGTAATGCAACGCGGCTCCCGGGCCATCACCTTTACGTTCAAACAAGGAGCCCAATAGTTCACGCGCTTCGGCGTCGGTTGGTTTTTCGTTTACCAGTCGTCCGAGCCACTGCTCCGCCTCCCCTTGTTTCCCAGACTGAATATAGATTTGGAATTGCTCCTCCAGCGAACGGACCGATCCTGTCGAATGAGGTGCTCTAACGTCATCAGGAGCGGCGTTAGCCGTCAATAATTCGGCTGGAGGGGGGACAGCGGCTTTGTCTTGTGGGGGCGCCGTTGCTGCCTGGGTCTCTGGATGCCGATTCTGCGAGGCGCGAATCGCGGAAGTTGTCTTCCAGGCATCATCAGGTTCCGTCCCGGTCCACAATGATCCTTTTGTTTCAGCTTCCTTCACACTCGTCTTCGGCTCCACCTTGGGGATCGACGGCTCCGTGACCGGCTCCAAGGAGGACACTTGGCCGGAACTTCCTCCCTGCATGAGCGTGGCCAGTCGGTTCACTGTCGGACTATCCGGGGCCAACGTTTTGATCTTGTCGAAAATCTCCTCGTGCAATGTCGGCAACCCGGGCTCGGGATGCTTGAGCAGCGTTTCGACGGCTTTGGCGTATTGCGCCACGGCAGCGGAGGTATCTCCCTTTTCTTCATACAACTCACCATAGAGTTCAAGAATCGGCACCGAGTTCGGTTCAGCGGCGAGGTATTCATTGATCAGGGCTTCGGCCGACGGGAAGTCTTGCGCACGAAGCGCCGCGCCAGCGAGGAATCGATATTCGCCCAATGCCACTTGCAGTTCTCCGCGATGGAGGTGCATCCGCGCGAGAAGCTGACAGACCTGCGGATTACCTGGTTCCCTCGTCAACAGCTGATTGAGAATCGCCTCGGCCCCGGCAAACTGTTTCTGCTCAATGCGACGAGTGGCTTCTGCCAGCATGTCAGGTAATTCTGATCCCTTGGACACACTGGTCGCCTGGCCCGCTTTCGGCTTGGCCGCCGCCGGCGTGCCACCACCACTCTTCTCAAAATTCTCGATAAACTGGGTCGCTTCGCTATTGCCCGGGTCGATCCGTAACACCGCTTGATAGGCATCCTTCGCCTCGCCATATCGTTGCTGTGCCGACCGCTCGCGCCCCAGCTGCAAATACACTTTGGTCGCTTCATCCTGCATGTTCTCTTGCAGGCATAGTTCTGCCACTCGTTGCTGAGCATCCAGGTTCGATGGGTCTTGACTGACGATTTTCTTGTAGATGTCGAGCGCTTCCTTCGTCTTCCGCTCCTTCAGGTAATGCTTTCCAAGCGTGAGGTAGTCTTGAACCGCGCTGCTTAGCAAGCCTCGTTCGGCATTGAGATCGCCGAGATGCCGATAGACTTCGTAGCGAGACGAATCGATCTTGAGGATTTTCTTATAGGTCGCGATCGCTTTGAGGGTGGCGCCTTCCGCGCGGAACGCGTTCGCGGCCTGTAGGAAAGCTGCCACCGCTTCTGCATTCGCGTTGCGCTTGAGATGTAACTCTCCGATGGAGTTATGCAGGCTTCCGTCGGCCGGTGACTCTGCAATGAGCTTCTTCCACTCGGCTATGGCCGCGTCGAATTGGCCGCGCGACGCAAAGAGCTGGGCGTTATGCAATAGCTTCCCGCGGTCAATGCCCAAGGCAGACCTCCATAACGAACAAAAGCTAACAGTATCAATGGGTTTTGTCAACGAAATGGGTAAACAGAAACCCTGAGAAACGACGAAGGTCTGCTCCACATACAATGCAGCAGACCTTCGTACATACCTTGAAGAGGAATTGGCTATTACGACGCCGAGACGGACATCTTCAGCACATTCGCCGCCTGCGGTCCTTTCGCCCCTTGGACGATATCGAACTCGACGCTCTCTCCCTCTTTCAGTGTCTTGAACCCGTCGCCTTGGAGCGCCGAGTAATGGACAAACACATCCTCCCCGCTGTCAAGACGAATAAATCCAAACCCCTTTCGATCGTTGAACCACTTCACAGTACCTTTCGTCTTCACAAAAACCCTCCTTTCCTCAACGGTCACGCGATGTTACGTGACCGGCCCAAACCCCCTGACGTTGACTGACGATAATGAAAGAATAACAGTGCGAGAAGAAGACCGGGCGACGGGCTCGCTGGAGGAGATGTGAAGCGTTCACAAAACCCATCTCAATTGAAAATCGGGGTGCATGTAACATAGCGATTCACACCTGTCAAGCACTTCTTTGTGACCCGTCCGCAGTCAGCGGTTTTCTAGACAAGACCCGCTCACTCGCCTATAGTGACGCTGACCAACAGGAGTGTGATCACTCAGATGTTCCTACGCACGCTGCTCGATCGCTACATCCTTTCGGAGCTGTTCTCCCCCTTTGGGCTCAGTCTCGGCGTGCTCTGTTTCGTCATGTTAACCAAAGAGTTACTTCGTTTGGTTGAGCTGCTCGTCGCGAAAGGCGTCGGCTTACTCGCGGTCATAAAAGTATTTGCCCATCTACTCCCGTCTTTTCTCGTTCTGACGTTGCCCATCGCAGGACTCATCGCATCCATTACGGCCTTTGGACGCTTATCCTATGACAAAGAACTCGTCGCTATGCGGGCCGCCGGCTTGAGCCTGTTCCGGCTCTCTCGTTCGGTCTTTCTCTTTGCGACGCTGGTATTCAGTCTGACTTTGCTCTTGGCCCAATGGGGACAGCCCTGGAGTTCGGTCAATTTAAAAAAAGTCGCGCTAAGTCTCTTGCGGGATCAATTGGTGATGGCCTTGGAACGAGGCACATTCAATGAACCGATCCCGCGATTGGTGATCTTTATCACCGATGCCCAAGATCCTGGTGTGACGCCCGGTATCTTTATCTCAGACGAACGTAACGTGGAAGATCCCAGAATTATTGTCGCGACACAATATCGGGTTCTTATGGAGCCCTCGAACAACCACGTGGCGCTCCGTTTGCAGAATGGAGTCATCCACAGTCGTCCTGACCAAGCGAACCAATACCAAGAGACCTCTTTTGAGAACTACGACCTCAAACTGTCGCTGAGCCAAAGTGGATATTCGACGGCGGAGGAGCGCCCGTCCTACGAATCGATTGTGGCTCGACTGGACCAATCTGCTTGGCACGACCCCACCGCCCTACGACGTCTAATCGAATATTACAAAGACTTGGCATTTCCGACCGCCGCGCTCATCTTCTGTATCCTGGGGGTACCGGTCGGAATAGTCTCGAAGCGGTCAGGACGGATCGGCGGGTTCGCTGTCGGCGTTCTCATCGTGATCATCTACTATGTCTTGAACGTGGGCTGCGAATTCTTGGTGACGACTTTGGTTATCCCTCCTTTTGCCGGAGCGTGGATCCCGAACGCCATGTTTGTCCTTATCACCTTGTGGTGGTTTCGCGCAGTCAGCCGTCAATAGGTTATGACGATCCTCTTCCGATATATTCTGCGAGAGTATGCCAGAATATTTTTGATGTGCTTTGCCGGGTTGATGACGATCTATCTCGTCATCGAGTTTTTTGAAAAAGTCCGTCGATTTTTAACTTATGACGCCAGCTGGATCGATGTTCTCGCTTACTTTACGCTGAAGACTCCGGCTATTTCCTTTCAAATTGCTCCGCTCGCGGTATTGATGGCCACACTGTTGACCCTAGGCCTTCTGTCACGCAGCCACGAAATCACTGCTATGCGCAGTTGCGGAATCAGCTTGCGCTGGATCGCCACCCCCTTCCTGGTATTCGCGGTGGGCGTCGCACTGATTCTCCTCTCGTTTAGCTCAACTATCATTCCCTTAGCTGCTGACAAAGCCGAAGATATTAAGGTCACGAAGATTGAAAAAAGGTCACCGGCTGCGACACTGACAATTCAACAACCGTGGATCAGGGTAGGCCCCTACACGCTGATGAATGTGACCAGCGGGGCCGTTGGTGGAACAAAGATTGGAGGCATTCGCCTTTTTCAGTTCGAGCGAGGGTTTCGTCTTGTCGATTTGACCGAAGCCGAAGAAGCTCGTTATGGCGATCAGGAATGGATGCTCTATCGGGGACGGCACCGACGGTTTCTTCCTGATGGCTCCGTCTCAGTCGTCGAGTTCGATCAGCAGCCGATTGCGTTGCCGTTGATTCCAGAAGATTTCACGTCGCGCTTCGGAAGTGATTCTGAGAACATGACATTTCGCGACATTCGTTCCTATACCGCACGCCTTTCTCACGAAGGCGCACAGCTCTCTCGATTGCTCACGGACTACTATGGTCGTGTTGCGTTTCCGTTCGTAACCATCATCATGGTTCTCGTCGGGATCGCCATGAGTCTCCGGCGAAGCGGTATCCGAGGGGGAAGCATGGCAATGGGGATTGGCCAGTCGCTCGCGGTAGGGTTTTGCTATTGGACTACCCACTCGATCGCTATCGCCCTCGGCCGCGGTGGGGCGTTGTCGCCGATGATGGCCGGCTGGGCAGCCAATATGCTCTTTTTGAGCTTTGCGCTCTATCTGATGCTCAAAGTACGTTATTAGCAAAAGCGTGGGAAAAACCTCTGCTGTGCTTTCATCATCGAAGCTGTCTATTGTGCATCGGAACGATATCCCAGCCTGCTTCCCTGAACCTCGCCGGACCGGTTGACTGCGTGACCGGCTTCCGGTAAGTACTGAAGCTGTTCCTATTAGAAAGGATTGGTCTCTCATGCCGGCTCGAGTAGTCATTACTGGACTGGGTATTGTCTCCCCGATCGGGATCGGTGTCTCAGAATTCTGGAAGGCCGCGCTGGCTGGCCGCTCAGGAATCACTACGGTCAAGTCTTTTGAGCCATTTCCCATAGACGGCTATCGGTCACGTGTAGCCGGTCAGATCCACGATTTTGTTCCTGAACAGCTGTTAACGGGTGTTTTTGCTGAACGAGTTGACCGGTACGCGCAATTCGCGCTCGTTGCAGCCAAAGAGGCGCTGGCGGATTCTCATCTTCAGATGGGACGGGAAAATCCACATCGTGTCGGTGTGATCGTAGGAGCAGGCATGGGCGGCATGGTGATGGGAGAACGAGAAATCACCCAACTGTACCAACAACAGAAACCTCACCGGGTCCATCCGAACTTCATCCCGGTGATTACGTTGAACTCTGCCTCCGGCATCGTCGCAATGGCCTTTGGAGCCAAGGGTCCTAACCTGACTATTTCTACGGCCTGCTCATCGAGCGCCCACGCGCTCGGGCAGGCGCTTCAGTGCATTCGCGCCGGCCGTGCGGACGTCGTGATCACAGTCGGCGCCGATGCCAGCATTACGCCGTTGGTATTCGCCGGATTCTGTTCTCTCCGCGCCCTTTCCACGAAATATAACGATCGGCCGGACCAGGCATCACGCCCCTTTGACAAGGGCCGTGACGGATTCGTGATGGGCGAAGGGGCAGGAGCGCTGATTCTTGAGTCCGCGGCTCACGCGAGAAAACGGAAGGCCCATGTCTATGCGGAAATCGCGGGGTATGCCGCCACCAGCGAGGCTTACCATATGGTCATTCCTCGAGAAGATGGAGAAGAAGTGGCAACCACGATGCGCTTGGCTCTCGCAGATGCCGGTATTACACCAGCCCAAGTGGATTACATCAACGCCCATGCTACCTCGACCACCATCGGTGATGCCGTCGAGGCGAAAGCACTTCTGCAGGTATTTAAAGCCCGCGCGGAGAAGATAGCCATTAGTGCGACGAAGTCCTTGATCGGCCATACCCTCGGAGCTGCCGGTGCGATCGGTGCCATTGCCTCGACCCTCTCCCTTCAGACCGGACGGATTCATCCAACCGCCAATTATGACGATCCAGACCCGGTCTGTGCCCTACCAGGTATTTCACGTTCGGCGCAGGAACGTCGTGTCAACACAGCTCTCCTCAACGCATTTGGATTTGGCAGTAACAACGCCGCTGTGGTATTGAAACGGATTACCCACTAGAGAACAGTGCCATGGCTACCACAACTACGACTGCGATCAAGATCAGCACCGCTCTCGCCGAATACCTTAAGCGTGATCCCGCTTCGATCACTGAGGCCCATCATTTACGAGATGATCTAGGCCTCGACTCAATGGCCGTGATTGAATTGCTCTATCGCATTGAAGAGGCCTTCGACATTCAGATTCCAGACGAAGATCTCGCGGCATTGACCACAGTGGGGCACGTGATCAACTACGTCGACAAGCGGTTGGGCAGCACGCGGAACTCGGGCGCATCAAAGAAGCCCTCCAAGTCGACGAGCAAAAAACGATCATAACGCATTCATGGCTTCTCCTCGTCTTCAGACTCCCATCTCTCTCATCCAGATTCATCAGGTGACGGGTGGAGAACTCGTTGGGCCCCGTGACGTGGCAATCTCGAGCCTTGCGAGTCTCAGTGAGGCACGATCCACGGACCTATCATTTATCACAAGCGACCGCCACCTCAAGACCAACGTATCGATCCAAGCCGGCGTGTTGCTTGCTCATCGTAGACTGACAGAACTGCGCTGCCCACACATTGTTCTCTCCAATCCCTTGCTTGCGTTCGCTCGAGTCGCTCAAACATTTTTTTGTCCGACCGTCCCTCCCCGTGGCATCGCGTCGAGCACGGTCAAAGGAGCGGAGGTGCAGATCGGCTCCAACTCCTCGATCTGGCCTGGTGTCACGCTCGGTGACCGAGTCAGAATCGGTTCTTCTGTCACATTCTATCCGGGGGTTTTTGTGGGAGATGATTCGACGATCGGCGACCACACGGTACTTTATCCCAATGTCGTCGTTCGCGAAGGGTGCCACATCGGTGCCCGCGTGACCATTCATAGTGGTACGGTCATTGGCAGTGACGGGTTCGGTTACGTACAAGACCAGGGCAAGCATTACAAAATTCCGCAACTTGGCGGTGTGATCATTGAAGATGACGTTGAGTTGGGTGCCAATGTGACGGTTGATCGCGCGACTCTCGGCTACACAACCATCAAACAAGGCACCAAAGTCGACAATCTGGTCCAGATCGCACATAACGTCACAATCGGCGAACATTCCATTATCGTTGCGCAGGTTGGGATCGCCGGGAGCACCACAATCGGCCGGCACGTGATGATCGGCGGACAAGCAGGGCTAGCAGATCACATCCAAATTGGGGATCAGGTCATGATTGCATCTCGAGCGGGAGTCAATCGGAGTCTGGAGTCAAATCAGATCGTCTCCGGCGCTCCGGTCATGCCGCATGAAACCTGGTTGAAGGCCCAGGCAGTAATCCCGCGTCTCCCGGAGCTTCGACACCTGGTCCGTAGCTTGGAGGAGCGAATCAAGAGGCTAGAAGAAGGGATGCGACCCGCACCACCCATCAAGGCGAAGAACAAATCTCGATCGCGCGAACATCGCTCGTCAGATTCTTAGGAAACCACTCCCCGCCAGAAGAACAATTTCGCCCAATAGAACCCAGCCCAAGGCATCAATAGCGCCGGGAGTGCATCCACATGCCTATACAGTATCGCCACCGCCGACGCTCCCCAGAGCACAACCAAGCCGACGCCATACGCGACGGGAACCAGTTCACGCCCGGGATGCTTGATGGCCACTTGCGCCGATTCCTCCTTGGCCTTTTTTCCCTGCTGCCGCACAGCGGTCCGCAAGCGAACGGCAAAGACCTCGGGACATCGTGCGAGGAGATATCGATGATAGCGCGTCTGGATCCAACCACACAGGGCTCCCACCAGGATCAATCCTGAACTTTCCCAGAAGGTCGCGGCTGTATAACTGTCGGTGCCAATAAATTGATAGCCGAGGGCTCCAATCGCACCAACCATACAGACCAGTCCCACAACCCCAGCCGGAAAGAGGATATACGACCGGACATAGTGACGAGCCTGTTCCTGGGTCTCTTTTTCCCGCCAGATAGTAACGAGCTTTGGCATAGGTGAGATGTCGAAGAGGCATAATTATACAGTCGGGGCGCAAAAGTTGGAATCACGACTTCAATGGCACGAGCGAGTGGGAAGTAGAGAGGGATGAGAGATGAGTTAGGCTGGGAGAATCTCACTAATGGCGGCCCGCTCAATCCGTCCAATGTTGACCCACTGCTCGGCCATCGGAATGAGGGTCTGCACTCGTGCTTCGACCATCTCCAGTCGTTGAGGCAGCGTCGAAGCCTTTCTGTAGGCAGTCACAAGTAAGAACGATCGAAGTCCTTGCAGAAACATCGTCATCATTGAAGCCTGAACACGACTCGCCAGGTCATGCAGTGCATCCACTTCCTGCACAATCGGATCAAGTTGAGAGGCCGTCACAAAATCCGTCGTCTCTCGGCTGCGCAAGTTGTGAAGTGCACGTATAATGACCGGAACCCGCCGCTTCACTTCTTCAACAAATTGTTCATCAATATTGTCTAATTCATTGAGAATACGGCCGATTGCTGATGCGTGTATTTCCCCACCTTCGTGTTCGGCCATGAGAATAACAGCTTCCAAGACATCTCTGGTCGGCTGAACAGACCTCGCTCTAGCCTGGTGAAGTTCACGCAGAGCTGCCAGCAGTGGGAGCCCGCCAGCCGTTGATGTCCTAGCCACTGGCCGAGGGACAGCTACGTTCTCGTGGTTCGGCAACGAATTGATAGCTGCCGCACCAACTGGTGGCCCCTCACCGATAGGAACTGGCATGAAACGTTCGTGCCCGTGATCACCGGTCAGGCGATGAACAGCAGTGCTGATGCGTGCCAGTCCTTCATGAAGCGAGTTTAATGACGCTGCGGCTGCTCGCGGTTCCTGCCGTCCAACCTCCTGCAAGATTGGCAAGAGGTTCGACGCCATCTGCTCAATTGCTGTTAGTTGAACGGTTGCGGCTGATTTCGCAAGATTGGTGATCCCCTGGAGAATAATTCCATACAGCTTTGGCCGAACCGTTTGGTTGGATCCTTCACTTAACTTTTTGAGCGTCGTTTGAATCTGCGCCAACCACTCGTGCGCTTCGAGGGCAAACAATCCCACCACTTCCTTTTCAAACGATGTATCGACAAGTCCTTGGGGATCGGTCCGTCGGTGAACCCGCCATACTTCCTCTTCGGTGGAGCTACCGGCGTCATGGTGGCCGGGTGTGGCTGACTCAACCACCCCTTGAATCGCACTCGCTATTGCATCAAGACTCTCCAACAAGGATGAAAATTGATCGGAAACCGATGCCAAAGGCTCCGTCTTTCTGTTAGTTTGGGTCCGCGCAGGAAATGATAGACGTGCGACATCGGGAGGCTCCACGGTCTCAATGACCGTTACGAGCGGGGACGTACTCAGATCAACTTGGCGTGACTCAAGGCCTTCCGGATCTGCTGCACCGATCAAGACAGCCGGGCGAAGTGGAAAGCGCGTATTGACCCGAATTACTGTGCCTACCTCTCCGGTCGAGAGCCGGACCGAGGTGCCAATCGGGTAGGCCGAGAGTTGTTCGACCAAGGCCTTGATGACTTCTCGTGGGAATGCCGTTCGCTCTACCACCATGAGTTCGCGCACCGCCTCATGAGGAAAGAAACGCCGGCGATAGGGACGGGGACTAACAAGTGCATCAAATACGTCCACAACGCCGATAATTTGAGCAAACTCTGTGATCTGGCGTCCCTTGAGTTTGTTGGGATACCCTCGCCCGTTCCACCGTTCGTGGGCTTGGCGGGCCACTTGCGCCAGCCAGTCATGCGTCGGTCCGAGGTTGCGCAACGCTTGGTAGCCAAGTTCTGGATGTTGTTCGACAAGCATGCGCTCTTCAGGAGTCAAGCGACCGGACTTGGTGACGAGAGACTGCGGAACGGCGAATAAGCCCACGTCATGCACAAGCCCAGCCAACGCCAGCCGTTCTAATTCCCTACCATAGTAGCCGAGCCCTACCCCCACCTTTGTTGCCAAGATTGCAACATTGATCAAATTTGTGATCAGCGGTGGTCCGGTCGGTCCGGCGAGGGCTTCGACCAGGAGCTGATCACTTCGGCTGAGCGACTCCACGATGTCCGACGCAAGCAACGATATACCCTTCAAGTCAAGTACGTCCTGCCGCTGAATTTCCGCGGCAACCTGCGTCAGACGTACAACTGCGCTCTGATACCATTCTGTTGAATGTTGGTCGATCATACGGAAGACCCGATCACAAGTCGTATCCGATTCACACCGCCCTGGTCACTCAGTTCTCATTCCCATCATGACGGAAAGTTGTTTATCCACAGTAGTGTATCGCTCCTTTTCAATATGCGGCGACTTGTTCAGCATGCGTTCATCGTATGAACAAGTCAAGCGATGAGTCAGTCGCACGGGATAAATCCGACACGGCTACCGTGTGTCCGGAAGCAGCTTATTAATCGCCGTGCGCTCAGCCTGCCCCAGTTCAACCCATTGTTGAATAATTTCGGCCATCGAGCGAACACGTCCTTCAACCGCAACAAGCCGCTTCGCCGTCACGATCACTCGGTGCTGAACGATCACGGACAGCAGGCTCTGGAGGCCCGTCAGAAAGATCATGACAGGCGCGGCATTGACTTGTTGCGCATCCGTGCGAAGCTGAGATACATCTCGCAGCGACGCTTCGATCGTCTCTGTGCCCTGTTGTTCCGGAATGCCATCTGCCGCAAGAGATCGAACTTTGTCAGCGAGAGCAGGTAAGGACTGTTGAACCGTCCGAAGAAATGTCTCCTCCGCATCCGAGACTCGTGCTAGGAAATCGTGCAGCGCATGCACATCCACTTGATCGACACCGGCGCGGAGCTGGCTCTCCATCTGGTCGATCAGACCCTGCACAAGATTACGACCGGAAAGCTGGTGTGTTTGCTGCAGATGGTGAAGCGCTTGAACAAAGTCTGAAATGGGCATTGTCTGTCGAATCGACTCGACGGCCGCTTCGCTGGTCTCATCGAACGAAATACCCGTCGTCCTAGTCAGTGCGGCGTGGATCTGTCCCAGTTGCTTGCAGAGGGAAAGGAAGTCCTGAACGGAGAAGGTCTTTCGAGGGTCTCGAATCGCGTCGATGAATGGCAGCGCGGCGAAACTTGCTTGCTCAACGTCGGGAAGGTTAATTGTGGCAGCAGACCCGCCGAGATTACTTACGCCACCACTAATAATTTCCACGAGCTTCTGGTGACGGTCGGGAGCCGGCCCCTGCTGCAGTTCGTCCAGCGCGACGTGAATATTCTGTAACCATTCGTGGGCCTCTTGCACGAAGAGGTCCACCAGTTCTTTCTGAAAGTCGTCTCCTGCATCGACAGACATCAGGCCAGTCCCTTGCGACGACGGTCCACCTGGAGCTGGATCGCTCGCGATCAGGACCGCCGTGCCCCATTCCCCAACTGCGATGCCAACCCGGCAATTTCACCAAGTTTTTTAGCCATCTCTTCAAAGCGTTTTGTTGCTTGAATGGTGGCTTGCTCTGCTTCAGTTACCCGTCGCGCGAGCACTGCGTTTCGATCCCGCTCCGTCTGCAGCAACGATTCTGATTCTTGAATCTTGGTTTGCGCTCGCTCGGATTCACCAACGCGCGCCGTGAGCCCTACAATTTTCTGTTTTGCTTCAAGGATTTCTTGCTCGAGCGCGGAGGCCCGCCCCGCCGTTCGCTCGCTCTCGTTCAACCGACGGGTCAATTCGGCCACCTGTTGCTGTTCCTTACCCAACTGTTGAGTCAGCTCCTGCACCCGGCTCGCCGTTTTTTCCAACGTCGTCATTTGTTGCACCAGCTGTGTCGCGGCCTGACGTTCGGCATTCAGAGCTGCTTCAAACTCTTGGGCGCGTGCCGCGCCTTTCTGCAACTCACTCATCCGAATGGCATACTGTGCACTCATCTCTCGTTCTTTCTTTAAGGCGCCCTCCAGCTCCTGGACTTGATGGGACAGACCGGCAGCTTCCGCCAACTGTTTTGCGGCTTGCGCCGATCGTTCGCGCTCCGCCGTCACGGACGCTTCCAATTCTTGTAGCCGGGTCGCCAAATTAGCGGCATCGGTCGCTTTCTTTTTGAGCTGGGCAGACTGTTCTCGTTCTGAAGCTAACGCCGATTCCAGCTCTTTAAGCCGTCCCCCTTGCCCCTCCAATTCCGCCACGCGACGCGAGAGCTGTGCCGTTCGGAGACGCTCGGCGTGCAAGTCATCCTCTATCTGCTTGAGCTTTGTGACTGCTTGGCGATTGGCTACCAACTGCTCATCGGACAGCTGCGGAGCTACCTTCGTTGGAGCCGCAGCAGGAGGCGGAACCTTTTCTTCCTTGGGCTTTGGTGACGGTGCCTCCGGCTGTTCACGTTTGGCTAGGAGCTCGAGAACGCGATCCTTGAGCGAGGTTCCCTGAAAGGGTTTTTTCAGGACTCCATCAGCACGGCACGATTCAGCCTGTTTGGTGACCTCATCGTTCACAATACCGGAAATCAGGAGTACCGGAGTTGCAGCAAAAGCGGCTTGCGATCGTACGAATGCGCAGACCTCATACCCGCTTTTGTCCGGCATAATGACGTCGGAGACAATCAAATCGGGGCATTCTTTGGCCAAAGAGGCCAGGGCTTCTTCGCCATTTGCGGCTAGTGTTACCCCCAAGCCTGCTTCCGTCAACAGCCGTTCCGCGACCTTACGAACGGCAATGCTGTCGTCAGCCACCAACACCTTCGGCATACAAGCTCCCTTCCCCTTTATAACCCTGTGGTGTGCCCGACGTGCTTGGTGCTCGATCCTCCAAGCGTTTGAAGCGCAACGACAGGGATCTCTCCGCTACCGTCGTTGAAACACCCGATCGTTTCAATATCGGTCCTGGTGCTGAACTGCAGCGCACCGGCATCAATCGTTTGAAGCGAGGGCATGTCACCATCGATGCAAATCGCCATTGAACCATCGAGATGTTTGGCGACCAGGCACAGCAACGGATCTCCGAGCAAGGAACGATTTAATCGCGCGGCCAGATCATAGACCGGCATCAATTCTTTCTCGCGCCTGAGCATTTCCTGCACAAAAGGTGTCCGACTCGGCACCGGGATAGTGTCCGTCCAGTGGGCAATTCCACCGACATCATCTGTTCGAACTGCCAATCGTTCTCCTCCGATCGAAAATACGAGCAGATTCCATGACCGTTTGACGGCGACGGACTTTCCCTGCTGCTTCGAAGCTCTCAGCATAATGCACCGCCCTCGGCGGCTTGCGGCTCAGGTTAAGTCAGCACTCCACCAGGCGCCAGGGACACAACCTCAGCTACTTCTCCAAGAAGCCAGCTCGGATTCACAATGAGTGCGAGTCCTTCTTCATGAAGAATCATTCCGGAAAACCACGTCCGCTCGTCAGCTCGGAATTGAGCCGGCAGTGGAACACATTGAGCCGATTCCACTTCCGACAGCCCAAAGACTTGTTCGACCCTCACGGCTGCGTGTGACCGTCCGTTTGAATACAACACGACGCGTGTATCGATCGTCTCGAAGTCCGCTGATAGCGCGAGCATATCGGCAAGATTGAGATACCGGTAGGTGATCCCGACCGCCTTGATTGAATCACCGATCCCCGCCTCAGCAGCCGTCAACACACCCCGCACACCATCAGCTGGCAATGCCAGATAAGTTCCCCCCAGTCGAACGACCAAAAAACTGATTCCTTCCTCGCGCGTCGACTCGGTCCTGTGATGGCCGCGTAGGCTCATTGCGCATATACCTCGTCTGCTCCCCGCACACGATCAAATCGACAAAGAAGACTGCATCGGCCTGTTAGGCGCCGCGGACCGCGGATTCCCGGCCGATCCAACGTTCAATTTCCTGAATTAATGCACGCTCTTCAACTGGCTTGGCAATATAGGAGCTTGCACCGATACTGATGGCCATTTGCCGGTGTTTATCACCAGCCCGAGTCGTCATAACGATAATCGGCGTCTTTTGGGTTTGAGGCCGGCTCCGCAAAGCCTGGATGACCTCATACCCATTGAGCTTGGGCATCTCCAAATCGGTGAGAATCAATCGATAGGACTGCGTCGATGCCTTACGCAGACCTTCCTCCCCATCAACCGCTGTATCGACCCGATACCCGGCAGATTCCAACATACGCCCGACAAATTTTCTGATACTCAACGAGTCGTCGATCAAGAGAATGGGCTGATCCCCGTCTTGTTGATTCTGTGCCTCGTCGTGCGGAACCGACGATTCGGGGATGAGTGCTGTTTCGGATGAGTCGGATACGCCTTCCACCGGCTGGGTCTCGCGCACGACGACACGTGCAGGGTCCAGTACAAGAATGACGCGGCCTTCCGGATCGATGGTCGCACCGCTGAAATAGGATCGTTTTAACGTCTTCAGTGACCCGATCGGCTTAATGACAATTTCCTGTCGACCGAGCAATTCATCCACCGCCAGCCCAAACGGCCCCACTGCGGTCCGAACGATGACGATCGGTTTCCCGTTCTCAATGCTTCCGCCGCTTCCCTGTAACAGCTCCTGGAGCGGATGCACCTCAATAGCTTCATCGCCGAGGTGCAGAACGATTCGATCGACCATTCGTTGTAATGACCCGGTCGTCGCCATGGTCACCTCGCGAACGCTTGGAAGCGGAATTGCGTACCGCTCACCACCTTCACGAACCATGAGTGCCGTAGCGATCAACAATGTGAGTGGAAGATGGAGCGTGAATTTGGTCCCGACGCCGCGAATTGATTCGACATCGATATGACCGTTCATGCTCTCAATAACACGTTTCACCACATCCATGCCCACGCCCCGCCCAGCCTGGTCGCCGACCTGATCGGCAGTGGAGAAGCCCGGCATGAAGATGAACTTAATCACTTCTGATTCCGGTGCGGTTTTGGCGATATCTGCACGGATCAATCCTCGCTCTACCGCTTTGGCACGAATCTTACCAATGTCGAGGCCGGCTCCGTCGTCTTCCACCTCGATGAGGACAGAGCTTCCGCGATGAGCTGCGTGCAGATAGATCGTTCCGGCGGCAGGTTTCCCCTTGGCCATGCGAACCGCTGCCGGCTCTATTCCATGATAGACCGCATTCCGCACTAAATGAATCAATGGATCGACCAGCCGTTCGACGACGCCTGTATCGACTTCGGTATGTTCCCCGGAGGTGATCAAGGCGACTTCTTTGCCAGTCGCTCGCGCCATTTCCCTGGTCGCCCGGCGGAATCGAGTAAAGGGCGTCCCAACCGGCACCATACGGGCACGGGCAATCTCATCCCGCATACTCAACGTCAACTGCTGCAGGTGGCTCATATCTTCGTGCGAGCGCCGGATGGACCCGCTCAGCTGCGTCATGGATTCGGTAATATCTGCCGTCACTTCGCTGATACGGCGGGCCAAGATGTTGAAATCATCGTATTTGTCGAACTCCAAGCTGCCGAAATCGCTCAGGCCAGTGAAGGTCGCAGCTGCCGGTGCGTTGCTGGGCCCAGCGGGAGCCGCCTGGAAGGAAAAGGTGTGTTTATCTTCGAAAGAACGAACTGAATCTACAAGCCGGTTTTTACAGCCGAGCACCTGCTGCGACAACTGCTCGAGAACATGGAGACGCTGCTCGAGCCGGCCTCGGCCAATCACCAACTCACCCACAAGGTTCAGCAATCGTTCCAACCGCTCCCGGCTAACGCGAATGACCTCACGATCTTCTCCCGACTTCGCATCAGTCGCCTTGGCCTCATTGGGTCTAGAGGCATCGGCATCCTGCTGGTTACTGGTATCCGCATCAGGAGCCACGATACCAGGCTGCAATGCCATGGAGGGTGAGACTTCCACAGCTGTCGGATTTTCGAGGCGTTTCAACTCCGCCATGGATGCGCTGAACCGCTGCCGTACTGTACCGAGCAACATTGGATCGCGTCGCATCAAGAGACGGACTACATCGACTGCACGCAACAACACGTCCGCATGGCCAGGAAGAATCTTCACGCGGCCGTCGCGCACCGATCCCATAAAATCTTCGACATAATGCGTCAGATCGCCGATTGACTGGAAACCGACCGTATAGGCAGACCCCTTGAGGGTGTGCGCGGTTCGAAATAGTTGGTTGACCAGTTCAGGGTTTTGCGGCTCTTTTTCGAGACGGAGCAACTGCGCCTCTAATGATTCCAGATATTCATGGGCTTCTGGTGCAAAGTAGGACAGCACCTCCGGATCGAGATGGGGAAGTAAATAGGCATCCGTCAGCGTCGCGACATCCGCCTCAGCTTGCATATCACTTTGCTCGAGCACAGAGGGAGGCTCCATCATGGCTGTCGCCACTTGAGTAGCTGGAACCATCTCTACGGCGACCGGCACAGCGTCGACCGGCTCGCCATCACGGAATCGCTCCAACGTCTGAGTGACACGCGGTACATCTTGCTGAAGCTGGGACACTCTTGCCGGATCTCGTTTCATCAGGACGCGGATTACGGCCACCGCTTGTGCGATCGCTCTAACGAGATTCGGTGTCACCGCGAGACGTCCTTCGCGTACCGCGACCATGCAGTCTTCAATCGGATGGGCGATATCGCCGACCGCATGAAACCCGATGGTTTTTGCTGAGCCTTTGAGGGTATGCGCTGTTCGCACAAGTGTCTGAATGTTGTCGGGATCGGTGGAGTTCTCTTGAAGTCTTTGAAGAAACGATTCCATGGCATGCAGATACTCATCGGCCTCTGGAGAGAAATACGAAAGGACGTCCGCATCGATTGTGGGAACTAAGTAATCTTGCGACAGCCGACTCGTGGATGGCGCCGGCGGCGCAGTTTCGAAGGACTGCGGGAGAAATCCGTCAACCTCGGACTTCCAATGTTCGCAGGCGGCCGTATCTTCGCCTCCTCCTTGTCTAATTCCCGCCAACTGACCCTGGAACGCCTCCACCATCCCGCGCAAAACTCCCACGGCTTTCGGCCATATCCCTTCGTCAATGGAAGAAGCTTGTTCGAGGGTGCTCTCGAGAAGCGCGCCCAGCATGGCAAGTCCGTTGAACCCGTACAGTGCCGAGGCCCCGCGAATTTTGTGGGCCCACATATACTGTTCTTGGAGTTGCTGGGGTTGGGGAATCGTCCCGTCGCTCGGATTCAGTGCGGACGTCAGTGCCACCATGGCTTCCGAGGCTTCGGTGACAAAGATGTCGATGAGGGCCTGTCGGTCCAGCTCAGAACTCATGCCGTCCTTTCTTACCCGGAACGCCGTATCGGCGCCCCGGCTTACCGGCCTAGGCTAGTTTGAACTGCGAGACCGAGGACGACAGACCTTCAGCGAGCTTGGCCATGTCTTCGACAGTCACTCGGGCAGCGTCCGTTGCTTTCTGCGTGGCTACCGCACCGCCGGTGAAATCTTTAATTGAACGGCCTACCTGATCCGTCGATGCCGTCTGGTTTGCAGCGGAACTCGCAATGATTTGGGCCAGCTCGGATGATCGCTGCGCGATGGTTGAAATTTCATTAAACACGTCGCCGGTACGGAGCGCAGAGGCCGAACCTGCTTCTACGGCTTGAGTTTCATGCTCCATCGCCACGACCGCATCCTGCGTTTCAGTCTGAATGACTTTCACAAGATCGGCAATTTCACGTGTTGCCTGCGTCGAGCTTTCGGCCAGTTTTCTGACCTGATCGGCAACGACCGCGAAACGTGCGCCGGCTTCGCCGGCACCGGCCGCCTCAATGGCGGCGTTCAGCGCGAGCAGGTTAGTCTGATTCGCAATATCGCGAATCGTGGACACAATCTGCGAAATTTCCAATGATCGATCGCCAAGTGCTTTCACCTGCTTCGACATCCGTTGCACCGCGGCTCGAATGCTTTGCATGTCTTGCACGGTTTCTTGCACAGCCACACGGCCACGCTCAGTAGCTTGCAACACTTGCTTGGCTGATTCTGACGACGCGCCGGCGGTCTCCGCTACCTGACGCATCGATGTCGCGAGTTGTTCGACCGCGCCGAGGGTCTTAACCGATTCATCGGCTTGGTGTTTTGCAGTACCCGCCATCTGTCCCGCGCTTTCTCGCAATGTCCCA
>Ga0335070_10000727_pt1 | contig 37332 bp, 36 predicted proteins | sample Lox_Sample_13_FD_206722 | JGI IMG/M metagenome (GOLD analysis project Ga0335070, IMG submission 206722) | Soil microbial communities from Loxahatchee National Wildlife Refuge, Florida, United States - Lox_Sample_1.3 | ecosystem: Environmental > Terrestrial > Soil > Wetlands | place: USA... | reverse complement strand
CTCATCGGGCTCACCAAGTCGCTTGCCCGCGAGCTGGCCAGCCGGAACGTACGGGTGAACGCGGTCTCGCCGGGCTTCATCGACACCGACATGACTGCCGGGCTGAACGCGGAGCTGAAGGCGAAGATGACGGAGACCATCCCGCTGGGGCGGCTGGGGACGGCGGACGAGGTGGCGAAGGCCGTGCTTTTCCTCGCCAGTGACGCGGCGTCCTACGTCACCGGCGAGGTCCTGAAGATCAACGGCGGCATGTACATGTAGAGGACCCTACGCTATACCGCGCGCGCCCCGGGGGTCGGCCGCGGGACCTGCCCAGGACAGCCCAGGTCCCCCGGAAGCGTTTCCCCCCCACGGAAGAATCGGCAGCACTTCGACAAGAGAAGGGAACCGGAGGAATCAGATGGCGACGAGTGCAATCGAGGCCAAGGTCAAGTCGATCATCGCCGACCAGCTGGGCGTCGGTGAGGACGAGATCAAGCCCGAGTCCTCCTTCATCGAGGATCTCGGAGCGGACAGCCTGGACATCGTCGAGCTGGTGATGGCGATGGAGGAGGAGTTCGAGGTGGAGATCCCGGACGAGGAGGCGGAGAACATCAAGACCGTCGGGGACGCCATCAACTACATCAACACCCACAAGAAGTAGCGCTGGCCCGGGGACCGGAGCTAGGTCTTTCGCCCATGTCGAACCGTCGCGTCGTCGTCACTGGAACCGGACTCATCACCGCCCTGGGAACCGGCGTGGAGAAGAACTGGCAGGCCATGCTGGCCGGCAAGTCCGGGGTGGGCCCCATCACCCGGTTCGATGCCAGTGGCATCGACGCACGCATCGCCGCCGAGGTGAAGGACTTCGTGCCCGAGGAGTGGATCGACCGGCGCGAGGCCCGCCGGATGGACCTCTACGCGCAGTACGCGATGGCAGCGACCGACATGGCGGTGAAGGAGAGCGGCATCCCCATCGGCTCCGACAAGCCGCACGGCTACACCCCGGAGAAGGTGGGGGTCATCATCGGCTCGGGCATCGGCGGGCTGGGCTCGCTCGAGGAGCAGCACAAAAAGGCGCTGGAGAAGGGCTTCGACCGGCTCTCTCCGTTCTTCATCCTCCAGATGATCATCAACATGGCCCCCGGCCTGGTGACCATCAAGTACGGGTGCAAGGGACCGAACTGGTCGCCGGTGTCGGCCTGCTCGACCTCTGCCCACGCCATCGGCGAGGCGGTGAAGTCGATCCGCATCGGGGAGACCGAGGCGATGATCGCCGGAGGCGCCGAGGCGGCCATCACCCCGCTGGGCATCGGCGGGTTCGCGGCGATGAAGGCCCTCTCCACCCGCAACGACGACCCGGCGCGCGCCAGCCGTCCGTTCGACAAGGACCGCGACGGCTTCGTCGAGGGCGAGGGCGCGGGCATCGTGGTGCTCGAGGAGCTGGAGCACGCGCGCCGCCGCGGGGCGAACATCCTGGCCGAGGTGGCCGGGTACGGCGCCAACTCCGACGCGCACCACGTGACCGCGCCTGCCCCCGAGGGCGAGGGCGCCGCGCGGTGCATGCGCCTGGCGCTGGCCGATGCGGGGATGCGGCCGGAGGACGTGGGGTACCTGAACGCGCACGGCACCTCGACCCCCTTCAACGACGCCAACGAGACCAAGGCGATCAAGACGGTCTTCGGCCCGCACGCGAAGAAGATGCTGATCAGCTCCACCAAGTCGATGACCGGGCACATGCTCGGCGCGGCCGGCGGGGCCGAGGCGGTGGTGAGCGTCCTCGCGCTGACCCGCGGGGTGATTCCCCCGACCATCAACTACAGCACGCCCGATCCCGAGTGCGACCTGGACTACGTGCCCAACGTGCCGCGCGAGGTCCGGGTGGACGCGGTGATGAGCAACAGCTTCGGGTTCGGCGGGACGAACGCGGTGCTGCTGTTCAGGCGGTACAGCAAGTAATCGCCCGGCGAAGGAACTCCGCTCGCCGACCGGGTGCCGCCGTACGTGGCGCCGACCGGAGGGCGGATGGTCAGCCGCCGGCGGAGCCTGGTGGTTACAGTTGTCCCATGGCTCTCTATCCGATGGTCCAAGAGATGCAGAAGCTGCTCGGTCAGATGACCACCTGGATCGACAAGGCCGAGGCCCATGCCGCGGCCAAGGGGTACGATCCGGCCCTGCTGCTCCAGGCACGCCTGGCGCCGGACATGTTCCCGCTCGTGCGCCAGTTCCAGAACGCCTGCGACAGCGCCAAGTTCGCCGCCGCGTTCACTGCCGGCAAGGAGCCGCCGTCCCATCCGGACACCGAGCAGACCTTCGCCGAGATCCGGACTCGCATCGCCTCGGTCATCGAGTACCTCGGCACCTTCACCGCGGCGGACTTCGAGGGGGCGGACGCCCGGGTGGTGAAGCGCCCCCGCTGGGAGGGCAAGTCGATGCGCGCGACCGACTACTTCCTCGAGCAGGGGATGCCGAACTTCTTCTTCCACCTCACGACGGCGTACGCGATCCTCCGCCACAACGGGGTGGAGCTGGGCAAGCGCGACTACCTCGGCAAGCTCAGCTTCCGCCAGCCGCCGGCGGCCTGAGCACCGCGAAGCGGGTGGTGTTCTCCGGGTCGTCCTCGATGCCCGTGGCGAGCACGGTGAGCCCGTGAATCTCCCCGGCCCGGGCGCTGGCGATGACCGCGGAGGACGGGTCGCGCTCCTCGGCCAGCTGCCGCGCGGCGCCCGAGGTGGTGCTGCGCGAGATCCGCTCCCAGCCGTGCTGCTCGAGCAGACGGCTGCACTGGGCCAGCGCCTGCGGATGGGACGCCACCCGCCGGATGTCGGCGAGCCGCGCGCCCGGCACGGCGAGCAGGTTCTGGCGGACCCGGAGCGCGAGGCGGTCGGCGACCTGAAGGCGTGAGCGGGCAAGGAGCCGGACCACCTCTTCGACCATGCCGGCGCGCGAGTTGTGGAGCGGGACGACCCCTCGCTCCGCCTCGCCCCGCTCGACGGCCTCGAAGACCGCGGCGAAGGAAGGGCAGGGGACGGGCTCGGCCCCGGGCAGCATCCGCGCCGCCTCCTCACCGAACGCCCCGGGCTCACCGGCGTACGCCACCTTCACCCGTCACCCCGGTGCGCCGGGTACGAGCCGACGACCCGGACGTCGGCGTGCGCCCGGGCCTCCTCCAGCGCCCGCGAGACAGGTTGCCCGGCGGCGTGGCCTTCCATGTCGATGAAGAAGCGGAACCGCGGCGGGGTGCCCGGCACCGGGCGTGACTCGATGCGGGTGAGATTCACCCCGTGACGCGCGAACGACTGCAGCACCTCGCCGAGGGCCCCCGCGCGATCGGCCAGCGTCACGATGACCGAGGTCTTGCACGGCGCGTCCTCGGAGACCGCCGGTGGCTCCCGGCCAATCTCGACGTAGCGGGTGTAGTGCTCGTCGTCCCGCTGGAGCTGCTCGCCGCTGATCACCAGGCCCGCTCCGGCCAGGAGGTCCATCGTCCGCGTCGAGCCTTCCTCGGTGCTCTCCAGCGGCAGCAGCGCCACGTCCGCCCGCCCCGAGCGCACCGCCTCCACCGCCTCGGCGAGCGTCGGATGACCTTCGAGCAACGCGCCCCCGCGCCGGCCGCCGTAGCGTGCCTGCGCCGCGAGCTGCCCCGGGCTGCCCTCCACCCCCTGGAACGCGACCCGCAACGGAACCGTCTCCAGCTCGAGGAGATGGGTCTGCTGCTGCGAGACGGACATGTCGATGATCAGCCGGTAAAGCCGCTCCGACTGATGTGCGTCGAGCCCCAGCTCGGTCGCCGTCTCGCGTGCCCGGCGGAGCACCACCGCCTCCCGCACCGGGTCTCGCAACGGCACCGCCGCGGCGATCTTCGCCCGCGCCGCCTGCTGTCCGAGTACCTGCCGCTCCCGGAGGAGGGCGAGGAGCGAGCGGTCCAGCGCCTCGATGGCCTGGCGAATGCGGGCGAGCTCGGCGTCCTGGTCGTCCACGGGGCCCCGGAGTCTCGCACTCCCCGTGCCCCGGGAGCCATCGTTCCCCCCGAGCGGCCGTCCGGGGCCTCTGCTATGAGGCCGCCCATGGAGAACACCCGCCCCCTCGCCCAGGTGGACCCGGACATCGCGGCCCTGGTCCGCAAGGAGACCGAGCGCCAGGAGGAGGGGCTGGAGCTCATCGCCTCGGAGAACTTCGTCAGCCCCGCGGTGATGGAGGCTGTGGGCTCGACGCTGACCAACAAGTACGCCGAGGGTTACCCCGGCAAGCGCTACTACGGCGGCTGCGAGGTGGTGGACCAGGTGGAGACCCTGGCCATCGAGCGGGCGAAGAGGCTGTTCGGTGCCGAGGCGGCGAACGTGCAGCCCCACTCGGGGAGCCAGGCCAACATGGCCGCGTACATGTCCGTGCTGCAGCCCGGCGAGACCATTCTCAGCCTGGACCTCAACTCCGGCGGCCACCTCACGCACGGGATGGCGCTCAACTTCTCCGGCAAGCTCTACAGGGTCGTGCACTACGGTCTGGACCGCACCACCGAGCGCATCGACCTCGGGCAGGTGCAGTCGCTGGCCAGGGAGCACCGGCCGAAGGTCATCGTCGTCGGCGCCTCCGCCTACCCCCGGGTTCTGGAGTTCGCCGCGTTCCGCGAGGTCGCCGACAGCGTCGGGGCGGTGCTGCTGGTGGACATGGCGCACATCGCCGGCCTGGTCGCGGCCGGCATCCACCCCTCGCCGGTTCCGCTGGCCGAGCTGGTCACCACCACCACCCACAAGACGCTCCGCGGGCCTCGGGGCGGCCTGGTGCTCTCCAAGGAGCCGTTCGCCAAGGCGGTGAACAGCAACATCTTCCCCGGCATCCAGGGCGGCCCGCTGATGCACGTGATCGCCGGGAAGGCGGTCGCCTTCCACGAGGCGCTCCAGCCGGGGTTCGCCGCTTACCAGCGGCAGATCGTGGTCAACGCCAAGGCGCTGGCCGAGGCACTGCAGCGGGGTGGGCTGCGGCTGGTCTCGGGAGGCACGGACACCCATCTGATGCTGGTGGACCTGCGCCCGAAGAAGCTCACCGGCAAGGTGGCCGAGGCGGTGCTGGGGAAGGCGGCGATCACCGTCAACAAGAACATGATCGCCTTCGACCCCGAGAAGCCGATGGTCACCTCGGGTATCCGCATCGGGACGCCGGCGCTCACCACCCGCGGGATGAAGGAGGCCGAGATGGCCACCGTGGGCGCGCTGATCGTCGAGGCGCTGGACCACGCCGCCGAGGAGGCGGCGCTCGCCCGGGTGGCGGGCAAGGTGCACGAGCTGGTGAAGGGCTTCCCGCTCTACGCCTCGCGGCTGTAGGAGCTGAATGCGCTGTCCCTTCTGCAAGCGCGACGACAGCAAGGTCCTCGACTCGCGCGAGTCGGCGGAGGGGACGGTGACCCGACGGCGGCGGGAGTGCCTGGGCTGCCACAAGCGCTTCACCACCTACGAGCGCGTCGAGGAGCTGATGCCGCTGGTGGTGAAGAAGGACGGCCGGCGCGAGCCGTACGACCGCGAGAAGCTCATCTCCGGGCTGCAGAAGGCGGTGGAGAAGCGCCCGGTGTCGATGGACCAACTCGAGGCGCTGGTGGCGGAGGTGGAGGCGCGCATCCTGGAGCGCGGGGAGAAGGAGGTCCCCAGTCACCTCATCGGCGAGGAGATGATGCGCCGGTTGCGCGCGCTCGACCAGGTGGCGTACGTCCGCTTCGCATCGGTGTACCGGAGCTTCCGGGACATCGAGGAGTTCATGGACGAGCTGAAGGGCCTACTCGATGACCACGGCGCCGACGCCGCGCGGAGACCCCGCGGACGGCTCGAAGACTGAACGCCCGGAGGAGCTCCCTCCCGCCGCCGAGGCGTGGATGCGCGAGGCGCTCGCCGAAGCCCGTCTCGCGGTGGGCCGTACGCATCCCAACCCCGCGGTGGGTGCGGTGGTGGTGCGGGACGGGCAGATCGTCGGCCGCGGCCACACCGCGCCGGCCGGCGGTCCCCACGCCGAGGTGCGGGCCATCACCGACGCCGGTCCCCGGGCCCGCGGCGCGGACCTCTTCACCACGCTCGAGCCGTGCGATCACCACGGCCGGACGCCGCCCTGCACCGAGGCCATTCTCGCCGCCGGCGTCGCCCGGGTGTTCGCCGGCTCTTCCGACCCGAACCCGCTGGTTGACGGGCGCGGTGTGCAGCGGCTCCGCGTGCTCGGGATGCCGGTGTGGACCGGCGTGCTCGCGGCAGAGACCGATGCGCTCAACCGGCCCTTCTTCAAGGCGATGCGCGCGGGGCTCCCCTGGGTGACGCTCAAGGCGGCGGTGTCGCTCGACGGAAAACTGGCCACCGCCTCCGGCGACAGCCGGTGGGTGACCGGCGAGGCGGCGCGGGCCGAGGTCCACCGGCTCCGGAACGTCGTCGACGCGGTGCTGGTCGGAGCGGGGACGGTGCGGACGGACGACCCCGCGCTCACCACCCGGCTACCCGAGGGCGGAGGGCGCGACCCGCTGCGGGTGGTGCTGGATTCGGCGCTCCAGCTGTCGCCCGAACGCACGCTGTTCCGCCTGTCGTCCACGGCGGGGACGCTGCTCGTCCACGTGGCGGGGCAGGGTGGAGGGCGAGCCCCCGCGCTGGCGGCGGCCGGGGCGGAGCTCCTCGCGGTGCCGGGGCGGCCCGGCGAGGTGGATCTCGAGGCGACCTTGCGCGCGCTGCTCCAGCGCGACGTGCTGCACGTGATGGTGGAGGGGGGCCCCAGGGTCTACTCGGCGTTCATCCGGGCGGGGCTGGCGGATGCGCTGGTGCTGCACCTGGCGCCCAAGCTGGTGGGCGGCGATGGGCTGTCCTGGCTCGGTCCGCTGGGGCTGGACCGGATGGCCGGGGCCCGCCCGGTCAAGGTCGAGTCGGTCCGGTGGCTGGGCGAGGACCTGGAGGTCCGGGCCCTGTTCGGACCGGCCTAGGTCAGGGCGGCCGCAATCGAGATCCAGGTCAAGGCGTCGTCAGGCGGGCGATGGTCGGCGAGGTCAGGGCGGCCGTACGAACCGGAGCCGGGGCAATCTGACCCCGGGCCGCGCCCGCTGACCCAGCCGAGGTGGCCGCGCCGGCGGCGCCGACGGTCAAGAAGAAGGCGCTCGCCCAGAGGAGAATCCGGCGGCGGAGGCAATGGCTGCAGAGGTGAGAGCGGTGCATGTCGAGGGTCCTACGCAACGGACGTGCCGTTTGGATGCGCATTCACGGTGAAGGTTCCGGAGTCTCGATGCGTTTGACTCGCACCTGGACGCCGGCTCATCGGTACGCTGGCTTGGAAGGACCCACATGGACCCCCATCCGCTCATGCCGGAGAGTTCTCGCCCCATGCGCCGTCTGATTCCGCTGTGCCTGCTCGCCGTCTGCTGCTCGAGCCAAAAGTCGGCGACCTACGTCCCCGGCGCCGAAGCCCAGCAGCAACTCTCGTCCCCTCCTCCGCTTCCGCCTCCGCCGCCGCTCGGCCCCGACCAGTCGATGGCCAAGGTGACCGGCTGCTCCGACTCGGCGAACCCCTCCGAGCAGGACGCCGCGTCCTTCCCCCCGATGGTGCAGGGAAGCCGGGCCCCTTCGGCGACCGAAGTGCAGCTCGGGATGCAGCCGGCGGGGGTCTGGGTGGCGCACAACCTGACCCACGCCTGCTGCACGAAGGCGAAGATCTACGTGCTGCGCACCGAGGGCCAGGTGAACTTCTTCGAGACGGTCGAGGGCAAGCCCTGCGGGGATGGATGCATGTGCACCTCGCAGGTGCAGGCCGCGCTGGGCGTGCCGCCGGGGCGCTACGGGGTCGCGCTTCGCATCGAGGACGGGGCAGGCTCCACCATCGTGAAGCAGAGCTCGTTCGTCGTGGAGGCGTACTGATGCGAGCCCACTCACTGTCGCTTCTCGTCCTGCTCGGCGTGACGCCGGCGCGGGCGAAGGACGCGCCCGACGCTGGCGCGCATGCCGCGCCCGCGGCCTCGCCGAGGAAGCTCGAGCCCGCGGAGTTCAAGGCTGCGCTGGGGAAGGCGCGTGCGTCGGGCAAGTTCAGCCTGCTGGACGTGCGCGAGCCCAACGAGACGGCCGGCGGATACGTCCAGGGCGCGGAGCTCCTGCCCTACAACAGCGGCGTCTTCGCGCGCGAGCACGGGAAGGTCCCCAAGGACCGGCCGGTGCTGGTCTACTGCGCCAGTGGGCGCCGCGCTGGCCGCGCGGCCGAGATGCTCGTCGCCGAGGGCTGGAAGGACGTGACGGTGCTCTCCAACGGCGGCTACGCGGACCTGCGGTCAGACACGGGGGGCTGAGCCCGGCGACGATCCACCCGGCGAGGTCGCCCCGGCGGAGGTCCCTCGACCACCGACAGGATGTTGCCGCCGGGATCAAGCGATCGTCGGCCCATCACGACGCGCCTGTACCTCCCCGGCCGAAGGGCTGCTGTGAGTGGCGGGCCCGGCGTCCCTCGGGCACACTCCTGACGACGATGCTTCGAACGCAGCGTTCGACATGTCCGTACGATTGTCCGGACGCGTGTGGCCTGGTGGTGGAGACCGACGGGCTCACCGTCCGCTCGGTCCGCGGCGACCCCGAGCATGGGTACACCCGCGGCACGCTGTGCCCGAAGGTCAACGGCTTCGAGCGGACGGTCCACGCCCCCGGCCGGTTGCTCACGCCGCTGATCCGCACCGGACCGAAGGGGCAGGGGGCATTTCGCCGCGCGTCGTGGGACGAAGCCGCGGCGCTCATCGCCGACCGCTGGACGGCGCTCATCGCGGCCCACGGCCGGGAGTGCATCCTCCCGTTCACCTACGCCGGGACGATGGGACTCATCCAGCGCAACGCCCAGGAGCCGTTGTTCCACAGGCTCGGGGCGTCGCTGCTCGACCGCACCATCTGCACCGCGGCCCAGAACGCCGGATGGGAGCAGGTGATGGGCACCACGCCCGGCTCGGATCCCGACGAGGCGGCCCGGAGCGACCTGGTGGTGCTCTGGGGCATCAACGCACTGGCGACGAACATCCACTTCCTGTCGCAGGTGAAGGCCGCGCGCCGGGCCGGCGGCCGGGCCCTCCTCATCGACACCCACCGGCAGCAGACCGCGGCCCATGCCGACCGGCTCTTCCTCGTGCAGCCGGGCTCGGACGGCGCGCTGGCGCTCGCGATGCTGCACGTGATGGCCCGGGAGAACCTGGTCGACCGTGGGTTCCTCGCGCGCGAGACGGTCGGGTGGGCCGACATCGAGCGCGAGGTGCTGCCCGAGCATTCCCCGGAGCGCGTTTCGGGCATCACCGGGCTCTCGGTCGAGGACATCGTCTTCCTGGCGCGGGCATACGGCGGCGCGCGGGCGCCGTTCATCCGGGTGGGAGGCGCGCCCTCCCGCTACGCGAACGGAGCGATCTCCACCCGGGCGCTGCTCTGCCTTCCCGCAGCGGTGGGGGCCTGGGCAAAGAAGGGCGGAGGCTTCCTGTCCAGCACCGGGACTGGAGCGGCCTTCGACCTCACCTCCTTCACCCGCCCGGACCTGCTGCCAGGGCCCACGCGGATCGTGAACATGAACCGGCTGGGGCATGCCCTCGGCGAGCTGGACGGGCCGCGGGTGATGTCCCTCTTCGTTGCCAGCTCGAATCCGGCGGCGGTGTGCCCGGACCAGAACGCGGTGCTGAAGGGCCTCGCCCGCGAGGACCTCTTCACCGTGGTGCACGAGCGCTTCCTCACCGACACCGCGCTCTACGCGGACGTGGTGCTGCCTGCGCCGACGATGCTGGAGACCACGGACCTCTACCGGAGCTACGGCCAGTTCTTCGTTCAGCGGACCCGGCCGGTGATTCCTCCGCTCGGAGAATCGCGCTCCAACTGGGACACCATCCAGACTCTCGCCCGGGCACTCGACCTCACCGACCACGTCTTCTCCCTGTCGGCGGACGAGCACATCGACCTGATCCTCTCCAAGCCGTCGGGCTGGTTCGAAGGTGTGGACCGTGAGGCGCTGAAGGAAGGCCGAGCAGTCCGCCTCAACCCGCCGCGGGGCGTGTGGCTGACGCCGTCCGGGAAGATCGAGCTGCGCAACGACCGGCTCGACGAGCCGCTCCCTCGGCACCGGCCGACCCATTCCGACCTCGAGGCGAAGGGGTTGCCGTTGCGGCTCCAGACCGCGCCTTCGCTCTACCGGCTGAACTCGTCCTTCACCGAGCGTCAGGAGCTCGCGTCGAAGCTCGGCCCACAGACGCTCCGGCTCTCGCCGGCGGATGCTTCAGCCCGCGGTCTCGCCAGCGGGCAGCGGGTCACGGCGTTCAACGCGCTGGGCGAGGTCTCGTTCGTGCTCGAGGTGACCGAGGCCGTGCCCCCGGGAGTGGCCGTGGCCGAGGGCGTCCACTCGCTCCAGGCCGGGAACGCGCGGAACGTGAACGGGCTCACCTCGCAGCGCCTGAGCGACTCGGGCGGGGGCAGCACCTTCTACGACAACCGCATCGACGTGCGGGCCTGAGGAGCATCGACTAGACGGTGCCTGAGCGCTGTGCCCCGACGCTGGCCCGGGCAATGAGCAGGGCCCCGACCGCACCCACGCCGGCGACGGCGACGGACAGTCCATCGAAGAGGGCTCCGCCGGGCAAGACCATCCGACTGAGCAGTCCGCCCACCACCCCGCCGACGCCGCCCGAGGCGAAACCCCAGGCCAGGGTGAGGCCACGGACCTTCCAGATCGCCGCGATTGCTGTGCCGAGCACCGCCCCGAGCACCTGCCAACCCAGAAGCGCGAAGATGGTCATGTCTGTGCCTCCCTCAAACCGTCAGCCCATGCATCGGCCATGCGGAGGCCAAGACCGAAGAAGCAGGCTCAAGGTGAAGCCCAGGGGCGCAGGCTTTGCGTCAAACCCCGCATTTCTTGCGCCCTTCGATGTTCACTGCGCAAGCCTCGCGCGTCGCAGCCAAGGGGCCCGAGCGCGCTCCTCAGGTGCTCACACGACGTCCATCGCGGGATGCGGATCGCAGCTCATGTAAACCTTGCAGTCGTCCTCGTGGGTGACGCGGAATCCGAGGCGTTCGTACAGCCGGCGGGCCGGGTTGAACTTCACCACCGCCAGGCGCACCGGCTGGCTCCGGCGTGCGCCCTCGTCGAGCACGCGTCTCATGATCTCGGTGCCAATGCCTCGTCGCTGGAACGCGCCGTCGATGATCAGCGTCCCGAGGAAGTACTCCTCGTCCCGCGGGACCACCTGGAGCCATCCGATGTCGGTCCCCTCGAGCTGGATGATGCGGACCTGGGATGCGGTCCAGAAGCGCCTGAAGTTCGCCTCCTGACCGTCTCTCGCGAGATTCAGGCGCTCGTCGATCCAGCCGTGCTCCGCGAAGAAGGTCCGGCGGCACGCCTCGAAATCGGAGTCGACCGCCGGTCGGAAGGTGATCTGCATCTGCCCGCTCCGGAGGGGGCAGACTACCGCGGTCCACTGCCGAAGGCCGGTCCGGGAATCCGGACTCGTCCATCAGCTCCGCTCCAGCCATTCCTGGAACGCCTCGAAGCCGTAGGGCCGGCCGAGGAAGTCCTTCACCAGATCCGCCGCGTCCTTGCTCCCGCCCGGGACCAGCACCGCGTCGCGGTACCGGGAGGCGGTCTTCTCGTCGAGCAGCCCGTGCCGCTGGAACTCGCCGAGCAGGTCCTTGGCGATGACCAGCGACCACAGATACGTGTAGTACATCGCCGAGTACCCGTTGAGGTGCCCGAAGCTGGCGAAGAAGTGGGTGCCCTCCACGTACGGGAAGGGGCTGTAGCGCTTCTGCAGCTCCAGCATCGTCTGGGTGATGTCCAGATCCACGGGAGGGCGGCTGTGCAGCGCGAGCGACAGCTGCGCGTAGAAGACCTGATGCCGGGTGTGCGCGCCCTTGCCGAACTCGTTGGCCTCGCGCATCCGGTGCACCAGCTCGGCGGGGATGGGCTCGTTGGTCTCGAGGTGACGGGCGAAGAGGGCCAGCGTTCCCGGGTCCCAGGCCCACTCCTCGAGCATCTGGCTCGGGGCCTCGACGAAGTCCCACTCGGTCGCCACGCCGGAGAACCCCAGCCACCTCTGCTGTCCCCCGAGCACGTGGTGCATCAGGTGACCGAACTCGTGGAAGAGGGTCACCACGTCGTCGTGGTCGAGCAGGGCCGGGCTGTGCACCGCCGGGTCGGCGAAGTTGCAGACCAGCGCGCCCTCCGGGAGCTGCACGCCCTTCACGCCCGAGACGATCGGGAACTGCGCCGCGTGCTTGTACTTGTCCGCCCGCGGATGCAGGTCGAGGTGGATGCGCCCGAGCCGCTCGTCCCCGCGGAACACGTCGTAGGACTCGACCTTGGGGTGCCAGGACGCGGAATTCTCGAGGCGAACGTAGCGGATGCCGAAGAGCCGTGAGGTGATGGTGAGTAGCCCGTCCCGCACCCGAGTGAACTCGAAGTAGGGCCGGACCGACTGCGAGTCGAAGCCGAGCTCCTCCTGCTTCACCCGCTCCTCGTAATAGGCCTTCTCCCAGTCCTCCACCCGAGTCGTACCGGGCACGTCCTTCTGCTTCCGCCGGAGCAGCCGCTCCAGGTCGCGCCTCGCCGGGCCCTCGCTCACCGCCGCCACCCGAGCGAGGAACTCGGCGACCGTCTTGCCCGACTTCGCCATCTTGTCCTCGGTCACGTAGTCCGCCCAGGATGCCATTCCGAGGAGCCGCGCCTGCTCGGCCCGCACCTCGAGGATTTCCCGCAGCACCTTCTCGTTTCCCGGGTACGCCCGCGAGGTGTTCTCGACGTACAGCTGCCGGCGCGCCTCGCCGTCGCGCGCGTACGTCCGGAAGGGGAGCAGGTCCGGGTAGTCGGTGGTGATGACCACCTTCCCGTCCGGTCCGGGCTGGTGCTTGGCGCGGTAGTCCTCCGGAAGCCCGGCCAGCTGCCCGGGCCGCAGCGACACGCTCCGCACGTCCTCGCGGATGGCGCGGTCGAAGTCCTGGCCCAGCCGCACGGCCCTCTCCGCGAGATCCTTGAGCCGAGCGCGCGTCGGCTCGTCCTTGTCCACGCCCGCCCGGCGGAAGTCGCGCAGGGTGTGCTCGAGGAACCGCCGGGTGTCCGGCGCGAGCCCCTCGCTCTTCACCGAGGCCAGCGCGTCGTAGAGCCCGCGGTGGAGCGACAGCTCGGTCGCGTAGGCGCTGATCTCCTGGACCGCGGCCTCGGCCGCCTGACGCAGCGGCTTGTCGGGGTGCACCTCGGAGAGGAGGCCCGCCCGGTGCCCGGCGTTGGAGAGCGCCAGCTGCAGGCGCTGGTACGGGCCCAGCGTGTCGGCCTCGGTGCGAGGTCCCTTCGCCCCCAGGAGAGTGTCCAGCTCGGAGCGGGCGGTGGCCAGGGCGGCGCGGGTGTCGGCGAGGAGGGTCTCGGGGGTGGTCTCGGTCATGGCGGGTTTGCTCGGAGGGCCTTATAAGCGACGGCCGACCATGTTCACTGGCCTGGTGCAGGACATGGGCACCGTGGAGCGTGTCCTCCCGGGGCCCATGACCACCCTCTGGATCCGGACTGCCCTCGGGGCAAGCGAGTTCGCGCTCGGGGAGTCGATCGCCGTCTCCGGCGCCTGCCTGACCGTGGTGGAGCGCACAGGCGACACCTTCCGGGTCGACGCCGCGCCCGAGACCCTCCGCCGGACCACCCTGGGCGAGCTGCGTGCGGGGTCACAGGTCAACCTGGAGCGCGCCCTTCGGCTGTCCGACCGGCTGGGAGGCCACCTGGTCCTGGGACACGTCGACGGGGTGCTGCCGCTCCTGAGCCGGGCCCACGAGGGCGGCTCGCTGGTGCTGGAGGTCGGCCTCACCCCGGAGCTCGCGCCCCTGTTCATCGAGAAGGGCTCGGTCACGCTGGACGGGGTCAGCCTCACCGTCAACAGCGTGGGCGACGACCGGTTCAGCGTGCAGCTGATCCCCGAGACGCAATCCAGGACCACGCTCGGCCAGCGCGCCATCGGCGAGCGCTACAACGTTGAAGCGGACGTGATCGGAAAGTACGTGGCCCGGCTCCACGCCGCACATGCCCCGACGCGCTCCGGTGGCCTGACGGTGGACATGCTGCGGGCCGCCGGGTTCGGATTGGACTGATGGCACGGCGCCTGGAAGAGGTGGGCAGCATCGCCCTGGTCGAGCGGGCCATCACCGACATCCGCAAGGGCCGGATGGTCATCCTCACCGACGACGAGGACCGCGAGAACGAGGGCGACCTGGTCATGGCCGCGGAGAAGGTCACCCCGACGGCGATCAACTTCATGGCCATGCATGGCCGCGGGCTCATCTGCCTCTCGCTCACCGAGGACCGTATCCGCCAGCTCGCGCTGCCCTTGATGGTCCAGGACAACACCTCGCCCTTCGGCACGGCGTTCACCGTCTCCATCGAGGCCGCGCGCGGCGTCACCACCGGCATCTCCGCCGCGGACCGGGCGCGCACCATCCAGGCCGCGGTCGCTCCCAAGGCCAAGCCCGGCGACCTGGTCCGGCCCGGGCACGTGTTCCCGCTCCGGGCCCGCGAAGGCGGGGTGCTGGTCCGCACCGGGCAGACCGAGGGCTCGGTCGATCTCGCGCGGCTCGCGGGCCTGTTCCCCGCGGGCGTCATCTGCGAGGTGATGAATCCGGACGGCACGATGGCCCGGCGCACGGAGCTGCAGCGCTTCGGCCGGAAGCACGGGCTCACGCTCCTCAGCGTGGCCGACCTCATCCGCTACCGGCTCCAGAACGACCGGCTGGTGAAGCGCGTCGCCACCACGGAGCTGCGCCGCCCGCAGCAGGGCACCTGGATGGCGCACGCCTACCAGAGCGACGTGGACTCCGACGTGCACATCGCCATGGTGAAGGGCGACATCACCGGCCCCATCCCGGTGCTCACCCGGGTGCACCGCGCCTGTCCGGTGGGGGACCTCCTCGGGAGCGGGGGGTGCGACTGCGGCAGCCAGCTCGAGCAGGCCTTCAGGGCCATCGCCGACGCCGGGCGCGGGGTCCTGGTCTACCTCCACAAGGCCGTGCGGCCCGTGTCCGCCCTCACCTGCACCCGCCAGCAGGCGGAGGAGTCCGGGCCCGGCGGCGACCGGAGCCGGCTGCGCGAGTTCGGGGTGGGTGCGCAGATCCTCAAGGACCTGGGCCTGCGGCGGCTGCGCCTGCTGACCAACAATCCCAAGAAGATCGTGGGCCTGGAGAGCTACTCTCTCGAGGTGGTGGAGCAGATTCCCCTCACCCGGCCGCGCGTCCAGCGCCGGCAGGGGACAGCGAGCTGACATGGCACGGGTGATCGAAGGGCTTCTCACGCCGCCGCAGGGGCGCTTCGCGCTCTGCGTGTCGCGCTTCAACAGCTTCATCACCGAGCCGCTGCTCCACGGCGCCCAGGACGCGCTGGTGCGCCATGGCGTGGCGGACGCGGACATCGACGTGTTCCGGGTGCCCGGCACCTTCGAGCTCCCGGGCCTCGTCCGCCGCGTGGCCGAGGGCGGTCAGTACGCGGGAGTCGTCGCTCTGGGCTGCGTGCTCCGGGGCGGTACGCCGCACTTCGAGTACGTGGCGGGGGAGGTGAGCAAGGGCATCGGGCAGATCGCTCTCACCGCCCCCTGTGCGGTCAGCTTCGGCGTGCTCACCTGCGACACCCTGGAGCAGGCCATCGACCGCGCCGGGGTGAAGGCCGGCAACAAGGGCGCGGACGCGGCGATGGCGTGCCTGGAGATGGTGAATCTGTACGCCCGCTTGGCGGAGGTCGGAAAGAAGCGCTGATGGGGGCTCGCCGCACCGGACGGGAGCGTGCGCTCCAGGCGCTCTACCAGATGGAGATGAGCGCCCTCCGTGCGGAGGACGCGCTCGAGACCGCCTGGAACGCCGAGCCCGAGGGGCCCCCGGACCCCGAGGCGCAGCGGTTCGCGCTCGAGCTGGTCCAGGGCGTCATCGAGCACCGCGAGGAGATCGACGGGCTCATCGAGCAACACAGCCACAACTGGCGGCTGGATCGGATGGCGCGGGTGGATCGCAACGTGCTCCGGCTCGCGGTGTTCGAGCTGAAGTGGCGGCCGGACATCCCGAAGAAGGTGACGCTCAATGAGGCGGTCGAGCTGGGAAAGGCGTTCGGAACCGAGGCCTCGTCGGCATTCGTCAACGGGCTGCTGGATCGGATCGCGCTGGACGTGGAGCAGCAGCGGTGAGCGCCGCCGTCAGCACCGTGCCGCTGACGCTGGAAGCGCTGGATCCGCTGTCGGCGGACACGCTCTGCCTCTTCGTCCCCGAGGACGAGCGGCCGCTCGGCGGCGCCGCGGGGTACGTCGACTGGCGCCTCTGCGGCCAGCTCTCGCGGCTCCTGGTGGACGGCTTCTTCAAGGGGGCGCGAGGCGAGTCGATGCTCCTCCCCTCCAGCGGGCGCATCGGGCCAGCCCGGGTCGTGGTCCTCGGGCTCGGCCCCGGGGGCGAGGCGCTGCACCCGGGTGTCCTCCGCACTGCGCTCGCCCAGGCTGCGGACGTGCTCAACCGTGCACGGGTGGACAGCGTCGCCCTGGAGCTCCCCGGCCGCTCGGCGATGCCCTCCCAGGACCGGATGGCGGCGTTCGAGGAGGCCTTCGTCCCGGCGTTCCGGGGGGCCCGGGTCACCTTGCTGGCCGACGGACCGGCGCGGCCCTCGCGGTGAGTTCCCCGCCGCTGGCTTCCTGCTAGGCTCACGGGTCCGGCCGGGGAATGGGGTACAAGGTTCTGATCGTCGAGGACTCGACCGCGTCGCGGGAGTTCATTGCCTCGACCATCGAGCAGATCGAGGGTGCGGAGGTCGTCTGCGCAGGCAGCGGCTTCGACGCCCTCAAGCTCCTCCCTCGCTATCGCTTCGACCTCATCATCACCGACATCAACATGCCGGACATCAACGGGCTCGAGCTCATCAACTTCGTGAAGATGAACCCGAACTACCGTGAGACGCCGCTGATCATCGTCACCGGCGAGGGCCGTCAGCACGACCGCGAGCGCGGTTTCCAGCTCGGCGCCTCGGAGTTCCTCATCAAGCCGCTCCAGCCCGACCACCTGACCGACCTGGTGCGGCGGTACCTCAAGCTCGCGTGAGCCCCGACCGCGCCCGGCCACCGGCAGAGTTCTCGTCCGAGGCCGCCGAGACCGCGGAGGCGCTGGGTCGGAATCTCTTGCTCCTGGAGAAGTGCGCGGCCGACCCGGACCCCGAGGTGCTGAACTCGGTCTTCCGCCAGGCGCACTCGCTCAAGGGTCTCGCCGCGACCTTCGGGCAGCAGCGGATGGCCGAGCTGGCGCACGCCGCCGAGGACCTGCTCGACCGGTTCCGGCTGGGCAGGGCGCGGCTGACCTCGGCGCGGCTGGATCTCTTGCTCGAGGCGGTGGAGCTGTTCCAGCGCCTGGCGGAGGAGCCGGGGAGCGCGGTGGACGAGGCCCGGATGCTCGCCTCGAGGCTCTCGTCGGTGGACGAGGCGGCGGAGCGGCTGGGCGAGGACCCGCTCGAGCGTCTCGAGCTCGCCCCCGAGATGCGCCGGGTGCTCACCGAGTTCGAGGAGCACCGGCTGCGCGAGACGCTCCGCCGCGGCGAGCTGGTCTGGGCCGCGCGGGTGGGGTACCCGCTGGAGACCTTCGACCGCGAGCTGGAGCAGCTCAAGGCGCGGCTGCGCGGGGTGGGCGAGCTGGTCTCGACCCTGCCCGGTCCGCTTGGAGAGCGGCTGGACGTCCTCTCGTTCGTGCTGCTCATCGGCTCGGGCGCGGGCGAGGCGGGACTCCGGGGCGCCTTCGGAGGGGTCCCGCTCGAGCTCCGGCCGGTGCCGATACGCAAGGAGCGCCGCTCCGACGCCGAGGCGGAGGGGGCGGTCCGGCTGGAGGGAGCGGAGCCCGGCGGGGTGGCGCGGACGCTCCGGGTGGACATCGCCCGGCTCGATGCCCTCATGGACGACGTGGGCGAGCTGCGGCTCATCGGGGAGGCGATCCGCGCGCTGTCGGACGCGCGCGAGCTGTCGCCCCGGGCGTGGACCGTGGAGCTGCTGCGGGAGCAGCGCCGGCTGGTGCGGCGGCTGGACATCCTCCAGGACCGGCTGCTCCAGGCACGGATGGTACCTCTTCGCCCGCTGTTCGACCGGATGCAGCGCCTGGTCCGGCGGATGGCGCGCGAGGCGGGGAAGGAGGTCGTCCTCGAGACCTCCGGCGCCGACGTGCACATCGACAAGCGCCTGGTGGAGGAGCTGAGCGATCCGCTGGTGCACCTGGTCCGGAACGCCATCGACCACGGCATCGAGCCGGCGGGACTGCGCGAGGGCCGGGGCAAGCCACGCGCCGGGCGCATCCTCCTCTCCGCCGAGCAGCGCGGAGCACGGGCGGTGCTCGCCCTGAGCGACGACGGCGGCGGGGTGGACTGGGCGCGGGTGCGCGAGGTGGCCATCCAGCGCGGGCTTCTCGACGAGGAAGCGGCGCGGGCGGCCGGCGACCGCGCGCTGCAGGCCGTGCTCTTCAGCCCGGGCTTCTCCACCGCCTCGGCGGTCAGCTCGATGTCCGGCCGAGGCGTGGGCCTGGACGTGGTGAAGACCAACATCGCTGGGCTCTCGGGGGTCATCGAGGTGGAGAGCCGGGCAGGGGAGGGGACCACCTTCCGGGTGACGCTGCCGGTGACCTTGGCCACGGTGCGTGGCCTGCTGGTGGGGGTGAGTGGGCGGGTCTACGCGGTGCCCCTGAGCAGCGTGCTCGACGTCCTGGCCCACAATCGCCAGCGCGGGGCGATGGAGGGCGGACGAGGCGTCCTGCCCGTCCGTGGCCGGAGCATCCCCGTCGTCTCCCTCGCCGAGACCTTCGGCCTGCCGAGGCGCGCCGAGGGTGGGGTGTACCTGGTGGTGGTGGGCGTGGCCGAGCGGCGGCTCGGGCTGGTGGTGGACACGCTCCACGGCCAGCGCGATCTCGTGACCCAGGGGCTCGGGCCGCGGCTGGGCCAGGTCCCCGGCATCTCGGGCGCCGCCGAGGTCGGGCACCACCACACGGTGCTGGTGCTCGACGTGGGGGCGCTGCTCGACGAGGTGCTGCGCGGGCCCCCGCTGCTGGTGGCGGAGGCGTGAGGCCGGCGATGTCCACCGTCGACGCCCTGCTGGCGCAGTTCCGCTACCGGCCCGACGAGGAGTGCGCCGGGCTGGCTGAGTTCCCCACCTCCAGTGTCGAGGCCGACCGCCCGCCGGGGATGGAAGAGCAGCAGCTGCTGACCTTCGGCCTGGGTGGTTCCGAGTATGCGGTGGCGCTGGGCACGGTGACCGAGATCCTCCGCGCTCGCGCGCTCACCGAGATTCCCCGGGCCAGGCCGCCGCTGCTCGGGGTGCTGAACCTGCGGGGGACCATCACCCCGGTCTACGACCCGTCGCTGCGTCTCCAGCTCGCGAGCACGGCCCCGCCGTGCGCCGGTCCGGACTGCGAGCGGCCGCCGCGCCCGGCGCGCATCCTGGTGGTCCGCACCGCGCTCGGGCCAGCGGGGCTGTGGGTGGACCGGGTGCGCGGCGTGCAGCGGGTCCGGCCGGCGGCTCTCGAGCGGCCTCACAGCGGGCCGACCGGTGGGGTCGTCGGCGTGCTGCAGACCGCCGAGGGCACCTGCACGGTGGTGGATCCGGAGTGGCTGCTCCGATGAGCTCCGACCCGGAAGGGGTAGACGTCTGCGCGTTCTGGGTGGGCGAGGCCGTCTACGGCATCGACGTGGCGCGGGTGGACGAGATCCTCCCCCGCGTCGTCCCGCTTCCGGTCTCCGATGCCCCGGCCCACGTGGAGGGCGTGGTGCACGTGCATGGCACGGCGGTGCCGATCGTGGACCTCCGGCGGCTTCTCCCGGCCGGGAATCCGCCGCGGACGGCCAAGCCGAAGGTCATCCTGGCCCGCATCGGCCGGCGCCGGGTAGGGCTGCGGGTGGACGGGATGGCGGGGGTGCGCCGCTACACGGCGGCGGAGATTCGCCCCGGCGCCACGGTGCCGGGGGTGCTCGGGGAGACCGGAGACGAGTGTCGACTGCTCGATTTGCAGGGATTGCTGGCAAATCGATCTGCGGGGCCTCGCGCCGGGCTGTAAACTGCTGTCTCGCTCCCGATGAGAGGTTTTCGCGTCCTGGTGGTCGACGACTCGCGCACCGCGCGTCAGGTGCTCGTGTCGGCGATGGCCTCGCTCGGGTCGGGCACCTGTGACGAGGCGGCGGACGGCGCCGAGGCGCTCAAGCGCTTCGCCTCGAGTGAGTACGACCTGGTGGTCACCGACGTGCACATGCCCCGACTCGACGGGCTGAAGCTCATCCACCACATCCGCTCCGGCGCCCGGCACGCGCGGGTCCCCATCCTGGTGGTGACCACCGACCGGACCGAGGCCGAGCGGGCCCGGGCGCTCGGGGCGGGCGCGAGCGCGTTCCTCTCCAAGCCGGTGGAGCCCGAGGACGTGAGCCGGGCGGCGGCGTCCCTGCTCGCTGCCCCGGCGTGACCCAGAGCTGACCCCTTCAACGGGCGATGGTGCCGGGGTCGATCCCCTTCCCGAGTTCCCAGGAGGCTCCGACCGCACCGACCACCGCGGTCTTCCTGTCGAGCCCGGCGCCCGCGCGGAGCCGGTACAGCGACTCGATGCCGGTGCAGTGCGCGCCGACCAGCTCGCGGACGCCGAAGCGGCGGAGCTGCGCCGAGGTCCAATCCAGAGTGGCGTCGTCGGCGGAGAACAGGTGGAGCCCTCCGACGACGGTGTTGACCTTAGCCGGGCGCACCACCTTCTGCGCTGCCTCGAGCGTGTTGATGACGCCGGCGTGGCCGCACCCGGTGAGCACCACCAGGCCATCCGGGGTGTCGAGGACCAGCGACGAATCCTCGGCGACGATGTCGGTCACCGGTCCATTCGCCGACTGAATGAGGATGTCCCTGGGGTAGTTGCGCTCGGGGTGGATGCGGGGCACGGGCCCGGTGAACCAGACCCCGGGGAGGAGCTCCGCCGGACCGGCGTGCCCGATGAACTGGATCCCGGCCGCCTCGAGGCTGGCCTTCTCCGCCGCCAGGGGGGTGTAGGGCTTCCCGCCGCGGATGCGGGGGATGAAGAAGCCCTTGCCGACGTGCACCCGCGAGAGCGCCCGCGGAGCCTTCGGAGCCAGCGCCTTTCTCAGCGTCGCCAGGCCTCCGGTGTGGTCGCCATGCGAGTGCGAGAGGACGACGTCGGTGACCTCGGCCAGGTCCATGCCGAGCGTCTGCGCGTTGCGGAGCACGGTGTCCGGCTCGGAGCCGGTGTCGAAGAGCAACCGCTTGCCGTCCGCCTCCACCAGGGCCGCGAAGCCCCACTCGCCGATGCCCCGGTCGGCGAGCATCGTGGAGAGGATGGTGATCTTCGCCGTCCGGACGGGTGGCGCTCCCTGGGGTGCGGCGAAGAGCAGGGCGAGCGAGGCGAGCAGCGCAAACGGGGGCATGGGCGCGGGAGACTACTCCCCCTCGATCGGCGGCGGCGCACAGAGCCGGCCGAGCTCGGCGCCGAGGGAATCGAGTTGCACGTCCCGCCGCGCTCCGATCGCGTCCCGGACGCCGACCGAGCCCTTCGCCTCGTCGCGCGGTCCCGCGGCGACCAGGTAGGGGACGGCGAGCCGGTGGGCATCGGCGACCTTCCTGGAGAGCGCCGCAGCACGGCCGTCGAGCCGCACGCGCACCCCGGCCTGCTCCAGGATGCGGCATGCGTTCCGGGCGTGTCCGGCCCCGCCGCCCTCGAGGCTCGCCACCACCACCTGCTCCGGCGCGAGCCAGGCCGGAAGCCGGCCGCGGTGGTGTTCGAGGAGGATGCCGAGGAAGCGCTCCAGGCTGCCGAGGAGCGCCCGGTGGAGGACGACCGGTCGATGCCGCTCCCCCGCTCCGTCCGGGAACGCCAGCTCGAAGCGCTCGGGCAGCACCAGGTCGACCTGGATCGTCCCGCACTGCCAGGCCCGTCCCAAGCGGTCGCGAAGGATGAACTCGAGCTTCGGACCATAGAAGGCGCCCTCCCCGGGTTGCTGGCTCCACGCGAGCCCGGCCGCGCCCGCCGCCTGCGCCAGGAGCGCCTCGGCTCGGTCCCACACCGCGTCCCCGCCGAGCCGGTTCGGGGGCCGGCCGGAGAAGGCGACCTGCACCTGGTCAAAGCCGAGCGCCGAGTACAGCGCCCGCAGGCTCCGGACGAAGAGGACCACCTCGCCTGCGACCTGGTCCTCGCGGCAGAAGACGTGGCCGTCGTCCTGCGAGAACTGGCGGAGCCGGAAGAGGCCGTGCAGGGCGCCCGATGGCTCGTCGCGGTGAACGAGCCCGAGCTCGGCGATGCGCAGCGGCAGCTCGCTGGCGAGCGGCGCCATCCGCCGGACCAGCTCCATGTGTCCGGGGCAGCTGACCGGCTTCAGCGCGCGGCCCTCGCCCTCCACCACCAGCATCCCCTGACGGAAGACGGTCCAGTGGCCGCTGCGCTCCCAGATCGGCTGGGCCAGGACCTGAGGACTGCGCACCTCGCGGTACCCCTGGCGGAGGACGACGCGCCGGATGTGCTCCTCGAGCGCGCGGAGGAGCTGCAGCCCGCGGGGGTGCCAGAAGACGCTTCCGGCGGCTTCCTCCTGGAGGTGGAACAGCCCCAGGCGGTGGCCGAGGGCGCGGTGATCATCGTCGTGCAGCATGGTCGGACTCCGGTGTGGTGAGGCCCGGGGTGGACCGGCAGGACGGTGAAGAGGGCCTCGAGCAGAGCGCCCCGCCGGAACCACGGGCGGGACGGGACGGCGTACTCGAGGGGGTCAGGCCACCGACGCACACACACCGCTCCGACCCGCCTCGCGGGTGGTGGTCGGGGTGGTGGTGACGAGACTCCTCACGGCCGCGACGGATAGCGGGGGAGGGGCTCCGCCGTCAACCCCGGCCGCCCGGAGCGCCCTGCGTCCGCCCCGGCCGCCGTGAAGGGGTGACGGGGTGGTACACCTCCCCCTGACACCGCTGCGGACGCGGCCTCCACTCCGCTGGACAGCTACGGGGTGATCCGCTCCATCATCCGGGCAAAGGGAATCGTCTCCCGGACGTGGTGCAGCCCGCAGACCCAGGCCACCGTGCGCTCCACGCCGAGGCCGAAGCCGGCGTGGGGCACGGTCCCGTACCTGCGGAGGTCGAGGTACCAGCCGAAGGCCTCGCGCGGCAGGTGCGCCTCGGCGATCCGCTTCTCCAGCATCTCCAGGTCGTCCTCGCGCTGGCCGCCGCCGATGATCTCCCCGTAGCCCTCGGGCGCGAGCACGTCCATCCCCAGCGCCAGGCGCGGGTCGGTGGCGTCGCGCTTGAAGTAGAAGGCCTTCAGCTCCACCGGGTAGCGGTGGACGATGACCGGCCGGTCGAACTGGTTCGCCAGCACCGTCTCCTCGTCGCCCCCGAAGTCGTCGCCGAACTTCGCCGGGTGGCCGGCCGCCTTGAGCCGCTCGATGGCCTCCTCGTAGGTGATGCGCGGGAAGGGCGCCTGGACATTCTTGAGCTTGCTCACCTCCCGCTCCAGGACGCTCACCAGCTCCGTCTCGTGCTTCTCCAGCACCCGGCCGACGATGAACGAGACCAGGCCCTCGGCGAGGATCATGTCCTCGTCCAGGGTCATGTAGGCGACCTCGGGCTCCACCATCCAGAACTCGGTCAGGTGCCGCCGGGTCTTGCTCTTCTCGGCGCGGAAGGTGGGCCCGAAGCAGTAGACCTTTCCCAGCGCCGCCGCCGCGGCCTCCATGTACAGCTGACCCGACTGGGTCAGGTACGCGTTCCCCAGGTCGAAGTAGGGAACGGTGAACAGGGTGCTGGTCCCCTCGCAGGCGGCCGGGGTGAAGATGGGCGCGTCGACGAGGGTGAAGCCGTTCCCGTCGAAGTAGTCGCGGATGGCCTTCTCCACCGTGGCACGCACCCGGAGGATGACGTTCTGCCGGGCCGACCGGAGCCACAGGTGGCGGTGCTCCATCAGGTACGCCACCCCGTGCTCCTTGGGGGTGATGGGGTAATCCTTCGCCTCGGAGATGACCTGGAGGTCCTTCACCGAGAGCTCGAAGCCGATGGGGCTCCGGGCGTCCTTCTTCACCAGCCCCCGGACGATGATCGCCGTCTCCTGACCCAGATGGTCCGCCCGGGTGAACTGCTCTGCGGGTACGTCGTTCTTGAAGACCACCGCCTGGATGACCCCGGTCCCATCCCGGACCTGGAGGAAGTGGAGCTTGCCGCTGCTCCGCTTGTTGTAGAGCCAGCCGCGCAGCTCGACCTCCCGGTTCTCGTACGCGGCGATGTCCCGGATGGTGACGACGGGGGTTGCCATGGGAGGGGCTCTCTACCACCGAGCAGGGCCGAAACGTTGCGCCCCGGGGGGCCTGCCGGGTAGGACCGTCGGATCACCCCATGAAGCTCAGCGAGCGGTACGACCCGAAGTCGATCGAGCCCACCTGGCAGGAGCGCTGGGAGAAGGCCGGCCTGTTCCGCGCCGACGCCCGTCCCGACGCGCCGAAGAAGTACGTGCTGGAGATGCTGCCGTACCCCAGCGGCTCCATGCACATGGGGCACGTCCGCAACTACCTGATCGGCGACGTGTACGCCCGCTACTACCGGATGCGCGGCTTCGACGTGTTGCACCCGATGGGATGGGACGCCTTCGGGCTCCCGGCCGAGAACGCCGCGATCAAGGACGGCGTCCACCCGGCAGTCCGTACCCGGGAGAACATCGACCGCTTCCGCGCGGCCATGAAGTCGCTCGGCTTCGCCTACGACTGGAGCCGCGAGGTCAACACCAGCGATCCCGAGTACTACCGGTGGAACCAGTGGTTCTTCCTCCGCCTCTGGGAGCGGGACATGGTGTACCGCCGGTTCAGCAAGGTGAACTGGTGCACCGGCTGCCTCACCGTCATCGCCAACGAGCAGGTGAAGGAAGGCCGCTGCGAGCGCTGTGACTCGCCGGTGGTGGACCGCCAGATGCCCGAGTGGGCGTTCCGCATCACCCGGAACAGCGAGGACCTCCTCCAGGCGCTGGACACGCTCACCGCCTGGCCCGAGCGCATCACCTCCGCCCAGCGGAACTGGATCGGCAAGAGCGTGGGCGCCGAGGCGGACTTCAAGACCGCGGACGGCCGCCCCATCCGCGTCTTCACCACCCGGATCGACACCGTGTACGGCGCCACGGCGCTGGTGCTCGCTCCCGACCACCCGATGGTCCCGAGCCTCACCGCCCCCAGCCGGAAGGCCGAGGTGGAGGCCTTCGCTGCCCGGATGACGGCGATGGGCAAGATCGAGCGCACCGCCGAGGGTGCGCCGAAGGAGGGCGTCTTCACCGGCGCCCACGCCACGAATCCCTTCTCCGGCCAGCCCGTCCCCATCTGGGTCGCCAACTTCGTCCTCAGTGACTACGGCACCGGCGCCCTCATGGCCGTGCCGGCCCACGACACGCGCGACTTCGCCTTCGCCCGGACATACGGGCTCGCCATCAAGCAGGTGATCCGGCCGGCCGACGGGCGAGACCTCGGCCCGGTCGAGAGCTGGACCGAGTCGTTCAACGACGACGGGGTGCTGGTGGACTCGGGCGAGTACACCGGGCTCACCTCGGACGAGGCACGGCGACGGATGGGCACCTGGCTCGAGCAGCGGGGACTCGGCAGGCCCACGGTGACCTATCGCCAGAAGGACTGGGGCATCAGCCGCCAGCGCTACTGGGGAACGCCGATTCCCATCGTCTACTGCGAGCGGTGTGACCCGGAGCAGAAGGGCATCCCCGTTCCCGACGACCAGCTCCCGGTGCGGCTCCCGGACATCGATACCCAGGCGGTGCTCACCGGCAAGGGCGAGCCGCCGCTGGCCAAGGTGAAGTCCTTCGTCGAGACCACCTGCCCGTCGTGTGGTGGTCCGGCCCGGCGGGAGGTGGAGACGATGGACAACTTCGTCGACTCCTGCTGGTACTACGCTCGCTACCTCTCGCCGCACTTCGGCCGTGCCCCGTTCGATGCGGCGCTGGCGCGCCGCTGGCTCCCGGTGGACATCTACGTGGGCGGCCCCGAGCACGCGGTCATGCACCTGCTCTACTTCCGATTCTGGACCCGGTGGATGAGGGTGCTCGGCCTGGTACCGATGGACGAGCCGGTGACCCGGCTGGTTACCCAGGGCATCGTCAACGGGCCCGACGGGCGGAAGATGTCCAAGCGGTGGGGGAACGTCGTCGCCCCGGCGACCATCGTGGAGAAGTATGGGGCGGACACCGTCCGGATGTACGTCCTCTTCGCCGGGCCGCCGGAGCAGGACCTCGACTGGAGCGACAAGCAGATGGAGGGGCAGGCGCGCTTTCTGAAGCGGGTCTGGGCGCTCGCCGCCACGCACCAGGAAACCTGCGCGACCGCGACCCACGACGGCCCGTTCGAGGGGCGGGCGCTGGAGATCCGCCGCGCGGCGCACAAGTGCGTCGAGCGGGTGGGGGAGGCGATCGAGAAGCTCTCCTTCAACACCGCGATCGCCTTCACCATGGAGTGCGTCAACGCGCTCTACGACGCGGGACAACCCGGGACGGCGGCGGAGCGGGCGGCGATGGCCGAGGCCATCCGGCTCCTTACCCGCGTGCTCACCCCCTTCGCGCCCCACCTCGCCGACGCCATCGCCGAGGGCTACGGCGCCGAGGCGTCCACCCTCACCTTCGGCTGGCCCGGCTTCGACCCCTCGCTGGTGGTGGACGAGGTGCTTCCGTACGCGGTGCAGGTCAACGGCAAGCTCCGTGGGGAGATCCGCATCGCCGCCGACGCGGGCGAGAGCGAGGTCCGGGCGGCCGCCGAGAGCGAGGAGAAGGTCCGCGCGGCGCTGGCCGGCAAGGCGCTCCGCAAGGTGGTCTTCGTCCCCAGACGGCTCATCAACTTCGTCGTCGGATGAGGCCGGTGGCGCTCGCGGCGGTGGCGGGTTGTCTCGCCGCGCTCGGGTGTGGCTACCACTTCACCGCGGCCGGAGCAGGCTTCCCCCAGGGCATCCAGCACGTCTTCGCCCCGGTCATCGTGAACCGCACCACCGAGCCCGGGCTGGAGGGCGTCTTCACCGAGGCGCTGCGCGAGCAGCTGGCGCGCTCCGGGCACCAGGGTGGGGAGAGCAGCGAGGGCCGGCTCGAGGGTGAGCTGCTCGCGGTCGGCGCCGGCGTGGCGCAGCTGGCTCCGGGCACCTCGGGAGCGCTGACCTACCGGGTGTCGGCCACGCTCCGGGTGCGGCTCTTCCGGGGCGGGACGCTGCTCGCGCAGACCGACGTGACCGGCACCGAGGACTACCTCCCCGCGCTGCGCGCGGACGTGCTCACCACCGAGGCCAACCGCCAGGCGGCGCTCCGGCGCCTGGCGAGCGCGCTCGCCGCCGACGCGGTCGCGCGGCTGCAGACGGGGTGAGGGCGGACCCCGGAGCGACGCCGCGCCCAGCGAGGCTCAGGCGCGTGCAGCGGCAGCGAGGCGGGCGATGCGCCGGCTCGCGTTCTTCTTGTGCAGCACGCCCTTGCTGGCGGCCCTGTTCAGAGTGCGGGCCGCGGCGCGGAGCGCCTCCTGGACGCGGGCGGGGTCCTTCGAGGCCAGCGCCTCGCGGGCCTTCCTCACCGCCGACTTCACTTGCGTCCGGACGGCCTGGTTCCGGGCCCGGCGCTTCAGCGCCTGCCGGTTCCGCTTCTGAGCTGACTTGGTGTTTGCCACGGGGCGCCCTCCGTATAGGCGGAGGCGTCAGCCGTCAAGAGCGACCCCCACCAGAGCCCGTCGTCCCGGAAAGCCCGGTGCTCCCCGGCGCCGGGCCACCCTCTTGTGGAGAAGTGCGCCTTTTGGGTGCCCTAACCTCGCGTGCTGACTCGAAGGTGTCCGGCGCTGAAACATTCTGCACGCCCGGCCGCTTGCCATCCGCTCGTCTCGCGCCTGTCACGGTCCACAGCGTTCTCCCCAGATTCCACACAACTCCTGTGGGAATTCTGGAGCGTCTAAAACGTGCTCAGCGCTTGACCTGAATACACGTCCCCACTGGGTCCTTGAAGACCAAGGGATGCTCGGAAAGGACGGTGCCTCCGGCTTCCCGCACCCGGGTGTGCACATCCGCTCCGAGGCCCGGCGCATCGACAGAGAGCGTCGCCGCCGAGGCCGCGCCCCGGGCGTAGGAGAAGCACATCCCGGGCGTCTCGACGGACCACTCGCCCCCGTCCACCTCCACTGTCCACCCCAGGGCGGGCGCCACCGAGTTCCAAAACGCGTGTGCGCGCGCCGGCTCGGGTGCGGCAAGCTCGAGCCGGGCGACGACCGCCCGTGGCGCCGACGCTGGCGGAGGGACCGCGCCCTCGGCCGCCTTTGCCTCTTCCCAGAGCGTGTCCATCTGGGCCAGGGTCGCGGTCCCGAACGGCACCCCCTGCGCCCGGAGGCCCTCCTCGACGGCGTGGAACCGCCGGGTGAAGCGGGCGTTCGCGGCACGGAGCGCGTCCTCGGCGGGGGTGGCGGTGAAGCGGGCGAGGTTGGCGAGGCTGAACAGCACGTCCCCGAGCTCGTGCTCGATGGCGCGTGCGTCCTTCGAGGCGAGGGCGGCGTCCAGCTCGTCCAGCTCCTCGGAGAGCTTGCTCCGGACGCCGGCGAGGCCCGGCCAGTCGAAGCCGATGCGCGACGCCTTCTCGGTCAGGCGCTCGGCCCGGAGCAGCGCCGGCGCGGCGGACGGAACGCCGTCGAGCACCGAGCCCTCGCGGCCGTGCTTGCGCCGCCGCTCCTCGGCCTTGAGACGCGCCCAGTTCTGGAGTACCTCCTCGGCGCCCCCCACCGTCTTGCCCTCGAAGACGTGTGGGTGCCGCGAGACGATCTTGTCCGAGATGGTTGTGGCCACGTCCGCCAGGCCGAACTCGCCGAGCTCGCGGGCCAGCTGCGCGTGGAAGACGATCTGGAAGAGGAGGTCTCCCAGCTCCTCGCAGAGCGCCCGCCACGGCCCTCCCTCGCCCACCCGGTCCATCTCGTCGAGCACCTCGTAGGTCTCCTCCACGAGGTAGGGGCGCAGGGTGCGGATGTCCTGTGCGCGGTCCCACGGGCATCCGCCCTCCGCGCGCAGGGTGCGCATGATCTGCTCCAGCCGCTCCACGGCCTCTCCCGAGCGTCCCATGTCCTCCTCGACCCGGGACGGCGGCGATTGACTCAGATTGAAGCGTCCCGGCGCGGCTCGCCTATCATGGACCCGCCCGTTCCTCGAGATGCCCCCTCTCCGCGCGGCCCCCACGCTTCTTTCCATCGTCTTGCTCCTGACCTCGGCGCGGGCAGCGGCGCAGATCGAGGCGCCCCGTCCGGTGGAGGAGCTCGCCCCGGACACCGCGGCCCCCCGTCCGTCACGGACCCGCCGCGAGCCGCCGCCCCCGCCGGTCCAGGCCCCGGCGCAGGAGGAGGCGGGGCCCGAGGGGCAGGCGCAGGAGCCGGCTCGCCCGCCCCCGCCACCGCTCCGGCGCCCCACGCGCACCACCGCCCCGGCCGCGCCCGCGACTTCCAACGCTCCGCCCGTGCCCGCCGTCTCGGCGCCCGCGCGTGACCGCGCGCCGCCGCCCCCGTTGCTCGTGCCCACCGAGGGCGACGAGGGCATCCTCCAGGCCTTCAGCGCCTGGAAGGAGGCCGAGCGCACCCGTGACCCGAAGGCCTCTCGCGCCGCACGCGACCACCTGGTCCAGCTGCGCGACACGCTCGCCATCGCCGACCTCGAGTCGGTGAGCCTGGCGCTGCTCCGGGGCGCCCAGGTTCGTGCCGCCGGGAAGGACGGGGCGGGGGCGGTCGAGCTGGCCCAGTCGGCGGTGGCGCTCTCGCCCGACGTGGCCGATGCGCACTGGGGCCTCTTCCGAGCGCACCTGGGCAACGACCCCTTCGACCTTCGCCGGCTCTGGGCGGATGCCCGGAATGCCGGCAGCGCCGCGCTCGCCGACCCGCGCTGGAGCCGGGGTCTGCTCGGTGACCTCGGAGCGATGCTGCTCGTCGCCTGGCTCGCCACCGCCCTGGCCGCGCTGGTCGTGCTCTTCCTCCGGACCGCGCCCTCGCTGGTGCACGACGTCCACCACGCCTTTCCCAAGGGGGTGGCGCGCTGGCAGGCCGGGGCGCTGCTGATCCTCGTGCTGCTGCTCCCCTGGGTGTTCCGGCTGGGTTTGCTCTTCCCCTCGCTGGTGCTCCTGGCCGCGGTGACGCTGTACCTCGAGGCGAAGGAGCGCTGGCTCCTGGCGGTGCTCCTGGCGGGGGCATCCCTCGTCCCGCCGCTCGCCGGAGCGCTGGTCCAGGCCACCACCTTCGCCGGCACGCCGGCCGAGGACGTGCTGCAGCTCGAGCGTGGCGGGCTGGAGGCCCCGGAGGCCGCGGCGCGGGTGCAGGCGCGCCTCGACGCGGGCCGCGCGGCATACCCCGAGGTGTACGCGCTCGCGCGCTGGGAGCTCCGGCGCGGCAAGCTCGAGCCGGCGCGGGGCCACGCCGAGAAGGCGCTCGGGCTGCGCGGCGGCGACGCCCGGGCCCAGACGGTGCTCGGGAACGTGGCCTTCGCCGAGACGAAGTGGCCCGAGGCCATCGCCGCGTACACCAAGGCGAGCGAGGCCGACCCCACCCTGCCGGATCCGCTGTGGAACGTGTCGCGGGTCTACCGGAGGCGCGCGCGGACGCTCTCCGACGACGCGGTGGGGCCCGAGCTCGACCGGGCCCAGAACGCGGCCGCTGCTGCCCAGCGGCTGGACGAGCGGCTGATGACCCGCGCCGACCCGCCGGACAGTTACCCGGCGATGAACCTGGCGATCCTGACCCCCGCGCTGTCCCGGGCCGAGCCGCCGGTGACCGACGGCCCCGAGCGGAGGGCCCGGGTCACCGCGCAGCTCGCCCAGACGCTGGTGGGCGAGCTGGACCCGAGCGCGGCGGTTCTGGTGCCGCTGGCCGGCGTGGCGGTGCTCGCTGGGCTCGGCTTCCTCCGGGGCGGGCGAGGGGTGAGCCGGAGCTGCCACAAGTGCGGCCGGGCGGTGTGCCGCCGCTGCGACCCAGAGCTGGTGGAGGACAGCCGGCTCTGTCACCAGTGCGTCAACGTCTACACCCGTCGTGGCAAGGTGGCGCCGATGGCGCGGGTGAACAAGGAGATGGAGGTCCGCCACCACCAGGCCTGGGTGAGCCGCTGGGCGTACGCGCTGGGCCTGCTCTGGTCGGGGGCCGGGCATCTCTTCACCGGGCATCCGGTGCGGGGCGCCCTGCACGCCTTCGCCTTCGCCTTCGGCATCACGGTGGCCATCAACCGCGAAGGTCTCCTCAGGACGCCGGGGATCTCTGCGGGCACCGTCGGTTGGTTGGCCCTGGCGCTGGTGCTGCTGGCGGTGACCTGGGCCGCCTCGCTCCGCCACCTGGCACGGGAGAGGAGCTAGCCCATGGCGCTGGCCGGAACGCTGAAGGACTTCGGCATCGCCGACATCCTCCAGCTCATCGCCCAGCAGCAGAAGACCGGCGTTCTCCGCCTGAGGAGCAAGGATCAGGAGGTGAAGGTCGGCTTCGTCGACGGGGCCATCGTCTCGGCCGAGAGCGCCACCAAGAAGAGGCGCGAACTCTTCGGCTACATCCTGGTCCAGGCCGAGCTCATCACCGAGGCCCAGCTGGAGCTGGCGCTGGAGACACAGAAGCGCTCGCTCCAGCGGCTCGGTGACTGCCTCATCTCGCAGGGCGTCCTGACCAAGGAGCAGTACCGGCGGATGGCCCAGCTGCAGTTCAACGAGACGCTCTACCGGCTCTTCACCTGGAAGACCGGGACGTACGAGTTCGAGCAGGGCCCTGTCCACCACGACACGCACGACCTGGACCCGGTCCGCGCCGAGTCGGTGCTGATGGAAGGCTTCCGGATGGTCGACGAGTGGCCGGTGATCCGCAGGCGGATTCCCCGCTACGACCTGGTCTTCGCTCAGGGGAAGCCCCTGCCTCCGGACGGGGCCCCGGCGGAGTCGGCAGGCGAGTTCGCCTCGTTCGGACCCTCCGAGCGGCGGGTCTTCGCCCTGGTCAACGGATACCGCGACGTGCGGAAGCTCATCGACCTGTCGTGCCTGGGCGAGTTCGAGACCTGCAAGGCGCTGTGCAACCTGGCGAATCTCGGCCACGTCACGGCCCTGATGCCGGTGGGCGAGCCGGACCTGCCCGAGGACGACCTCGGGCTCGGCGACAGGGTCCGCGGGGCGCTGGGCCGGCTCGCGGTGAGCATGGTGGTGCTCGCCGGCATCGTCGGGGTCCTGCTCGGGACCCAGCTGAACCCCTGGGCGGTGCGCTCCAGCACCGGCGTGGGGTTCGCCGAGGGGGTGCTCCGGCAGCAGATCGCCCGGGCACAGGTGAGCCGCATCACGGGGGCCCTGGCGGTGTACCGGCTGGAGCGGGGGGAGGTCCCGGCGTCGCTCGAGGCGCTGGTGGAACAGGGGCTACTGTCGTCCAGTGACGTGCGTTTCCCGTGGGCGGAGCATTACTACTATCGCCGCGTGGGGCCCCAGGAGTTCATCCTCCTGCCGCCCTTGCGCTAGCCTCCCCGGCTGCTGCCGCGCCCGGGCTCCGGGCGCACCTGAAAGGAACCGTTGCCCACCGCTTCGCCCCGTGACACCTCGCTCGTGACCACCGCCCGGGTAGACCTCCGGGACAACGACGTGGCGCTCGGCGTTTCCGGAAACCACGCCGAGAACCTCAAGGCCATCGAGCGCCGGCTGGGCGTGCGGGTCGGGCAGCGCGGCACCGAGCTTCACCTGTCCGGGCCGGCGGATGCGGTGGCCTCGGCGGTGCGCCTCGTCGAGCAGCTCGAGACCATCCTCCGGGCGGGTCAGGCCGTCGGGCGCGAGGACGTGGAGCAGGGGCTGAAGATGCTCGGCCGGGGCGGCTCGTCCGAGCAGGGGCTGGACAGCCTCGTGCTCGGGCCGGTGCTGTCGCGGGCGGGGCGGAGCGTCGCGCCCAAGAGCCTCGGGCAGAAGCGGTACGTCGAGGCCATCCGCCGGCACGACATCGTCTTCGGCATCGGCCCGGCGGGGACCGGGAAGACATATCTGGCAATGGCGATGGCCGTGGCGGCGCTCCAGGCCCGCAGCGTCAAGCGCATCGTCCTCGCCCGGCCGGCGGTCGAGGCCGGCGAGAAGCTGGGCTTCCTCCCCGGGGACCTCGCGGAGAAGGTGAACCCGTACCTGCGTCCTCTGTACGACGCGCTCCACGACATGATGGATGCCGGCCGCGCGGCGCAGCTGGTGGAGCAGGGGACGGTCGAGGTTGCGCCGCTGGCCTTCATGCGCGGCCGGACGCTGAACGACGCGTTCGTCATCCTCGACGAGGCGCAGAACACCACCGTCGAGCAGATGAAGATGTTCCTCACCCGCCTGGGCTTCCACAGCAAGGCGGTGGTGACGGGCGATGTGACGCAGGTGGATCTACCGCAGGGGAGGGCGTCGGGGCTGTCGCACGCCCGGCGCATCCTCGAGGGTGTGGAGGGCATCGCCTTCTGCACCTTCAGCGAGGTGGACGTGGTTCGCCATCCGCTGGTGCAGGAGGTCATCCGCGCCTACGAGCGGGCAGACGTCGAGGCGAAGGCGGAGGCTGTCCGCACCGAGCAGCCCACCCCGCCGCCCGAGCCGGACACCGAGCCGAGCTAGACCCTGGGCCGGGGTCAGCCCACCCGTCGGGGCCTGTCCGGAAATGGGATCCCCGTTCCCGGGCTTGACCGCTCCGCTGGACCCGAGTCCCCGTTTGGCCCCGTGATGCCAGCGAGAATCCGCGGTGGCACGCCCTTCGCTGAGCTTCGTTCCCATGTCCCAACCCTCCGCCCGCTCTCCGTCGAGTCCGCCCCCCTGGGACGGGATCGGAAAGGACGTGCGGGTGGCCGTCCGCCGCCTGCTGAAAGACCGGGGCTTCACCGCCACCGCGGTCCTCACCCTGGCGCTTGCGACCGGGGCCACCACCGCCGTCTTCACCCTGGTGAACGCGGTGCTGCTCCGGCCTCTGGCCTACCGCGCCCCGGAGGAGCTGGTGCGGATCTACGACGTCCAGCCGGACGTGACCCAGGCGTCGGTCTCGGTCCCCGACGCGCACGACTGGCTCACCCAGTCCCGGAGCCTGAGCGGGCTGGCGCTCTTCGCCCAGACCAACAAGAGCCTCTCGGGCGACGGCGAGCCGCTGAGGGTCTCGACCCAGCGGATGAGCGCCGGCGCGCTCCGGGTCATCGGCCTGCCCCCGCTCCTGGGCCGCGAGTTCGCCGGGGACGAGGATTCGGTCGGCGGGCCCGCGGTCGCCATGCTCGGCGAGCGGTTCTGGCGGAAGCACTTCGCCGGCCGCCCGGACATCGTGGGGAGCACCCTCCGTCTCGATGGCCTGGACCACACCGTCGTCGGGGTGGTCCGCGAGCAGCCGCATTGGCTGGGCGACTCCGACGTCTGGGTTCCGCTGCAGAACGATCCGGCCACCAGCCCGAGGGGGACCCACTTCATGAACGCCGTGGGCCGTCTTGCGCCCGGGGTGACGGTCGCCTCGGCCCGGAAGGACCTCCTGTCGGTGGTGAAGTCGATCGCGCGCGAGAACCCGGACTACGTGCACCACGGCATCCTCTTGGTCCCCTGGGAGGACGAGCTCCTCGGGGAGGCCCGTGCCTCGCTCGGCGCCCTCGGGGCGGTGGTCGGGCTGGTGCTGCTCATCGCCTGCGTGAACCTGGCGAACCTCCTGCTCGCCCGCGGGGCGTCGCGCCGGCGCGAGGTGGCGGTCCGGATGGCGCTCGGCGCCGACCGCTGGCGTGTGGCGCGGGCGCTCCTGGCCGAGGCCGCGGTCCTCTCGGTGGTCGGCACGGGCCTCGGACTGGTGGTGGGATGGGTGGGCACGTCGGTGCTGCGCGGCGCGTTGCCCATCCGCGCTCCCGCGCTGGCGAACGCGGTGGGGCTCGACGCCCGGGTGCTGGCCTTCTCCGTCGGGCTGTGCGTGCTGACCACCGCGCTCTTCGGTGTCCTGCCCTCGCTCCTGCTCGCCCGGGGCGACCTCGGAGCGGTCCGCGGGGAGATGCGGAGCGCGCTCGGCCACCGGACCCAGTGGCTGCAGTCGGCCCTGGTGATCCTCGAGGTGGCGCTCGCGCTGGCTCCGCTGCTCGGCGCGGCGCTGGTGCTCCAGAGCGTGGAGCGGCTCCTGCACCAGGCCCCGGGGTTCCGTCCCGAGCAGGCCATCGCCTTCCAGGTGCAGCTGCCCCCGGAGCGCTACCGCGACGACCCCTCGAAGCGGGTGATGCTGGCGTCGTTCCTCCCCCGGCTCCGGGCCTTGCCCGGAGTGAGCTACGCCGGCGCGATCAACGACCTCCCCCTCAGCGGCAGCAACTCCAACGGGAACTTCTCCATCGAGGGGCAGACCTTCGACAAGGCGCGGGAACCGGCGATCGAGTACCGCTTCGCCTCGTCCGGCTACGTGGAGGCCATGGGCATCCCGCTCGTGGAGGGGCGTTCGCTCGAGGACTCGGACCGGGCCGGAGCCGAGCCGGTGGCGCTGGTCAACGTCGAGGCGGTGCGACGCTTCTGGGCGGGGAAGTCACCGGTCGGCGCACGGATTCGCCCCGGAGACGGCGAGGACCACGAGCCGTGGAGGCGAATCGTCGGTGTGGTGGGTGACGTCCACCACGACGGCCTCGGAGAGAAGCCGCGGCCGGAGATGTACTATCCGCTGGATCAGGACACCTCCGGCCGCCTGACCTTCGTGCTCCGGAGCCGCGAGGCGCTGGCCCCACTCGCCTCCGCCGCCCGGCGCGAGCTGGCCGCGGTGGATCCAGGCCTGTCGCTGTTCGACGTGAAGACGCTCGAGGACCGGGTCGCGGACTCCGTCGCGGCGCCGCGCTCGGCGGGGGTCCTGCTCGGCCTGTTCGCGGGCCTGGCGGTCGTTCTCGCCGCGGCCGGCGTCCACGGCGTGCTCGCCTTCAGCGTCGCGCAGCGCACGCGGGAGATCGGTATCCGGATGGCCATCGGCGCCTCGGCCCGCTCGGTCCGGTGGTGGGTGCTCCGCCGCGCGCTGACCCTGGCCGGAATCGGGATCGTCGCCGGGCTCGGCGGCGCGCTTCTCCTCGGCCGCTCCCTGGAGCGCCTGCTGTACGGCGTCGCGCCTTCCGACCCGCCCACGGCGCTCGGGGCGGCGGCGATGCTGTCGCTGGTCACCGTGGCCGCGGCGCTCCTCCCTGCCGACCGGGCCACGCGCGTCGACCCGCAGGAGGCGCTCCGGGCCGAGTGAGGCCGAGCGCCCCGGCCCGACTGCCTACCCGAGAACACACTCCCGGTGCCGGCGGCCCACCTCGCCGGCTGCCTGGCCGGGCAACGGCGCTTGTCCCCTGCCGCTCCCGGACCCTAGGGTTCCCGGCTCTTGGACGACGACGCGAAGAGCCGGCGGGGTGAAGTCCTCCGGCGCGCACTGCCCGCGCTGACCCTGCTCGGCGTGGTGTCGGTGCTGGCCGGGGTCCTGGTCGCCCCGGGCTTCGCGGTGCAGACCCTTCCCCAGCTCCGGCCCGAGGACGTGGGCCGCCCGTTCGAGAGCGCCTCGGCCGCGGGCTTCAAGGCCACCCGCGACTACGACCTGCCCGACGCGGCGCTGACCGATCGCCGCCGGCAGGAGGCCCGGGCCGGGGTCCGCCCGGTGTTCGACTTCAATCCCGCCGTGGTGCCGGACGTCCAGGCCGCACTCCAGGACTCCTTCGGCGCTCTCCGGGCGGGGCTCGCCCGGACGGACCCGCCGGGGAAGCCCCTGCCGGGCAAGGGGAAGCGGAGGGCCGAGGCGGTGGACACGTCGGCTTTCGCCCAGGCCCGGCGGGGCTTCGAGCAGCGGCTGTTCGAGCTGGACGACGAGGACTGGAACGCCCTGGTCGATGCGCGCGGCGCACCCGAGGCGGAGCACGCCGTGCTCTTGGTCCTCTCCCGCGGCTTCCTCGCGCCGGTGGTGGGTGCACGCGAGGATCTCGGACCGGCCGGGAGCTTCCTCACCATCCGCGACCTGAACGACGGCGTGGAGCATCCGAGCGCGGTGGTGCCGCCGGCGGTGCTCGACGTCCCGGAGGCCCGGGCGGAGATGGACCGCTGGGCCACCCTCCCCGGAAATCTCCTTCCGGATTCACCCGCGCTGCTCCGGCGCGCGGTGCTGCGCATCGCCAAGCGCGCGCTCCGGCCCAACCTCACCGCGAACATCGCCGAGACCGAGCGCCGCCGGGCGGTCGCCGCCGCGGCAGTGAAGGACGCGGTCATCCAGATCAAGAAGGGTCAGAAGATCATCGGCGACGGGGAGCTGGTCACCCAGGACCACCTGCGGATGCTCGCCGCGATGCGGGCCCAGACCGACCACTTCGACGTGGTGGAGGCCAGCGCAGGGACCGCGGGGCTGGTCGCGCTGCTGCTCGCCGGCATCTGGACCTTCCACCGGAAGGCGTTCCGGCGATTCCGGCCCACCCGGCGGGACGGCCTC
>Ga0335070_10000726_pt1 | contig 37338 bp, 27 predicted proteins | sample Lox_Sample_13_FD_206722 | JGI IMG/M metagenome (GOLD analysis project Ga0335070, IMG submission 206722) | Soil microbial communities from Loxahatchee National Wildlife Refuge, Florida, United States - Lox_Sample_1.3 | ecosystem: Environmental > Terrestrial > Soil > Wetlands | place: USA... | reverse complement strand
CCCGTTGAGGTTGAGGCCTACATTCACGAGCAGGGGCTCTATGGAAGGCGGTAAGAAATCTCAGACGAAGAAGGCCGGGAAGAAAAGGGCGCGCCCACTCCGAGCCCTAAAGCTCTCGCCCGTCGAACTTGCAAGGCTCTGCGCCGAGGTGGCGGTGGCCCACAAGGCTGAAGAGCCGGTGATCCTGAATGTCGCCGAGATGGCAAGCTTCACCGATTATTTCGTCATTGTGAGCGGTCGCTCTACAAGGCACGTGCAGGCGGTTGCCGAGCACATCGAAAATGCCCTCCACGAGCATCACCTGAAACTCATGGGTGTGGAGGGCCTGACTGAGGGGCAGTGGGTGCTCCTGGATGCAGGCGATGTGATCGTGCACATCTTCTACCATCCGGTGCGCACCTTCTATGATCTCGAAGGGCTCTGGGCCGAGGCCCTTCATGTTGATCTGGCCGGCGCGAAGAGAAAGAGGCGGACCTCGGTCCGACCCGAAGCCGAGTCCTAAGTGGACACTCTGGTCGTTTTGGGCTATCATTACAAGTCGCGCTGAGGGAATTTTCCCTGGGAGTTTCGCCGTGCTCTAGCGGCGAAAAACCCTCATATTGGAACAGGGAAAGTTTGAGCGTTCGTGTTCGACCCGGTACTGGGGTCTCCCCCAGCATGCAAAATGGACTTGATTTCGAGAAAAGCTCGGAGAGTTCTCGCCGCGTTGCTGGCGCTGCTCATGGTGACCGGCCTACTTTCCAGACCGGCGCAGGCGGAGCTCACCATCGACGATGAGCGGAAGCTGGGCGACCAGTTTCTAAAGGCGGCACTCCGCCAACTTCCCTTGATCCAGGATCCGGATGTGGTCGGCTACGTGAACGACGTGGGCCAGAAGATTGTAGCCCATCTGGAGACTCACAACTTTCCCTATCACTTTTATGTGGTTGACAGCAGCGTCATCAACGCCTTCGCCGGTCCTGCGGGCTATGTCTTCGTCAATCGGGGCCTCCTGGAGCTCATGGACGACGAAGGAGAACTCGCCTCCATTCTCGGCCACGAAATCGCCCACGTTCAGTCCCGCCACATAGCGGAAAGCATGGCTCGCAGTCAGAAACTCAGCCTGGCAACGCTCGGTGGTATCCTGGCCGGAGTGTTTCTCGGGCCTGCCGCCGCCTTGGGGCAGGCGGCCGTCCTGGGTAGCGCCGCGGGAAGTACCGCGCTCCAGCTCGGCTACAGCCGCCAGAATGAAGAGGAGGCGGACCGCAAAGGGCTCCGTTACATGGAGGCAGCAGGGTACCCCGGAGAAGATATGGTGGATATGATGAGAAAAATGGCCCAGCAGAGCTGGCAGCAGGCAGGCCGCATACCAACCTATCTCTCCACTCACCCCGGGCTACCGGAGCGGGTCAACTATCTCGCCAGCGTGGTTGAGACCAGGCAGAAATCTCCGGCCAAGGGAGTCCCCCCACCCGGCAATCCCCTCGCCTTCGAGATGATGCAGGCAAAGCTTCTTGGTGCCTACGGGAGCCCGAAAGACGCAGAGCTACGCTTTCGCCAGTGGTCTTCACGCCCTGAGGATCGACTCCCTGCCCTGTACGGGACCGGGCTTCTCCTTCGGCGCCAGGGCCAGCTCGACCAGGCGGCACAGTCCTTCAAGCAGGCTGTGGCGCTACGGCCTGACCTGTCGCCCCTTCTCGTGGAGTTGGGCGTGACCTACTTCGAGATGGGACAGGTGGACAAGGCGGCCGCCGCGCTCCAGTCCGCCCTCAGCCTGGACCCCAAGCAGGCGACCGCGCGTCTCGCCCTCGGCCGTGCGCTCCTCGAGCAGGGAAAGCTGCAGGAAGCCCGTGACGAGCTGATCGCAGCCGCCCGGCTGAACGACCGTCTACCTTCTCTTCACTATTACCTCGGTCTGGCCTACGGCAAGTTGAACGAGCTTGGGGAGGCCCATTACCACTTCGGTATCCATAATCAGCGAGAGGGTGACTGGAAGGCCGCTATGTTCCACTACCAGGAAGCTCTGCGCTATCCCCTCCCGCCGGATCGCCAGCAGGCTATCCGGGACGGTATGAAAGAGGTGCAGGAGGAGATTCGCGAGACCCAGCGCCAGGAAGGTCAAGCTCCCAAGACCCGCCGCTTCTGAAACCATTCCGTGGTTTATCCCCTTCTTCCCCTGAGGCGTCATGGCTGCCGCGGACGAGGACGGCTAGCCCGCATTACGCACGAGACGCCGTAACGAGATCGTGGAGATGGTCGTGCCACCGGGCAGCCGTCCCGCGGCACCGCGGGACTCGGACCTAAGTCGTACTTTTCAGTACGTCGCCAGGTGAGCTTGTCCTGAGCCCGTCGAAGGAAGACCCGAGGACCCCCGGCTTCCGGCTGTGCAAAACGGGGCGGCGGCGAAGACAGGGTGATTTGCGAAACAAAGCGCGTCCGGAGCTACTATCTTCTCCTCGATTTAAGGCAGGTCTCCAGGGCCTTGTACGCCACCTCGCTACAAGGCAGGGTCTCCTTCTCCACTATCAATGACGCGACTATGCGCCTTTGTGGAGCAGATCGCCCTGCCTCGTGCGATGCGATCGCTGCTGGAAGCCGCTCCCACAGCGTTCCTCCTCACAGAGCCTACAGTTAGCAGACAAGGAGGGCTATATCCGCGGTCGCAGCAGGTGGCTCGCGCAGAATGCGGGCTAAGGACTCACAGATCGTAGTAGTAATCGAGTCCCAGGTGCGTAATCTGCTCCTCACCCATGAGATAGCGGAGGGTATTCTTCAGCTTCATGAGCTGGATGAAGAGATCGTGCTCGGGATAGAGATTGGCCGCGCACTGGGGACTCTTGAAATAGAAGGAGAGCCACTCCTGGATTCCGGGCATCTCCGCCCGCTGGGCCAGGTCCAGGAACAGGACGAGGTCGAGAACAAGGGGCGCCGCCAGGATGCTATCACGGCAGAGAAAGTCAACTTTGATCTGCATCGGATAGCCCAGCCAGCCGAAGATGTCGATGCAGTCCCAGCCTTCTTTGTTGTCCCCCCTCGGCGGATAATAGTTAATCACTACCTTGTGGTAGAAGTTCCCGTAGAGTTTAGGATAGAGCTGTGGCTGCAGGATGGTCTCCAGGACGGAGAGCTTGCTCTCCTCTTTGGTCTTGAAGGAGTCCCGGTCATCGAGGACCATGCCGTCCCGGTTGCCAAGGATGTTGGTGGAGTACCAGCCGGTGAGGCCCAGCATCCGCGCTTTCAAACCGGGCCCGAGGATGGTTTTGAGAAGCGTTTGCCCGGTCTTGAGATCCTTGCCAGCGATGGGTACCCGGTGCTCGTTGGCAAGCTCCACCATGGCCGGGATATCCACGGTGAGGTTGGGGGCGCCGTTGATGAAGGGGACGCCGCTCGTGACCGCCGCATAGGCGTAGAGCATGCTCGGGGAGATGGCGGGATCATTGGCTCTCAACCCGGCCTCGAAGGCGGAGAGCGAGCCGTGCACCTCCGCCGGCTTGAGATAGGCCTCAGTACTCCCGCACCAGACCATGACACACCGCGCCGTTCCCCGGGTACGACTGAATTCTTTCACGTCAGCCCTGATCGCCTCCACCGACTCCAGATGGGATCCCTGAGCTTTCACGTGAGGCCCTTCCAGGTTCTTCACGTATTTCTTGTCAAACACCGCCGGCCACGGCGTTAGTCCCTCGAGGAAGGACTTCACCGGCTCAAGGTGGTGCGGTTCCAGCACGCGAGCCTGAACGGCGGCCTGGTAGCAGTTGTCGGGGAAGAGATCCCAGCCGCCGAAAACGATGTCGTCGAGGCGCGCCAGGGGAACAAATTCTCGCAGGGGAGGCGTGCGGTACTCGTAACGTTTCCCCAGACGTACCGTTCCCATCTGGGTGAGGGACCCGACGGGCAGGGCGAGGCCCCGACGCACCGCCTCCACACCGGCTAGGAAGGTGCTGCTCACCGCTCCCCCCAGACCCGGTATGAGTACGCCGAGTCTACCCTCTGCCTTCTGAATTTCATCTTTGCGCTTCATGGCACTCATCGTCTCTTCCTCATGCCTGACCCTTGTCCTCGGGGGCTCGCCGCTGTTGCTTTCGGAGGAAAGCCGATGGTGGGACGAGGCCGAGAAAACTGATAGTCGCCTCTTGTGCCCGTGTGGGGTATGCTCACGTGGGGTCTAACATGGGAAATCCGTCGGCAAATGTCAAGGTGATTGATTCCCTCGGAACACATCTCGGGAGAAGGCCGTGAAGAAGGTGACTATCATCCTCATGGGCATGATCCTCGTCGCCCTCCTCGGGTACCGATACCTCGCCCCCGGCCCCAAGGTGAAGAATGCGAGGCCTCAAGGCGATAACATCATCTGTTTCGGGGACAGTCTCACCGCCGGGACCGGTGCCGCCACCGGGATGGACTATCCGAGCCAACTCGCCCGGATGATCGGCAGACCAGTGATCAACGCCGGCTTGGCGGGAGACACCACCGCCGGCGCCCTCGATCGCCTGGAACAGGATGTCCTCGCCCGCTCGCCCCGCATCGTTCTCATTACCATAGGGGGAAATGACCTTACCCATGGCGTGGATCGAGAGATCTTTTCTCGAAACCTGCAAACAATCATCACCCGGATTCAGGCGGCAGGAGCCCTCGTCGTTGTTGGCGGCATCGAAGTCCCCCTCCGGGATCGAGGGTTTCGTGAAGGCTATCAGGAGGCGGCGAGAGCGACGGGCGCCATTCTCATCCCCAGCATCTTCCAGGGCATCCTCGGGCGCCCCGATCTGATGAGCGATCCCATCCATCCCAACTCTGCCGGCTATACCCTCATGGCCGAGCATTTCTACGAGGCGGTCCGCCCCTACCTCTGACACGCCTCAAGTTTCATCTCACCCGCAGCAGCTGGAGCGAGCTGCCGTGGAGACGAAGCTCCTCCTCCACGGAAAAACCCTGTGTCACGAGGAGAGGCGAGATACCGCCTAGCTCGACGAAGCTCCGGAAGTTGCGATAGTGCTCCCCGCCGGCCAGGCTTTCGATAAAGCGGATGAATAGTCCCGAGGGGCCGGCCGGAAGGGGTACACGGTAGTCGACGATAATGAGTGTGGACGCCAACCGTCTCATTTCCATGAGAAGTGGTAGCCTCTTGTCCGGCTCCATCTCGTGAAAGACCATAGTGGCGGAGGCGTAATCGAAGGAGCCGTCGCCAAAGGTGTGGAGTTGTGTCGCATCCCCGTGGACGAAACGGATCTGGCCGAGGCCAAGAGCCTTTGCCCGCCTCCGACCGTAGTCCCACATCCGTCCGGAGCGCTCCACTCCGGCAAGCCGTGAGCACCGATCGGCAAGGGCAAAGAGGAGGGCTCCCGTACCACAGCCCATGTCGATCAGCGCGCTTCCCCGGCGCACCTGGGCGCGCACGAGCCGCCTCGCCGGGGCCAAGACCGGATCCACCACGAGGTGATAAAGCCACCCGTCATAAAGGTGACTGCCCTGGTGCTTCGCCATCAGTGCTCCCGGCTCCGCAAGGGTCCCACCAGTGAAAGGGCATGGGCTAACTTTCGCCTTGCCGGCAATGCCTCCCCTGTGGTACCGGGAGGCGTTACCATCGAATCAGCGATCGCTGCGTCCGTCCCTCGCGCCCTTGACACAGGATAACTTATGTCGGGAATTACGAGAGAGGAATTCGGGGAGCTTCTCGGGGAGATCGAGGCGGGAAACCTCGCCCCCGTCTACCTTCTTTTCGGCGACAGCTTCCTCGTCAGCTCAGCGCTTACCGAACTTACCGATCGCCTCGTCCCCCAAGCTCAACGGAGTACGAACCTCCAGATCGTCGACGGCGCCCAGGCCGATTTTCGCACTATTCTCGACGGCCTTAATACTTTCGCACTTTTCTCCGGGCGCAAGGTGGCGGTTGTCCGCTCCTCTCGGCTCTTCTCCTCTCGAACCGACCTCCCCGGCCTCTTTACCCGAGCCAGGACGGCCTACGAAGCGGGAGCCCTGGACGTGGCCGCCCGCTCCCTCCTCGAGGCTCTCGCCTATGCCGGCTGGTCCCTCGATGATGTGGCCTCCGGAGCCTGGCGGGAAATCTCGACTCAGCTCTGGCGGCAGACCTTCGGCGTGGATCGCGACGGGCCCGACACCGCGTGGTTAGACACCGTGGTCGCCTATGCCATGTCAAAGGGGATGCCTCTGCCGGAGCGGCGAGACGATGCGGCGCTTCTCGAGACGACCCTAAGTCGCGGCTTTCCCCCCAACCACGCCCTGGTGATCACCGCGGACGCGGTGGATAAGCGCCGGAGCCTTTACCGCCTCATCGAGGCGAAGGGGGTGGCCGTCGACTTTACTCTTGCCACCGGAACCAGGAAGGAGGCCCGCTCCCAGCAAGATGCGGTCATCAGAGGGATCATCTGGGAGACTCTTGCCCCTGCCGGGAAGACTATCGAGCCCGATGCCCTCACCCTCCTCATGGATCGGGTAGGCCCCAACCTCTGGGCATTGAACAGCCAGCTGCAGCAACTCATCTCCTTTGTCGGCTCTGAGGCCACAATCCATCGTGAGCACGTGGAGACTATGAGCCAGCACGTTCGAGAGGAGGCTCTCTACGAGCTGACGGGCGCGGTGACCTCGGGAGACTGTGCGAGAGCCCTCGCCCATCTCTCTCGCCTGCTGGATCAAGGCTACCACGGCCTGCAGATAGTGGCCGCTCTCACCAATGAGATCCGGCGTCTCGTCTCGGCTCGCGCTCTCATTGACACCCATCTGCACGGTCGACTGGATCCGAGGATGCCCTTTGGGACCTTCCACAAGACCGTGCATCCACTGCTCAAGGCGGGCCTCGAGGCCGGATCCACCCTCAAGGGCATGCACCCCTTCGCCCTCCACAAGACCATGGTGCGAACCGCCGCCACGTCCATGGCAGAGCTGAATCGTTCGCTCCAGCACCTCTTCGCCGCAGAGCTCGCTCTGAAGAGCACCGGCGTATCTCCCCGCACCGCTCTGGAGGGGGTCGTCCTCCGGATCTGCAGGCGAAGATAACGTCAGAGAAGGCAAGGTAATTAACCCGCGTTACGCACGAGCCACCTGCCGCGACCGTGGATATGGCCATCCCGTGAGTTTGGGGTCCCATCTACTCTGATGGCTGAGACTCTCATTCATCCCGACTTTTTCGACGGGAAGAGCGATGGCCAGGTGGGAGGGGAGAGGGATCAATAAGGTCCGCTGCTGACTTGCCCCCCTCAACCCGAATCGAGATGGGCTTCAACGACCGCCTCCCCCGGCAAGGGGGCGTCACAGTTGGAGAGCGCCGGCTCAGGACTCCACCGCCAAAAGCGCTGGCTCACTCGCGACCGCTGCGGACGTGGAGACGTTCTCGAAAAGAGCCCTTCCCAGTGCAACCCGGACGTTCCTCCACTGATACCACTGGTCCGGGGCCTCGCAAATATACTGCTCAAGAATCCGCAAGGCCTTTTGCTGGAGACTTTCGCGTCCGAGCCCCACTTTTTGGGCGGTGAGATCATGAATGATCAACTGGAAGCGGGCGCCCTGCATCCGGCGATTCAGACCCATCAGCGTCGGCGACCGGTATCGTCGGTGGAGTATGTCCAGAGTCCGATCCATGGGGCAGGAGCACCCCAGGAACTCCGCCGACCGTTTCGGCGCGGGCCTCCATGCCTTGAACTCGTCACATGCGGTAATGAGGATGCGGTTTTCCTTCAGCGAGTCCAGGGCCGCGAACAAGACACCGTCGCCGTTACCGGCGTCGATTAAGCGGATATTGAGGGCCTCGGCCCTGGGGGTCAGGGCTTGTTTCAATCGACTCGTCTTGAACCGCAACACCATCGCGACCGGGTATCCTTTCAGGGCCATCAGTACTGGCAGGAATTCAATGCCCCCGAAGTGGGCGCTTACGAAAATAACACCTCGGCCGAGAGCCAGGGCTTCTTGCAGGAGTCGTTCATCCTGGAGCGTGGTTCGCTGCTCGACCAAGCGGTAGACCTTCTTGACGGGAGCGTAGGCGGTGATGAGCTTCTCAAAGTAGTGAGTGTAGATACCCAAAAAAGTCGGGTGGACCACGTCACCCAGCGGAGCCGCAAGGGGCACCTTTCGTGCCGCGGCGTCGAGGTTTTCGCGAATCGCGGCTCCTTCCTGCCGCTCGAGCTGGTAATAGATTCTGCCGAGCAGCCCGAGGTATGCTCGCGACAGGACAAAGGGCATCCAGCGAACAAGAAACGTGTTGGGGCGCCACTGCAGGAACCGACTGACGCCGCCACAGCCCATAGAACGCCTCCCCCACCCCCACATGGTGCCCTCCTCTTGCAGCTCCCTTCTCCACTTCAGCAAGGAAGAGTGCCGGCAGCAAAATCGAAGTGACGATCAACGCCGAATTCTTGGTTGTCAGTGATGCGTGAACGCAGGCCTCCCGTCCAGCACTTTGCGAACCTGTGTTACCAACTCCTCCGGTCTGAAAGGTTTGAGAATCAGCGGCACGTCTGCTATCTGCAGTGCTTTCAGTTCATCATCCTTCGAGCGATAGCCACTACAGATCAAAACCTTCACGGCAGGATCCACCTCTCGCATGCGAGCGAGTGTGGCCGGACCTCCGAGATTGGGCATGACCAGGTCGAGGATCACCAGGGCGATCTCCCTTCTTTTATCGCCCCAGATAGCCAGCGCCTCCTCGCCATCGGCGGCCGAGATCACGTGATAGCCGTACTTGTAGAGGATCTCGTTACCGAGGTCCCTGACCATCTCTTCATCATCCACGAGGAGAACGGTCTCCCTGCCGCCGAGGCCGAGGGCCAGTTGATCCATGGGCTGCTGGTTCTGGTCGCCGCTCACCACTGGGAATAGAAGATCAAAGACGCTGCCTTTGCCCTCCTGACTCTCCACGTGAATATAGCCGTTTGAGTTCTTGACGATGCCATAGACCATGGCCAGGCCCAGCCCCGATCCCTTTCCGACCTCCTTGGTCGTAAAAAAGGGATCGAAGATTTTGTCAATGTTCTCTTTCGGAATACCGACGCCGGTGTCCTTGACGCTGATGCGCACGTATTGACCCGGTTCGGCGCCGAGATTCCGGTAGAGGTGAGCCCCCTCGTGGCCGACCTCTACCGCCCCAGTGCTTATGACCATCCTGCCCCCGCCGGGCATGGCATCTCGCGCGTTCAGACAGAGATTGAGGATCGCCTGTTGTATCTGAGTGGCATTGGCCTCAATGAACGGGAGCGAAGAGCTGAGATCCAGGTCCAGCTCCACATGCTTGCCCAGGGAACTCTCGAGGAGCTTGCTCGTCTCCCGGATGATTCGGTTGGGTGAGACGAGCTGGTACCCCTCGGGTTGAGTTCCTCGGCTGAAGGCGAGAAGTTGTCGAATCAGATCCGCAGCCCGCAGGCTCGAGGTCTCAATGATCTGCACGAAACGCTGCAGATCCCCCTGTTCGCCGATTCGATACTTAAGCAAGCTGGCGTAGCCGAGGATGCCGGTGAGGATGTTGTTGAAGTCGTGGGCGATGCCGCCGGCCATAGTACCGATGCTCTCCATCTTCTGGCGGTGAAGGAGCTGGGCCTCCATGCGTTTCTTGTCGGTGATGTCGGTTACCATGGCAAAGCTGCCCTTGTAGCGCTCGCCGTCCATGATCGGAACGCTGCTCACGATGGTAGAGAGACGTTCCCCGTCCATCCTCGCCAACTGCAGCTCCTCCTGGGCTACTGCACCCTGCATGTTCTGGAGAAGCAGGCGAATAAGGACCTTCTTCTTATCCGGAGCAACCAATTCACTGATGTTGTGACCGAGGAGGGTATCCTGGCCCATGATCGCCGCAAGACGCTGATTGGCAAAGGTGATCAAACCGTTCTCATCGATCACCCAGATTCCCTCGTGAGCGTTTTCGACAAGCTCTCGGTACTGTCGTTCCGACTCCTCCAACTTACGGTACAGGTTGGCGTTATGGATGGCGATAGCGATCTGGTTGGAGAAACTCAGGAGAAAGTCACTCTCTGAGGCGAGATCCTGTCCTCCCTCCCTGGCATCGCCCACGAGGACGCCGACCACCTTACCGTGTACCTTGAGGGGCAGGGCGATGAAGGCCGTAGGCTGAAATCTCTTGATCAGGGGATTCTCGAGATTGATCGCCGAGCCGAGCAGATCGCTCACCAGCTCCACCTCACCGGTGCGGGCGACGCGGGCGATTATGTTCTTCTCCCGCAGAAGGGGCACCACGTAGGACTTCGCTTCTTCAACTTCCTTGGGGTCGATGCCTACGGCATGGGCCATGGTAAGCGCTTGCTTCCCCGCATCTACGAGGAAGATCGCCGCGCGATCAAGGGCGGAGACTTCCACCAGACGCTTGAGGATCAGGTCAACGACCTCGTGAATATCGAGAGTAGACAAAATCGCTGTGCCGATCTCCTGAAGGCTGATGAGCCGATCCACTTGGGCCTTGAGCTGGAGGTTTAGGCCGTGAACCTCGGCATATTTGTCCTTGAGGAGTTCTTTGTCTCGCTCCAACTCCTCGCTAGTGGCACTCGCCAGTTTCCAGGGCGCGATCATGCGCAGGACGAGGTTTTTGACCGAAGGCGGACGCCTCCACCCGAGATGGTACTCACAGCAGTCGTCACCTCGGAAGAAACACTTATGCTCCTGCAGCTCGCAAGGGGGGTCTCCCCACACGACCGGTACAGCCGTGTACACCCCACGGTTCATGAGGCAGAAATCGCTCGTCATGGGGATGTCCCTAAACCACTCTAGGCGAACTACCGCGCCTTCTTTCCGGAGATCCACGAGGTGAACGCGCTTGGTGCGGTTGAACTTGTCGTTGAGATTCTGGATCCTCTTGAGAGTGAGCGCCTGACCATACATTCCATGAGTGTACTTTCGAGCCGCAAAGAGAAAGACTCGCTGTATGTAACCGAGACGCTGCTTCGCCACCGAGTCATACCCGATTTCGAAGACCACGTTGTCGTTCTTAAAAAGCGTCTTTACCCTGTCATAGAGACGAATCAGAACCCCCGTTGATACCCAGTTGTTGGGATCTCGGAGGAAACTCTTCAGGTCCCCGATCCCTTGCAGTTCCGGATCGAGATCTTCGAGCAGCGGCAGAATGAGGGACGGATCCCTTTCCTCGACGTAGTCGAGCACCGCCTTCGTGTTTATACAGCTGTTGTGCTGCTCCATAGGCGAGACGCGTGGAAAGTAAAAAACCGCACACCCATCCGGCAAAGCTCTACCGACGGATTCTAGGCCTCCGCCGGTGCCTGTGGGTCGTGCGGCTGTTTGGTGCGATGGGTAACGTAGGGTACATGTCCGTGCCACCTTCCGGCAGCCCCCCTTCTCCCTGTACCCTACGGATTCTCCTTAGGTAATTTTTTTACAACAGACCCCTCGCCATGTCAAGAAAAAACCCCCTCCCCGCATCCTTGAGCCAATATTCTCACTCCCATCTCCACGTCATGGTCTAAGAGCATCGACGGTTCTAATCGCGGGAGATCACGACCCGCACGGTCTCAACCCACGGAAAGACGAGCCAGGCGTTCGTCGAAGTGCTTGGTAGCTACATTTTCAAACTCGGGTCCCAGGTGACGGCGGTTGTTCATGAACTCGAGGCGAGTCTCTTCCCAAAGGGTCTCCAACTCATGGCGACTGCTGCACACCAGCACTTTCTCACAAAGCTCCTTGAGTCTCTGATTCCGGAGGCGATCCCGATTAAACTCGTAGAGGTCTCTCACCAGTTGTATGTGCTCTTCCTGGCTGCTGTGCTCCTCGACGACGGTGAGCAACTCACCATAGATCTTTTCCAGTGCGGAGAAATCTTGCTCCCGCAGCATCTCATCCTCGGCCCGTTTGATGGTGAACTCCAGGAGCTCTTGCAGGCGAGTCTGAAACACTTGACGCAACTGGTCCTGATAGTCCTCGGTCCGATACGCGGAGCGCGTCAGCCGGTCCATCTCACGCTCGTACTCCCTCTTGAGGTCGACGATGCTATCGAGCCGACGGAGTCGCTCGCCGACCCGCTCAACGCTCAGCCGATCGTGGAACAGTAGCCTTACCACCCGCTCCTTTGGGTCGCAACTCACGATGATGCCCACCCCGCTGCGCGTCAGCTTGGAGAGCAAACGCTTGTCTCTTGACAGCCGCCCCAACGAAAACTTGCCAAGTTCCTCAGTGAGCGCCTCATGGCGCCATCCGATGACGGCCGCGAGACGTTGGAAATCAACCGCCCACGTCCCCCCTCCCTGAGCGCGACATCGATGGATCCCTCGGGCAGCCAGAATAAGTAACTTCAACCACTCACCTGGCTCTAGATAACGGGATACAGCCTCGACCCCGTAAAAGCGCATCAGATCGCGGCCGGGGTTGAGCATGGTCAGAAGCGGGCGGCGCACCTCTTCGTCAAGGTTGAGAAGAGCCTCATAAGTGAGTAGGGCCTTACGAAGATCCTTCTCGAAGGTATGGAACCCGGTGCTCTTCATCCCCTTCTTGTGATAGATGAAGGTCACCGGCATACCGAGGATTTTCATCTGCACATCGACAAAATTGATGTCCGCCACGCCGATGAGACGGAAGATCCGTTCGAGGGCGGCGATATCTTCACCCCTCCGCCGGACCGCATCCTCATCCGCCGGCTGCGGCCATTCAGGCAGCGAGGGTGATGGCCCTGCCCGCACTGGCGCTTCATCCGATTCTTCTAACAAACTGCGGCCTTTCTCCAAAAAGAGGGTCTGGGCATAGGAATCCCACGTTATCTCGCCCCCGATCACCCGAAGGGCCAGCTGCCGCAGGTGAAGGAAACGGTCCAGCAAATCCTCCACCATGATCCCTTCCTGGTAAGCAGCCGCGGCAAGAAGCGAATGGAGGAAGAAGGCATCAAACACCAGTTCGTCTCTACCGGTGGTCACCTGCCGAAGGGCCGTCAAAGCCGCATCGCCCCTCAGGACGTGGCCAACGAGGCCGTGCACCTCGACGAAGAACTCGGTCAAACGGGAGGTCTCCTCATCCATTCCAAGGCGACGGAGTATCCCCCGGGACCGAAGCATCTCTGCCCCTGCTGCCCCATGGGAAACCTTGCCGGAAACACCCCGATACTCCTCGAGGTATAGGCAGAGTTTCCCGATATCCTGGAAGACCGAGGCCGCGCCTAGCGCTTCTAACAAACCTGGCCGAGAGGCGATTCGGTCAACAATGCCCTCAAGCACCTCGATCTGGGCGTTACTCGCCCCGACGCTCTCCCCGGCCATAGGGCCGAACTGCTCCTGGGCCAGATGATAGAAAAGCTCAGCGTTCTGAAGCTCGTCCCTTTCCTTATTCACAAGCGCCTGGAACTTCTTGAGACAGCGCAGCACGTATGCCGAAATCGTCTCGCCATCGGCGAGCTCCAGTGTGGGCTTGATGCGGTAGAGCTCCCAGAAGTCGGGCAGGAGCTGGCGGCCGATGGTCGGACAATGGTCGTGAAGGATTTCCAGGTTGTCGTACAGGTGCCGGGGCTCGAAGAGCCGGCTGGCAAAAAACTCTTGGACGCGAGAGCAAACTCGCCCGATCTCGCCGTTCAGCGTCCCCACGGAGCCATCACCCATAGCGTCCGCGGACGCGCTCTCGAGATGCTCACGGTAGCTGCTTAACTCGCCAAAAAGCCGATCAACCATGGCGAGGTCGGCGCTGGGGATATCGGAAATGACTCGCGTCCGCGCCGCGTCAAGAATGAGTTCCACCCTCTTCAAGTTCCCCGGTACGTCGATAAAGGTGACCTCGGTTGCTTGGTTCGCCGGGTTATGGCGTAGTTGAAGACCGCTATTGAAAATGAAAGCCGGTCGGCCTTGGGCCAGCGCCCACCGGATGCTGTTCAGGTAGTCGAAGTCCAGCGCGGCGACGTCCAGTGCATTGAGCGCGGCCCTCACCCGCGCCGGACGGAAGTCACCTTCCTGACCGTCGTACCCGGCCAGCGGGTTGAAATTGATCACGTTCCCTGGCGAGGTGTTTCCCGCAATCCAGAGAAGAACGAAGCCCGCTCGAGTACCAAGGAGAGGGAACAGATGCCCGGTCCCGTGAAACTGGCAGCCGAGGAGCTTGCGAAAAAAGTATGTTCTGCCGAAGGCCTCTCGCCCATAAAAACGCTCTTTGAATTCGTTGGTTACGCGGATGAGGGCAAGGACATGGTCGATCTGCTCCAGGGTGTTCTGACTATAGTTCGCCAGCGCCTCCTTTTGGAATGGCCCCTTCTTGGTGAGCTCGGTCCAACTGTCCAGGAAGGGAAACAAGTTGAACATCTTGAGCATCTGGCGCACCGCCAGGCTCTGGGCGCCACCGAGAGCAGCGATCTGTTGGTCGTGAAGGGTGTCCCAATCCAGGTGTGGGTCAGCAGCCACCCGCACGGCGCGATCGTAGAGGGTGAAGATCTCCCTGGCCTGCTCCCGGGTCAGGTGCTCACCGAGAGACGCCCCGATCTCGGCCACGCTCATGAGCCGGATGGTCCTGAGCAGATCCACAACCTCCTCCAGGCTCTGGTCTCTGGCCTGATCGGTGATTGACTTCAGTGTCTTTTCGGGGAACTTGCCCACTGCGATCCGGCCCATCGTCGAGTGCCCCACGACGATCAGGTAAATCTCCCGGAGCAGCGCCGGAGAGAGTCCCAGAAGTCCGAGCTTTTCCACTTGTTCAAGGACTCTGGTGTTCGTTCCTTCGATGTCTCCGGGATTGAGCAATGTCTCGAGACGACGCAGTCTTCTCGTTTGTTTCATGAGGTGTTTGACGTGCTGGAAGGTCCGGTAGCGGTGTCTGGGAGCGGTGAACAGATCGTGCAGCCGATTGAGGTCCAGCTCCGAGATGCGGTGGAAGCGACGGTCACGAATCTGAGCGAGGATTTCGAGAACCGAAAGAAGGTAGTCAAAGCTATTCTTATACGACGCCACCAGCGCCAGGGAGCAGCCGGCCATGCCGCTGGTGCGTTCGTTTTGCTCCAGTTCCTCAAGGCGCATCGGCGGTTCGCGCCTGACTCCCACGTAGACCTGAAGATTGTCGGGGAGTTCGCTTTCAATGATGTAGTTCCGCTGCCAGTTTTCCACGAGCGACGGAGTCGGTTTGCTGTGGCAGGTGATCTTCTCGAAGAAGGGAGTGAGCACCCTCTCCCATCGACTTTCCAGGTCGCTCCGCTCAGGGCCGGAGAGGCGCAGATCCAAGTGTGGCACCTGGTCAATCTCCTCCAGCGAAAGCTGGGAGGGATCCCGGTCGCCGGCAAGCCTTCGCAGGTCCTCCCGGTAGACGAAGATGCCGCTCAGGTAGCTGTAGAAATCGGCGAGATGAACCTGCTGGAGATTTCCGGTTCTCCCCCGATACCGCTTCTTGCAGCGGAACGCATGGCTGAAGAGGAGGAAGCCTCGCAGGTCGTCATGGTTCAGGAACTCCACCCAAACCTGCCGGTCCGTGCGAGGGAAGGGTTTGCTGGCAACGACAACGAGGAAGGCCCCAGGTCCAAGGATGTCATAGATCTTCCCGGCCAGGTAGGTCCCATAGGTGGAAAAGCTCTGCTGAGAAAGTGTCCTGCCGTCGAGGCCCGAAATGTCGAGAGCAAGGAGAAGCTCACTGATGTCCTTGGGAATGACCATGAGATCAATAGGACCTCGGGTCTCGCGAAGCTTCTGGATGGAGTCGATGATTACGTAACGCTGGCTCGGCATCCTGCCGGCGATCTCATGGACAATGAGGTCGTTGGGAGCGGTAAGAAGCCCAACGGTGAGTTTTTCCTTCTTACGGGCATGGATCTGTTTGACGAGCACTCGCTCAATCTCGTCCACCTTGTCCCGGACGTCTTCGAGAGAATGGCTCACCCAGTTGATAGGAATGAGAAAATACCGTTTGCCCTGGCCGCTGAAACGAATCAGGAGGCCGAGCTTTCGATAGATACTGTTGATCCGGCGAAAGTGTTTCGTCAGGTTTTCCGGATCGCCGAAATCCACCTGTTCCAGGAAGTCGATCTCTCCGGGGCCGAGCTTGTCTCGATGTTCCACGATCCCGAAGCCGTAGGCGTTTCCTCCGAAACGACTGGCGAGAAAGGGAGGGTGATCCTCCGCCACGAAGGTCCCCACCGGGACATCTTGAGGATCGATGCCGCGGGAGGCGAACTCATCCGGGGGAATAAAGCGGTAGGAGATGTCGTAGGTTCGCATCCGGTCCGGCAGCGGGAGGCTCCGCTGGGTGCTGGATGTCTGGACCTTGGCGTCAGGGCTCATGGATACACTATCTCCCCGTTCCACGGGGAAAACGATATCAGTATGGGAACTATACCATGGAAACAGTGGGATGCAAGAATGACGCCTTCGCAAAAAGCCCATCTGCGGCGTTGCGCTTCATCTCTCGTCATTGCCGCGTACGTCTCTGTACGCCTCATTCCTCAAGATTCGCACGCCTTGCATCTGGAGCCTGTGCCGTCTCCCTTGGCGACTTCTTAAGAAGTCATCAAGCAACGTTCAGACACAGCGGGCGCGCCAGGCCTCCAGGGAGAGGGTATGGGTACGGTTGAGACCTTAGCGGCCGCAGTTGCCGTGCCGTTTCCGGGCCTTTTCCGGCGGCACGACAGCGCCTTGCGCTCGCGCCTTGAGGCGAAGGAGTCCTGGACTCTTGTGGAAATACATGAGAGGGCTGTCCAGGCCGGCGGCCCGGAGCAGGGCCTCCAGCTCATCAAAAAGGACCGGCCTTGTCGGCCAGGTGTAGAGCCTTTCCCGACGCCGCAGCCGTTCCCAGCGGTTTTTTAGTGAGCGGTTTTTCTCGAGGACCCTGATTTTCACATGGTCGCAGAGAAACATCTCGCAGACAATCGGCTTCAGACGCCACAGACACCCTTCGCCGGACAGGTAGACGCAGTTTGGTCCGGTCGTAGGCTGGGAGACTGCAAGGAGCAGCGCGTTGATCTCAGCGGGGGAGGAGAGGAGGATATTGATCACCACATCGGCGAAAAAGGTGGCAATCCCCTCTCGCCCACAACACGCACTGGTCTCGGTGGTGTAGCACTTCTCGGAACAGACGCTGGCCAGGTGAGTCTGGTGAAACCTTGCCACCTCATCTCGGAACCCAAGGTAGAAGCGAATCCTACGTCGGAGGCGGGCCCGGGCGTCCGGGGCCAACCCCTCCAGGTACTGCTGAACCATGACGATCGCCTCAGCCTGTTCCCGGTTGTATGGGCTTGTCGTCAAGGGGAACGCCTTTAGCAGGTTGCTGAAAAACTCTTTTCATGATCTCTGAGGAGACTGTCGCCTGAGCCGAGCCCGTCGGTGAAGCAAGGTGCATCTGGAGCCTCCTCTTAACTCGCCGGCCTGTCGTCAGGCCTGCCGAACCTTGCACCACGGCTCTGCAAGCTGGCCGGACCACCACGATCTTATTCATGGCGCGACTATGCAGCCTTGTGGAACCGGCCGGCCCGGCTCAGATCTCCAGTGTCGACCTGTTCATGGTGAGCCCCGATCAAGGAGTTTTTCAGCATCCGGTTAGAGCTCATAGAGGGTTTCGTCTCTGCGGGGCGGTCGCGTCCGCCGGCTCGTTCCCTTGTCTCCGCCCACAAGGAAGGGATTCTCCCCTTCTAATAGATCTCCCATTTCCGCCTCGATCTGCTGGGGATCCTCCCCTGATTCCATGCGCTGAAGTGCCTCTTCCATGCCGGAGCCGAGTTTCAGGCCTGTCATCTCGGTGAGCTTCCGCATCAGCTGTGCCGCCTGGCGTGGGTCATCTTCATTGAGGTGTTCCGCCTCGCCGCTCAGGGCCGCCATCGCCTGTTCCAGCTTGCCTTCGTCGATGTCAGGAAGGCCGGCCTCGCCATCCTCTTTGAGGCCCCGGAGCACGGCGAAGACAGACATCTTCCGCGTGAGTTTGGTGCGCCCGCATCGTGGACAGAGGGGTTGCTTGTCCGTATTGATCCTCCGGGAGTAGAAGTTGAAAATCATGTGACAGAGGCCGCAGTAGAACTCGTAGATCGGCATACCCTCCCCCTGAGAAAAGCCCTGGAGCGATCCGCCCGGCAAAGGTGATCTTCCACTTGGTAAGAGATTTCCCCGCAAAAGTCAACGCGAAGCGCCTTCGAGCGGTTGACCGTCGGGTTTTTCACCGCATATGATGTTTAACTCCCGAGGAAGGAGGACGAGGAGATGAGACCGTTACCTGTCGTGCTCGCCACACGGAATGCAGGGAAAACAGAAGAGCTGCGGCGACTCCTGGCGGACTTCCCGGTTGTCATCAGGAACCTAGGCGACTTCGGCCCGATGCCTCCGGTGGAAGAGGACGGGATGACTTTCGAAGAAAATGCTGTAAAGAAGGCGCGGACCTTCGCCAAGGTTCTGGGGCTGCCGGCTCTCGCCGACGACTCCGGTCTGACCGTGGATGCCCTCGGCGGGGCGCCGGGGGTAAGGTCCGCTCGGTATGCCGGGGAGCACGCCGCGGATGCCGACAATAACACCAAGCTCCTCAAGGAGCTGGAGCACGAGGCAAATCGGGCTGCCGCCTTCGTCTGTGTGATCGCCATCGCCGTGCCTTGGGGTCCGGCCCTGGTATACGAGGGGCGCTGCGAGGGTATGGTCACCAGGGAGCAGATGGGCACAAGGGGGTTCGGCTACGATCCTGTTTTTTTCTACCCACCCCTCCAGAAGACCTTCGCACAGCTTACCCCGGAGGAGAAGAACCAGGTGAGTCATCGAGGCCAAGCCCTGAAAGAGCTGCGGCAGGAGTTCGACAAAGTACTCTTCTGGCTCCGCCAGCGCCTGACCGAGGCAGGGTGGGAGTGGGACGATCCCTCTCAATCGTGAGATTCATTCCCCCCAAAAAACTGGAGCCGACTCGCTCGCAGGGAGTGAGTCGGCCCTATGGGAAATCTCCCCTCCGTGGTTCTAGGGATTACGAACGGGCGCCGGAAAGGGCCCTCTCCTGTCCCGATCCGCCGCCGCGCTCCGCGCCCACAGTCCTGCTCGCCCTAGCAACTGCAAGGACCGCAGCCTCCCGGTCGGGACAACCTCGTGGTTATAGAAAATCCGCAGTGAGCCCCGTCATCCAGGAAATCTACCTTCATGGGACTGACCTGGTCGAGAAGGCTTGTTTCTACGAGATAGGTAAGCCCACCAAGTTCAAACACCTTGTCGTTCTCTCTCGGCTCATCCAGAGCCATGCCCAGTGCGGGCCCCCCTCAGCCGACGTGGGATACGTAGATCCGAATCGCTGATTCTGCCTGTTTGTCGTCCATGTACTGCTTCAACTTCTCCGATGCCTTCTCGGTAACCTCAAGCATGGAAGTACTCCGTTTCTAGTAGTGGGTGATCTGGCTCCCGGCCAGGTCTAAGGACGTTAATCAATCGAGCCCCCCCTGTCAAGACCATGCCGCCCGCGCGCCACGAGAGCGACCACGCCCACGATCCTTCGGGGTTAAAGACCGCGGATGGCTGCAGGCCGATTCGTAAGGTGGACCGCCAAGAGTACAAAGAACCTCCCGCCTAGCCCGCATTATGCACGAGACGCCGTCGCGAGATCGTGGAGATGGTCGCGCAGAAAGGGGCGGTGCCGGGGGCGCTCCGGGCCTCCCGGGGAGAGGCTAGGCAGCCGTTTCGATCGGTTCCCATGTTCGCGCCCGCGGGAGGTCCCGATTCGAAGGCCGGGCGGTCAGGAGGAACCGGTAGAAATGGGCCATTAATCATGTTACAAGGTAGCCCATGAGTCTCTTCCTCCTGACCTACTTCTTCGTCTACACTCTCCTTCACCTCTACCTCTTTCTTAAAGCGAGAGCGGCCTGCCACTTCGGCCTGGGAGCCGAGATCGCCCTGGGCGCGTTCATGGTGGCCATGATGGCGACTCCGGTGGCGGTGCGCCTCATGGATCGACAGGGGGCCATAGTTCCCGCCCGTGGCCTCGCCTATCTCGGCTACACTTGGATGGGGCTGGTCTTCTTGCTCTTCTGCTTGAGCCTGTGCGTCGACCTGTACAATCTCGCCATGCGTCTCGGCGCCGTACTCACCGGATCGCCCGCAACTCGCTTGCTCCTCACCGGACGGAAAGCCTTTCTCACCCTTCTCGTGCTCGGCCTCGCCCTTGGGCTCTGGGCCACAGCGGAGGCCTGGCGGATCCGCCTGGAACGCCTGGCGATCACCTCCGACAAATTGCCGCCTCATCTCCACCAGCTCAAAATAGCCCAGATCTCTGATCTTCACCTCGGCCTCATCGTCGGCGAAGGGCGGCTTGAGCGGGTTCTTTCCCTTCTTAGGGAGGCGGAACCGGATCTTCTCGTCTGCACCGGGGACCTGGTGGATGCCCAGATGGACCACTTGAACCATCTGGCATCGCTGCTCGATCAGGTGAAGCCGCCCCTCGGAAAGTTCGCCGTCTTCGGGAACCACGAATTTTACGCCGGCGTCGAGCAGAGCGAACGGTTCCTGACCCTTGCCGGGTTCACCATCCTCCGCGGCACTCGAGCTCTCCCGGGAAATCTCTTCGCCGTCGTCGGAGTGGACGACCCTGCAGCCCTGTACCAGCGGTCAGGGTCCCCTAGCCCAGACGAGCAGGAGGCAAAGGCACTTACCGCTCCGGGATCGCGTCCTTTTACCCTTCTCCTCAAACATCGGCCGTCGGTTCGGACCGAATCTTTGGGGCACTACGATCTCCAGTTAAGCGGGCACACCCACAAGGGACAGATCTTCCCCTTCACCCTCATCACCCGACTGTGGTTCCCAAGGCAAGACGGCCTCTACCGCCTCGAGAGCGGGAGCCTGCTCTACGTGAGCCGCGGGACCGGCACCTGGGGTCCCCCCATGCGGTTCCTCGCCCCTCCGGAGGTAACGCTGATTACGGTGACAAGAACAGGTGGGTAAACAACGAGGTTCGCGAGAACTGAGAAGAGTTAACGACTGATCTTGACCACGTCCTTTTTCTTGACCTTGAAGCTGTAGCGGCCCCCGAAGCGGTAGTTCTCCAGTGTGTAAGAGCTCTCATCCTCGGCGACTACCACACCCCTCTGGGTGCTTCCATTCGCCAGGGTGAACTCGACCATCGTGCCGACGAGACTTTCGTCTGTCTGCTGAAGCCCTTTCTGGATACTCTGCTCAAGGTCGTGAAGGGAGATTCCCTCACGCTGCTCCCGTTGCTTGGGAGTTATGCAGGTACCGAGGACAGCGTCGTAGTAGGCCCGCTGCTGGGCGTACTCCTTCACGTTGGCAATGAAGGTGGCGACGACATAGCTCTCGGCATCGTGATCGAAAATGGTGATGGCCATCTGCTTGTCCGCCACCGTGCCGGTGAGCTCCACTGCATCGAGATCCTGGATCCTCTTCTTCTTTTCCTCGATGTTTTGGGCGCCCTTTTGACTCATCGTTGCTCTTAAGGTCTTGACGAGATCTTCCCCGGCCTCCCGTCGGCGGGCATATACCTGGATGCTCGCGTCCACTCCGGGGAGCTCGAGCCGGATGCCGTGAATCAGCCCCTTCTCGGCCGGGACCTTGCTCTCCTTCCACGTTCCTGGGAAGGAGATCTGACAGCGGTCGGGGAAGTCATAGACGCGCCAATCCCGGCGATCAACTCCCCCTGGCCCGGTCTTGACCGCCGGCTGCTGTACTTCGCCCCCAGCTGGAAGAGCAGTTCCCTGGGTCGGGGTCTCCTGAGTCTGAGCCGATCCCCCTTGCCCGCTCGCTTCGGGGTTCCCCTCGCCCCCGCCCGTCCCGCTTGTTCCCGGAGCCTCTTGCCCCTGCTCCGTGGCCGTCTTTAGAGGTACCGCTCCTCTATCAGGGTTTCTGAGATCTTTGGCGATGACGATCACCAGATAAATGAGGTAGCTCCCCACCATCGCCCCGATCACAAAATAGAGACCGAGGATGGGGCGACGGCGGACGTCATGGACAGTGAAATTCACCAGCCGTGCCCTGAGATCCGCAACGACGCTACCGAACTCCCCCAACTTCATGCTTCGCCCTTCGCTGAGCTCCCGGGTTTAGCTCCCTGACACATGGACGCGCTTGATGGCAGTGCAGCGACAAAACATGCATCCTTCGTGCCACCTCAAGAGGTCCGAGACCGCATCAGACCAGCGTGGCTGGCCTGGTAAGGTACACTGGATAAGACAAATCATCAAGGCTGCAAGACCGGCAAGGGAGAAGAAGCTCGGCCGAGCCCGGGCGTAGTAGCCCATCGGCGTTTATGGCCGAGGTCCACGGGGAGATTTTGCCTTCGCCTCCGCCGGCACAGACGAACCTCTGCCCGTGCGCATGACCCACCTCCGGAACATGCGGGCGCATTCCTCGACGTGTTTGTCCTGCCTAAGCTCCTCCAGAGTGTAGGCCATCTTCATCGACCAACTCGGATACTCGGCGATGGTCCCCGGTACGTTCTGTTGCCGAGTGTCCCGCAACAGATCTTCCTGGCTTACCACCACGAGCTTTGCCGCCGAGGACATGAGGAGACCGATAATGGCGCTCTGGATCTCCCGGGTTAGCTTAGGATAAGCCCCCTGAGCTGGCGTCTTCCGCGCCTTGAGGAAGCCCGAGGCAACGAGTCGCTGGAGCATCTTCTCCTTGTCCGCGGTCCTTTTTTCCAGGGCGAGCTGAAACTCTTCTTCACCGGGAAACATCCCCAGCCGTTTTCGCACACGAATGTCCTCGGCCTGCCAGAAACCGGCCAAGGTGGGAAGGTCGTGGGTACTCACCGTAGCCAGGGCCAGCTCCGGGTAGGACTCGGGTCCCCGGAAATCGCCGTGCTCATCCTTTTCGAAGTAAAAGACCTTGTACGAGAAGATCCCGGAGCCCTGGAGAGTTTCCCTCATTCCGGGGGCAACCGTCCCCAGATCTTCGCCGATAATCAAGGTCTCCCGCTGTTGACTCGCAAGGGCTAGAATCTGGACGAGGTCCGCGGGGAAGTTCTCCACATAGGCTCCTGCCGCGGGCGGTTTTCCCCTCGGAATCCAGAACAGCCGGAAAAAACGCATGATGTGGTCAATGCGAAGCGCCCCTCCTGCGACGCAGTTCTTCCTCACTTCCTCCAGAAACAACCGGTAGCCGCTTTGCCGGTGCACCTCTCGCCGCGGAGGCTCGAAGCCCCAATCCTGCCCCGCCAAGGCAAAGTCATCGGGCGGGGCCCCTACCGTCACCCCGTTGACCCAGTATGGCCGGTAGGCCCACGAGTCCGTTCCCGCCGGGTCGCTCCCCAGGGCGAGATCGTGGTACAGACCGAGGCATGCCCCGAGGGAACGGGCGAGGGCCTGGACCTCCCGTAACTGGATCTCAACCTGCCATTGGAGGTACTGGTGAAAGAGAATCCTATCCACGTGTTCGCGACGGAATGCTGCGACAGGTTCCGAGTCGGGATTCTGGTAAGCTTCGGGCCATTGTCGCCACGTCCATGCCTCGGGATGCTTCTCCCGCATGAAGTCACTCAGGGCGCAAAAGGTAGCAAAGCGCTCCAGCGTCTCGCCTTCCCTCTCCCGGTACTCCACCAAGGCCCGACGACGCCCGTTCGAACCCGTCCCTTCCTCCCACTCTCTCCGCCGGAAGCTCTCGAAGACCAGCTCCAGGGCCCGGCGCTTGACGGCTGCCACCTGTTCGTACTCAACAAAGGGAGCCTTCCGGAGCCCGGCGACAAGATCTTGGGTTTCCATCGCCTGCACGAAGGCCTGGGCCTCCGGTGAGTGCTGATAGTCCTGGATGGCTTCCACGTCCAGATAGACAAAATTCCGATAGAAGCGGCTTATGGGGTAGTAAGGGCTGATACCGTAGGGCTGGCGATTGGAGAGCGCATGAAGGGGATTAAGGCCGATCATGTCCACCCGCAGTTCCCGGATGGCCCAGGACACGAACGCTTTGAGGTCGCTGAAGTCGCCGATACCCCAGTTGCGTTGAGAGCGAAGACCATACAGGGCGATAGCGATTCCCGCCCGTCTCCCTCGTTCTGCCAGTTCTGACGGGAGGTAGGCGCGCTCCGGGCAGATGATCACCGAGATCTCTCGCCCATACCGCTTCTCACCCACGACCACCACGAGATGAAACCGGTGGTGACCCACGGGAAGGCCCGCCGGGAAGGGGAGACTCCAGCGGCGATAGTGCACGCCGTCGATCTCCTTTTCGGCCTCCAGGGTCAGCTGGCTTAGAGGCAAGGAGTGTCGGACCGAATTCCTTCCTTCCTCGATGACATCCAGCCGAGTCTCCAAGGGCTCCTCAGCTGTGGGCACGGTGAACAGGAGCCGTTCCGGTGGCCGGCCGATAGACTCGACGAGAACCGGCTCGGCGAGACTCGTCCAGGCGCCGCGCTCCATCTGCTGAAGGATCTCCGCGGGCTTTCCTGGATCCACTCCCAAGGCTGCGAGCAATTCCCTCAGGGTCTCCCGCGAGGTCTCCCGACGCTTACCCAGGAGATCCCAGTAGGAAGGCTGAATGCCGTAGGCTGCACCCAACCGCACCAGAGCCTCGTCGTTCGTTGCTGCCCTGTTCACCTCGTTCATGATCCTCCCTGGACGTTCGCGGACTCTCTGCGGTGGGCTATGCCCACCCTACATTCGGGCCAATGCGCCTGGCAACTAAGGCAGGGGGGTCTCCGAGACACGGCGCATTCGGAGCCGCTAGCTCCTCCCGGATAGCGCAAGGACCTCCCGAACTTTGAAGATCCAGCCGCCTAAAGGCCGGGCTTACTCTCTGCGATCAATGCAGCGACTATGGCACCGTGCCGCGGAGACCTCCCTGCCGCACCCCGCTCAATCGCCGCTGGAAAGCCGCTCAGATCAGCTCTCGAATCGCGCCGCGATCGGCATCCTCCTCCCCATGCCGAAGGCCTTAGACGTCACCTTGAGTCCTGGGGCCGCCTGTCTTCGCTTGTACTCGTTGCGGTCCACCGTTCGGATTACCCACCTCACCGTGTCAGGGTCGAAACCGAGTTGGAGGATCTTCTGCATGGAGTAGCCTTCTCCCAGATAGTAGTGGATGATCTGATCCAGGACCTCGTAAGGTGGGAGGGTATCTTGATCGGTCTGGTTTTCGCGCAGTTCCGCCGACGGCGCCTTGTCGAAGATCTCCTGAGGTATTACCGTCCTTCTCCGGTTGATGTATCGCGCCAGCTCGTAGACCATGGTCTTAGGCACATCGGCGATCACGCTGAGGCCGCCGCTCATGTCACCGTACAGGGTGCAGTACCCTACCGCCAATTCACTCTTGTTGCCGGTCGAGAGCAACAGGTGGCCGAACTTGTTGGAGAGGGCCATGAGGAGGTTGCCACGAATCCGGGCCTGGATGTTCTCCTCGGCAAGATCCCTCGGCTTGCCGCGAAACTGATCTTCGAGGGTCTTGAGGTAGGCCTCGTACACCGGCATGATCTGCATGACCTCGAACCGTACCCCCAGATTCTGTGCCAGGATCCGGGAGTCCTCCAGACTTCCCCGCGACGAATAGGGGCCCGGCATAGAGACCGCCACCACGTTGGCCGCGCCCACCGCCGCCACTGCCAGACAGCAGGTGACCGCCGAGTCGATCCCCCCTGACAGGCCGAGGACCGCGGTCCTGAACCCGCACTTTCGCATGTAGTCCGAAACTCCTAGGACGAGCGCCTGGTAGACGCTCTCGATCTCCTCCTGGGGAACAAAGAGGCCGGGGCTCCCTTCCTGGCTGAGATCAATGGTCTCCACGTGCTCCGTGAATGCCGGTAGGACGGCGATCGCCTCGCCCGTCCGATCCACACAGAGGCTCCGGCCGTCGAAGACGAGCTCGTCATTGGCCCCCACCTCGTTCACAAAGACAAAGGGAATCCCGTGTTTGCGAGCGTGACTTCGAGCGATCCTGTACCGGGTGCTCTCCTTGCCTCGATGAAATGGAGAGGCTGAGATGTTGATGGTGACTGTCGCCCCCCGCTTGGCCATGACCTCGATGGGATCGTAAGGGTACACCCTCCGGGGCCAGAGAGCCGGATCGTTCCACGCGTCCTCACAAATCGAGATCCCGAGCGTTTCTCCCTTGAAAGAGACCACCCGGTTCTCTGTGACCGCATCGAAGTAGCGGGCCTCATCGAAGACGTCGTAGGTGGGAAGGAGGGACTTGTGCTGCTGCAGGAGCACCTCACCTGCTGCAACCAAGATGGCTGAGTTGTGGAGCCCTTTCCCGGTGGGATGTCCGCTCGGAACCGGCGCGCCGAAGAGGATCCCCGTACCTGGGTACCGGCGCGACAGAGACTGGAGCTCCGCGATGGCGCGATGGGTCTTCTCGATGAAGGACGGCCGCTCCAGGAGATCCCTGGGCGTGTAACCCACGAGAAAGAGCTCCGGGAAGATGGCGAGATCGGAGGACTCTTTGCCGCACCGGGAGAGAACATCCACCATCTTGCCTAGATTGCCCTCGATGTCCCCAATGGTGGAGTTCATCTGTGCCAGGGTAACCTTCATCGCCGCAGACTCCTCCCATAGTCACCTGGAGATGAGGCCTCAGTAGTTCGCCTGCTTGCCGGTCATCTCTTCGATCTTGATCTTGAAGATCAGGAGTTTCTCCACCTTAGGCTCGGGGTAGTCGGATGAAACGCCTCCGCCATAGTGCTCGATGATAAGATCCAGTGCCCGCCTCTTCTCCGCCGGGTCCTCTACCACGGAGGCCGTGCCGAAGGCGATGGCGCTCCGGTATCGCATACTCCAGGAGCAGGCCTCCCGGCCGGGTAGGACCTCTTGATCAACATCGAATTCTACGCACACGTGAGGGTTCTGCCGCAAAATCTCCACCTTCCTCCCCTCAGTAGCCGAGTGCACGTACAGGGTTCTGTCCCGGTACCCGAAGCAAAGGGGAACGACGTACGGCCGGTTGTCCGCTGCGAGACCCAGCCGGCAGACGAGCGCCTTCCGAATGATAGCTTCAATGCCCTCGAGATCTCTGATTTCCCGCTCACTTCTCCTCATGTCGTCCTCCCCGCACCGCAGAGGCGAGGTCGTCTGCCGCCGCAGTATCTCCGTGACCAGGGCGCAAAGCGCCTCCGGAGCATCTGCCTTCCTTTGCCAACAGGAAGGCCCCCCGGGCTTCCTACCCCCACCCCGCCGAAACGGCCGGCCTCGTTTTCCACTATCAACAGCGCCATCACGCCTCGGCGTGACGCCTTTGCAGAATTATCTCGACACCCTTTGGGGGCGGACCCCCCTCTGCCCCCTGACCACTCCGCTCCGTTTGGCAGAGGCGGCTTATCCCTTCTTGAGTGCCTTCCCCACATCCCACGCCTTGGCCAGCCGCTCCCCCAGGTTCCAGTAGCTCCTGTCGTTCATCACGAACAGGATCGGCTGCACCTTGGCGAAATCCACCACACCATCGGTCATGACCCTCTCGTCACAGTAAGTCGCCGCGACCTCGCCGATGAAGATATCGTGTTTCGGAAAATCGATAATCTCGTTCAGCCGGCACTCCATGTTGATGGGGCAATCCTTTATCATAGGGGCCCTTTGCAGGCTGCCGTAGAAGGTTTCAAAGATGGTCCCTTTGTCAACCTCCCTACCGGAGACGAGGCCACAGTAGTCGGTCTTGACGATCAGTTCGGTAGACGGAATATTGACGCTGAAACAGCGGTGTTCCCGTATTCCGGCATTGGTGTAGTGAGCCTTCGCCATGCTTATAGCGACTGAGCTCATCCCCAAGATCCCCAGATGGGCGATGGTTATGTAGTTGGCCTTAGCGTTCACCGTAGCCCCGACGAGAACTGTGGGCATGGGGTAGAGGCAGAACGTGTTACCGAGTTCAACTTTCACCTTTTCCTCCCTTCTCCAACTGCAGCGCCAGCCCCTCCCGTTCCAGGGCCATGCGGAGGGCACGATTGATGGGCAACAGCCTTTCACCGAGAGCGGGTTCAAGACCCGCCACCAGATGAGCGAATTCGATGAACCTTGGCGCGGACAGGCCTCGCTCGACCGCATAAACGGCATCTCGGGCGGCGTGAGGCATGACTTGCTTCATCACGGCGCAAACCGCAAGCTGCACGATGCCGTACTTACTGTTCGCCGCCCCATATCCGAAGAGGCGGCATACAGCGGGCCGCAGAATGTAAATGCCGCAACAGCCCTCTCCCCGGGCGGATCGCTCCGGCTCATAGAAGGCACAGGGCCCCTCGTCATCGGCCCCCCTCAGGCGCTCCAGCCAGGAGACGGCCTCTCGGCGGCGAAAGAGTTCCTCCGCCACGGGAAGCATCTCCAGCTCAGTTGCTTGCAGCTCGGGAAAGGAGCAACAGGTACCGCATCCCGGCGGGCAGCGAAGCCCGGTCGTCCCCTTCAGGGCAGCGGTTTGCCGGTCGATCTCCTCATACACCTCGAGGAGCCTGGCGAGAACTGTGGCATCCATGGTCCCCTACCCGCAGCCTTTCACCGGAACTCCGGGAAAGGAGAAAGCATGAATGCGTCCGCAAGTCCGAGCCCGAGGGGATGCCGACGGGCGATTCATGCTCGCGCCAAGTATCTTATGTTTGCCAGCGAGAATCAAGGAGCTGGCAACTGATCCTGGGAGAGCAGCCTCGTGACCAGACATCTGATTTGACTTAACGATAACCTCCAAGTAAAGTCATGCCGACCGGACACAGGCGCTTCTGACGATGACATGGACTCTCCGCAAGAAAATCCTTCTCGGCTATGGCATGACCCTTGCCCTCGCGGTGGTTGTGCTCATCTGGGCCCTCTTGAGCCTTCTTCATCTGGGCCGGGCTAGCGACGCCATTTTGCGCGAAAACTACCCGAGCATCCATACTGCCGAAAGCATGCTGGATGCCCTCGAGCGTCAGGATCGAGCCATCCTCTATCTCCTTCTCGGGCACAAGACAGAGGGGCTCCGGGAGTCGCAGGAGCACGAGGCGCTCTTCTTCCAGTGGCTGGCCCGCGCCAAAGACGATATCGACGTCGAGGGCGAAGAGGCGGTCATGAAGCGAATTGAGTCGGGATACGAGAAATATCTCGCCAATATCAGCAAGCTGGAACTCATGTTTCAGTTCGACCCGAATACGGCCCATAAGTTCTATCGTGAGAAACTCTACCCCTCCCTCATGGAGGTCCGCGACGCCTGCAAGGAGCTTCGCCAGCTAAGCGAAAAGACCATGCTGAAGGCCGGCGATCACGCGCAACGCACGGCTTCGAGAGCCATTTGGTCCATGATCGCCATAGGGGTCGCCGCTGTGGCCATCGCTCTCAGCTTTAGCCTCTTCCTTTCCACCCGCCTCGTCCAGCCGGTCCGGCAGCTCATGGAGGCCACACAGAAGATCGGCGGCGGCGAGTACGATGTTGCCATCGCCGACGACTCGTCTGACGAGCTGGGCCGCTTGGCCCACGAGTTCAATGCCATGGTCGGCAAGCTCAAGGAGTATCATGACCTCAACCTCGAGCAGATCGTCTGGGAGCAGCGGAAAGCCGAGGCGGTGATCCAGAGCATAGACGATGGCATCGTGGTGGTGGACGCCCGGTTTAGGGTCACCGGGATCAACCGGACGGCCGCCAAGATGTTCGGTCTCGAGCCTGCTCAGGCGGTGGACCGACACTTCCTGGATGTGGTGGGGGATGAGCGGATTCTCTCCTACCTCAAACAGGCGGCGGAAACAGGAGCCATACCTGAGATCGAGGAGAGTAATCGTGTGCTCAGTCTCGGGCAATGGAACGGGCAACACCATTATCACTTTTCTATTACGCCCGTGAAGAGCGAGGCCGGGTCCATGGTGGGGGTTGTTCTCCTATTGCGGGATGTGACGCGGCTCAAGGAAATCGACCGCCTGAAGACCGAGTTCGTCATGACCGCATCCCATGAATTGCGGACCCCGCTGACCGGGATCGGCATGAGCATCGAGCTTCTCCGCGAACGGGCCATGGCCAAACTCGATGAGAGGGAGCAGCAACTTCTCGATGCTGCCCATGAAGAGGTACAAAGGCTCAAGGTGCTCGTGAGCAACCTTCTCGACCTGTCCAGGATTGAGGCAGGCAAGATCGAGATGGAGTTCGACCGGGTTCCCGTTGAACTCCTCTTCGACAAGGCGTTGCCGCCTTTCAAGGCCCAGGCCGATGACAAATCCGTCAAGTTTGCCCTCACCCTTCCGCCCGGACTTCCCCGGGTCAAGGCTGATGCCCACAAGATTACGTGGGTCCTCACCAACCTTATCTCAAACGCCCTGCGCTACACCGACACCGGGGGGCAGATACGCCTTCGAGCAGAAAACTACGGCCCCCAAGTGCACATCTCGGTGAGCGACGACGGTCCCGGGATTCCCTATGAGTTCCAGACCAAGATCTTTGAGAAGTTCGTCCAAGTGAAAGGCGACAAGGCGAGCGGGAGCGGCCTAGGCTTGGCCATTTGCAGGGAGATCGTCCGTGCCCATAGCGGCGCGATTTGGGTGGACTCGACCCCCGGCCGGGGGAGCACCTTCACGTTCACACTGCCGGTATCCCCGTGATCCCTGGTGGCGGGAGGGAGACCCATGAAAACACGACCCGTATTGATCGTGGATGACGAAAAGAATATTCGCCTCACTGTCTCTCAGTCCCTCGAATCCATAGGACTGGACACCGATATGGCCATGACCGGTGAAGAGGCTCTCGCCAAGGTGAAGGCGAACGACTACAGCCTCATTCTCCTCGATCTCAAGATGCCGGGAATGGACGGTATGGAGGTTCTCCGCCGGATTCGTGAGGTCCGCCCGGAGGTGAGAGTCATCGTCATCACCGCCTACGGCACAGTTGAGTCAGCAGTGGAGGCCATGAAGCTCGGGACGGTGGACTTTGTCCAGAAACCTTTTGCCTCCAAAGAGATCCGCGCCTTGGTGTCAAGGGTGCTGCAGCGGGACCAGATTGACGGCCAAAAAGCCGAAGATTACTCTTCCCGCCTCGAGCTGGCCAAGCGCTGCGTGGCAGACCGCCAGTTCGCCGCCGCCATCGACCATGTGCGGAAGGCCATCGCTTTGGAGCCGGGCCGTCCTGAAGCCTTCAACCTGCTGGGCGCCCTCCTCGAAATCGACCGCAACGTTCCGGAGGCAGAGGAGTGTTATCGGGAGGCGCTCAAGCTCGATCCCTCTCACCGGCCCGCGAAGGAGAATCTGGAAAGGTCGACGCGATCGCGCCGTCACGGTCAGACGATCTCCGAGGAGGAGGACACCCGAAAGGGACGTCGGTAACGCCGCGAGCCCTCCACTCCCGCTGGGTTCGTCTGCCTCGCCGGGACCGCCTGCCTCTCCTTGGCAGTATGCTGACAAAGTCTTCTCAATCATGGCGGACGAGGCCGCCACGAGAGCCGGCCCGTAACAGTACAACCTTATTCATGGCGCGATTATGCAACCTTGCGGAACTGAGCGGCCCGGCTCACGTCTGCCGTACATACCTGTACGTGACGCGGTCGGGTCGAGGAGTTTTTCAGCATCCTGCTAGCCCGCATCTTCCGGCGAAGAACCCGGAACTCCGGCCCGCCGCCGTCCCACTCGAAATGCGTAACCATACACCAACAGGTTCACTAGGATCACGAGTCCTCCGAGCACCACTTGGATCGCTGGAGTTAGTGCCTCCGGGTAGAGGAGCGGAACCACGTAGTGTTCCACAAACCCCCCTGTATAGCCCGGCGCTTGACCCTTCAGGCGCAGCCAATTCTCAAGGGGGGTGAGAGGGCAGACCCACCCGGCCCACTCCACCACCGCTCCCCAGAGCACCGCCGGTCCGTGAATCCAGACCGCCTTTCGCCATCTGAGGACGAGAAAACCTCCTAGGAGAACAAAGGCCACGAAGGCGAGATGGAGCACGATGATAATGTCGGCAAGGAGCCGGTATACCACGGCGGCCTCCGCTTTGGTTCCGGCCTCGGGCCGACAGCCCTTGCAGGAACGGCACCTTACACCTCCACGACGTCCGCCTCCAGAGCCTTCCCATGGACGCGGAGGATGGCTACAGTCACGGGCAGGTTGAAACGCCGAGGCCCGGCGCTTCCGGGGTTGAGGAAGAGGACTCCTCGCCGCTTTATCACCGCCGGCCGGTGGGTGTGGCCGTTGATTACCGCGCCGAACCCCACCGAGTTCGGCTCGACGTCGAGTTTCGCCGCATCATGGACCAGGTACACCTGAGTCTCGTCGATGGTAACCACCTTTGTTTCGGGTATCTTCAGAGCCCACTCGGCTCTATCCATGTTTCCCCGCACTGCAACCACCGGTGCAATCTTCGCCAAGGCCGTCAGGATCTCCTCCTTGCCGATATCACCGGCGTGAATGATGAGATCCACCCCGCGAAAAGCCTCTTTCACCATCTCCCTCAGGAGGCCGTGGGTGTCCGAGATGACCCCCACACGGCGACCGGATCCCTTAACTTGCCCCATTCTCTCCCCTGACACCGTCGTCCTCTTGAACGCCCGTTCAACAAGAAACCCTTGAAGCTGGCGTTGGATCCGCGACCAGGCCGTGGCTTGGCGCCTCTGCAGCGCCGACCTCCCTGCCCCACCGCACTTAATCGCGGCCGGAGGCCGCACCCACCCAGTCGGCCGCAGCGCGGCCGGCAACCCAGCCGGTGGAAAAAGCCGCTTGCAAATTATAGCCTCCTGTATCGCCGTCTACATCCAGCACCTCTCCGACAAGGTAGAGCCCCTGGACCAGACGCGAGGCCATGGTGCGAGGGGCCACTTCCCTGGTATCCACCCCGCCCGCCGTGATGATCGCTTCTGCAAAGGGGCGGTATCCGGTGACCTCCAGGCGAAAGTCCTTGAGCCACGCCCGGAGGCGGCGGCGTTCCTGGGCCGTCAGCTCACTTCCGAGCCGATCCGGGGAGATAGCCGTCAGGTCCAGACAGACAGGAATCAGCGTTCGGGGGAGCAGCCCCTGGAGAATCGTCCGCAGCCGCTGCTTGCCATGGGAGCGAAGGTCCCGGAGGAGTCGCTCGTCCAGCTTTCGTTCCTCCAGGGCCGGCTTGAGGTCGAGGGAGATGGTCACCGCCTGGCCCTGACGGAGCCCGTCCACGGCTCGTTTACTTAGGGAGAGAATGATGGGGCCGGATAGCCCGAAGTGGGTGAAGAGCATCTCCCCAAAGAGCTCGGCAACTCTCTTCCCGTTGAGCCGCAGCCGCGCCCGAACGTTCCGCAAACTGAGACCCTGAAGGCGTGGGGCAAGATCGCCGGCCGTTTCCAGGGGGACGAGCGCCGGACGGATGGGAACGATGGCATGACCCATCGCCCGCGCTAGCCGGTATCCGTCTCCCGTCGACCCGGTGGCCGGGTAGGATGCGCCGCCGGTGGCAAGGACTACCGCAGCCCCTGAGTATATGCGGCCGCCGCATTCTCCCCGTCGGCGAGGCACCGGCGCCACCTGCACTCCTGCCACCCGGCCGCCGTCAACGATCACGCGCGCAACCGGCGCCTCTGTGACCACCGTCACGCCTACCCGTCGCACCCACCGTACCATTGCCGCCACGACGTCCTCGGCCCTGCCGCTTGCCGGGAATACCCGTCCACCGCGTTCAGTCACGGTGGGCACTCCCAACTGGCCAAAAAAGGCGACAACGTCGGAAGTGAAGAATCGCGAAAACGCCTGCCGCAGAAAACGACCATTCTCGCCAAAATGAGCGAGAAACTCCGGTAGGGTAGCCACGTTGGTCAGATTACACCGCCCCTTGCCGGTGATACCCAGCTTGCGCCCGGGGGCTTTCATCTTTTCCAGGATGAGTGTCTTCGCTCCCTGCTGCGCGGCCTGCCCGGCTGCCATGAGCCCGGCTGCACCGCCGCCCACCACGATTACCTGGTACTCATGCCCCTCGCGCCTCGGGTCGGCAGCGGCACGGTCCCTCGTCTGCGCACTATCAGTCATAACATTCACAATGTGGCGGGAAACGCGATCGCTGCGGCCTAGTGATACCTGCCCTCAAGTGCAGCAACAGGCGGCGCATAGACAGCCACAAGCGTTGCCAGACGCTCGGCGATGCTCCACACAATCTCGTCGGGGACGCCGTCGAAGGCCACCGACTGGAGACGGAGGTCGATCTGATCGTTTACGTAGTCCACGATCACGAAAAGTCCTTCGGCGGTGAGGGCAACTTCGGTAGAGAAGAGATCGAGACAAAAGAGAAGCGCGATAGATCCCGCAATCTCGTGGAGGGGACTGAGGTGGTAGCGGCATTCCTCGCCAAGCGTCACCCGGTGGTAGACGTGGGTCCTCGTGTCCCACCAGCAGGGATACACCTTTCCAGCACAATAGAGCACTCGAAACCAGGCCGGTCGGGAGCCGAGTGCTATGGGAACGATATGGGCCTGCAACAGATACTTGTCCGTTGGATATTCCTGCCGCGCGGCCATCACCTGGTCGACGGAGGTTGCCTCAGTGACCACCCCTTCCCCTCCTCCGCCGTGGGCGGGTTTGATGGTGAAGCTGGCGCCGAGGAGGCTCAGATCAAGGGGCGGAAGCGACGGTTCTTCCTGATAGGGAGGCAAGATAATGGTCAGAGGGGTGGCGAGCCCCGCGCTCATGAGGGTTGGGTGCATCGTCGTCTTGTCCCATGTGCGGCAGGCGTGTTCATATGGGTTCAAGGGATAGGCAGTGTGGGTGTGGGCCCAGCGGACGAGGGGAAGGAATCTCGAATCAGTATCAGAGGCCCGGTCCAGAAAGACCTTCATGCTGACCCTGCCGTCAACGAGAAGGGGAAACATCTCGTCCAGGTTAGAGGGCGTGATCTCGACTACAGACAGCCCCTGGATTCGACAGGCGGTACGGAGGAGTCTGACGAACTCCGCGTCGTATTCCCAATTCCAGGCGATCCCGAGGTCGAACATACACATAGCGATTAGTGAGAGGGTCTTTCTCGAAGGCGCTCCGCAGCAGTTAGCAGACGGAGATGAATGCCGTCTCAAGGATATCCAGAGACAGATACCGTAAGGTCAACAGATTACTCGGCACGGTTGATCCGGTCAACTATCTCTCGGAGCCGTCCCATGTTCTGGCGGTTGAAAGGGAACACTAAACGAGGGAGGGAGGCAAGCTCCCCGTCCCCGGTCTCTTCGGAAAGAGGGCCGGGGTGGAGGCGGAACTCGCCCTCATTGAGGATATCGCGGAACTCTTCGTTCAGCTGCTGGACCAGGCTTTCGCTTATAGGATAATTCAAGCGGAAAACGGTTGACGTCCCCACATAGCGCATCGAGTGATAGACGCGGTAGAAACGAACAACCTCGTCGACCGCGCCATTCACATTGTCCGTAATGTGATAGAGCCGGGTGTCTTCGGCCGAGATCTTTCCCCGACCGACCATGTGCCGCCGGATAAAGGCGTCCCAGCTTTGCCAGTAGTCGTCCTCCGGCGATTGCACCAGGACGACGGGGATGACATAGCTCTTTCCTGTCTGCACGAGAGTGAGGGCCTCAAAGGTCTCATCCATGGTGCCAAACCCTCCCGGGAAGCAGACAATTGCGCTCGTCTCTTTCACGAACATGAGCTTGCGGGTGAAGAAGTACTTGAAGGTGATAAGCTTGGCGTCGCCCTTCATGGTGGAGTTCGCCTGCTGCTCCATGGGCAGGCGGATATTGAGCCCGAAACCGCCGTCACGTCCGGCGCCGCGCTGGACCGCTTCCATGATGCCGGAGCCGGCGCCGGTGAGGACCATAAAGCCGTGCTCTCTGATCTTGCGGCCGAAATCGAAAGCCATGCGATATTCCTCCGAAGCCTCGCCCGTCCGCGCCGACCCGAAGGCGCTCACCTTCCGCAGGTGTCGGTAAGGGGCGAACACCTTGAAGGCATACCGGAGTTCTTTCACGGCTTTGTTCAGGAGCTTGACATCAACGCGCGCTGCGCGATCTCTCAGCAAATTTACACTGGATTGGAGAAGCTCCGACGTGAGGTCGTGATTCTCCTCACCAACGAAGGGACTGAGGAGGTCCAGGATCAGTTGATGTTCCCGGTGAGATTCTCCCATGTGATCCGACTTTACCGATCCTCGACGCACGTGTCCTCCCTAAATCCAGCCCAAAAGGCTGCCCGACCGCCCTCTAACCCCCGTCACTGTTCATCGAAGGGTCTAGGTCCAACAGCTCATTCGGAACCTGGGACCGCCCGCCCGAGGCTAAAAGCCCGGTAAGGAGAGTCCCCCCTTACCGGGTCCTCGGTCCTGAACGGGTTCCACAGTAAAGTGTCTATGCAAATCTTCAGCCATTTTCGCCAGGTCACAAAGTAAGCGCGCCGGCTTGAGTCATTGCCCCTTCCACCTCGGCAATGGCTCGGCAAAAATGGCCGACGAATTCATCTTTGTATCATAGACTCCTTTGACCTGGTCTTGAAGAGGGAGGTGAGCGGCCGTTTTTTCTGCTTGACAAAGATGGTTCCCTCGAGTAGGTTGTTTGGACACGCTTGCACAGATCTGTTTACATCCTTTTCTTACGAAAATCCAACATTTTGGGGAAGAAGCGGGCACGAGTGGCTCTGGGCAGAGTTTTTTTGTCTCTGCAAAGCGCATGCCCGGCCACGAAAGCGTTTGGTGTGCTCGGGATGACGAATCGGGCCCCCCGTGTTTGATTTGCGGGGTCGTGAAAAAGACTTCACGGGACCGCGCCGATGGATTTTTGTTTTGGGGTTTTATCTATCGTCTAGTCAAAAGGAGGTGGTCGCTCGTACAGTGTTTCTTCGGAGTCTGGGAGCCCAAAGGGTATCCCACTGAATTGGCATGACGCCTTGGTACAGGAGGAATCAGCACATGAGTTCAATTATTGCCTTTGCCCTTGGATGTGGTGCCCTGGGAGTGGTCTACGCCTTGATCACTGCATCATGGGTAGCGAAACAGAGCGCTGGATCAGAGAAAATGATCTTCATTTCTGATGCCATCAAGGAAGGCGCCATGGCCTTCCTCAACCGTGAGTACAAGACCGTTGCCATCGTTGCCGTGGTCCTTGCTGCCTTGCTGACCTTCCTCGGCATTTGGACTGCGGTCGGCTTCATCATCGGCACCTTCGGCTCCGCCCTCACCGGTTACCTCGGCATGATGGTCAGCGTGAAGGCCAACGTGCGAACGACGGAGGCCGCCAAGCGAGGTCTCCAGCCGGCGCTGAGCCTGGCCTTCAAGGGCGGCTCCGTTACCGGCGTCATGGTGGTGGGCCTCGGCTTGCTTGGCGTTGCGGGATACTACCTCTTCGTCAGGTCGGTCGCCCCGGTTGAGGACGCATTCCACGCCCTTGTCGGCCTGGGCTTCGGCTGCTCTCTCATGAGCGTCTTTGCCCGTATCGCCGGCGGCATCTACACCAAGGCTGCCGACGTCGGTGCCGACCTGGTCGGCAAGGTCGAGGCCGGGATCCCCGAGGACGACCCGAGGAACGCCGCGGTCATCGCCGACAACGTGGGCGACAACGTGGGCGACTGCGCCGGAATGGCGGCAGATCTCTACGAGACCTACACGGTCACCCTTGTTGCCGCCATGCTTCTCGCCAAGACCGTCTTCGGCCCTGAGAGCATGTGGGTCCAGTTCCCGCTCCTCATCGGCGG
>Ga0335070_10000725_pt1 | contig 37340 bp, 33 predicted proteins | sample Lox_Sample_13_FD_206722 | JGI IMG/M metagenome (GOLD analysis project Ga0335070, IMG submission 206722) | Soil microbial communities from Loxahatchee National Wildlife Refuge, Florida, United States - Lox_Sample_1.3 | ecosystem: Environmental > Terrestrial > Soil > Wetlands | place: USA... | reverse complement strand
AGTGCCGCACCGATCAGAACCAGACAAAGCCCCAGCAGCTTCATCGTGTTGACCGGCTTCACCTGCATTCCGAAGGCACCGAACTGATCGGCGAGGATCGAGCCCAGAAGCTGCCCGGCAACCACGCAGACGAAGAACGCGGCAACACCCAGCACCGGGGCAACGATGACGCCCCCCACCACGAAGACGACGCCAGCGATCCCGCCGAGGAGCACCCACCAGGGAAGCGCCCTCGCCTGCCTTAGATCGCCGGCACCCTGGCTCCAGGTCAACCAGACGAGGAGTACTTATTCCCCACCTCCAGAAACGCATCGATGCTCCCGCGAAGATCGCGAGGAACCCCTTCACGAGTGCTGACCTCAAGCGAGGCTCGCTGCGCTATGGCACGCAGGCGCCTACGGAGATCTGGACAAGCATGGAGTCTGTCGGCGTCGAGTCTTACGCAGGCTGCGAGAAGATCACCAGCATAGAAGTCGCCTTCGATGAACGGATCTTCCTCGAGGTGGTCGAGAGCCAAAGGAAGCAAGAGCGGAACCCCGATGCCCTGACCAAGCATTAGTCGTAGGTCCTCGACCGTGAACTCGCAGAGCGCCTTTCGGCGTAGTCGGTGAGCAGTCGTTACGAGGTACGAGTCGAACGTAGGCTCGCCCCATGCATCGCCTTCCAGCTGTTCCAGCGATTTCGTGAGATCGACCATGTCTGCGCAGCCGTCTAACGCATGGGGGTTCAGCTGCCGCCCGCCCGTGTAGTGGAAGAGTGTCGTCCGGCGGCCGCCCGCGCGTCAAGCACCGCCTGGGCGGCAGCCGGCCTCGGGCCCACGCCCGGCGCCGACCAGCGGGCGGGCAGCTGCAACCCCGTGTTGGACAGCGGGCCTCAGCGATACACTTCGCGGCGGTGCCCGATCTTGACGACTTCTACGATCCGCCGTTCGTCGTCCACCGAGTAGACGATCCGATAGGCTCCTTGGCGGATGCGGTAGCGCTCTGCGTCCCCGGCGAGCTTGTGGCTCCCGTGAGGGCGTGGGGTCTGAGCGAGGCTCTGGATTCGAGAAACGATTCGCGCCCGGGCGGCCCGAGGCTCCACCGCCTCGAGCTCTTTGGCGGCGGACGTCTTGATTAATACCTTATAGCTTGCCACGCCGCCGAAGCGCCCGGACCACGTTCTCGAACTTGAGACTTCGCTCCTTGGAGCGCTTCTCGAATGCCTCGAGGTCTTCGGCGTCCTCGGCCAGGCTCAGGCGTACCGCCTCGCTCACGAGCTCGGAGATGGAGCGATCAGCCGCCGCGGCCTTAAGCCGGAGCGCCCGGTGCACCTCTGCCGGCAGGTAGATGGTGGCTCGCTTTGCCGCTTCGCCCATGCCGCGCCAATCTAGCGCTTTGACGCTATGACGTCAAAGCGCCACCTCGACTCCCGCTGTCCAACTACTATTGGCCAGCTCCACGCGGAGCGGAAACCAGCCAAGGTTCGCAGCCTAGGGCCAGAGCCGCCGGCAGGCGAAGCGGCGGCCACACACTGCCGTGGACGCCGCTCCTCACTTCCCCTTGTTCAGCGCCTCGCACTTCGACGCGATGCTCGCGAGCAGGTCGTTCCACGAGTCGGCGAAGCTCTTCGCGCCTTCGCTTTGCAGCTGCGCGGCCAGGGCGCTCACGTCGACGCCGGCGCGGGCGAAGCGGGCGAGCTGCTCGTCGGCGTCGCCGCCGTCGGTGGCGAGCGGCGGGCCGACCTCGCCGTGGTCGGCGAAGGCGAGCAACGTGGCTTCGGGCATGGTGTTGATGGTGTTGGGCGCAGCGAGCGACTTCACGTAGAGGACGTCCGAGGCCTCCGGGTCCTTGGTGCCGGTGCTCGCGAAGAGCAGCCGCTGCGGCCGCGCGCCGGCGTTGGCGAGGCGCTGGAAGCGGTCCGAGTCGAGCACGTTGCGGTAGGCGCGGTAGGCGCGCATCGCGATCGCGATGCCGAGCCGGTCGTGCAGCTCGCGCGGCACGCCGCCCGCGACGGCCTTGTCCCAGCGGCTGATGAAGATCGACGCCACCGAGCGCACGTTCGGGCTGAGGCCCGCCGCGATGCGCCGCTCGACGCCGCGCAGGTAGGCGTCGGCGGCCGCCACGTAGTGGCCGCGCGAGAAGAGCAGCGTCACGTTGATCGGCACGCCGGCGAAGATCGCCTCCTCGATCGCGGGCAGCCCCTGCGGCGTGCCGGGGATCTTGATGAACAGGTTGGGACGCCCGGCGCGGGCGTGGAGCTCCTTCGCCTGCGCGATCGTCTTGGCGGTGTCGTAGGCGAGCAGCGGCGAGACCTCGAGCGAGACCCAGCCGTCGACGCCGTCGGTGGCGTCGTGGATCGGCCGGAACAAATCCGCGGCGCGCGTCAGGTCCTCGATCGCCAGCTCGAAGAACAGCGCCTCGCCCGCGCGGCCCGCCTTCACCTTGTCGCGGATCGCGCCGTCGTAGTCCTGGCTCTTCGAGATCGCGTGGTCGAAGATCGTCGGGTTCGAGGTGAGGCCGGTGATCGAGAGCTCGCGGGCGTAGCGCGCGAGCGTGCCACTCTCGACGAGCTTGCGCGTGATGTTGTCGAGCCACAGGCTCTGGCCGGCGGCGCGCAGCTTCTGCGTCGCGTTCACGATCGGCTCCTCCGCGTCCTCGGCGCGGCCCACGAGCAGATGGGACACGCGCCGGCGTCGTGGCCGCGCGCCGGGCAGTGCTCGCGGCCGAAGTAGATGAGCTGCAGGTGGCGGCGGCCCCAGTCCGCCTCGGGGAAGAGCCGCTTCAGGTCGCGCTCGGTCGCGGCGACGTTGCGCCCGCTCGACAGGCCCCAGCGCGCGGCGAGCCGGTGGATGTGCGTGTCGACCGGAAAGGCCGGCAGCCCGAAGGCCTGGTGCATCACGACGCTCGCGGTCTTGTGCCCGACGCCCGGCAGTCCTTCGAGCTCCTCGAAGCTGCGCGGGACACGGCCCGCGTGCCGCTCGACGAGCTGCTGCGACAGCGCGCGGATGTTCCTGGCCTTGGCGGGCGCCAGGCCGCACGGCCGGATGATCGAGCGGATGCGCGCCAGCGGCAGCTCCGCCATCGCGCGCGGCGTGCTCGCTGCGGCGAAAAGCCGCGGCGCCACCTCGTTGACGCGCGCGTCCGTGCACTGCGCGGAGAGCACGACGGCGACCAGCAGCGTGTAGGGGTCCTCGTGGCGCAGCGGGATCGCCGGCATCGGGTAGAGCCGGTCCAACAGCTTGGCGATGCGCTCCGCCTTCTCCAATCTGGTGATCTTCGCTCGCTCCGCTCGCTGCGCGCGCCGTTCGGCGCTTGCGTCGTCAATCCTTGCCCAACCGCACCTTGTAGTTGCCGCGGTCCTCGTCGTAGTCGAGCGCGATCAGGCCCTTCTGCTCCGCGGCCTCGAGCAGGTCGGAGAAGGCACGGTAGCCGTACTGCGCCTCGTTGAAGCCGGGGTGCACGCGGCGCATGGTCTGCTTGACGATCGAGCCCCACAGCGGGTCGTAGTCCTGCTCGAGCGAGCGCACGATCCCGACCAGGTGGTCGAGCGCGACGTCGGCCCCGCCCGCCTTCTCGGGCCCCTTCTTGCGCGCCGGCCGCTCGGTCTGCGCCTTCACCAGGTCGTCGTAGTAGATGAACTCGTCGCAGCTCGCCACCAGCAGCTCGGAGGTCGAGTTGCGCACGCCGAGGCCGATCACGCGCTTCTCGTTCTCCTTGAGCTTCGAGACGAGCGGCGAGAAGTCGCTGTCGCCCGACAGCAGCGCAAACACGTCGATGTGTCCCTTCGCGTAGCAGAGGTCGAGGGCGTCCACGACCATGCGGATGTCGGCGCTGTTCTTGCCGCTCATCTTGCCCTGCGGGATGTCGATCAGCTCGACGCCCTGGGAGTGGAACTCGCGCACCGACTCGCGGTAGCGGCCCCAGTCGCAGTAGGCGCGCTTGTAGACGATGCGCCCCTTCTCGAGCAGCCGCTTCAGCACGAGGTCGATGCGGAAGGCGCCGCCCTTCATGTCGCGCACGCCGAGCGCCAGGTTCTCGAAGTCGACGAAGACGGCGATCAGCGGTTCGTCCGACACGCTTCCCCCTCTCTTGGCTCCCGCCGACTCTACCCTGCGGGTCGAAGGGGAGCCAGGATCGCGCCTCGAGGTCGCGGGAGGCGCGGCGCGGTCTCCTTCAGGGCGTCGCCGCGGCGGCGTCGGCCTGCGCGCGGCTGCGCTGCCGCAGCGCGCCCCGCTGCAGCTCGGCGAGGCGCTCGCGATTGGGCGCAATGCGCAGAGCACGCTCGAGCAGCGCGAGCGCGTCGTCGTAGCGCCGCAGCCGCATGCTCGCGATCGCCGCCCCCTCGAGCGCGTCGACGTCCCCGGGATCGAGCGCGAGCGCGCGCTGGTAGGCTCCGAGCGCCTCGTCCCACTCGCCGCGCGTGGAGGCGAGCCCGCCCAGCTCGACGTGCGCGATCGGTGCGTCGCGGCCGAGCCAGGCCAGCCGCCGCGCCGCCGCCTCGAGCCGCGGCGCATCGCCGCGCAGCGCCGCCTTGTAGCCGGCCTCGGATTCGAAGGTGGCGGCGACGGAGACCACCACGCAGACGGCGCCGCTCGCGTAGAGCGCGGCGGGGATCCAGCGCCGGCCGCGCGCCGCGATCGCATCGCCCGCGCGCGTCGTACCGCGCATCAGGACGCTCGCGATCCTCGCGTCGCGCAGCTTCCAGATCACGCCGTCGAGGACGAAGTGATGGAGGTTCACGGCGGCCGCGACGAGCAGGAACAGACCCAGGTCGAAGGGGACGCGCCCGACGAGCCCGGGCGCGAAGACGAGGGCGGGGACGCCGTAGATCGCGGCGCCGAGCAGCAGCGCCTTGCCCAGGTATCGCAGGTGCCCCGGATAGCGCTCGCCCTTGGCGGCGAAGTAGGTGCTGATCCACAGGTACTGGATGAAGTGCGCGCAGGCGATCCAGAGGAAGTAGTACGGCGCGTAGGCGGCCGAGAACGGGTCGATGCCCTGCAGCAAGCCCGCCGCCCGCGCGAGCAGAGGGATCACGAACCACAGCGCCTGCGAACCCACGAGCGCCAGCGCCGGCAGGAGCTGGGAGAGACGCGCCCGGCTCAGCAACACGGCGAGGGAGCGGCCCAGCGACGCGAGATAGCCGGCCGTGCAGAACAACACGGCGGCGGCCCCCCACGACTGCGGGATGCCGAGCGACAGGAAGCGGTAGACGCCGTTCGTGCCGTAGAGCGCCTCGGGCCCGTAGGTCGACCTCGAGGACACCATGTGCGCCGCCACGGCGGTCATCGCGAACGACAGGTAGAAGGAGGCGTGGAGGAAGCGCTTGGTCGCGGGGTCGAGCGCGACCCCGCGCCGGCCCAGGAACATCACCGCGAGGCCGTAGTTCTGCCCCGAGTAGTGCCAGGCGTTCCAGGTGAGGTAGACGGTGACGAGCACGGAGCCGAGCAGCGGCCAGTAGACGCCGCCGACGAAGACCGACCAGATCAGCGCGGTGACCCAGACGCCGAACACGGCGTAGGCGCGCCGGTCCTCGGCGTGCTCGTAGACGCGAAGCAAGGTCGCACCGTAGTGCGGCGAGCCGATCAACATGGTGAGCAGCGGAAAGAAGGAGAGCGGGAGCGATTGCCGGATGGTTCCGCCCGCGAACAGGAAGACGCCGAACAGCAGCGCATAGCCGAGCCCGCACCCCAGCAGCAGATCGGGAGCTGGGCCGAACAGCCAGCGCCGATCCGATCGACCCGACCCCGGTGCGGCCATGGGGGTTGCGCTCACGCGAAGATTGTCCCCGCTATGCCGGGAGGGTGTCAATGGAGGCGCCGCGCCGGGCGTTGCCTTCGGCGCGCGCCGGCGCTAACCCGCAGGCCGATGAGCGTCGGGGCGGACATCGAGGCGGTCTGCGGTCGCTGCGGAATGGGCTGGCACGTCGTGATCGCGATGGCCGACGGCCGCATCGCGCAGGTCGAGTGCCGTCAGTGCGGGAAGCGCCACAAGCTGCGCGCCCCGAGCGCGGACGGTCCGCGCCCCCACCGCCGCACCGGCGCGGTGGCGGTGCGGCGGCGCATCGCCGCATCCCGCCCGCTGCTCGCGCCCGACCCCGCGCGCCCGCCGCGCCCGTATCGGCCGGCGGACCGCTACGCGCCCGCCGACCGCATCGAGCACCCGAGCTTCGGGCTCGGCGTCGTCGAGCGCCTGCTCGGGCCCGGCAAGATCCAGGTCTTCTTCGAGGACGGCGAGCGCGTGCTGGTGCACGAGCGCTCCGCCTGAACGAGCCCTACAGCGCGCTCTTCAAGAACACCCGCGTGCGCTCGATGCAGCCGGCGTCGGCGGGATAGACGCTCGCCGCGAAGTGCGTGACGCCGGCGTCGCGCAGCCGCGCGAGCCCGGCGCGCAGCACCGCCTCGTCGCCGAGGATGCCGACGTCGCCCGGGCTCGCGGCGCCCTCGCGGTCGAGCATCGCGCGGTAGCTCGGCAGCTGTCCGTAGATCGCGAAGACCTTGTTCGCGACCTCGCGCGCGGCGCTCGCGTCCCTGGTCAGCGCGATCGGCAGCGCGGCGATGATGCGCGGGGCCGGCCGTCCCGCGGCGCGCGCGGCCTTGGTGATGGTCGGCACGGTGTGCTCGGCGAGCGTCTTCGCGCCGGTCATCCAGGTGGCGGTGCCGTCGGCGAGGCGACCCGTCACCTCGAGCATCTTCGGTCCGAGCGCGGCGACCACCACCGGCACCGGCGTCCCGCCGGCGGCCTGGAGCTGGCCCTGCACGCGGTAGTGCTTGCCCTCGAACTTGACGGGTTTGCCGGTCACCGCCGGCATCAGCACCTCGAGGTACTCGCGCATCTGCTCGGCCGGGTGCGCGTAGGAGAGCCCGAGCATGTTCTCGATCACGATCTTGTGCGAGAGCCCGATGCCGAGCACGAAGCGCCCGCGGCAGGCGGCCTGCGCGGTGATCGCCTGCTGCGCGAGCGAGAAGGGATGGCGCGGCGGCGTCGGCGTGACGCCGGTCGCGAGCTCGATGCGCCGCGTCTCGCGGCCCGCGATGGTGAGCGTGCTGACCGCGTCGAAGCCGAAGATGTTGGGCAGCGAGAAGAACGCGAAGCCGTCCGCCTCGGCGGCCTTCACCTCGCTGACGAGATCGTCGAGCGTGGCGGTGGGGCTGCCGACGAGCTGCGAGCCGATTCCGATCTTCATGGGGGCCTCCTCGCGCGGACTCTAGCAGCCGCGAGGCCGCGCTACGCGGCGCGCCGCAGCGCGAGGCGCCGCGGGCCCCGCACCAGATAGGAGTCCACGTAGGCGATCCTCGGCTCGCGCCGCTCGAGCCGCGGCAGCTCGTCGATCAGCGCCTCGAGCGCGATCCGCGCCTCGAGGCGCGCCAGCGAGGCGCCGAGGCAGAAGTGGTTGCCGAAGCCGAAGGCCAGATGGCCCTGCGGATTGCGCGCCACGTCGAAGGCCGCCGCCGTCGGACCCCACTGGCGCTCGTCGCGGTTGGCCGAGCCCAGCATCGCGATCACGTGGCGGTTGGCGGGGATGGGCTGGCCCGCGATCTCGACATCATCGGTCGTCTGCCGGAAGACGATCTGCGCCGGCGAGTCCCAGCGCAGCGCTTCCTCGACCAGGCTCGGCACCAGGCTGCGGTCGGCGCGCACGCGGGCGAGCTGCTCCGGGTGACGCAGGAGCGCGTCGACGGCATTTCCGATCAGGTTGGTGGTCGTCTCGTTGCCGGCGACGAGCAGCAGCAGCACGAAGAAGACGACCTCCGCGGCGCTGAGGCCCGCCCCGCCCTCCTGGGCGGCGACCAGCACGCTCACCAGGTCCTCGCCCGGCGCCTGCGCGCGCTCGGCGGCGATGCGCGCGATGTAGCAGGCGAGCTCTCCCATCGCGGCGGAGAGCCCGCTCGCGGCGGGATCGACGCTGCGCGCGCTGCCGCTGAGACCGGCGACGATGCGGTCGGACCATTCCTTGAAGTCGGCGGCGCGCTCCGGCTCGACGCCGAGCATCTCGGCGATGATGCGCACCGGCAGCGGGATCGCGAGCTCGGCGACGACGTCGAAGTCGCCGCCGTCGCGGAGCCCGACCAGACACTCCCGCACGATCTCGCGCATGCGCGGCTCCCAGGCCGCGATGCGGCGCGGCGTGAAGCCGCGGTTCACCACGCTGCGCAACGGCGCGTGCCGCGCGGCGTCCTCGGAGATCAGGTTGCGCGAGGCGATCAGCTCCTCGAGCCCGAAAGGCAGCGCCTGCGTGATGGCCATCGCCCGCTGCATCGCCTGCGGGTCCTGCATCGGATTCAGGCCCGGCTTCGCGCCGAGCAGCATCGTGCGCATCGCGCTCGACGAGAACAGCTCCGGGCTCTTGAGCAGGTGGAGCACGTCGGCGTAGCGCGACACGCACCATGCCTGCGCCTGCTCGGCCCAGTAGACCGGCGCGCGCTCGCGGAGCGCAGCGTAGACCGGGTACGGGTCCTCGCGCACCGCGTCGGAGAAGGGCTCGTAGCCGACGTCCATCGCGTCTCCTTCCCATTGCTGCGGAGGATGGCTCACTCGTCGCCCGGCAGCACCTCGCTGCGCACCGGAGCCTCCGCGGTCTCGGCCAGCTCGAGCGCGGGGTGCTTCTGCTGGGTCATCTCGAGGTTCCAGGCGCTGCGGAACAGCAGCACCGGCCGGCCGTCGCGGTCCTCGACGATGCGCACCGAGTCCGAATAGCGGAACGCCTCCGGGTCGAAGCCGCCGCGCGGCCAGCGCGCCAGCGCGTAGGGCAGCGGCGTCAGCTTCAGCGCGACACCGTACTCGGTCGCGAGGCGGTGCTGCAGCACCTCGAACTGCAGCGGCCCGACGGCGCCGACGATCGGCGCCGCGGTGCCGGCGCCCGGGTCGCCGAAGAGCTGGACGCAGCCCTCCTGGGCGAGCTGCTCGAGGCCCTTGGCGAGCGCCTTGCGCTTCAGCACCTCGGCCACCTCGACGCGCGCGAAGTGCTCGGGCGAGAAGCTCGGGATGCCGTCGAAGGCGAAGCCGCCCTCGGCCGAGAGCGTGTCGCCGATGCGGAACAGCCCCGGGTCGAAGAGCCCGACCACGTCGCCCGGGAAGGCCTCGTCGACCTCCTCGCGCGCGGCCGCCTGCACCAGCGTCGAGCGCGTCAGGCGCAGCGTGGTGCCGGTGCGCACGTGGATCGCGCTCTCGCCGCGCACGAAGCGGCCCGAGCAGACGCGCAGGAACGCGACGCGGTCGCGGTGATCGGGGTCCATGTTCGCCTGGATCTTGAACACGAAGCCCGAGAACGCGTGCGCCACCGGATCGATGCGCCCGCGCGTCGAGGTGCGCGCGCCCGGCGGCGGGGCGAGCGCGAGGAAGCGGTCGAGAAACGGCAGCACGCCGTAGTTGGTGAGCGCGCTGCCGAAGAACATCGGCGTCTGCTCGCCGGCGGCGACGCGCGCCGCATCGAAGCCGGCGCCCGCGCCGTCGAGCAGCTCGAGCGACGCGGCGACCGGCTCGGCGAACGGCCCGAGCGCCGCGCGCACGGCGTCGGAGCCGGCCTCGCCGGCGACGCGCGTCTCGTCGACGCGCAGCGTGCCGTGATGACCGCCCGAGAACAGCAGCGCGCAGCGCGCCAGCCGGTCGTAAACGCCGCGGAACTCGCTGCCCGCGCCGATCGGCCAGCACACCGGCACGGCGTCGATGCCGAGCACCGCCTCGATCTCCGCCATCAGGTCGAGCGGATCGCGGCCGAGGCGGTCCATCTTGTTGACGAAGGTGAAGATCGGGATGCGGCGCAGCCGGCACACCTCGAAAAGCTTGCGCGTCTGCGCCTCGACGCCCTTGGCCGCATCGATCAGCATCACCGCGGAGTCCGCCGCCACCAGCGTGCGGTAGGTGTCCTCGCTGAAGTCGCGGTGGCCCGGCGTGTCGAGCAGGTTGACGCGGCAGCCCGCGTGCTCGAACTGCAGCACCGAGGACGACACCGAGATGCCGCGCTGCTTCTCGATCGCGAGCCAGTCGCTGGTCGCGTAGCGCGCCGCCTTCTGCGCGCGCACGGCGCCCGCCTCGCGCACCGCGCCGCCGTAGAGCAGCAGCTTCTCGGTGAGCGTGGTCTTGCCTGCGTCGGGGTGCGAGATGATCGCGAAGGTGCGTCGGCGCGCGACCTCGCGGGCCAGCGCGCGCTGGGCTGCGTCCATCCTCTCCTGTCGTGCCTCCGGGGGACGATGCGGGATAACGCACGCGGCGCAGGGCGTCCATTCCAGCCGCGGCGGGACACTTCGCCGCGCCGTGCCGGTCGCGAAGTCACAGCGCCCCCGGGGCGGGCGGTGTAGGGCTGCCCCCGCTCCCGCCCGGCATCTGGCATGCGCATTGCGTGCTGCCGCTGCCGAGGAGGGATGGGTGATGAGCGAATCCGCTGCGCAGGCCGCCGAGAGGCCGTGTGTCTTCATCCACACCAACCACAAGCAGATCGTGGGGGCGCTGGTCGGCGTCCACGCGCTGCGGCGCAACAGCGCGCACAACGACCGCTTCGAGGTGCGGCTGATCGAGCACAAGGACTACGCCTTCTTCCGGGCGAAGGAAGGCGTCCCGTTCCTGCGCGACGGGGTCACGCGGCCGTGGCGCAACGACGACCTGCAGTCGTTCACGCCGCTGCGCTTCATGCCGCCCGAGCTGATGGGCTATCGCGGCCGCGCGATCGTGACCGATCCCGACGTGTTCGCGGTGGGCGACGTCTGGGAGCTGCTCTCCCGCGACATGCAGGGCAAGGCGATCCTGTGTCGGCCGCGAAGCCGCAGCGACCGGAGCGTCGACGGCCCGATGGCGACCAGCGTGATGCTGCTCGACTGCGCGCAGCTCCGGCACTGGCGGGTCGCCGAGCAGTTCGACTCGATGTTCGAGATGAAGCTCGACTACAAGGACTGGATCACGCTGCGGCACGAGAAGCGCGAGTCGATCGGCCTGTTCGAGAACTGCTGGAACGACCTCGACGTGCTGAACCGGCGCACCAAGATGCTGCACACCACGCGGCGCTGGACCCAGCCCTGGAAGGCAGGGCTGCCGATCGACTTCACGCCGGCCGACAAGTTCAGGCGCTTCCCGCCGCTCGGCTGGCTGCTGCACGGGCGGCGCCGGATCTTCGGCGACCACGCGATGCTGGGCCGCTACCGGCGCCACCCCGACCGCAACCAGGAGAACTACTTCTTCGGGCTGCTCCGCGAGTGCCTGGACCAGGGCAGCATCACCGAGGAGATGGTCCGCGACCAGATGCGCCTCGATCACGTGCGCCACGACGCGCTGGAGATCGTGAAGGCGGTGCCGCCGCTCGAGCAGACGCTGGCGTCGCTGCCGGCGTGAGCGGGAGTCGCCGGGGACCGCGGGGCTCCCCTCAGCGGCGCAGCATCGCCTTGAGCTTGCCCAGCGAAAGGACTCTTTCGAGCTCGGCGCCGCGTGCGATCCGGATCGTGATCCAGTCATCCGACCCGACGGCTCCCGCGGCGATGCGGCACCACCAGCCCGCACGGGAGAACGCATCGGAGCCGAGTTGCTTCGCGATGTCGGGGCGCTCCACGGTAGGCACGCACTCCGCCAGACACCTTGCACCCGAGAAGACCTGCACGCGCGGTGGCGAGGAGGCTCCCAGGTCGGCTGCCCAGCCGGCCAAGCCGATCTGGTCGCCGACCCGACGACAATCGTCCACGTGGCCCGCCAGGCCGGGGTCGTAGCGGAGCGACTCGAAGCGCCGCCCGGGATCCCGGCTCACGACGTAGAGGTCCTGGAATCCCAGATAGCCGTGCGGGAAGCCTCGCCATGCGGCGCCGTCCCCGATCGCCGCGCGAATCGCACCCGCTACGAATGCCTGCGATACGAACGTCAGCCCATATTCCTGGACGTCCAGGGAGCGGCTCTCGCTGATGGGCTGGAAGACGAAGTCGCCTGCGGGGTCGTCCGCCAGGTCGATCCCCTGCGTCGTGAACACCAGCAGACCGCGGTCCGAGAGCAGCGAGTAGAGCTTCGCGAGCCACGCGACGAACCGGTGCGACGGCAGATGGCTGAACAGCGAGGAGACGAACACCAGGTCGAAGCGACGCGGGCATTCGAAGGCGTCCGGATCGGTCGTCGAAGCGAACCCCCCGACGCCGAGCTGCTCGCGGTTGAAGCGCAGCGCGTCCGCGTAGACGTCGCTCGTCCAGACCCGCTGCGGCGAGACCTCCTGAACGAGATGACGAGCAAAGCGGCCGTAGCCGCTCGCGAAGTCGAGGACCGACTCACACGCCTCCCAGCCGCCGAAGGCCCAATGCGCGAGCTGGCGCACCTCGTCCATCATCTGCTTTCCGACGCTCATGTACGCCACGCAAGCGCGCTCGCGATTGCCCCGGTAACCCTCGAGCTGGTGCAGGAACATCTCGTCTTCGCGACTGATCGCGGATCGGAAGGAGGCCGGCGACAGGCGCAGCGTCTCGAGCAGGCGACGAACGAATTCGGGATCGAACTCGAAGATGCTCGCCAGCGACGTCGCGTCTTCCGAGTTGTGGTGGCGGCGCCAGGAATCGAACCAGGTCCGCAAGCGAAGTCGAATCGCGCGACCTCCCGAAAATTCCCAGAGCCTCATCGTAGCTGAGCTCGTGGTCGCGCTGGAACCACTCAGCGGCCGAAGATCAGCACGTCCTGGTAGCTCGTGAAGGCGCTCCGGCCGCACCAGCTCCCGCGCAGGATGCGCTCCGACCGGAATCCGCGGCGGGCGAGCGCGTCCAGGACTGCGTCCTCCTCGTGCCCGATCGCCCATTCCGGATTGGCGGGATCCGCCGCGTAGAAGCCCCCGTCGACGGGTCGCAGCGGCAGCGGAGCGCGTCCGCACGCGATCAGGCGCTTGGACTCGCGCTCGAGCAGGAAGACGCTCGCGAGGCATTTCCCGCCGGGCCGCAGCACGCGGCGGATCTCGTCGAGATAGTGCGAGACCTCCTCGGGGCGCATGTGGGTGAAGACGGACGCGAGGACCACCAGGTCGAAGCTGGCGTCGCGATACGGAAAGCGGAACTCGGAGGGGATCAGCTTGCCGCCTGGGTTGTAGAGCCCGTTCAGCACGTCGACGTGGTGGAAGCGGAAGTTCGCCAGCGACTGGAAACGCGCGGCGGCCACCTGGATGAAGCGCTCGACGATGTCGAAGCCCTCGTAGCTCCCTTCGTCGTTCAGGACGTGGGCCAACCCGTATGCCATGCGGCCGACGCCGCAGCCGACATCGAGCACGGCCGCAGCGGGCCACAGGCCGCAGAATTCGATGAAGTAGTTCAAGAACTCGAAGGCGACGTTCAGGTTCTCGCCGACCAGCGACACCTCCTCGACGCTCGGTCGCGGAACCAACGGGTCCACGACGGTGAGGAGGTCCATGCCGGGCCGGCCGTCGAAGATCGGCGTGATCCGGATCAGCTGGCCGCGCAGCGCCTGCATGCCCGGCGCGCCGAGCGCCACGCGGAAGCGGAACCCGGCGCGCTCGAAATGCGGTGCGTTCGGAATGAACTGGGCGACCTCCGGGCTCGCGATGCCGACAGCGACCTCCGACATCGCGAGCTCGCGCCCGCCGCAGCGCACCCGGAAGCCCTGCGCGCCGCCTCGGCTCGAGCCGACCCAGCCGCTGAGCAACAGCTGGTCGGCGCCCTCGAGGCCGGCCCAGTCGACCTGGCCGAGCGATTCGAGCAGTCTTCCCGACACCGATGCGCGTCGGGCCGGTGCACGCACCCGCTCGAGCAGGCGCCCGATCGCGGAGCGCATCCGCTACCTCCCGACGCGAGGACCCGTCGACGCTAGCCGGTGAAGCCGAAGCGCCCCTGGTCGAGCACCACGTCACCGTTCTGCGTCACGGTCTGGAACAGCGCGCTCTGCCCGTCGACCCACATCTTCACGGTGAGCGCGTCGCCCGGGTAGACCGGCTTCGAGAAGCGGCCCTCCATCGAGCGGAAGCGCGCCGGGTCGTTGCCGCACAGGCCCGCGAGCAGCGCGCGGCCCGTGAAGCCGTAGGTGCACAGGCCGTGCAGGATCGGCTTCGGGAAGCCGACGCTCTTGGCGAGCTCCGGGTCGGAGTGCAGCGGGTTCATGTCGCCCGAGAGCCGGTAGATCAGCGCCTGGTCGGGGCGCGTGTCGTAGCTGAGCTCGTGGTCGGGCTTGCGATTCGGGATCTCGAACGCGGGGCCCGCCGGACCGCGCTCGCCGCCGAAGCCGCCCTCGCCGCGGATGAAGGCGCCCATGCGGTTCTTGAAGCGCAGCTCGCCGGTCGCGGCGTCGCGCGACTCGCACTCCATCACCACCAGCGCACCCTTGCCCTTGTCGTAGATGCCGGAGACGCGGCCCTTGTTGATCACCTTGCCGCTCGGCGGGATCGCCCCGTGCACCTCGATCGCCTGCTCGCCGTGCACCAGCATCGCGAAGTTGAACTTGCCGATCTTGTCGAACGGGATGCCGCCCATGCCGGCGATCACGGCGAAGGTCGGCAGCACCAGCTGGTTCTTCTCGGTGCTGAAGCGCAGCTCGTCGACGCCGCAGCCGACGCCGAGGGCGTAGAGCAGGGTGTCCTTCTGGGTCCAGGAGCGTTCGCTGGGCGTGCCTTCCACGCCGACGGCGCTGGGATCGAGGGGCATGTGGGTCTCCTATCGGTAGGGCTCGCATTGTAGCCACGGATCGGCGCCTGGGGGTACGATGGCGCGATGCGGAGCCCGCTCGGCTTGCTGCTCGCGCTCGGCCCGCCGCTCGGAATGGCGGGGCTCGGGCTGCTCGCCCCCGCCGCGGCCGAGGCGCTCGACGGGCGGATCTCCGACGCGGCGGGCGCCCCGGTGGTGGGCGCCTGGGTGACCGCGTCGCGGGGCGACCCGCCCCACTCGGTCACGGTCTTCTCCGGCGCGGCGGGCGAGTTCCAGGTGCCCGCGCCCGACGGGCCGGGTCCGCTCGCGCTCCGCGTGCGCCGCGTCGGCTTCCGGGACCTGCTGCGGAGCGACGTTCCCGACCACGGCGTGCTCCAGCTGGAGCGCGAGGACGATCCGGCGGCGCTGGCCGCGCAGCTCCCGGCGAACCGCTGGTACGCCCTCGTCCTCGACCGCGTCGGCGACCCGGTGCAGCGCGAGGAGCTGGTGCGCGAGTGCACCTACTGCCACCAGCAGGGCAGCGCGGCGACGCGCCGGCTGCGCGAGCCCGCCGAGTGGCACAAGGTGCTCGCGCTGATGGGCCGCATGGGCGGCATGGTGTCGCACGACCTGCGCGAGCGGATCCCCGAGCTCTTCAACGCGGCCTACGATCCCAAGCAGGCGATCCCGGCGCTGATGGCGCAGCTGCCCGAGAGCGCGGAGCCGCCGCCCGCCGAGGTGCGCCGGGCGCGCATCGACGAGTGGGAGCTCGGCGGCCGCGCCTCCGTGCAGCACGACATCACCGTGCATCCCGACGGCCGCGTCTACTCGGTCGACATGAACCAGGACCAGCTCTACCGGCTCGACCCGTCGAAGCCCGACGGAGCGCGCATGTCGTGGACGGTGCCGGCGGGCGACCTGCCGCTCGGCGGCGTCTTCGCGACGGTGGGCCCGCCGCTCCCGTCGAACTCGAATGCGCGCGTCGGGCCGCACTCGCTGCAGGTCGCGCCCGACGGCTCGATCTGGATCACGCTCGCGCTCGGCAACCAGCTCGCGCGCTTCGACCCGAAGACCGAGACCTGGACGACGCACGCGCTGGCCGAGGGCTACTACCCGCACACGCTGCGCTTCGACCAGCGCGGCCGCATCTGGTACACGATCGCCGCCTCCAACCACGTCGGCATGTACGATCCCGCGAGCGGCGAGAGCCGCCAGATCCGCCTGCCCGCGCGCACGCTCGGGCAGGCGCTGGTGCTGCGCGCGATGCCCGCGCTGCTCTGGCTCGGCCGTCACGTCGACCTGCGCGGCGCGGCGGCCGACGACGCCGGCGGCATGAACGTGCCGGTGCCCTACGGCATCGACGTCGCCCCCGACGGCGGCGTCTGGTTCAGCCAGCTCAACGAGCACCGCATCGGCCGCGTCGACCCCGAGAGCTACGCGGTCGAGCTGATCGAGACGCCCTTCCCCGCCCCGCGGCGCCTGCGCTTCGACGCGCAGGGGCGGCTCTGGATCCCGTCGTTCTCGGCGAGCCTGGTGGCGCGCTTCGACCCGAAGACGCGCTCCTTCGAGAGCTGGGAGCTGCCGACGCGGCCACGCGGCAGCGAGGTGCCGTACGCGCTGAACGTCGACCGGCGCAGCGACACGGTCTGGATCTGCGGCACCGAGAGCGACTCGCTGATCCGCTTCGATCCGGGCGCCCAGCGCTTCACCGCCTACCCGCTGCCGACGCGCGTCACCTACATGCGCGAGGTCGACTTCGACGCCGCGGGCCGCGTCTGGACCTCGAACTCGAACGCGCCGACCTGGCAGATCGAGGGCGGCGTGCCGAAGATCGTGCGCCTCGACCCGAATCCCGGATGAGGCGCGCCGGGCTGCTCCTCGCCCTGTGCTGGCTCGGGGCGTGCGAGCGCGCGGCGCCGCCCGCGATGGACGGCCCGACGGCGGACTGGCCGTTCTACGGCGGCGACGCGGGCGGGACGCGCTTCTCGCCGCTCACGCAGATCACGCCCGAGAACGTGGGCCGCCTCGCGGTGGCCTGGACATTCCACACCGGCGACGTGGTGGACGGCGCGGCGGCGTCCGGCAAGAGCGCGTTCGAGGACACGCCGATCCTGCTCGGCGACACGCTCTACGTCTGCTCGGTGAAGGACCGCGTGTTCGCGCTCGATCCCGAGACCGGCGCGCAGCGCTGGGTGTTCGACCCGCGCCTCCACGATCTCGGCACCTGGAACTTCACCTGCCGCGGGCTCGCCGCGTGGCAGGATCCCGCCCCGGCGCAGCGCGCCTGCGCGCGGCGCCTGTTCCTCGGTACGCTCGACGCGCGGCTCGTCGCGCTCGACGCCGACACCGGCGCGCCCTGCCGCGGCTTCGGCCGGGACGGCACGGTCGATCTGACCGCCGGGATCGGCGACATCGCGCCGGGCGAGTACGGCGTCACCTCGCCGCCGACGCTGATCCGCAACGTCGTGGCGGTCGGAGCGCTGGTCTGGGACGGCCGCCGCACCGATCACCCGGGCGGCGTGGTGCGCGGCTTCGATGCGCGCAGCGGCGCGCTGCGCTGGGCTTGGGACCCGGTGCCGCCCGGCACGCCCCCGCTCGCGCCGGCGCCGGACGGCACGCCGCGCTGGCACCGCGGCACCCCCAATGCCTGGTCGATCTTCTCCGCCGACGCGGCGCGCGATCTCTTGTTCGTGCCGACCGGCAATGCCGGCCCCGACTTCTACGGCGGCGCGCGCCACGGCCTCGACCACTTCTCGAGCTCGGTCGTCGCGCTGCGCGGCGCCACCGGCGAGCTGGTCTGGTCGTTCCAGACCGTGCATCACGATCTCTGGGACTACGACGTCGCCTCGCAGCCGCTGCTCGTCGACGTGGCCAAGGACGGGAGCGCACTGCCGGCCGTCGTGCAGGCCACCAAGATGGGACACGTCTTCGTGTTGAAGCGCGAGAGCGGCGAGCCGATCTGGCCGGTCGAGGAACGATCCGTGCCGGCGGGCGACGTGCCGGGCGAACGCTACGCGCCGACGCAGCCCTTCCCCACGCATCCGCCGCCGCTGCATCCGGAGACGTTCACGGCGGGCGACGCCTGGGGCTTCGCGCCGTGGGACCGCGCCGCGTGCCGCGAGCGCATCCGCTCGCTGCGCTCCGAGGGGATCTTCACGCCGCCGAGTCTACAGGGCTCGATCGAGTATCCGGGCGTGGCGGGCGGCGTCAACTGGGGCAGCGCCGCCTTCGACGCGGGGCGGCGCCTGCTCGTGAGCACCGAGACGCGCATCCCGGTGGTGGTGACGTTGCTGCCGCGCGACCAGGCGAGCCCGCGGCGCTCGACGCCGATGGACGTGTTCTTCCCGCAGGAGGGCACCCCGTACGCGACACGCCAGGAGGTGCTGACGCGGCCGGGCTCGCCGCTCCCGCAGCCGTGCTCGCCGCCGCCGTGGGGCACGCTGCTCGCCGTCGACCTCGACAGCGGCGCGAAGCGCTGGGAGGTTCCGCTCGGCACGACGCGCGGCCAGGCGCCGTGGCCCTTCTGGTTCGAGCTGGGGCTGCCCTCGATGGGTGGCCCGATCGCGACCGCGAGCGGCCTCGTCTTCATCGGCGCCGCGATGGACGGCTACCTGCGCGCCTTCGCGATCGAGACCGGCGCGGAGCTGTGGCGCGCGCACCTGCCTGCCGGCGGGCAGGCGACGCCGATGACGTACCGGCTGCGCCGCGACGGCCGCCAGTTCGTGGTGATCGCCGCGGGCGGTCACGGCACGCTCGGGACGCAGCTCGGCGACGCGGTCGTCGCCTTTGCGCTGCCTTGAGGCCGGTGCGCGCTGGCTCGGGCCTTCCGCGCGGGGTAGCGTCGACGCATGACGAGGATCGGCTAGACCCGGCCGCGAGCATGGACGAGGTCTGGTTCCTCCACCCGATCCTGCTGCCTTCCGACCACGCCCACGGCCTGCACGTGGCGCGGACCTGCGCGGCGCTCGCCGCCGCCGGGGCGCGCGTGCGGCTGCTCGCGAAGCGCAACCCGCTGCGACCGGCGCGCGACGCCGCCGAGGCGCTCGCCGCGCTCGGCGTCGCCGCGCACCCCGGGCTGCGCATCGATTGGCTCCCGACCCGACACAAGGGCATGGCGGGCCTGGTGGCGCGCGGGCGCGTGCGGCGGGCGCCGGGCGATCCGGTCTTCTACGCGACGCACCTCCGGCTCGCCGCGGCGGCCTTGCGCCGCCGCGCGCATCCGCCGCGCGGCGGCGGCCGCGGCCTGGTGATCGCGGAGCTGCACGGTCCCGTCCCCGCGCCGGGAAGCGGCTGGCGCGAGCGGCGCACGGCCGCGCGCGTCCTGCGCGACGCCGACGGCATCGTGTGCACCACGGCTCCGCTCGCCGAGCGCGTGCGTGCCGAGTCCGCTGCGATCTCGATCATCCCGCTCGCCGTCGAGCTGGCGGCGTTCCCGCCGGCGCGCGGCGAGGGCCCGCCGCGCCTGATCTACTTCGGACACCTGTACCCGCTCAAGGGCGTGGACCTCGTGGTGCGCGCGTTGGCGAAGCTGCCGGGGCTCGGCGCGCTCGTGATCGGGGGCCGCGACGGAGCGGACGAGGACCTCGCGCGCCTGCGCGGCCTCGCCGCGGAGCTCGGCGTCGCCGCGCGCGTCGAGTTCGCGGGCCTCGTGCCCCAGCGCGCCATCGCCGCGCGCCTGCGCGCCAGCGACATCGCCGTGCTTCCCACCCGCAGCCTCGGCGGCCAGGAGCTGGCCGGCAGCCTCAAGCTCTTCGAGTACGGCGCCTGCGGGCTGCCGATCGTCGCCACCGACATGCCGGCGCTGCGTGCGATGACACGGAATGGTGACGCTGCGCTGCTCTTCGCGGACGCAGACCCGGCGCACCTGGCCAGCCGCGTCGAGGAGCTGCTGGCGCACCCGGCGCAGCGCGCGGCGCTCGCCCAGCGCGGGCGCGAGCTCGCGCTCGCGCACTCGTGGGAGGCGCGCGCGCGCGCGATCCTCGCCTTCGCCGCGGAGCTCCGCGCGCGCCGCGGAGCGAGTCGATGAGCGACGCCGTCCTGGTGCTGAACGCGGGCTCCTCGAACCTCAAGTACTCGCTCCACGCCGTCGCCACGAGGCGCGGCGGCGCGGAGCCGCAGCTCGCGTCGATCCTGCACGGGCAGGTCGAGGATCCCGATCCGCGCGCCTCGCTCGGCGCGATCCGCGCGGCGCTCCCGAGCGGGGCACGGCTGATCGCGGTCGGACACCGCGTGGTGCACGGCGGGCTGCGCTACGAGCAGCCGGTGCGCGTCGACGCGGACGTGCTGCGCGAGCTCGAGCGCCTCGAGCCGCTCGCGCCGCTGCACCAGCCCCACCAGCTCGCCGCGATCCGCGCCGTCGCGGCCGCCGCCCCGGAGCTGCCGCAGGTCGCCTGCTTCGACACGGCGTTCCACCGCAGCCAGCCCGCGCTCGCGCAGGCCTTCGCGCTGCCGCGCGCGTTCGCCGACGAGGGCGTGCGCCGCTACGGCTTCCACGGCCTCTCGTACGAGTACATCGCCTCCGCGCTGCCGCGACTCGCGCCGCAGCTCGCGGGCGCGCGCGTCGTCGTCGCGCACCTCGGCAACGGGGCGAGCCTGTGCGCGCTGCGCGGCGGGCGCAGCGTCGCGACCACGATGGGCCTGAGCGCGCTCGACGGCCTCGTGATGGGCACGCGCCCCGGCGCCCTCGACCCGGGCGTGCTGCTCTACCTGATGCGGCAGCACGGCCTCGGCGTCGCGGCGCTCGAGGAGCTGCTCTACCAGCGCTCCGGTCTGCTCGGCGTCTCCGGCATCTCGAGCGACATGCGCGAGCTGCTCGCGAGCGCCGACCCGCGCGCGCGCGAGGCGGTCGAGCTCTTCGTCTACCGCGTCGGGCGCGAGCTCGGGTCGATGGCTGCGGCGCTCGGCGGCCTGGACGCGCTGGTCTTCACCGGCGGGATCGGCGAGCACGCGCCCGAGATCCGCGCGCGCGTCTGCCGCGGCGCCGCCTGGCTCGGCGTGCACCTCGACGGCGCCGCGAACCAGCGCGGCGACGCCTGCATCTCGCCGCGCGGCAGCCCGGCCTCGGCCTGGGTGGTGCCGACCGACGAGAACCGCATGATCGCGCTGCACGTCTGGCGGCTGCTCTTCGCCGCGCCCGGTCGCCGCTAGAGCGGATCGCCGCGGAACGTGATCAGCGTCGGCGAGCTGCGCTCGCTCGAAACGCGGATCGTGCCCTCGGCGTAGATCTGGGTCAGGAAGTCGATGAAGCCCTGCGTCGAGTGGCGGCACAGGTCCGGAAACTCGGGCTGGACGCGCATCTCGATGCGCCAGCGCAGCGGGCCGGAGGACACCACGTCGAAGTGCCAGATCGTGTCCTTGAACATCGCAGGGCCGATGCTCACCAGGATCTTGCCGATGCGGTCGCCCCAGCCGGTGCGATCGGCGGAGAGCTGGGAGTAGAGGCCGGTGGCGCGGATGCGGTCGGCCGCGCGGCGACCGCGCTCCACCAGGTACTCGGTGTCGCGCCCGCCCTCGACGTCGAAGAGGATCTCGACGAGGCGTCCGTAGGTCCCGATCGGATACCAGAGGGCTGGCACGATCTTCTGCTCGAGCAGCGCGACGTCCGCAGCTTCGAGCCGCGCCTCGAGCGCCTCGCGCGAGAGCCTCCCCTCCTCCACGAGGCGGTTGACGTCCACGACGACCGACTCGATCGCGGTGCCCTTGACGCCCGACATCTCGCGCCCCCCTTGCGCGCCTCCGCCCCCGCTCGGTATCGGCCGCTCGCCAGACCGCATTGAGGCCGAAGCGGCGGACCCAACCCCTGCCACGGCGACGGAATCCGGACGCTCCCTGCTGCGGTACCCTGGCTCGCTGGAGGTTCGGCGATGGGCGGCTTCGCGAGCGCCACCGCGGTTCGCGGGGGCGGCGGGTCGGCGACGGCCTGGATGGTGGCCGACGGCATGAGCGGCCCGATCACGAGCATGCCGCGATGCCGGCGGTGCCGGCTCCCGAGGCGCCGCGCGGCTACGCCGAGCTCGCCGACGACTACGCCGAGTGGTATCCGCTCTGGCGCCGCATCGACGGCAGGCCGGTGCGCTGGACGGAGGAGCCAGGCCCGCCGATCTGGCACAGCTGGCTGCGCCTGCTCGAGACGCCCGACCTCGGCGACCGCGCGCTCGACGCCGCGCGGGCGCCTGGTGGCGTCGTGGACCTCGCACCTGTTCTGCCGGCCGAATCTGGGGCCCCCGGGCTAGGACGGCCGCGCCGGACGCGCGGCGAGCCCCTCGTGCACCGCGAGCAGCGCGAATGCGGCCGCGAGCAGCGCCGGTCCCACGATCTCGAGGCCGGCGCGGCCCGCCAGCACGCCGAGCGCCGCCGGCAGCAGCGACTGGCCCAGCGCCGCGGCGGCGACCTGGAAGCCGACGGCGTTCGCGGTGTGCGCCGCGCCGACGCGACGCGGTGTCGCGGCGATCAGCGAGGGATAGATCGGCCCGCCGCAGAGCCCGAGCAGCACGAGGCCCGCGCCGCTCGCCGCACCGCGCCCGCCGAGGGCGACCAGCGCGGCGCCGCCCGCCATGCCCGCGATGCACGGACGCAGCCCGGGTGCCCCCGCCATCCGGCCGGCGATCCAGCCGAACCCGAGCCGACCGGTCGTGAGGCTGGCCCAGTAGGCGCTGATCCAGGTGCCCGCCGCCATCGGCGCGAAGCCGCGCGCTTCGGTGAGGAGGCTGTAGCCCCACGCCCCGGCCGAGGCCTCGATGCCGGTGTAGAGGAAGAACGCGGCGATGCCGAGCCACGCCGGCGCGAGCGCCAGCGTGCGCGCGAGCGGCGCGGGCCGGCGCGCTGGCGCGACCGGCGTGGTCCCGACGCGAGGCCAGCGCGCGTGCGTCGCGGCGAAGCACGCGGCCGTCACGAGCTGCCACGCGCCGATCGCGCGGTACCCGACCTGCCAGGCGCGCCCGGCGGCGATCAGGCTCGTCATCAGCGCCGGTCCGCTCGCCGCGCCGAGGCCCCAGCAGGCGTGCATCCAGTTGAGCGCGCGGGCGCCGTGCTGCGTCGCCACGTGGGTGTTGAGACCCGCGTCGATTGCGCCCGCGCCGAGGCCCGCGAGCACGCCGAACGCGACCATTACGCTCCAGTGTGGCGCGAGCGAGTAGCCGAACAGCGCCAGCGCCACCGACAGATGGGCGAGCGCGAGCAGGGTCCCGGTGCCGACCCGGGCGAGCACCTGCCCGATTCCGAAGCTCGCGAGCACGAAGCCCACCGTCCACGCCAGCAGCAGCGCGCCGAGCGCGTCGACCGGGAGCCCGAAGCCGGCGCGGATCGACGGCCAGGCTACGCCGAGCAGTCCGTCGGGCAGCCCCAGGCTGACGAAGCCGAGGAACGCGAGGCCGAGGAGCAGCGCGCTGCGCGGCGTCACGGGGCCTCCTCGGCGCTCGGCTGCCGACACCCACAACGGCGGGGGCGGCGAATGGTACGCTACCGAGCGGGCGGCGGAAGGAGCCTCGGGATGCGACCGAGCGAAGTGAGGCGCACGATCCTCGAGGATCACGGCTGGCTGCGCGCCCTGCTCGCCGACGTGGACGAGGTGGCGCGGCGCGTCCTCGCCGGCGACGCCGGCCTCGGGGCGCGGCTTCGCGAGCGCGGCGAGGCGCTGCACGGGCGCTTCCTGCGCCACCTCGCGCTCGAGGAGCAGCAGCTGGTGCCGGCGCTGCGCGACGCCGACGAGTGGGGCGAGGAGCGCGCGGCGCGCCTCGAGATCGAGCACGCCGCCCAGCGCGCCCAGCTCGAACGCCTGCTGGCCGAGCTGCGCGACGCGTCGCGCACCGGGCGCGAAGTCGCCGTCGCGCTGCACGAGCTGGTGAGCGACCTGGTGGACGACATGGACCACGAGGAGCGCACGCTGCTCGACGAGCGCGTGCTGCACGACGACCCGGTCGCGACGGACGTCGAGACCGGCTGAGCCGCTACGCTGCGATCAGCGGCCGCACCAGCGCGTTCACGTCGACGCGCGCGCGGATGCGCGCGCAGAGCAGGAACGAGCCCACCAGCTTGCGGTGCAGGAAGACCGTCTCCGGGGGCGGGGCGTGCAGGAAGCCGCGCCGGAAGGCGAGGTCGAGACCCAGGTCGCGCGCCCGCGAGGGAAGCTGCGAGCGGCCGAAATCATACACACCGCGATGTCGGATCGGCTCACACACCAGCAGGATCAGGTCGACCACGCCGCGCGCGCGATCCTCGCGTTCTCCCGGCGGCAGGTAGCCGATCGCCTCGGCGGCGGCGCGCACGGCCGCGCGGTCACCGGCGATCACCGCGCGGCAGATGCGCGCGTAGCGCCCGGCGAACTCGGGGGTGAACTCGCGAGCCGCGCCGAGATCGAGTAGCGCGATGCGGTCGCCCTCGCCGAGGATGCGGTAGTTCGCGAAGTTCGGATCAGTCTGCATGAAGCGGAACTCGAAGAGCTCGCGGAACACGAGCCGCTCGAGCCGACACCCGGCCGCGTCGCGCCGGGCCTGCGCCACGCCCGCGGCTCCGAGCGCCTCGATCGGCTCGCCGTCGACGCGATCCATCGCGAGGATGCGCCGGGTGGTGAGGTCCGCGTGGACCCGAGGGACCACCAGCTCCGGCTCGCCGGCCACGAGCCCGGCGTAGCGGCGCAGATGCTCGGCCTCGAGCAGGTAGTCCGCCTCCTGGCGCAGCTGCCGCTTCGCCTCGGCGACCAGACCCGAGACGTCGAGGTCGACGGGCAGCAGCCGGGTGGCGCGCAGCAGCGCCGCCACGTTGTCGACGTCGCTCTCGATGCTGCGCGCCACGCCCGGGTATTGGACCTTGAGGGCCAGGTTCCGGCCGTCGGCGGCCACCGCGGCGTGGACCTGTCCGATCGACGCGGCGGCCAGCGGCTCCCACTCGAAGGCGCGGAAGCGCGCTTCCCATCCCTTTCCGTACTCGCGGCCGAGCACGCGCCGCACCTGCGCGGAGGGCATCGTGTCGGCGGACTCGCGCAGCGTGGCGAGCGCCTCGGCGAACTCGGGCGGCAGGATGTCGGCGCTCTCGAGCGAGAGCAGCTGGCCGAGCTTCATCGCCGCGCCGCGCAGCCGCGCCAGGTGGCGCGCCAGGCGCCGCGCGTTCTCCGCCGAGAGCAGCGCGCTCGCCGCTTCGCCGCTGCCGCCGAGCCAGCGGCGCGCGCCTTCAGCGATTCCGCTCGCGGCAAAGCTGCCCGCCATCCAGCCGAAGCGGGCAAGCCGCTCGATGCGGCCCGCCGGAACCCGCGACCGTCTCACCGCCGTGGCAAGGAGGCCGACTCGGGAGTCGGCCTCCGCGCAGCGAGGCGGAGTCCGCGGAGCCGAGCGAAGGTCACCAGCTAGTGCACCACCAGCACCGGCTTGCGGGTCGCCGCGATCACGCGGTGCGAGAGGCTGCCGAGCGCGACCCCGCTGAGCGCGCCGAGCCCGCGGCTCCCCATCACCACGAGATCCGCCTCCTCCGCAGCCTGCGCGATGGCGCGCGCCGGCGCCTCGACCTCGATGCGCGTGGCGTGCTCGATCCCGGCCGCCTCGCAGATGCGCCGGCAGGGCTCGAGCTGCGCCTCGGCGTCCTCGCGCAGCGAGCGCTCGATCTCCTCGCTGCGCATGCCGAGTCGCGCGGCGCCCGCGAGCGCGCCCTCCGGCGGCAGCAGCCGCATCAGGCCCGGATCGACGGCGTGGAGCAACACCACGCGGCCGCGCGCCAGCCGCGCCCAGGCGACTGCGAGCCGGGTCGCGCGCAGCGATGGCCCGGAGCCGTCGACGGCCACCAGGATGCGGCGCGGCGGCTCCTCGAGCGGCGCGACCTTCGGCGCGCGCAGCGCCTCCCCCTCGGCCACCTCGGCGCAACGCAGCGAGCACACGCGCTGCGCCCCGGGCGCGATCTCGACGGCCACCTCCTCGGGCACGTGGGCGCCGCAGACGGGGCACTTCACGAGCATGGCGCCCTCCCTGGGTCCTCCGAGCGGACGCCGAGCCGCCGCTCCAGCTCCGCGACGCGCAGGCGCGTCGCGATCGCCACGTCGGTGGAGAGCGAGAGGCTGTCGATGCCCTTCTCGACCAGGAACTCCGCGATCTCCGGATAGTCGCTCGGCGCCTGGCCGCAGATGCCGATCTTGCAGCCGGCGCGGTGCGCTCCCTCGATCGCCATCTCGAGCGCGCGCAGCACGGCGGGGTTCCGCTCGTCGAACAGCTTGCCCAGGATGCCGGAGTCGCGGTCGACGCCGAGCACCAGCTGGGTCAGGTCGTTCGAGCCGATCGAGAAGCCGTCGAAGTGCTTGGCGAACTCTTCGATCAGCAGCACGTTCGCCGGGATCTCGCACATCGCGTAGATCTGGAGCCCGTGCGCGCCGCGCGCGAGGCCGTGCTTCGCCATTTCCGACTGCACCGCGACGGCCTCGTCGACGGTGCGGCAGAACGGGATCATCACGATCACGTTCTCGAGGCCCATCTCCTCGCGCACGCGCTTGAGCGCCCGGCACTCGAGCGCGAAGCCTTCGCGGTACTTGGGGTGCGCGTAGCGAGAGGCGCCGCGGAACCCGATCATCGGGTTGTCCTCGTCGTCCTCGAAGAAGCGCCCGCCGAGCAGGTTCTTGTACTCGTTGGTCTTGAAGTCCGAGAGCCGCACGATCACCGGCCGCGGGTAGAAGGCCGCCCCGATGCGCGCGATGCCCTCGGCGAGCTTCTCGACGAAGAAGGTGGGCGCATCGTCGTAGCCGCGGGTGCGCTCCTCGATCCTGCGCCGGGTCTCGTCGTCGGTCGCGTCGGGATGCAAGAGCGCCATCGGATGGATCCCGATGGCGTTCATGATGATGAACTCCTCGCGCGCGAGCCCGACGCCGTCCACGGGCAGCGACGCCAAGCCGAACGCCTTGCCGGGGTTCCCGACGTTCACCAGGATGCGGGCGCGCGTCGCCGGCATCTCGTGGACGTCGATCTCCTCGCGCTCGATGGGCAGGATGCCCTCCATCACCAGGCCCCGCTCGCCCTCGGCGCACGAGACGGTAACCGGCTCGCCGTGCGCCAGCACCGCCGTGGCGTTTTCGGTCCCGACCACGCAGGGGATGCCGAGCTCGCGGCTCACGATCGCGGCGTGGCAGGTGCGGCCCCCGTGGTCGGTCACGATCGCCGCGGCGGCCTTCATGATCGGCTCCCAGTCCGGGTTCGTCATCGCGGTGACGAGCACGGAGCCGGGCTCGAACAGACTCATCTGCGAGGCGTGGTCGAGGCGCGCCACCGGCCCGGCGCCGATCCCCGTCCCCACCGCCCTGCCGCTCGTGCGCAGCGCTCCCTGCCGCTTCAGCTTGTAGGTGACGCGGCGCTTGACGTCGCGCTGCGAGTGCGCCGTCTCGGGGCGCGCCTGCACGATGAAGAGATCGCCGGTCCGCCCGTCCTTGGCCCACTCGATGTCCATCGGGCGCGGCGCGCCCGCGCGCTTGCTGTAGTGCTGTTCGATCGCGACGGCCTGGCGCGCCAGCTCGACCGCCTCCTCGCGCTCCAGCACGAACTGCTGGCGCAGATCCTCGGGCACCGGGCGGATCCGCGTGCTCTTGCCGCCGCCTTCGAGGTACTCCATGGCGAGCTGCTTCGCGCCGAGGCGGCGCGAGATCTGCGCCATGGTCGGCTTGAACACGACGTACTCGTCGGGGTTGCTGATGCCCTGCACGATGGTCTCGCCGAGCCCGTAGACGGCCGTGATCAGCACGACCTGGTCGAAGCCGCTCTCGGTGTCGAGCGTGAAGATCACGCCCGAGCCGGCCTTGTCGGAGCGCACCATCTTCTGGACGCCGACCGAGAGGTAGACCTTCTCGTGGTCGAAGCCGCGCTCGGCGCGGTAGGAGATCGCGCGGTCCGTGAACAGCGACGCGAAGCACTTGCGACACGCCTCGACCAACGCCTCCGGGCCGCGCACGTTGAGATAGGTCTCCTGCTGGCCGGCGAAGCTCGCGGTCGGCAGGTCCTCGGCCGTGGCGCTCGAGCGCACCGCCACGTCGGTGTCCCGGTCGCCATACTGCCGGGAGAGCGCTGCGTACGCCTGCTCGATCTCGCGCAGCAGCTCGGGAGGGAACGGCGCTCTCTCGACAGCCAGCCGCGCCCGCGCCCCCGCCGCCCGCAGCGAGTCGACGTTGGCGGGGTCGATCGAGCCCAGCGCGGCGCGCAGCGTCTCGCGCACGCCCGGCCCGGCGAGCAGCGCCTTGTAGGCGTCGGCAGTCAGGGCGAAGCCGTCCGGGACGCGCACGCCGAGCGGCTGGAGCTCCCGGATCATCTCGCCGAACGAAGCGTTCTTCCCCCCCACCAGGGGGATGTCGTCGAGCGTCAGGCTGTCGAAGGCCCGGATGAACCCCACGCGGCGTCCTCCCTGTCGTCGGGGAGGACGCTGCAGGTTTCAAGCCAACGCTGTGGCCACGCGGCGCTCCGGGGCTGAGGCATCGCGACGCGGCTGGGGTCTTCCGTCACGCCTGCGTGGCAGGCTGCCGCGCGAGGACCCAGCGCCGGTAGGCCGCAGTCGGGAAGAAGGTGAGGAACAGGCAGGCCGCCGCCACGATCCCTAGGGCCGAGGTCACGGCCATCACGATGACGATCATCTGGCGCGCGACCTCCGGGACGAGCACGGTGGTGGTCCCTGCCACGGCGCAGTACCAGGCGCGGGCGAGCGGGTCGCTGAGGTTGAGCAGGGTGACCGCGGCCGCCCAGATCCCCCACAGCACGAAGCGGTTGGCGACGAGTGGGTCCGCGAGGCCGAGGCGCAGGCGGCGGCGCAGCAGTGCGCCGTAGCGGAAGGACTCCGCGCTCATCCACACCACGCCCGCGACGCGCACCGCCAGGCTGAACCAGTAGACCGGGCCCGGTACGATGTGGACGGCGAAGTGGTCGTCGATCCCGATCAGCACGAAGGAGGCGACCAGCACCAGCGCCACGCCGAGCACGACGCCGCGCGCCGAGGTCGAGTCCGGCCGGAAGGTGCGCCAGGTGAACATCCAGATGCCGAACAGCCCGGCGCTGTGGGCCGCGATGTGCAGCGCCTGGAGCGGCGGACGCCAGGCGGCGGGCAGCTCGAGCGTGGGGTCGACCCAGCCCATGTAGAGAACGCTGCTGAAGATGGTGCCGAGCAGCGACGCCGCCAGGAAGTAGACGCCGAGCCAGCGCTCGGGCCCCTTCGAGCGGCCGCCCACCTGGAGCAGCCGCACGCCGATCACCAGGCTGAGCAACAAGATCAGGGCGGTGACGAGCCCACTGATGGTCTGCACCCGCGCCCTCCGTGGGAGGCATCCCCAGGGCCGACTTGCCGCCGGGCCTATCGGCTGATGGCGGGCGGGCCTTGACCCGGAAGCTGCTCAGGCGAGCGCGTCAGGAACTCCTCGAGGGCCGCGGCGAGCGGGTCGGGGATCTCCGCCGCCAGGGAGTGCCGTGCCCCCGGAAAGATCCGCAGCTCGCAATGGGGCAGGAGCTTCGCCAGGCGGGCCACGCCCGCGCCCATGTTGGCGCCGTGGTCCTGATCGCCCCAGCCGAGCCACACCGGCTGCTCGATCTCGGGGGCGATGTCGAAGAGGCTGCGCTCGACCTGGTCCGCGGCCATGTCGAAGTACATGCGCACGAAACCCGCCCCCATCACTTCGCGGTAGTAGGCGAAGGTGTCGGCGAGCGCGGCCTCGCGGCCGGGCCAGTCGGGGCGGTACCAGTAGCGCGACTGGATCCACACGATCGGCCAGAACGGCGCGTAGCCCTCGATCGCGCGCAGCGCGCGGCCGAGCCGCGGGTTCGCGCGCCAGGCGCTGCCCGGCGCCCACGGCGCGAGGCGGTCGAAGCGCCCGGGAAAACGGTGGCCCAGGCGCAGCACCAGGTTCCCGCCGAGGCTTCCGCCGGCGAGGCGCGCGTGCTCGACGCCGAGCGCGTCGAGCACGGCGATCACGGTGTCCTCGTAGAGGGCGAGCGAGTACTCGCGGTCGGGCTTCTCGGCATAGCCGCTGCCCGGGAAATCGAGCACCAGCACGCGGTGGCGCTGCGACAGCAGCGGTACCAGCCCGTCGTACTCCTCGATGCGCGAGGTGTGCCCGGGGATCAGCACCAGGACCGGCGCCGCACCGCGCTCGGGAGGCCGCTGCGGTCCCACGTCGACGTAGCGGATGCGGAGATCGAGAACGCGCAGGTCGCGCTGCTCGAACGGCGTGGTGCGAACGCGCTGCGGGCGCGTGAACGCCTTGTCGGCGGGCGGCGCGCCGACCGCGCGCCACACCAGCAGCACAGCCGCGCCGAGGACGGCGACGAGGGGCAACCACCCCGCGTGGTGGGACAGCAGCACGGCCCCCGAACGTAGCGGCCGAGGAGGCGCCACGCGCCCACGGTATGCTTGCGCCCCCATGTCGATCGCCCGTCTGCTCGCCGCGGCCTCGCTCGCCGCTGCGCTCGCCGCAGCACCCGGGTGCGCCCGGGGCCCTGCGGTCGACGCCTCCTTCGCCGACGCGGCGGCAGCCGTCGCGCGCGCCCGCGCCCTGGTGCCGCCCGGCTCCCGCGCCAAGAACGTGATCGTGTTCGTCGGCGACGGCATGGGCATCTCGACCGTCACCGCGGCGCGCATCTTCGACGGCCAGCTGCGCGGCGAGAGCGGCGAGGAGAACCACCTCGCCTTCGAGGAGCTGCCCTACGTCGCGCTCTCCAAGACCTACAGCACGAACCTCCAGGTCTCCGAGTCGGCCGCCACCATGACGGCGATGATGACCGGCTCGAAGACCAAGGCCGACGTGATCGGCCTCGACGCGCGCGCCATCCCGAGCGACTGGACGTCGGTCGCCGGGAGCCGCGCCCGCACGCTCTTCGAGGAAGCCCACGCCCGCGGCCTCGCGACCGGCGTCGTCACCACCACGCGCATCACGCACGCCACACCGGCCGCCTGCTACGCGCACGTCCCCCATCGCGACTGGGAGGACGACACGCAGCTCCCGGAGGCGGCGCGCGCGGCCGACTTCCCCGACATCGCGCGCCAGCTCGTCGAGTCCGACACGATCGACGTCGCGCTCGGCGGCGGGCGCGCGCAGTTCCTGCCGAAGACCGAGCCCGACCCGGAGCGGCCCGACACGACGGGCGCGCGTGCCGACGGCCGCAACCTGATCGCCGAGTGGCGCGCTCGCCACCCCGACGGCGCCTACGTGTGGAACCGCTCGGACATGATCGCGGTCGACTCGCATGCGACGATTCACCTGCTCGGCCTGTTCGAGCCCTCGCACATGGCCTTCGAGGCCGACCGCGGCGAGGACAAGGCCGGCGAGCCCTCGCTCTCGGAGATGACGGCCAAGGCGATCGACGTGCTCGACCGCGATCCGCACGGCTTCCTGCTGATGGTCGAGGGCGGGCGCATCGACCAGGCGCACCATCTGGGCAACGCCTACCGCGCGCTCGGCGAGACGGTCGAGTTCGCGAACGCGGTGCGCGTGGCGCTGCTGATGACCGACCCGAAGGACACCCTGATCGTCGTGACGGCGGACCACAGTCACGTGCTCACCATGGCGGGCTACCCGGCGCGCGGCAACGACATCCTCGGCCTGGTGGTGTCGGTCGACGAGCGCGGCGAGCGCGCCAGGCAGCCGATGCGCGACGCCTCGGGCCTCCCCTTCACGACGCTCTCCTACGCGAACGGGCCCGGCTACACCGGCGCGTCGCCCGAGCAGCCCGAGGGAGCCAAGCACTACCCGCACCTGCCGACCGGATATCGCGGGATCCACAAGGGGCGGCCCGACCTCTCGCACATCGACACCACGAGCCCGGACTACCTGCAGGAGGCGACCGTGCCGGCGCGCAACGACACCCACGCGGGCGAGGACGTGCCGATCTACGCCGGCGGCCCCGGCGCCGAGATGTTCCACGGCGTGCAGGAGCAGAACTACGTCTACCACGCGATCGTCGCGGCGCTCGGCTGGTCCGAAGGGCCGCGGCCGCCGCGCTGAGCGCGCCGCGGCGTGCGCGGGACGATCCACCTCGCCGACAACCTCGACGTGCTGCGCGCGCTCGAGCCCGGCTCGATCGACCTCGTCTACATCGACCCGCCCTTCAACACCGGCAAGCGCCAGTCGCTCACGCGCCTGCGCACGCAACGCGCCGCCGCGGGCGAGCGCAGCGGCTTCCAGGGACGCCGCTACCGATCGACGCCGCTCGGGACGCTCTCGTTCGACGACCTCTTCGACGACTACCTGGCGTTCCTCGAGCCGCGGCTCGCCGAGCTGCACCGCGTGCTGGCCGCGCACGGCACGCTCTACGTCCACCTCGACTGCCGCGAGGTGCACTACGTGAAGGTGCTGCTCGACCGCATCTTCGGGCGCGACCGCTTCCTCAACGAGGTGATCTGGAGCTACGACTTCGGCGGCCGCACGCGGCGGCGCTGGGCGCCGAAGCACGACGACATCCTCGTCTACGTGAAGGACCCGAAGCGCTACCACTTCGACGCTTCGGCCGTGGAGCGCATCCCATATCTCGCGCCCGGCCTGGTCGGTCCCGAGAAGGCCGCGCGCGGCAAGCTGCCGACCGACTCGTGGTGGAGCACGATCGTCCCGACGAGCGGCGCCGAGCGCACCGGCTATCCGACGCAGAAACCGCTCGCGATCCTGCGCCGCGCCGTCGCCGCGTCCTCGCGTCCGGGCGATCTGGTGCTCGACTGCTTCGCCGGCAGCGGCACGACCGGGGCCGCCTGCCTCGAGCTCGGCCGGCGCTTCGTGCTGGTCGACGACAACCCCGCCGCGCTGCGCGTGATGGCGCGCCGCTTCGCAGGCGTCGACGGCATCGAGTGGCACGGTTTCGCGCCGGGGCGTTAGAGTCCGGCCCGACATGCTCGCGCGCCGGTTGTACTCGACCGCGTTTTGGGGCTTCCTCGCCACCAGCTCGATCGCGCTCTTCCCGGTCGCGCTCGGGGTGTGGGTGGTGACGCTGCCCTTCGACCCCCGCAAGCGCGTGCTGCATCAGTTCACGTGCTTCTGGGCTTCGCTCTACACGTGGACCAACCCGCTCTGGCCGGTGTCGATCACGGGCCGCGAGAAGATCCGCCCCGGCGAGACCTACGTGATGGTCTCGAACCACCTGTCGCTGCTCGACATCCTGGTGCTGTTCCGATTGTTCCGGCACTACAAGTGGGTGTCCAAGATCGAGAACTTCCGCATCCCCTTCATCGGCTGGAACATGCGCCTGAACCGCTACATCGAGCTGCGCCGCGGCGAGCGCGAGAGCGTGATCCAGATGATGGCCGACTGCGAGCGCACGTTGCGCGCCGGCTCCTCGATCCTGATGTTCCCGGAAGGCACGCGCTCGCGGACCGGCGAGCTGCAGGCCTTCAAGACCGGCGCCTTCGAGCTGGCGCTGCGCACCGGCTCGCCGATCCTGCCGATCGTGATCGAAGGCACCTCGAACGCGCTGCCCAAGCGCGGCTTCGTGCTGCGCGGCCGCCACCCGATCCGGGTGCGCGTGCTCGACCCGCTGCCCGCCGACTCCTTCGCGCAGATGTCCGCCAAGGAGCTCGCCGAGCAGACCCGCGCGCTGTACGCGGAGCAACTCGGCGGCTAGCGGGAGCTCCACTCGTCGCCTCCGGGGCAACCCGGCTCGTGCGGAGCTCCCGCAAGCGCTCGCGAAGCGAGCGCGCGCAGCGAGGCGAAGCCGAGCGAAGCCCATCAGGACGTGCGACAGCTCAGCACCCAGATCGGCCGAAGGCCGATTCGCCGCCCGAGGGCGCCCAGCGAACCAGGTTTGCTAGCCTGCGCGCCCTCATGAAGGCCCCGCGCAAAGACGTCCGCAATCTGGCGATCATCGCGCACGTCGATCACGGCAAGACGACGCTGCTCGATGGCCTGCTGCGCCAGACCGGCGCGCTGCCGCCGCGCGCCGCCACGGCGGAGCGCGTGATGGACCGCGAGGACCTCGAGCGCGAGCGCGGCATCACGATCCACGCCAAGAACACCGCGATCCGCTTCGAGGGCGTGCACATCCATCTGGTCGACACGCCCGGCCACGCCGACTTCGGCGGCGAGGTCGAGCGCGTGCTCGGCATGGTGGACGCCGTGCTGCTGCTGGTCGACGCGGTGGAGGGCGTGATGCCGCAGACGCGCTTCGTGCTGCGCAAGGCGCTGGAGCACGGGCTGCGCCCGATCCTGGTGGTGAACAAGATCGACCGGCCCGAGCAACGCGCCGAGCAGGTGGTCGACGAGGTCTTCGACCTGCTCGTCGACCTCGGCGCCAACGACGCGCAGCTCGACTTCCCGGTCGTCTACGCCTCCGCGAAGGAGGGCGCCGCGTCGCGCGAGATCGGCGCCAAGCGCGTCGACCTGCGCCCGCTGCTCGAAGCGATCCTCGAGCACGCGCCGGCGCCGGAGGTGGACCTCGAGGGCCCGCTCCAGTTCCAGGCCATGACGCTCGACCGCGACGACTTCGTCGGGCGGCTGGTGATCGGACGCGTGGCGCGCGGGCGCCTCCGCCGCGGCGCCGCCGTGGTGCGGCTGCCGGCCGACGGCCCTCCGCAGGGCTTCCGCGTGACCAAGCTGTTCGGCGCCTTCGGGCTCGAGCGGCGCGAGATCGACGAGGCGCTCGCCGGCGACCTGGTGATGATCGCGGGCGTCGACTCGATCGACATCGGCGACACGGTGTGCGACCCGGCCGCGCCCGAGGCGCTGCCGCGCGTGGCGGTCGACCCGCCGACCGTGCGGGTGCGCTTCTCGGTCAACACCTCGCCGTTCGCGGGCCGCGAGGGGCGCTTCGTCACGAGCCGCCAGATCGGGGAGCGGCTGCGGCGCGAGGCGCTCGGCAGCGTCTCGATCCGCGTCGACGCGACCGAGAGCCCCGACGTCTTCGAGGTGGCCGGCCGCGGCGAGATGCAGATCGGCGTGCTGATCGAGACGATGCGCCGCGAAGGCTACGAGTTCAGCGTCTCGCGGCCCGAGATCATCCTGCGCGAGGTCGACGGCGTCCGCTGCGAGCCGGTCGAGGACGTCGTCGCCGAGGTGCCCGACCAATGCGCCGGGACCGTGATGGAGAAGCTCGCCGCGCGCCGCGGGCGCCTGGTGTCGATGGAGCAACGCTCGGGCACCGCGGTGCTCCAGTACGTCGTGCCGAGCCGCGGGCTGTTCGGCTACCGCAGCGAGTTCCTCTCCGACACGCGCGGCGAAGGCGTGCTGCACCGGACCGTGCGCGGCTACGACCCCTGGACCGGCGATCTGCCGCGCCGCCCGGTCGGCGCCATCGTCGCGACCGACCCCGGCCAGACCACCGCGTACGCGCTGTTCAAGATCCAGGAGCGCGCCGACATGTTCGTCGGCGCCGGCGTGCCGGTCTACGAGGGCCAGATCGTCGGCGAGAATCGCCGCCCCGGCGACATGAACGTGCACGTCGCGCGCCTGAAGAAGCTCACCAACATCCGCGCAGCCGGGAAGGACGAGGCCACCATCCTGACCCCGCCGCGCCAGATGAGCATCGAGACCGCGCTCGGCTGGATCGAGGAGGACGAGCTCCTCGAGGTGACACCCGCGGCGCTGCGCCTGCGCAAGAAGATCCTCCCGGCGAACCTGCGCAAGCGCTAGCGCCCGACGCCGCGGCGCGGCTCGTGCGCCCGCTCGTGTATGATCGCGCCGTGAGCGCGGTCGGCAGCCTGCTGGAGAGCATCGAGTGGGAGAGCTGCGCCCTCGAGCCGCTCCCGGACGCGGAGCTCTTGGCCTACCTGCGCCGCGAGCTCGGGATGGTGCCCCGCACCGCCATCTACATGACGCCGTGTCCCTGGATCGTGCGCTCGCTGGCCGGCCTCAACCAGTACAACGCGCTGCTCGCCCATCTCGAGATCCCGCTGGCGGAGCTGATCGCGCTCACGGTGAGCGAGGACAATTCGTGCCGCTACTGCTTCGGGATGCAGCGCTTCGTGCTGCGCATGCAAGGGGTCCCGGAGCCCCGCATCCGCGCCCTCGCAGACAGCCTGTTCGCCGCCGAGCTCGACCCGCGCTCGCGCAGCGCGCTCGAGTTCGCGCGGCGCTTCTCGCGGGCGAATCCGCTGCTCGCCGCAGCCGACGCCGAGCCGCTGCGGCGTGCCGGCTGGAGCGAGCCGGCGATCCGCGAGATCGCCTTCGTCGCGGCGGCGCACGTCTACTACAACCGGGTGGCGACGCTCCCTGCGCTGCCGCCGCAGCCCATGGAGAACCTGCCGGATCGCTGGTGGATGCGAGTGTTCGCGGGGGCGATCGGCCGGCGGATACGCAGGAGCCAGCGGCCCGGCGCGCCCGAGTCCCTCCCGCCCGACGCGCGCGCGGGACCCTTCGAGGCGCTGGTCGCCTCGCTCGACGGGCTGCCGGCCGCCCGCGCGCTGCGCGGGATCCTCGACGAGGCCTTCGCCTCCGCCGTGCTGCCGCGGCGCACCAAGGGCCTGATCTTCGCGGTCGTGGCGCACGCGCTCGGCTGCCCGCGCTCCGAAGCGGAGGCGGCGCGGCTGCTGGCGGCGGATGGGCTCGGGGCGCCCGAGCGCGACGAGATCCTCGCGCACCTGGCCTCGCCGCGGCTCGACGCGACCGAGGCGGCGCTGCTCCCGCTCGCGCGCGACACGATCCACTACCGCCCCGCGCAGATCCAGCGCCGGGCGCGCGCGCTCCGCGACACGATCGGCGTCGAGCCCTTCGTGGAGTTCGTGGGCGTGGCCAGCCTCGCGAACGCGGTCTGCCGGCTGGCGTCGCTCACCGCCGAGATGTCATGAGGCCGCTGCTGGCCGCCCTCGTGGCGATCGCCGCCTTCGTCTGGCTGTGGCGGGCGCGCAGCGCGCGCCACGCCCAGCGCCTGCGCGCCCGCTTCGAGGATGCCCAGCAGAAGCTCGAGCGCCTGCAGTACGCCTTCGAGCGCTTCGCGCCGCGCGACGTCGTCGACCGCCTCGCCGCGGGCTCCGAGCCGCCCGCGGAGCGGCGCGACGTGACCGTGCTGTTCGCCGACCTGGTCGGCTTCACGCGGCTCTCGGAGAGCGTCGAGCCCGCCGTGCTCGTGCGCGTGCTGAACGGCCATCACGCGCGCATGCAGCGCGCGATCGCCGAGCACCGCGGCCACGTCGCGCTGCTGATCGGCGACGGTCTGCTCGCGCTGTTCGGCGCCTTCGATCACAACCCCTGGCAATGCGACGACGCGGCCCGCGCGGCGCTCGCCATGCGCGCCGAGCTCGCGGGCTACAACCGCGAGCTCGAACGCGAGCAGCTGCCCGCGCTGGCGCTCGGCATCGGTCTGCACCGCGGCGTCGTGGTGACCGGCCTGGTGGGAAGCGCGGAGCTGCAGCAGTGGACCGCGGTCGGCCGCACCGTGAACCTCGCGGCACGCGTGCAGGATCTGACCCGCGACCACGGCGTCGACATCCTGCTGACCGAGAGCGTGCGCAAGGAGCTCGATCCGCGCTTCGCGCTGCGCGAGCTGCCGGCCCGGTCGGTGCGCGGCATCGCCCAGCCCGTCGTCACCTGGGCGCTCGATCGCTTCGAGGGCTGACGCGCGCCGGGGGCGGATCGGGTAGATTCCCCGCCGCCCGGGGAGGAGGGCGCGATGAAGCTCGTGAAGGTCGTGCTCGCTGGAAGCCTTGCCGCGCTCGTCCTCGCCAGTCCGCTGCGCGCCGACGAGACGCAGGGCGCGGCCGCAGGGGAGGCAGCGATCGCACCCGGGGCTGCGGCGGCGCCGGAGACCGCAGCCCCGCCCGAGGCTGCGGCCGCGACGCCGGCTCCCTACGCGTACCCGGCGGACGGCGCCCCCTCGCCCGACTGGGTGCCTCCGGACGGCTGGCGCTACCCGGCCCTCGCCGGGGACGTGCTGGTGGT
>Ga0335070_10000723_pt1 | contig 37415 bp, 29 predicted proteins | sample Lox_Sample_13_FD_206722 | JGI IMG/M metagenome (GOLD analysis project Ga0335070, IMG submission 206722) | Soil microbial communities from Loxahatchee National Wildlife Refuge, Florida, United States - Lox_Sample_1.3 | ecosystem: Environmental > Terrestrial > Soil > Wetlands | place: USA... | reverse complement strand
CGCACACGGCCAGCGCCCTTACCGGAAACGACGTACCTCCCCGAATCGCGGGCGGCGCAGCAAAGACGCGAAACTCCCGCCCGCTCAACTGCTCCAATCCCCGCAGGTGCTCCACGATCGGGATGCCGGCCTTCAGCAGGATGGAATGCGCCGGACGCGCCGGGTCCTGCATGTTGTCAATGTTGGCGCAGTCAATTCCTACCAGCGCCGCACCGGCGTGCACCAGGTGCTCGCAGGCGGACGCGGTGAGGAAGGGGCCGGAGCGGAAATAGCCGCTCGATCCCCAGTGCTTCGCCCATCCGGTGTGCACCAGCACGGCTTTCCCGCGCACGGCTATGCCGGAAAATACCCGGGCTTCGATGGGGCCGTCTCCCGGGGCGGCGAACACCACGCCCGGCAGGTCCGCCAGTCGGTCCAGTGGAACATCGGCCAGGTCGGCGCCGTCGAGATACCGATGGAAAGGCGCGTCCACGTAGGTGCCGGTATTGCCGCCGAGTTCGTAGGCGGCAATCTGGAAGCTGGTACCCGGCGCATAGTGCGCGTGCTTGGCGGCATCGCCGTGGGCGAGGAAGGTGTGGAACCTGGGCTCCGGGAGCCCGGGATACGAGGGCATGCCCGGTTCGAGGCGGTGGCTGAGATCGATGAGCATGCTGCTTAGGGTACTCCATCCGAAAGGCGTCATCCCGAGCCGCCAGGCGAGGGACCTTGCGCGGGGCGGCATTACACTCGAACGCGGCAGTCGCCGGTGCGCGCCGGATTCTTCGCCCTCCCGGGCTCAGAATGACGCCGAACCTCTAAGAAGCAAGAAGCCAGGACCTACCGGCGGACGTTTCTGTCGTCCCACCGGGACTCGCTCATTCTCCCTTCCTTACCCGGGGCTTACGCCCCGGGCTTTATTCTCCCGCCCCTTCGGGGCTGGGAGTGTTGCCTCCTCGGGACTCAGACGCCGCCCAAACAGCCAGAGCTGCTGCAAGGGCCGAGGCCACCTAACCGCCGGAGCTGCCGCAAGTTGCGGACTTGACTTGCCTGTGATTAAAGTCACAGCGTCCGGTGACGCCGCCAGATAGGCTGGGGATGATCTGGTGAGGCTATGGCCACCCAACTTCATACCGAAATCATCCCCGAACTGCCGCCGCTGCTGCCTCCTACGCCGCGGCCGGAGATTCCAAAACCAATTCCCGGCAAGCCGAAGAAAAAACTCGTCCGCCGCGCCGAGCGCGATTACTCGCAGGCGATACGCCGCAGCTTTCAGGGCGGTTTTCTGCTGCTGAATCTGTACCTGGGGTGGACGTTTTACCACTGGGTGCGTCACTTTGAAACCGGCGGCGCGGCACCAGCAGTCGCCCGCCCCGCCGGAGTCGAAGGCTATCTCCCCATCGCCGGCATGATGAACTTCAAGTACTGGCTGCTGACCGGACATGTACCGGCCATGCATCCGGCAGCCATGTTTCTGCTGATCACCTTCGCCGCGATGGCATTCCTGTTTCGCAAGGCGTTTTGCAGCTGGCTGTGCCCGGTGGGAACGATTTCGGAATATCTGTGGCGGGCGGGCCAGAAAATCTTCCGCCGCAACTTTCATCTGCCGCGCTGGCTGGACATCCCGCTGCGCGGGTTGAAGTACCTGCTGCTGGGATTCTTCGTGTGGGCGGTCTCGACCATGTCGGCGGGCGCAATCGAAGGCTTCATGCGCAGCCCCTACGGAGTGATCGCGGACGTCAAGATGCTGAACTTCTTCCGTTTTATCGGCGAGACCGGGCTAATCGTGATCGGCGTGCTGATGCTGGCATCGGTGTTGGTGCAGAATTTCTGGTGCCGCTACCTGTGTCCCTACGGCGCGCTGCTGGGGCTGACGTCGCTGTTCAGCCCGCTGCGCATCCGCCGCGACTCCTCGGCGTGCATTGATTGCGCCAAGTGTGCCAAGGCTTGTCCCTCAGCCCTCCCCGTGGACAAGCTGGTGACCATCAAGTCCGCCGAGTGCACGGGTTGTCTGGAATGCGTAGCTGTTTGCCCGGCGCAGGGAGCGCTGCAGATGTCGCTGCCTCGCGTTCTAACCCCTGTCATCCCGAGCGGAAGGGTGCGATTCGGTCACGAATCGCAGCCTGAAGTCGAGGGACCTTGTGTTCCCCGGCCTTTGGCACCGACCATGCCTGCCTGGGCCATGGCCGTCGGCATCGCCGCGTTGTTCTTCGGCATCGTGGGATTCGCCAAGACCGCAGGCTACTGGCAGACCAGCGTACCCACGGCGGTCTATCGGCAACTGGTGCCGCACGCGGCAGAGGCCACGCACCCCCTGCCGGGAGATCCAGGGCTGAATTAGAAGCGGCGTCGTGAGCGCGCCCCCGGCAGCTACCGCAGGGCGTACACGTCATAGCGGACTTCAAAGCGCTCCAGGTCGGCCTCGCCTACATTGACACACTGCAGGCGATTGAGCCACTGATACGCCGGGTGCGATGACTGGAAGCGAGGCACGACCCGCAACGCCAATTTGGGCGGCAGGATACCTTTCAGGAAGTTGCCATAACCATCTTCTCCCAGATCCCCCACGCCGGTGTACGCAATGTAGATGAGAGCGTGGTCGTGGGTTTCGATGGTCGCGCGAACATTAAGCAGCCCGACACCATCGGTGCGAATCGTCAGCCAGTCCCCACCCACGGGGCGAATTATGCCCCGAATCTTGGGACCCGTAACTTCACCGCTGGTCACATAGAAGTTGACGCGTATCCCTTCGGCCACAGGACCGATGACCTCGGGTGGGTTTTGCAGTTTGGCGCTGTAGGAGCAGATGTGCTCGAGGCTGTATGGGAACATCGCCGCCTCCGTTCTTGCAAGGAGCAGCCGCTTGGGCTGCCCGGGTTCAAAATGTTATCGAAAGCCAAACGAAAAAGGACGCAATTTCTCGCGTCCTTGCCGAATTTCGCGGGCGAAGGCGCCCGACCCCGCTTACTCCGCTACTGAATCAGCCCGCCGTTGCCATTCTCCTCTTCCTCGGGAATCACCACCGCCGCTGCCACGCGGTCTCCTGGTTCAAGCTGCAGCAGCCTTACCCCCTGGGCGGCGCGTCCGGATTCGCGGATGGTGCTGGAGTCCATGCGGATGATTTTCCCGTACTGGCTGATCAGCATGACTTCGGATTCCTCTGTCACCTGTGCAATCCCGACCACTTTGCCGTTTCGCTCGGTAGTCTTCACGTTGATGACACCCGATCCACCGCGTCCCTGCAGGCGGTACTCGTCGGCGGCAGTGCGCTTGCCGAATCCATTCTCGGTCACGGAAAGAATCAGCGAGCCTTTGATGGGAATGCTCTCGTCCGTCGCGGTGGCTTGCGGCACTCCCGCTTTGGCTTTGGCCTTTTCGGCGGCGGCCTCAGCTTTCTTCACGTCTTTCGGTGTAGTCGCCATGCCGACGATGTAGTCACCCTTGTCGAGGTTCATGCCACGCACACCGTACGCCGGACGTCCCATGGAGCGCACGTCGGACTCGTCAAAGCGGATCGCCTGGCCGTCGTGCGAAGCGAGGAAGACGATCTGGTTGCCGTCGGTCAGCGTGACGCCCACCAGTTCGTCCCCCTTTTCGATGCCGATGGCGATGATGCCCCGTGACATCACGTGCGAGAAGTCCTTGAGCTCGGTCTTCTTCACGGTGCCGTTGCGGGTGGCGAAGAAGATGTGCTTGCCCTCTTCTTCCAGATCGCGCACGGCCAGCATGGTACGCACGGTTTCGCCCGGCTGCAGCGCCACCAGGTTGCCGACGTGCTTTCCCTTGCCCGCGGCGCTCACATCGGGAATCTCGTACACCTTCAGCCAATAGACGCGGCCGGTATTGGTGAAAATCAGGATGTACGCGTGCGTGGACGCGATGAACAGATGCTCGACAAAATCCTCGTCACGCGTCTTCATGCCGGTGCGCCCGGTGCCCCCGCGGCGCTGCATGCGGTAGGTGGAGATGGGCGTGCGCTTCAGATATCCGCCGTGGCTGACCGTGACCGCCACCTGCTCGTCGGCAATCAGGTCTTCCAGCATGATCTCGGCGGCTTCTTCTTCGATCCGGGTGCGGCGCTCGTCGCCGTACTGCTTCTTGATTTCCTCCAGCTCCTTGACGATGACGCCGCGGAGCTTCTTCTCGGACGCGAGGATGGACTCGTACTCCGCGATGTTCTCGCGCGTCAGACCCAATTCCTTCGTGATTTCATCAATCGAGAGCTTGGTTAGCCGGTGCAGTTGCAATTCGAGGATCGCATCCGCCTGAATCGCGGTAAACGGCTTTTCCAGGTCCGCCTTGGGCGCACGTCCGGTAAGGTTGATGTCGATCTTCTTGCCGGCAAAGTATGCGACCAGGCTGTCCCGGGCATCCGTACGGTTGGCGCTGGCGCGGATGATCGTGATCACGTTATCCAGATGGTCGAGCGCCTTGAGGTAGCCTTCCAGGATGTGCTCGCGGTCCTTCGCCTTCTGCAGCAGGAACGCAGTCCGGCGCCGCACTACATCCACCCGGTGATCGATGAAGTGCTGGATCGCCTGGACGAGGCCCATTTCCTTGGGCTGTCCATTCACCACCGCGAGGAAGATCATGCTGAAACCTTCCTGCATCGAGGTGTGCTTGTAGAGCTGGTTGAGCACCAACTGGGGTTCGCCACCGCGCCTCAACTCCACCACGATGCGCATGCCGTCGCGATCGCTCTCGTCCCGGATATCGGAAACGTCGTCGATGGTTTTGTTGTTCACCAGTTCGGCGATGCGCTCGATCAGCTTGGCCTTGTTCACCTGGTACGGAATCTCGGTGACGATGATCGCCTGCCGCTCTTTGGTGATGTTCTCAATCGCAGCCTTGGCGCGCATCATGAAGCGCCCACGGCCGGTCTTATAGGCTTCGAGAATCCCCGCCTTCCCGTGAATGATGCCGGCTGTCGGAAAGTCAGGCCCTTGCACAAATTTCAGGACCTCGGGCAACGTGGTGTGGGGATTGTTCACCAGCGCGATGGTGGCATCCACGATCTCCGTCAGATTGTGCGGCGGGATGTTGGTGGCCATGCCGACCGCGATTCCGTTTGAACCATTGATCAACAGGTTGGGAATGCGGGTGGGCAGAACTGTTGGCTCGGTGGTCTGCTCGTCAAAGTTGGGAACAAAATCAACCGCATCCTTGTCGATGTCGGCAAGCATTTCCTCGGCGATGCGGGTCATGCGGCATTCGGTGTAACGATAGGCTGCGGGCGGATCGCCATCCACCGAACCGAAGTTCCCCTGGCCGTCAATCAGGGGATAACGCAAGCTCCAGGGCTGCGCCAGGCGCACCAGGGCGTCGTACACCGCGCCGTCGCCGTGCGGATGGTACTTCTTCAGCAACTCGCCCACCACGCCGGCACACTTGCTGTGCTTGCGGTTGTGCAGCAAGTTCATATCGTACATGGCATACAGAATCCGCCGATGCACCGGCTTCAATCCGTCGCGCACGTCAGGCAGGGCGCGGCCGATGATCACCGACATGGAATAGTCGAGATACGACCGCCGCATCTCCTCTTCAATGTTGACGGGCTGAATGTTGGCCGCGCCGGGACCGCCGTCGCCGGGAGGAGGATTCAAGGGAAGTTGGGGATTCTGTTCGTCTGCCATTTAAGGATGCTCAGATGCCAGCCTTGCACCAGCCGCTCGCGCCCACGCGGACTCGATCCAGCCCTCTTCTACCAACCTGCCATGTGCGCGTAAACGATTGCAACGTAAGGCATTTATTGGACAATGAACGATAAGATATTGTAGCACAGAAAGCGGGCTTGTTGGCCGGGGAAACTCACCAAGGAGGTGCGCTGTTCGATACGCTTTTGGGTCGGCTTCGTTGTTGAAAAACCGCCTCGCTCTCATTGACCTTCCGGGGAGGCGTCCCTACTCGCACGGGAAGGGGGGCTGAGTGAAGTTGCCTGGTTTCGCCACCCATCCAAACACTCTGGAACCTGCGACGAGTTCAGAGTAGAGTTCTGTCCATCCAAACTGAAAGGGATTCAATGGCACGCTTCGCGTTCGTTCTCATATCGAGCCTTCTGACGATTGGTCTGGCCGCATCGGCGCAGACGATACAGGTCAGCCGTGACAATAAGACCATCTACGTGACCTCAGAAGGCGAAGCCAAGGCAGAACCCGAGATCGCTATTCTCACGCTGGGTTACCACTCATGGAGCAAAACAAAGGACGCGCTCTACGATGAGACCGCAACAGCCTCGGACAAGGTGGTCGCCGCGCTAATTCAGGCGGGTGTAAAGAAAGAAATGATCCGCACCGACAAGACTTCGCTCACTCACGTCGAGGCGGAACCAAACTGGCCCGCCGATTGGAAGGCAAACAGAGTTTTTGAGGCCGAGCTGCGCTGGAAGGTTACCGTCCCTGTCAAAGACGCTGAAGGCGTTGTCGCAATCGCTATGCAGGCAGGGGCAACCGAACTAAGCGACGTGGAATGGGATGTCGTAGATCGAACTAGGCTGCAAGCCGATGCCAGCAAGAACGCATTAGGGAAGGCACGCGCTGTGGCCGATTCCATGGCTTTAGGATTGGGAACCAAACTCGGCGCACTGGTTTACGCCAGTAACTCCGCACCAATCCGGCCTTCCAATTGGCCCTTCTTTGGCAGCCTCAACACCACCACGGCATCTGTTTCGACTGTGATCGGAACGCCTCTTCCTCCGAAAATCATCAAGCTTCTTCCTGAGAAGATCAATGAGAAGACCACAGTTTATGCCGTATTTGCCATCGAGTAACCAGAGCTGCAGTGATGCCCGCGCTCGATTGGTTGTGGAACGATGAATTCCGTTGTTTGATCGGTTTTCCGTCAACTGGCGTAACATCCCGATTACGCTCAAAACCCAAGGGGGCCAAGAATTAGCGAGTAGGGCTGGCCTCATAACCGGGTTGCCCCACCCTGTCAGGCTTTGGGTAGGCACCTGCCAGCTATGGCCGGGTCACGACCTCATAGGGGCCGGACGGGAGTATGAACTTCACTCCGCGCTTCTCGTTGGCTTCGAACGTCGACCGAAGGTCGAGGGAAGAGACCTGAATCGGCCTAGTCCAGTGGCCGTCCTGATAGTAGTCGCCGCCGGCGTAGAGCACGCCTCCAACGATGACGTACTCGCGGACTTCCTGCCGCGCTCCATCGCGAAATACCAGCACCGCAGGCGGCAACTCCGCCCGGGCCGACGCGGCCCGCGCTGTCACCGGCAAAGCAGGGCTATGGGCGGGAGTTTCGGCATAGTCGGGCTGCGCGGGAATTGAGCGATCCTCGTTCCCCGTCACGCGCACGTAACGATCGCCTTGCCATTCAATCAGCAGCGGCCCGGGTTTGCTGGGCTCAGGAACCTCGGCGGCAGCGGGCTGCTGCACGACCACTACTTGAGGCGGCGGAACCTGCACAAGCCCTGGTTCGGATGGGTAGCCGTAGTCGGGAAACAGGAACGGGGTGCCCAGGAGAATCGGGCGGTGTGGGAAAAAACGTGGGCCGGAGCCCGCAAATGTCACTGCGCCAGGGATAGGGAAGCCCGTACCAACAGCGGTCAGCGCAGGAGGATTTACGCCGGTCTGGGCGTGAGCAGCGGGCAACAGAAGTGCTGCCGCGACCAGCGCGATAACCCAGCGCGCATGCATAGATTAGTCCGCTTTAGCTGAGGGCGGCACCTTGAAGTCAATGCCGCGATCGTCGTTCTCCCGCGCAGTTGCGGTCAGGTCAAGGTCGGAGAGCGGGATCTTGTGGCGGCGTCCCTCCGACAAGTCGTAGAGCGTGTCTCCCACGATAGCGTAGTTCTTGACCTCGGCCTGGTGGCCATCCTTGAAGATCAGCACCGTCTTCGGCTGGTCGGGTACGGGTGCCTCCACAGCGGGAGGTGTGGGCTCGGACGCTGCTTCGGCAGACCGTTCGTCCCGAGGCGGCGCCTCAGAACGGAGTTCACCACGGTACGCCGTGCCCGGGCCGCGGCGGTCAAAGATCGTCGGCCCGCCGCTGTAGTCTTCCGGTTCCTGGACTTCGGTGTCCTCGACCGGGACGGGATAAGGAACAGGATAGGCCACTGGATAAACTGCCAGGCCGCCATTAAAGAATGAATCATGATTCCGACCGTGGCCGCGGCCACCATGGTGACGCGGAAACAGGGGCGGATTCGGATTCACCGGAAACAGCGGATTGATGCAGCAGTTCGGGGGAAAGAAGGTGTTGCCTGGCACCAATCCGAGAGGGCCGATGGAGGTGACGCTCGCGGGGATTCCCGGAGGTTGATTGAAGTGTCCCCCGAAACCAATCGACGTCACCGAAGCGGGCACACCGTTGATTTGCGCCCAGAGTGCCGGCACCAGCACTAGGGCAGATACCGCGACTGTAGCCAGAATCAGCCGCTTCATGAACGAATCATACCGCACTTTGGCAACCATGGCGCCCTCCTGCACATACTCCCCCTTCTTATTAGAATTGCCGACAGGAAGGAAAGTTGCGTAACCAAGGGAAATTACTTCGGGTTATCGAAGCCAGGTTGGGAAGCTCGCGGTACTGCTGCCTAAATAACTGAAAATGCGGGTACCCCGGGGAGCGGAGAATCGGGAGGTCAGGCCCGCCCGACGCGCGCCACTGCCATCAGGTTCCACAGAGCATATGCCAGGAGCAGTCCCCAGAGGCAAGCCTGTACCAGATTGCGGTATGAGGTCTCCAGCAGATCAGCACTCACGCCCGCGATAAACACGAACAGGAACGGCACGGCCATCAGGCGAAAGCCGAGTCCGGGGTAATGTGGGGCGAGCAGGCCGAGCAGCAGAAACAGGAACGCAACCAGAAGGGGTGCAGTGATGCCGAAGTAGCGGGTGCGCGGCCACGCGAGGTACACCACCAAAGCCGCAGGCGCGGCCAGGGTCAGGGCGGGGCTGATCGCTGCCAGTTCCGCCAACAGCTCGGTGCAGGCGCCAGACATTCCCAGGGCCTGCCAGGTGGATTCAAAGAAGTGAGCAAGCTGGATTGCTTCCCAAAACAATCGGGCATGGAAGCAATACGCAGCCGCGAGCAGCGCCAGCGTTAGGCCACAGCTCGCCGCCCAGATCGCCAGCGCTGCCATGCGTCGGGTCGGCGCCAGGTACAACATGAAGGCCAGCGCAATCGGGACGACGATGAGCAGGGAGAATTGGGATCCGACGGCCAAGGTGAGGGAGAAGCCCAGCAGCAGGATCCGCCGCCAGTTCCACAGCACCACCTCGCGAGGGGCGTAGAGTGTGTGGGCCACGGCAATCGCGGTGAAGATGGCGCCGAATGCGCCCCAAGCCGCTCCCACTTCGGGTTGTGCCAGCCATCCCGCGCTGGCGCGCAGCATGCCCGGAGAGAAGCAGTACAGAACGAGCGCAGTGTAGCCGCCGGCGTTGCCATAAAGCCGGCGCGAGACGTACCACAACGAGCCACCGAGCAGAAGCCCGAACAGCAGGTACGGCGCGCTCGACAGCCAGACCCGGGCAGCCGGGTTGCTGCCCTCCAGCGCATTCCGCGACAGGAGAAAGGGTGCACCCGCCACCAGGTACCACAAGGCGGAATGATTAGGGTCGTACCCGCTGTTGCGTTCTACCTCGAGGGGAGCGTCCGCCCCATTTGCCGGAGTCCCTGCAACCGGCCCGCCCGTCCACTGGCGAATGCCGGCATGAATTCGAAACGCTTCTCCCTGCTCCCCCAGATTGCGCTGCAAGCGCCGCTCGACGAGCCATCCACACTGGACGAGAAACACGAACAGCAGCAATCCGGCCAGGAACTGCGGCCGGCCAAAGCGTTCGCGAGTGAAAAATCCGCCCATCAGGGGAAGGCGAGTGTTTTACCATGTCGGGGACACAATCAGGAAACTTCCACGATGGATGAGTCGAAACAGGCGCCTTCGACCAGCGGGCAGCCACCTCAACCGCCCCCAGCCTTTGAGCCACCGCCGGTTCCTCATCCGCTGCGCGCCGTGTTCATCGGGCCCGATGGCCTGCGCGTTCCCTGGCGACTGCTGCTGTATCTTGCGTTCGCCTTCGTCTTCGTTTCGCTGCTGGGCACGGTGCATCACTTCTGGCATCCCCGGAACCGGCTATGGGACGGGCTGATCGCAGAGCTCCAGATCTTCACCAGCGCGGTGGCCGCGGCCTTCCTTATGGCCCGCCTGGAAAAACGTCCTTTCGACGCATACGGATTGCCGCGCCGCGAGGCATTTCGCAAGCCGTTCTGGATTGGAATCGCGTGGGGAGTCGGTTCGCTCAGCGTGCTGATGCTGGTCATGCGCGCGGGCGGGCTGTTTTATTTCGGCGGGCTGGCGCTGCACGGCACGCGCATGGTGAAGTTCGCCGTCTTTTACGCTCTCTTTTTTGTGCTGGTGGGATTGGCCGAAGAATTTGTCTCCCGCGGCTACATTCAATTTACTCTTGCCCAGGGCATAGGCTTCTGGCCGGCTGCTGCCCTGCTCTCCGCTCTGTTCGGCGCTACCCACGTTAACAACCCAGGAGAGACGCCAACCGGCATCCTGGGCGCCGCGGTCATCGGATTCTTCTTCTGCCTCACCCTGCGCCGCACTGGCAATCTCTGGTTTGCCATCGGCTTCCACGCTTCCTGGGACTGGGGCGAGACCTATTTCTACTCCGTGCCCGACAGCGGCGGTGTCTGGCCGGGCCATTTGCTGCAGTCGTCATTCCAGGGGCCCACGTGGCTGACCGGAGGGTCGGTCGGGCCGGAAGGCAGTGCGCTGCTGTTTGTGGTGATTGCCCTGACCTGGGTGGTGTTCGATCGGGCTTACCCCGAGGTGAAATACCCGGAGTGAAACCCTAGCCCTGTCATGCTGAGCGAAGCGGGAGCAAGCGAAGCGCCGCTCCCGCGAGTCGAAGCATCCTTACCCTCGCCACTGCCCCTACCACGAGTAATGCACCGTATAGGTCACCACCTGCTCCCCGTCCGGAGCGATGCTGACGGGGAACTCCACCGTCTGTGCATCCATCTTGCGGGAGTCGTGCGACTGCTCGATCAGCTTCCAGTTGGTCCAGCGGTACAGGTGCTCGACCACGCGCACGTTCACCGGCTCCTTCTTGTGATTGCGCACCTTGATCTCAAACGACTCCTCCATCCAGTTGTGGTTCGAGTCCACGCGGAAGTTGGTGCGTTTGCGCTCGCCCACGATGTCAAAGGAATTGCCGGTGTACACGCGGATGGTTTCATCCTTCGGGGTGTGGTCAATGGTGTTTTCGCCGACGAACTCCAGGTACCCGTCGGTGTCGCGGCGATAGAAGCGCAGCTTGCCCTTGGGCAGCGGAATGCCGAGATGGTTGGTGTCGGAGTTCTTGAACTCCTCCATCACCCAGATCTTGGGGTTGGACGCGGTGCCGTAATTCGGGTCCTGCACCAGGCCGCCATAATATCCGTAGTCGGTTTGCGCCCCGTCATAGACGTACAGCCGTAGCGCGCGGATGCCGGTCGAGCGTACGAACTCCACCTGTTTGGTCTGCTGATCCCGTAGCGTGGTAGCGCGCTCCAGGGTGTAGAGGTGGAATTCGTCGAAGGACTTCTCGCGCACCACCGGCGCCATGGCGTCCTGCGCCATGGCCTTGGATTCCGCCCTGTACATGCGCCCCGCCACCGTGCCCGGCTGAAGTTTGTTCACGTCGCCGGCCAGCAGCTTGATGCGCGCGTTCTCGAACGTCTTGCCGCTCTGGTTGCGCATGGTGATCCAGCCCACCATGTCGAGCACGTCGAACTTGCCGTTCGACTTGTCGGACACGACCAGGTTGTAGTCCGACTGCCAGCTCATGCCGCCGCTGACGTAGGAGACTTCGGCGTCGAACTTCCCGGGATCGTTGGTCTCAATCAGCCAGCTCAGCGTGGGCTTGAGAATCGAATCGCCAGACAGGGCCGGAAACAACGGCTGTCCCGGCAACCCGAAGCGCAGTACGCCGTCAATCTCGATGATGGGCTGGCCGTAGCCCGGCTGCGGATATCCGTTGGCATAAGTGGCGCTGGGCACATAGCCGCTGCGCACGATTCTGCCGCGGACGATTTCCTGCTTTTCGCCGCGCTGCACCAGGAAATCAATTGTCTTGCCTTCGTAAAACGACAGCAGCAATTCCTGCGAGATGGGATCGTTGCGGTAGTTCTGTTCCAGAATCTGCAGCGCGCGCCCGTTGGGATCGCGCAGGATCACCGAATCCGCCTCCAGGTGCGCCGCGATGCCGGCAAACGCGACCTGGTTGACCCCCGAGTGCAGGTCCATCGGAAGATGCTCACGAGCCACAAAAAAATTCTGGTTGTAGATGGTGAGTGCCGGAGCATTGTCGTCCCCCGCCTCCTGCCCCCACGCCAGCGAACCCAGACATAGCAAAATCAACAGTAGCTTCTTCATTGCAATTTCCCCTTCTTGTTCTGGACAGGAGGAGGAGGGTTTTCCGGTCCTGTTCAGAGAACGCAGCGGTCGGGGAAACTTGCGAAAGCGGGTTAACCACAGAGGACACAAAGGACGCAGAGGTAACCGGCGGGTAACCAGGCATGGCGCGGACACTCTTGGTCGGCTGCACGATATTGCAACCTGAGAGACACGAACCTCATCTGTGGTGGCGAGCCAACTTCTGTTCGCCTGGGAGCCAGGGCAATGATCGAGACCATCCTGAAGAGCTTTGAAAAACCCGACGAGGTACGAACCTTCGAGAAGGGAAAGTTCGAACTGGTTCGCATCGGGAACATGACCATCGGAAGGGCCACCTACCAGCCGGGCTGGAAGTGGTCGGTTCACGTGGGGCCGGGCGTGGGCGCCACGCGCTGCAACGTTGAGCATGTTGGGTTGGTGCTCTCCGGTTGCGCCACCGCCGCCATGGAGGACGGCACCATCCACGAACTCCGTCCCGGCATGCTGTTTTACATTCCCCCTGGCCCTCCCGGACACGACAGCTGGGTAGTGGGAAATGAGCCGTACGTCTCGCTGCACTTCATGGGCGCCGAGCACTACGCGCACGAGTAGGCGTGGGTATCCTCAGCTCGGCTGCACCGGCGAAACCGCAGGTTTGGACGCCGCAAACACCCTTGCCACCCGGCGTAGCACGCGCCAGCTGGCAAAGGCGCCTAGCCCGACCGTCCCCACCCACAGCAAGATCACGGGGAGATACAGCAAGAAACCGATCATGATGCTGGCGTAATCGGCGAGCCCTTCGAGCGCGTCGCGGTATGCGACTTTCAGCGTGCGCAGCGGTTTCCAGTTCACACTGAAGCTTTCGGGCGGAGCCTGGGGCAGAAGCGATATGGTGATCGCCACCGTCTCCACCTGCTTGGAGAGCGCCGCGAACTCCGCCTGCTGCTGCTCGATCTCGCCTCGCACTTCGCTCAGCTTCTCACTCACGTCGAGCATGTCCGGAACTTTCTTGGCACTGCGCATGATCTCCAGGTACTGCGCCTCCTCGGCCCGCAGGTTGCGAATGCGGGCCTCCATGTCAACGTATTGTCGCGTCACGTCCTGCGCATCGGTTTTTTCGCTGTTGACCTTGGCCGACAATTTGCGGAGCTCCGCTTTGGCGTCCTCCAGCCGTGCTGCCGGCACGCGAATGGTGATGGTTGCGCTGGGGGACTCCTGGCTGCTGTTGATTTGCGCGGTCTCCACGTATCCGCCCAGGCTCTCGGCAAAGACGCGGATCTTCTCCGCCGCCTCGGCAGGGCTGGTTACGGTCAGCGCCATGGAACTGGTGCGGACAATCTTGCGGTCGGCAGGTTGGGATGCCGACTCCGAAACTCGGCCAGCAATAGCGCCTCCTGTTAGCGCGGCCGACAACGGCGCAGACCTCGCCGCTGGAGTGCTGTGCTCGAATGCCTTATCCCGAGCCTCGTACTGGCTAGCTTCTTCCGGCAGCGTGCGCACCCGCAACAGATTGGATACGCTGACCGCAGCCACAATGAGTGTGAGAGCAATACCACCACCGATCCAAATCCATAATTTGCTTGGGTCTTTGAGTGACGCAGTGAGCGCGGACATGACGTTCTCCTTGCACGGAGAACGAGGTTTGCAGGGGAACTTGCGGGTAAAAAGAGTTGCTTCCAGGCAGGCTGGGCGGGCAGGAGTGCCCGCCCCACACAGGCTAGATGTCCAAATTCTTCACATCCAGCGCATTGTCTTCGATGAACTTGCGGCGGGCTTCCACGTCTTCGCCCATCAGCGTGGTGAAGATGGTCTCGCACTCGGCGATGTCTTCGAGCTTCACCGACAGCAGGGTGCGGCGCTCGGGATCCATGGTGGTCTCCCAGAGCTGCGGGGCGGTCATCTCGCCCAGGCCTTTGTAGCGCTGCACGCTGAAGTCTTTCTTGCCTTCGGCGAGCACGTAGTCGAATAGGTCGCGGGGGGTGGACTTTTCCACGACTTCTGGTTCAGCCGACTTCTTCTTGGGCACCGCCTTGGTGGTCTTCTTCTGCGCTTTTTCAATGTCCTCGCGCTCGGCGTCGCTCAGCTCTTCACCGTTGCCGCTGGCAGCCGCAGTTTTGGCGATGGTCTCCACCACGAACGGCGGCTCCATGTTGGTCTCGATCTGCTTGAACTTCGAGATCATCTGCCGGCACTCCGCGCTCGACGCCAGCTCCCAGTTGATCACGTGCTCGGCGCCCTGCGAGTTCACAAAGGCCACTTCCCACAGGTTGTGCTCTTCGTCGAAGCGCGAGGCCACGCTCTTGAAGCCGCGCTCTTTCTGCAGCTTCTTGAGTTCCTTCTCCAGCTTCTCGATCTTCTTTGACGGAGTTTTCTTCTCGCCCTCGAAGTCGGCGCGCTTGGAAAGATCGAGCCGGGGCAGCAGCTCCGTCACACTCTCGTCGCGCAGGTGCTTGTCCACCTTGTCGAAGAAGTCGAGATACTCCTTCAGCACGGTGACGAACTTGGCCAGGGCCGCGCCTTCCAATTTGGCGGCGCCCTCGCCGTAGCGCACCACCAGGCCTTCGGCCGCGCGCTTCACCATGACCTTCACGAACTCACGGTCGTCTTTGATGTACTGCTGCGACTTGCCCTTCTTGATCGAGTACAGCGGCGGCTGCGCGATGTAGACGTTGTTGCGCTTGATCAGCTCCTGCATGTGGCGGAAGAAGAACGTCAGCAGCAGGGTGCGGATGTGGCTCCCGTCCACGTCGGCGTCGGTCATCAGGATGATCTTGCCGTAGCGCAGCTTGGAGGCATCGAAGTCCTCCTTCGAGATGCCGGTCCCGAGCGCGGTGATCATGGCGCGAATCTCTTCGTGGCCGAGCATCTTGTCGTAGCGTGCTTTCTCGACGTTGAGAATTTTTCCCTTGAGCGGCAGGATGGCCTGGAAGCGCCGGTCGCGTCCCTGCTTGGCCGTGCCGCCGGCGGATTCGCCCTCCACCAGAAACAGTTCGCAGCGCTCTGGCTGACGCTCGGAACAATCCGCCAGCTTGCCCGGCAGGCCGCCACCGTCGAGCGCGCCCTTGCGGCGCGTCAGGTCGCGGGCCTTGCGCGCGGCCTCGCGGGCGCGCGCGGCATCAATGGCTTTGTTGATGATCTTGCGCCCGACCGTGGGATTCTGCTCCAGGTAGGATCCCAGGCGCTCGTTGACGAACGCCTGCACCGTGCCGGCGATATCGGAATTCAGCTTGCCCTTGGTCTGCCCTTCGAACTGCGGCTGCGGCAGCTTCACGCTGATGACGGCCACCAGGCCCTCGCGCACGTCGTCGCCGGTCAGGTTTTCCTTTATGTCCTTGAACAGGCCCATCTGCTGGCCCGCATAGTTGATGGTGCGGGTCAGCGAGGTGCGGAAGCCCGACAGGTGCGAACCGCCGTCGACGGTATTGATGTTGTTGGCGAAGCTGAAGACGGTTTCTGAGTAGCCGTCGTTGTACTGCAGGCCAATCTCCATGTTGACGCCGTCGCGATCGGCTTCCATGTAAATCGGCTTGTCGTGCAGCACTGACTTGCCGCGGTTCAGGTGCTTGATGAACTCCGCGATGCCGCCGTTGTACTTGAACTCCGCCCTTTTGGATTCGCCGGTCTTGGGATCAGTCGTGCGCTCGTCGGTGAGCGTAATCAGCAGTCCCTTGTTCAGGAAGGCGAGCTCGCGCAGGCGTTGGGCCAGCGTATCGAAGTTGTATTCCCTGGTGGTGAAGATTTCCTTGTCGGGCGTGAAGTGGACCTTCGTCCCCGTCTTGATCTTCGCCGCGCCAGTCTTCTTCAGCTTGCTGGTCGGCTCGCCCTTGGAATAGGTCTGCTCCCAAGTGAAGCCGTCGCGCCAGATCTCCAGTTCCAACTCGTGGCTGAGCGCGTTCACGCACGACACGCCCACGCCGTGCAGTCCGCCGGAGACTTTGTACGACGATGTATCGAATTTGCCGCCAGCGTGCAGTTTGGTCATCACCACTTCGGCGGCGGGAACTTTCTCGCCGTCGATGTCCATGTTGTCCACGGGAATGCCGCGGCCGTTGTCCACCACGGTGATCGAGTTATCAATATGAATGGTGACTTCGATCTTGTCGGCGTAGCCGGCCAGCGCTTCGTCCACGGAGTTGTCCACGACCTCGTACACCAGGTGATGCAGTCCCAACTCGCCGGTCGAGCCGATGTACATGGCCGGGCGCTTGCGCACCGCTTCCATGCCGCCGAGCACTTTGATCGACTCGGCGGTGTAGTCGCCGTTGCCTCCGTTGATGGCAGCCAGCTTTCCGTTTTTTGTCTTGGTTTCTGCGATGGGTGCGATCTCTCTCGTTGCCATTCCGCTCCGTGGAGAATGCCGGTTTTTGCCCGCGCCGGGCGGTGCCTTTTCCGAAGGCCCGAAAATGACCTCAAATTACTGAAATTACTAATATTTACGGGGCCGGAAGTTACTCTGAATTTTACCATATCGGAGGGTATTTTTCGACCCCGAACCGGGTCGGTAAACCATGGGTTTGGCGGGGGTTAGAGGGGGTGTTTTGGGACAGCGTTTTCACCCCGGAGACACGGAGTCACGGAGGAGGAAATTCTCGGCCTTACGGTTTGACAGGGGCCTTGGGTTTCGCCGTCTTGCCGACGGCGACAAACCGCAGTCCGTCAATCACTTGGTCCACGTCGTCCTCATCGACCCCAAGAAAGGTAAACGACAGCACGTAGCCCTTCTCCAACGCGACCAGCGAGGCCTGATACATGCTCAAGGCTGTGGCCTCTTTCGTGAAGTCGCCGCGCACCAGCTCCTTGCCGCCCACCGAGACTTCGTACGGTTCGTTCACCGCCTTGAAGCCTTTGCCGGCGGTCACTTCGGTGAGCGGGCCGAAGTAGTCCGCGGGGTATTTCAGTCCGGGATACAAGTCCACGCTCTCGGCCGCGATGATGACCGCAGAGTTGACCGCATCGCCCGCGGCCTCGGGCGGGCGCTCGAAGACAGCCAGCAGCAGCTGCGATTTGCCGGGCTCGCTGCCTTCCTGCATCTGCGCGGTGCGCTCCACCCAGCCAAAAGGAAGCTTGTAGGAGAAAGCAAAGAAGGCATTGCGGTAGGTGCCGTTTGCGACTGTACCGGGGTCGGGAGCGGTCTGGCGCGCCTTGGGCTTGGAGGATGCCTGGGCGCTAAGGTGCGCACTCTGGGCGAAGCACGGAGCGAGCAGCAGCAGGCAGCACACCCCGAGCCCGAAGGGACGAATACTCATCCCGCCCATGTTACAGGACGAGAGGGTTGAAGGGCCGCGGCCTATATCACTCTCGGCTACACAGCCCCGGAGACCAGGTATGAGTTTGGCTGGCACAGTGTGCCCAAGGGTTTTGGGTGGCGCAGCGCTTTAGCGCTGCGAGTTTAGGGCACATTGAGGACCGCTTGTCCACAGGCCTGAAGGCCTGCGCCACCCAAAAGCCTCGCCCCAGCTTGTCGGGTGACTGGGTGGCCTAGCGTCTGGGTGGCCTAGCGTCTGGGTGGCCTAGCGTCTGGGTGGCCTAGCGTTTGGGTGGCCTAGCGTTTGGGTGGCGCAGCGCTTTAGCGCTGCGATAGGCCCTGCACCAATCAGCGCGGCTTCAGCCGCTGAGGGAGAACATCCTCGAGAGCCTGGCTAGTCCGCAGCCATGCCCTTAGGCACCAACTGAGCACAATGCGCGCAGCGCTTGGCATCAATAGGAATCTCGCTCAAACACTCCGGACACTTCTTCGTCGTCGGATCCGCCGGCGCCGGAGCCTTGCGCATGCGCGAGACCAGCGCATTGATCGGCGTCACCACGAAGAAGTACACCGCCGCCGCCACCAGCAGGAACGACACGAGGGCATTGATGAAGTCGCCCAGGGCGAAGATGCTGCCGTTGATGGTGAAGCTGATGGCCGAAAAATCCGGCTTGCCCACGATGGCGGCAATGAACGGCGTCAACAGGTCCTTGGTGAAAGCCCCCACCACCCCGGCGAAGGCCGCGCCAATGACCACACCCACCGCCATGTCTACGACGTTGCCGCGAAGAATGAATTGCTTGAATCCGCTGAGCATAGGACGCCCCTCCTGTCAGTCGCGGCCAATGTACGGCGGGGGGTGGGAGGAGGTCAAGGACGTGGGACGGTCAACCCGTCAATGTCCGGTGGCTCGCAAAGTAATCACGCGGTGTCAATCCAGCACTCAACCATGAGGCCGCCGCGAAATAGCCATCGGCTTGGACTTCGGCCGCTGTTTCTCAACCAGAGCTAGAGAACCGCTAGAGGACGTTGGCACCACGGCTAGCTCAAGCATCTCTGCAAAGGAACGCCATGCTTGCGCTGTCTTGGGTGCGTCAGGGTGCCGGAGCGCGCGGCGGCACCTATCACGCTGCTCGTCGGTCACGCCGCCCTGCCTGCTGAACACATCAAAGGCCATGTGTGCGGCTGCAACAGCAGGAGTCTCATAGACAGGCCCTCGCCCGAGGAGATAATCGGTCGTGCAGTCCAAAGCTTGTGCCAACTTGTCCAACACCTCGGATCCGGGCATGTTCTTGCCCCTCTCCGTTTTCGCGATTATTGATTGGCTCAAGCCAGCGTCCTTGCTGAGCTGCTCCTGACGCAATCCCTTGGCCTCTCTGAGCTTCTTCAACAGTTCCGGTCGAAATGGCATAGGCTGGGCGCCTTCCTCGCACAGAAGCCGATTCGACTTCGAATTTTATCAAATTCGAACTGGAATAATTCTCATTCCAATTCGAAAAGAACACGTGTATCCTTGGGCTAAAGGTTGGGGCGGGACTACATTTTCAGTAGGCTGTAGTTCCCCTCATGACGCGCGACGAACTGCATGAACTCGGCTACATCGTCCCGATTGCGACAGTGCCATCGATTCTTCAACGGGGCATTCTTTCCCATAGACGAGCTGAGCGGTTTCAGCATCAGTCAATTGCACTTGAGGGGGTTCAGGATAGACGAGCACGGAAGGTCGTGCCAAACGGCCGTCCCTTGCATGAGTATGCAAACTTATACATCTGTCCGCGCAACCCGATGCTGCTGAGAAGGAGCGGCATGCACGACCAGATCTGCGTGCTACAAGTCAGCCCAAGCGTGCTTGACATTGCGGATGTCGTCGTCACAGACGGAAACGCCGGAAGCAAGTACGTTCGTTTCGGTCCTGCTCCCTCGGGTTTGGCTCTCGTCGATCGGGAACGTACTTTCGCGCGTTGGTGGGCGCATCCGGGTGACGAAATCGAGAAGTGGCGCCACTCCGTTGAGAAATGCGCTGAGGTGTTGGTACCAGATGTTGTGCCGGTGCAGTACATCACCGGAGCATACGTCTCTTGCGACCTCAGCAGACAGGGGCTACAGATGTTGGCGCCTGACCTGGCGATAACAGTTGATGCAGACCTCTTTTCCCAGTGAGGTACCCGATGATTAGAGTGCTAATCGGCGACATCTTTGAATCGAAAGCGCAGACACTCGTCAATACCGTCAACACGGTCGGTGTCATGGGTAAGGGAATCGCACTGGGATTTCGGAAGCGGTTTCCGGAGATGTACGACGATTATGTTCATCGCTGCCAACGGCGTGAGGTTCGGCTCGGGAAACCCTACCTCTTTCGGCGCATCGTTCCTCCGAACGTGATTAACTTTCCGACCAAAGAGCACTGGCGGTCCGTTTCGAGGCTTAGCGACATCACGGACGGACTCTTATACCTGCAAGCCCGTATATCTGAATGGGGCGTCACATCGCTGGCGGTGCCTCCGCTCGGCTGCGGTGAGGGAAAACTAGAGTGGCGTATTGTTGGCCCATCGCTTTATCGGCATCTAGCAGATTTGGAGATCCCTGTAGAACTCTACGCCCCATTTGGGACGCCACATGAGGAATTGACGCCTGAGTTCCTGGAACAGCCGGAACCTGTTCGGGTACCAAACATCCACCAGGGGCCCGCGGGCCCGTTTCATGTCGAGCCAGGATGGGTTGCACTGGTTGCGATCATCGAGCAGGTAAGCAAAGAGCGGTATCACTGGCCGATAGGGCGGATCGGGTTTCAAAAGGTCGCCTATTTTGCGACAGAGGCCGGCATACCAACACGGCTCTCATATCGACGCGGCAGCTACGGTCCATACGCGCCCGAAGTAAAGCAGGTACTGTCAAGCCTTATAAACAATGGACTGATTGTCGAGCGAAAGCTGGGGCGCATGCTTCAAACGGAGGTCGGCCCAACATACGACGACGCGAAGCGGGGTTACGAAACATTTCTGAAGGAGTGGCAATCGCAAATCGCTAGGGTGGTGGACCTGGTGGTTCGCATGAACACTGATGACGCGGAGATTGCGGCTACAGTACACTTCGCGGCAAGCCGCATACGCGATTCCAAAGGCGACCGACCGACCGAAGCCGAAGTTCTCAGTTACGTGAAACAGTGGAAGCTGCGCCGCAGACCGCCCCTCGAGGACACCGACGTTGCTCTGGCCATTAGAAGGTTAAACGTCCTTGGATGGATCGATGCTGTGCCGAGTGAGGACCTACCGGTCCTTGAAGAAGCGCTTATCGCCTGATTTTCCCCGACGAATCTCAGATCCTCATCGGCATCACAATATACCGATACTTGTACTCCTCCACGTCCGCCGGGCGCAGCTGGCCGGCCGACTGCGGGTCTTTCAGCTCCAGCTTGACGTCGCCGGCGCCTACGGCCTTGAGGAAGTCTAGGATGTACTGGGCGTTGAAGCCGATGGTGAGCGGGTCTCCGTTGTAGGCGGTTTCGAGCGAGTCTTCGGATTCGCCGGTTTCGGTGGAGGAGGCCGAGAGCTTCAGCTCGCCCTTCTCCAGCTTGATGCGCACGGCGCGGGAGCGCTCGTCGGCGAACTGGGCCACTCGGGAGATGGCTTGGCCTAACTCTTCTCCGTTCAGGGTGATGCTCTTGTTGTTGTCTTTCGGCAGAACGGCTTCGTAGTTGGGGAACTGGCCGGTGAGCTGGCGCGAGGTCAGCAGGCGCGAGCCGATGCGGAAATACAGCGTGGACTCGTCTTTGGCAAAGTCGATGGTCTCGGCGTCGGTGGCGTCGAGCAGGGACTTCAACTCGTCCATGCACTTCTTGGGGACCAGCGTTTTCATCTCGCCGGAGACGCCTTCGAACTTCTCGCCTCCACGCTCGATGTGCGACAGCCTGTGCCCGTCAGTGGCCACCATGGTGATGGACTCAGGCTTGAGCACCATCAGGGCGCCGTTCAGCGTGTAGCGCGATTCTTCGGTGGCGATGGCAAAGCCAGTCTTGGCGATCATTCCCCGCAGCACCTGAGACGGGATCTTTACCACACCTGCAGTCGGAAACGTCGGCAGGGTCGGGAAATTCGACCGCGCCATGCCCACCATCTTGGTATTTGACCGCCCGCAGCGGATGCTGACCCAGTGGTTTTCCAGCAGCTTGATGGTGATATCAGCGTCGGGAAGCAGTTTGACGTAATCGTGCAGTTTGCGGGCAGGAATGGTGCAAGCGCCTTCTTTCTTGACTTTGGCAACACAGGAGGTCCGCAGACTCAGATCCAAATCCGTTGCGGTGAGCGAGAGCTTGTCGCCAGATGCCTCGAATAAATAATTCGACAGGATGGGGATTGTGGTCTTGCGCTCCACCACGCCTTGCGTCGCTGTGAGCTCGCGCAAGAGTTCAAACTTGCTGACCGTGATCTCCATGGTGGACGTACCCGTCGCAGCAATGGCTTCTACCGGCATAACCCAATTCTCCCGTCATGCGGCGCTACTTCCGATACTCCCTTATATCAAAAGAAAAACCTATAAAACCAGCAGTAACAGCAGGGAGCTGGGAAAAGTGGAAATCGGGCTCAACTTCCCGCAAATCCTTGTCTTCCGGCCGTCACCCTCATGTCAAAAATCAACCCCGGATCCGCTGGAACGGGCAGTACATCTGGCTGGCTTTCGCAAATTCTGCCGGATGCTTCACAACTTCCACACCCTCTCCACAAAGGTTCCCGAGGAAGACCGTTCTGATGAGTGGAAATCTGCGTGGCAGCCGCAATTCACCCGCCCAATTGCTCGGTCAGTTTATTGAGCAACCTGTTTAAATCCTTGTCGCCCTTTCGAACCTCATCGATCTTCTCGACGGAGTGCAGCACAGTCGTGTGGTGCTTGCCGCCAAATTGGCGTCCGATCTCCGGCAATGAGGCCTCGGTTAGATGCTTGGCCAGGTACATGGCGATCTGCCGGGGATAAACGATGGCCCGCGAGTTGTTCTTAGCTTTGATCTCCACCAGGCGCAGCCCGAACTGCTCGGCTACCGCCTTCTGGATGGATTCGATCGTGACCTTGCGGGCCTGCGAATCAATGAAGTTCTTGAGCACCTGCTGGGTATAGGGGAGGGTGATCTCTGCGCCAATCAGGGAAGAATGGGCAACCAGGCGGATGAGCGCCCCTTCCAGTTCGCGCACGTTGGAGCGAATGTTGGAAGCGATGTAAAGGGCCACGTCGGTGGGCAGCGTGACCTTCTCCTGCTCGGCTTTTTTCTGAAGGATCGCGACCTTGGTCTCAAGGTCGGGTGGCTGGATGTCGGCAATCAGGCCCCACTCGAAGCGGCTGCGCAGGCGGTCCTCGATCTCGGCCAGTTCCTTGGGAGGACGGTCGCTGGCAATCACGATCTGCTTCATGGACTCGTGCAGCGCGTTGAAGGTGTGAAAGAACTCCTCCTGGGTGCGCTCCTTCTGGGCCAGGAACTGAATATCGTCCACCAGCAGCACGTCCACCCCGCGGAACTTGTCGCGGAAGGAGGTCATCTTGTCGTAGCGCAGCGAGTTGATCATCTCGTTGGTGAATTTCTCGCTGGAGACGTAGCAGATCGCTGCCTGTGGCTGCCGGCGCTTGATCTCGTGCCCGATGGCCTGCATCAGGTGGGTTTTGCCCATACCCACGCCGCCATAGAGGAAGAGCGGGTTGTAGGCCTTGGACGGACGTTCCGCCACTGCCTGGCACGCTGCGTGCGCGAACTGATTGCCACTACCGATGACGAAGGCGTCGAAGGTGTAGCGCGGGTTCAGTTGCGCCGCGCCGTCCCAGTCGAAACGCGACTGCTGCGGAGCCCCTCCTCCCGTATGCACGGTGAGCCCACCGTCGTGCCGCACTGGCGTAGCGGCGGGGTCATCCTCGGGCGTGACGAACTTCACGTCCTGGTATTCCAGGCCGAGGTTGTCGATGGCTTCCTGGATCAGGTCGGCGTACTTGTCGCCCACGTGCTGGAACTCCTTCGTGGGCACGCGAATGAACAATACGCCTCCGCTGGCGTGGCTGTAGCGGGTGGGCTTCAGCCAGGTATCGTAGGAGTGCCGGTTGACCTTCTTTTCCAGCGCATCCAGAATGCGATTCCACGGATTGGGGGTGAGGCTTGGGCTCGGGACAGACATAAAATTTCTTCTTGCGGGGCGGCCGTGGCTGGTCAGCGCCCGGTATCAAAGTCTTGCAGAATAGAAAGCGTTCGTTTCCAGCAGATGCCTCGTTACCGTGGGCAGTTGCGCTGGGCTCAGAAAACTATCTGTTAGCTGGACAGAGCCGCATAGTAGCACAAAATTTTTTGTCGTGTGGAAAACTTCATCGCGCATTTTTTTCTGCGCGAGTATTCAGAACCCGAAGGCACGCTCCTGTCAAGTAGCGAAGTTATAACTGCCGCGCCGGTAGTGCATGTCAGTTGCGAGTACCGAGTTGCGACCCAATCTGTCGTGTGCTCCCTGCCAGGTTTGCTCGCAACTCGCAACTGGCAACCCGCAACTGATTTGCCGGGTGTGGAGCGGTCATTTATACTTCTCCTTCGCATTCATCCGATTGATTTGAGCCAGGAGCAGGTACTTTTCGATGCCAAAGCGGACATTCCAACCCAACCGGCGTCACCGCTCGAAGACGCACGGATTTCGTACGCGCATGAAGACCAAGGGCGGACGGGCGGTGATCTCCCGGCGGCGCGCCAAAGGTCGCAAGCGGGTTTCGGTGAAGCCCGGCTTCCGTGAGTAGGCGTCTCCCTTATCCGGAAATGGCCGGTAACCTGAGTCTGGATCGAGAGTTGTGAGCGCCGGCGCTCCGAATGGCCGCAGCAATGTGTCCGGCTCCGGGCAGCGGGCGAGGTTCTCCCGCAGCGCGCGCCTGCTGCGGCATGCCGACTTCGAGCGCGTGTACAAGCAGGGAGCGCGTCACTTTGCCGCGCACATGACGGTGTTCTACTTGGCGCGCGCGGAAGGCATGGGCTTGCGGGTTGGATTCACCGTTGGCCGCTTGCTGGGCGGAGCGGTGGAACGTAATCGCATGAAGCGGCGTTTGCGCGAAGCGGTCCGGTTGCAGCCTCCGGGGGAAAGCGCGGCGGTGGACGTGGTCATCAATCCCAAGAAGTCGCTGCTGAAAGCAGACTTTGCCGAGTTGCAGAGCGAAGTCAGCCGCGCCTTTGAGGTGATCCGAAAGTCAATGGGGAAGCGGACCAGGTAGGGAAGAGCGGTTGCGAGTGAACCCCAGCAGGACGAGAGAAGATATCGGGAAATGAGCCAGATCGCCAAGACGGTGCTGTTGTACTTGCTGCGGGGTTACAAGTGGGCTGTGTCGCCCATGTTCCCGCCTGCGTGCCGTTACGTGCCGACCTGCTCGGAGTACGCGATGGAGGCGGTGGACCGCTACGGGGTAGTACGCGGCAGCTTGATGGCGATCTGGCGTGTGCTTCGCTGTCATCCCTTTGCCAAGGGTGGCTATGACCCGGTGGCGATCCGCAGAGACGCCAGTGACGGCCTCTGCGAACCAACACATTTGATGAACCTACGGTAGGAATTTGCCAGACTTTCCCAATCCTCAGCAAGATCCCGGCATGGAGCGCCGCCTGCTCCTGGTCTTCGCGCTCACCTTTCTGGTCATTTTGCTATTCCAGCCGCTGCTGAAAAAATATCTGCCAACCTCTCCCCCTCCAGAAAAGGCAACCCAAACTCAGGCACAGCCACAAGCGGCGCCGCCGAGCACCCCTGTCCCGACGGTGCAGGCGCAGCTTCCCGCCCAACCCGCAGGCGTGACCAAGCAGGCTTCGTCCGAGGCCGAGACCGTCATCGAGAACGCTCTCTATCGCATCACATTCACGAACCGTGGCGGCCAGGTGAAGTCCTGGATACTCAAGAAGTTCGACGACGATGCGGGCAAGCCGCTCGAACTGGTCAACCAAGCCGCATCCGCCAAGTACGGTTACCCGCTTTCCGTCTGGACCTACGACGAGACCCTGCGCAACAAGCTAAACTCCGCGCTCTACGTTCCCTCCAGCGAGGGCAGGCAATCCGCTCCTGCGGAAATCACTTTCGAATACTCGGATGCGGATGTCTCCGTCCACAAGACCTTCCGCTTCGACCACACTTACGTGGTGCAGGTCGAGGTCTCGGTTGTGTCCAAGGGAGGTGAGGTGACCGCCCTTCCGATGTGGCCGGCGGGCTTCGGCGATGAGACCAGTCCCTCCTCGTACGCTGCGACCGTGGTCACGTATCAGAGCGGCAGCAATGTCGAGCGCGTTGCTCTAAAAAAAGTGAGTGGCGGCGCGACGGTGCCAGGCCCGTTCAACTGGGCGGGCTTGTCGGACCAGTATTTTGCTGCCGTCTTCCTCCCCGAAGACGCGCAGGCCGCAGCCATGGTGACCTTGCACAATGCCGTCGACATTCCCAAGGATCCGCAGAAACCGCAAGACACCGTCAGAGTTGACGTGCTGGGCGCGGCGGTGGGCAACCTGCATGGAGCCACGGTCGAGCGGATGTTTGTGGGACCCAAGGTCCTGAGCACACTCGAATCGGTACACGTTGCCGGCATGCCTTCGAATGTGGAGCCAGACCTGCGCCAACTGGTGGACTTCGGCTGGCTGGGTGTGATCGCCCGTCCGCTGTTCGCCTGGCTGCGGTGGACTTACGAAAAGATGGTCGGTAACTGGGGCTGGGCCATTGCGATTCAGACCCTGATCATCAACCTGGCGCTGATGCCGCTGCGCATCTCCAGCATGAAGTCGGCGCTGAAGATGCAGCGGATCCAGCCGCAGATGAATGCGATCAAGGAGAAGTACAAGAAGTACAGCCTGCGCGATCCGCGGCGCCAGGAGATGAATACGGAGATCGGCGCGCTGATGAAGCAGGAGGGCGTAAGTCCGGTCGGCGGGTGCCTCCCCCTGCTCATCCAGATGCCGTTCCTGTTCGCCTACTACCGCATGCTGGGCGTGGCCATTGACCTGCGGCATGCGCACTGGCTGTGGATCCGCGACCTGTCGTCCGCCGATCCCTGGCATATCCTGCCCATCGCCATTATCATCACCATGCTGTTCACCCAGAGAATGACGCCGCAGGCCGGCATGGATCCGTCTCAACAGAAGATGATGAACACGTTAATGCCGGTCATGCTGGGCATAATCAGCTGGAACCTGGCGGCCGGGCTGTGCCTGTACTGGTCGGAAGGCAACCTGATTGCGATCGTGCAACAGGCCGTCATGAATCGTACCAAGCTCGGCCGGGAAATGCGCGAGATGATGCTGAAGCGGGCGAAGAAGAAGGAGAAGTAGCACTTGGCAGTTGGCAATTGGCACTTGGTCACTTCGAGCCTGGCTGAAGCCTCCAAAGTGGATACAGGCTAGGTGCCAAATGCTAAATGCCAAGTGCTGAAGTTCAATCATGCCCATTCCCGACAAAATCGCCGCCGCCAAGAAAATCGACGAACTGCTGCGCGGAGTCGTGACCCAGGGAGGCCTGCGCATCAAGTACCGCATCACCGTGGATCCGCCCCTGCCCGAGGAACGGGATTGGGAACGGCCGGAGATCCTGGTGGAACTCTCCGGTCCTGACTCACCGTTGCTTCTGGAACGTGGGGGAGAATTGCTGCGTTCGCTCGAGCTGCTGGCGCTGGAGATGCTGCGCCTTCCGGGCAACGAGCACGAAAAAATTTGCTTCGATTGCATGAACCAGCGAGCCATGCGCCTGGAGGAACTGCGCATGGCAGCCAACGTGGCCGCGGAGAAGGTGCGGAAGAGCGGCATTCCCTACCAGTTCGCGCCCATGTCGTCGCGGGAGCGGCGCATCGTCCACCTCGCCCTGCGTGACCATGACGACCTGCGCACCGAAAGCCAGGGCGAAGGGTTGCGCCGCTCGGTGGTGGTCTATCCCAGCAACTACCGGCCTGCGGGCAAGCCGGCGCGGAAGACGCTTCCCTAGCAGCATGGCTGAAGCAGATGCATGGTCGTGCTACACTCTGCCGACGTGCTGTACCTACCCATCAGTAAGACCTGGATTATCTCGCGAGCGGCACGGCGTCTATACCTTGTTTGTGCACTGGCTGCGTTCGCTCTCTTTGGTGTCATCTTCGCGGTCCGCTACGCCATGACGCTTTCCGGAGTCGCATCCTTGGAGGCGTCTCCCGGCGCCGCTCTCCTGGCCAGGATGTTTCTTTGGCCGGGCATCCTGGGCACTGGCCTGCTGACTATTGCCATGTGGTATTTCTGGTTCAGTTTTGACAATTCCGGATGGTTGCAGAAGGCGCTGTGGTTCGTGCCTCTTTATCTCTTCATTCCTGTCGGGCCTGCCCTCTACTACTTTCTTGTTTACCGGCGAAATCCTGAAGTCAGCCGCTGTTAGCGCAAGCCATTGCGACGGCCAGAAGATCAGAGGGCTCAGCCAGTACAATCTTGCCTGTGAACCTTGACGACACCATCGTCGCCATCGCCACGCCACCCGGGCGAGGGGGCATCGGCGTTGTGCGGCTTGCCGGACCGCAGGCGCGCGAAGTTGCCCTCCCCATGCTTCGTTTGAAGTCCGATCTTGAGGCCGGCCGGGCTGTGTTTGGGGAGTTGATTGAACCCTGTGGCGCGGGCGCCCTCGCCCGCGAAAGCGTGGGGCTCAACAGCATTGAACGGCCGGAGCCAACGCGGCCGGGGGTGGCCGCGCCACACGAGCGTATTGACGAAGTGGTCGTCACCTACTTTGCCAAGCCACACTCGTACACGACTGACGACATCGTCGAGATTTCCGCTCACGGTTCTCCGGTCGTGCTGCGCCACATTGTCGAGCTGGCGATGGCCACCGGGGCACGCCTGGCCGAGCCCGGCGAGTTCACCATGCGCGCCTTTCTCAACGGGCGCATCGACCTGACTCAGGCGGAAGCCGTCCGCGATCTCATCGAATCGCAAACGCTGTACCAGGCCAAAGTCGCGGCCCAGCAACTGGAAGGTGCGCTCTCCCGCCGCCTGCAGCCCATCAAGACCCGGCTGGTGGAGCTAATTGCGCGCCTGGAAGCCGGCATTGACTTCGCCGAAGACGATGTCTCCGTTCTCCCCGCCGAGCAGATCCTGCAGCAAATCGCCGCTGTCCGGACTCCGCTCGAAGAGCTGGCGGCTACCTTTGCCTACGGAAAGGTCGTCCACGAGGGGCTGACACTTGCCATTGTGGGCCGCCCCAACGTCGGCAAGTCAAGTCTGTTCAATTGCCTGGTGGAGCGCGACCGCGCCATCGTCACCGCCACGCCCGGAACCACGCGCGATCTGGTCAGCGAAACCGTAGCCATTGGTGGGATACCGGTGAAGCTTGTGGACACTGCGGGAATCCGCCGCGCCCTCGACGAGGCGGAAAGCATTGGCATCCGCAAGTCCATGGAAGCTCTGGCCGACGCCGACCTGGTGCTGGTGGTGCTCGACTGTTCCCAGCCCATGACCCCCGAAGACGAGGAACTAGTCAGCCTGGTGACACAACGGCCCGCGATCGTCGTGGAAAACAAGTCTGATCTTCGCAGTACCGAGTACCCAGTCCCGAGTACCGAGACACCCCACGTTCGGACATCGGCAATTACCGGAAGGGGTATCCCCGAGCTGCAGGAAGAGATTCTGCGCCACGTGGGCGGAGACACGGGTGCCCAGACGGAGACGGGCTTCCTCACGAATCTGCGCCACCAAGGGTTGGTCAGGGAATCACTGGTGGCACTGGAAGCGGCGGTGGCGGCGGTCCACAACCGCGTACCGCACGAGATGCTGTTGCTCGATCTCTACAGCGCGCTGCGGCCGCTCGACGAGATCACCGGGGCGACTACCACCGACGACATCTTGAATCTGATCTTCAGCACCTTCTGCATCGGGAAATAACGCAGGCTCATTTGGACAGCACCGCCAGCGCTCCTCGGAACATCGTCTCAAACGAGCCGTTCTTGGCCACGCCAGCCAATGCCCGCTCTGCTGCGGAACGCTGATAGCCAAGGTTGGTAAGGGCCGATAACACATCCTCCTCTACCGCAGTCATCGCAGGCCTTGCTGCCACTTCTCCCTTCCCCGCGACGGGCAGCTTGTCGCGCAGCTCCAGCACCAGGCGCTCGGCCGTCTTCTTGCCGATGCCGGGGATGCGTGTCAGCCGCGTGACGTCGTTCCCGCGAATCGCTCCCACCATGTCGTCGGCCGGCATGCCGCTCAGGATGGTGATGGCCAGCTTGGGCCCGATCCCGCTCACCGTGATCAGCTTCTCAAATAGTTCTTTTTCTCCCGGCCGCAGAAAACCGTAGAGAGCGATCACGTCCTCGCGCACATGGGTATGGATGTGCAGCGCAACTTCACTCCCCACGACGGGCAGGTCGGAGAACGTGGGCACGCTGATGGTTACGTCGTACCCCACGCCCCCAGTCTCAACCACCGCCTGGTTGGGGTGTTTGGACAGCAGCTTTCCGCGCAGGTGAGCAATCATGCTGCAAGCATTGTAGCCGGGACGGAGCGGTAGCTAGTAGTTGGTAGCCGGCGGCTGCTCAGAACCGGAACAGGTACGAAACCTTCACGAAGAACTGCCGGCTGTCGTTAAGGTAGTCATTGCGAGTACGTCCGAGCTGCGTAATGTCGCCAAAACGATGCAAGGCCAGGTTCTGCAAGTCGCTGTTGTAGCCCACATAGATCGCTGTCCCGGGATGCACCAGATAGGTCACGAGGAAATCGGCGTTGAACTGCTTGCTGGTCTGCAGGAACGTCAAGGAGGGATTGGCCAGGGTGGCGGTGTATTGCAGGATGACGCGGAAGGAAAGCGCGCGGTTGTACTGCCAGTTCCACTTGCTGCGCAGGATGTGATTGTTGAAAATGGCGGCCCCCGTGTCCCGATCGCGCAAGCGGTTGAACAAATAGGTGTTGTCGACCTTCAGCGCCGTCATGGGCAGGAAGGAAACCAGCAAGCCGGCCGTATCCGCGCTCGCCAGAAACGGGGATTGGTTCACCTGGGGGACAAAGTTCACTCCGTCTCCCCACTGGTAGTAACCCTGCACCGTGAGCTTGGGCAGGTAGCTGGTGCCGAAGCTGACGGAGCTGTTGTGCTCGTGGAAATCCTGATTCTGCGTCAGCGAGGGGAAGTCCGAAGGCCGCAAGCGCTCGCGCAACTCCGCGTAGGGTGTAAACGAGAGATAGGACTGTCCCTTGAATCCGACCGTCAAGCCCGGACTGTAATAGGTATCCAGCCGCGTGCCATCGTGCGCCCACACGTTGTCCGTAAACACTCCCCCGCCCCACGAGGTCACCGGTCCGCCCCGGGGCCGGAAGCGATAGTCGAAGCTGTTTCTCAGCTCCCGGATGTCCACCCGGTTCACAAATCCCGCCGCAGTGGTGAACCCTGGACTGATGTCGTTGTAGGTGGCGGTATAGTCCAGATGCGCGTTGGTGTACGAGGTCTCGGCTTTGTACGCCGGTCCCGCCTGGTAGCTGCCATCCTCGTTCTGCGTGGAGCTGACTACTGCTTGAAACGATCCGGTCCAGTTGGGATTGAATTTCAGGCGGGAGTCCACGCCGCCGATGCGATTGAACGCCCCCGCTCCGGGAAGCTGCCAATCCGTGTACATCAGGCCCAGGCTCGATTGCCCGAACAGATCACGACTGACCCGGGCGATGGCGAACGTCGCGCGGTCTCCCGCCAGCGGGCTGGCGCTGGGAACACTGTCCCCCGGCCCGCGATCGTCGGAGGCCAGGAAACCCAGCGAATACGGCCCCACCTTGCCCGTCAGCCGCGCCCCGAACTGCGGGTCGCCAATGCGCCGGGTGAAAAGCAGGTCAATCGGGGTCTTGAAGTAGTCAAGATTCTCCAGGAAGAACGGGCGCTTCTCCGGAAAGAAGACTTCGAAACGCTGGTTGACCGTGATCTGCGGCTCGTCGGATTCCACCTGGCTGAAATCCGGGTTGGCCGTCAGATCCAGCACCAGGTTGTCCTTCAAGATGAACTTCGAGTCCAGTCCGCCGCGAAACTCTGCGGTCCGGTTGTCGAAGCTCGGCGTGCTGGGATCGCGCGTGTCCAGCGCATGGAACGAGCGCAGCACGCCATAGGGAATGAATTGCATGTTCCGGCCAGGGGAGATGCCTTCTAACCCTTGTGTCGTGGCGGCGTGGTTCAGCCGCCCCTCCACCCGCCGCGAAATCTGCGGCCAGAAGTCGTCTTCGTTCTCCCGCAGGATCCCGCGATAGAGAATCACTCCCCAGATTTGCTGGTGCTCGGGAGAAAAGCGCAAGCTCTTGAATGGGATTGCCATCCACACCACATAGCCGTGGGCCGTCAGCTTGCCCTTCGAATCCCACACCGTGTCGAACGACGAGTCGAAGTTGGTCAGATTGCCGTTGCTGTCCTCGTGGGCTTGCTCAGTCCAGATGGCGTCCCACTGCACGCCCAGGGGATTGGTCTGGAAGGCGTAGGCGCGCCGCTGGTCATGGAAGGTGTCGAGCATGATCTCGACGTTGTCGTCGCTGAAGATGTCCTCCCGCCGCGACATGCGGGCCCGCACCTTCGAAGGGTCGTCGAAGCAGACGAACACCACGTACAGATTTTTCGCGTCATACCCCAGGTAGGCTTCCGTGCGTTGGGACGCGGGCTGGCCGTCGTGCGGGTTGCGCTGCAGGAACCCGGTGACCTTTACCATGCGCGGGGCGACCTCCCCCGACGGCCGCATGCTGAGAAAATCCTCCAGAGCGGGAGCGTGTGCCAGCCGGGGAATACGGAGGATGGAAATGGCGGATGCCGCCTGCCCGTGCGCGTTCTGAGGTGCCGCGCCCGCCCAGCCTCGGCTTATCAGGGAGCCGAGTATACCGACAGACAGGAGAACGGTTCGATACTTATGCACGAGACTGAGAACTGCACCCTTCCATGGTGTATCCGCGCCCTGCAAGCTCCGCCCGGAGCCTACACCATAACGCAAACATTACGGCAAGTCTGTCAGGTTTTGTTCTGTTTTTGGAAAATCCGGATGGAGGAGGAATCTGCAGGGTCTCTCCCTCCTCCGCGTCCGCTGTGGTTTGATACGAATCGCTAGAACAGCGAGCTCTGGCGACGGTTGGGAGCAATCCCAAAATGTTCGTAGGCGAGTTGGGTAGCGACGCGCCCCCGTGGGGTACGGTTCAGGAATCCAATCTGAATCAGGAACGGCTCGTAGATCTCTTCGATGGCGTCCGCCTCCTCGGCCAGCACGGCCGCCAGCGTATTCACTCCGACAGGGCCGCCCTGGTACTTCTCGATGATGGTCAGCAGCAGCTTGCGGTCAATCTCGTCGAAGCCATGGCGGTCCACTTCCAGCATTTGCAGGGCTTTCTGTGCCGTCGGCTCATCGACTTTCCCTGCGCCGCGCACCTGGGCAAAGTCGCGCACCCGCCGCAGCAGACGATTGGCAATACGTGGCGTGCCCCGCGACCGGCTGGCGATTTCCAGCGCTCCGGGTTTATCAATCTCGACTCCCAGAATGTCCGCCGACCGCTCCACGATGATGCGCAGGTCCTCGTGGCTGTAAAACTCCAGGCGCAGCACGATGCCAAAGCGCGAGCGCAGCGGCGACGACAGCAATCCCGCCCGGGTGGTGGCCCCTACAAAGGTGAACGGCTTCACGTCCATGGTATGAGTGCGCGCCGCCGGGCCTTGCCCGATGATGATGTCCAGCTTGTAGTCCTCCAGCGCGGAATACAGAATCTCCTCCAGCGCCGGTTGCAGGCGGTGGACTTCGTCAATGAACAGTACCTGCTTGTCGCGGACGTTGGTCAGCATGGCGGTGAGATCGCCCTTGATCTGCAGGGTTGGCCCGGAGGTCTGCTGGAAGGCAACGCTGAGTTCGTTGGCGATGATGGTGGCCAACGTGGTCTTCCCCAACCCCGGCGGGCCGTAGAGCAACACATGATCCAGCGCCTCGCCGCGCGAGCGCGCCGCCTCGATTGCCACCGCCAGATTCTCTTTGACCTTGGCCTGCCCGATGAACTCCGCCAGCCGCTGCGGGCGCAGCTTCAATTCAAAAGAGGAATCATCCTCGACCGGTGCCGCCGACACCAGCCGCTCTTTCAGGTTGGGAACATTCTTGAGCGTGGCCACGTTATGGCGATAGTAAAGCGAAAGCGGGCGCGATGCAATGAAACTGTGGGGATGAAGAATTGCCGGTCACAGAACCTTCGCCAGTTCCGCCAGCGCGCGGTCGGCATCCGCGGGGTTCCTGATGGAGAATTCAGCCTTGTGGATCACAGGATTTATGTTCAGGAGCAGCTCGCCCTTACCCTTCGCGAAGGAAATCGCCAGCGATCTCCAATTGCCGGCTGGGTTCCCACTTAGTCCCTTGGGGGAGCGCGACTGATGTTGGCCGGCGACCACAAAATTGAAGGTCAGCACGTCGACCTTCTGCGCACTGCGTGGCAGGTGTTTTGCCTGCAGCGCCGTCTTCAAACTTTCCAAGAGCGGTATGGGATCGGAGCCCGCCTCCGCCAGGAACTTGCCTTGCCCGGATGATGAAAAGGACGCGTCACCGGCATCGACCGGAAGCTCGATACGAAACTTGGTGGTCTTTCCCTCCCGATCCAAATAGGTCGCGTCCCAGCTCTGCACACCTGGCGAGCTTCCCGCGCGGAGAATGTCAAACCCTACGGAACCCTCAATCGGGAAATAGAGTTCCTCTAATTGCGAGTCTTGCTGCTGGTGCTGCTGGCAAGCCACGAAGCTCGCGGCGAGTAACACAACGCTCAGCAGGCGAAACCCAAGACGCGCGCCGGTCACGGAACGATTACCCCCAATCTCACCCCCTTCAGCTTGCCCGCATCGAACCAAGCCAGCTTTCTGCCGAACCATTGGGTTTGCGCGGTCAGGCCGTAGCGTTTGGTGGCCGCCTCGAGATCGGCCGTGCCGAGCAAGTATGCCACGGGGCTCTCGCCGAACTCTTGCAAGCGACGCGCCAGCCAGGAGTTCTGGTCCAGAGGAGTCGCCAGTATTACCGGGGTGCCGGGAAAATATGCCATCTTTGCCCCGAACTCTTTTTGCTCCGCGACGGACGGAGCCGGCCACGCATACGCCGTGCGGAACAACCCAATCGCGGCATCAAGATCCTTCACGCCCAGCACCACAATCTCAATCCCGGTCAGCCCGCTTCCCTTGATGCTCGCCGAGGGCTGCACCCTGAGATTGCGCGGCGTCTTGTCCTGAATCATGAAAGGTAAGATGGCTCCCGGCGTGCCGGTTACGCCGGCGGTCTCCCATTCGATTACAGTTCCGTCTGGCTTCGTGCGGCTTCCAGGAAAGGGGCCTTCGGCGTGCGTCCCCGTTTTCTTCAGTCGTTCCACATCGGCGCGGATGGCCCGCGACCCGACCGCCCAGGCGCAGGGCCCGGCATCTCCGGCCAGGAACTTGGCCCAGGGTGAGTCTTCGGTCGCACCTGGCTTCTGCGGAGCAATCAGCTCGAGATACGATCCATCCTCGAATCCCAGCAATGCCATGTGGGTGACGCTGGCGTGGGGCCCGCCATAGTCGGTGGCCAAGCCAACGGAGGCAAAGGCCTGCCGCATGGGTTCCAAGTCGGAAGCACATACTGTGGCGTGATCCACTTTGAGCTGCATGGCGGGCTTAGCGGACTGCGGCTGACTTACCACTGCAGAGACCAACGCCATGGTAATGGCCGCCAAGAGTCTGAACCTGGGCAGGTCCTGGTGTTTTGTCATCCTACATTCCTCAGCGCTCCCAGTGCGCTGTGTGCTGAACAGCCGGGGGCCCGAAAGGTTGCCTGCTGGTGCTCGCTACTACTCTTCCTCCTCCACTACGGCCCCTCGCGCCGCCTTGGCCTTCTCGATAATCTTCTCCTGCAGTTGTGCCGGCACGATGTCGTAGTGGTGCATTTCCATGTTGAAACTGCCGCGGCCCTGGGTCATGGAGGTCAAATCCACGCCGTAGGTGAGCATCTCGGCCATGGGTACCTCGGCCTTGACCAGGGTGTTGCCGGCCTTGTTGTCCATGCCCTGAATGCGGCCGCGGCGGCTGTTCAAGTCGCCCATGATAGAGCCAGCGAACTCGTCCGGGACCGTAATCTCCACCGCCATGACCGGCTCCAGCAGTGTGGGTTTGGCTACCTCCATCGCCTTTTTGAAGGCGATGCGCCCCGCCATCTGAAACGACAAATCATTCGAATCCACGTCGTGGTAGGAGCCGTCGTACAGCACCACCTTGAAGTCCACCACCGGATATCCCGCCAGATAGCCGCGCGCGGCTGCGTCTTTAATTCCCTTTTCTACGGCTGGAATAAAGTTCTTGGGAATCGCGCCACCGAAGATGTCGTTGACGAACTCGAACTCCCCGCCGCGGGGCAGCGGTTCCATCTTGATCTTGCAATCGCCGTACTGCCCGTGGCCTCCGGTCTGCTTCTTGTGGCGGCCCTGCACGTCAGCGCGGCCACGAATCGTCTCCCGGTACGGCACCTTGGGCGCCTTCAGGTTCACTTCCGTGTGATAGCGCTTCTTCATCTTCGACACGACCACTTCGATGTGCTGCTGGCCCGTGCCCGCGATCAGGAATTCCTTGGTCTGCGCGTCACGGAAGAAGCGCAGCATGGCGTCTTCTTCCATCATTTTGTGGATGCCTACGCCCAGCTTGTCTTCGTCGGCGCGGCTCTTGGGCTCGATGGCAAAGGTAATCGCCGGCTCCGGCAGCTTGACCTTGGGATACTGGATGGGCGCGGACTTGTCGCCTAGGGTGTCGCCGGTGACGGTGTCTTTCAGCTTCGCCACAGCGCCGATGTCCCCCGCGTGCAACTCAGTGATGGGCACAGCCGTCTTGCCCTGCATGATGGAGATGTGCGCCAGCTTCTCCTGCGAACCGCGCGCGAAATTCTGCAAGGCGGCATCGTTCTTCAACACACCGGTGAACACTTTGAAATAGGAGATGCGTCCCGAAAAGGGATCGGACACAGTCTTGAACACAAACAGCGAAACCGGCTCCGAGTCCGCGACCTTGCGGGTGGGCGGCTCGCCATTGCCGGAGGTGACCTCTCCTTGCACCGTCCCCCGCTCCGTCGGCGCCGGAGTATAGTCCACGATAAAGTCCATCCCCCGGTCGGCGCCGATGTTGCCCAGCCCTGAGGCGAACAGCACGGGGAAAATCTTGTCCTCGCGGATGGCTTCGTGTAGCGCGGGAATCAGGTGCTCCTCGGGGATGGTCCCCTTCTCGAAGAATTCCTCCATCAGCGCATCATTGCCCTCGGCGATCATCTCCACCAGTTTCTCGTGGGCGGACTGCGCTTCGTCCTTCATGTTCGCCGGAATGTCACCTTCTTTGCCTTTGCCGTTTCCCCCCAATTCGTAAGTGAAGGCCTTCATCCGCACCAGGTCCACTACCCCGGTGAAATTCTTCTCGCTGCCGATGGGCAGCTCCAGGGGAATCACGGTGCGCCCGAACGCGCTCTGCAGAGACTCCAGCACCCGCCCGGCATCGGCGCGCTCGCGGTCCATGCGGCTGGCGATGATCACTCGCGGCGTCTGATACTCCTCGCAGTATCCCCACACCCGCTGCGTAACCACCTCGACCCCGGCCACGCCATCCACCACCACGATTGCGGCCTCGACCGCAGGCAGCACCATCTTGGCTTCGTGGACGAACATGTTGAACCCGGGAGTGTCAATCAGATTGATCTTGGTCTTGCCCCACTCGACGTAGGCCAGGCTGCTGGCGATGGACATCTGGCGGGCGATCTCTTCGTCGTCGTAGTCGGTGGTGGCCGAGCCGTCATCCACCCGGCCCAGCCGCTGGGTGGCGCCGGCGGTGTACAACATGGCGGAGACGAGCGAGGTCTTGCCGGCATGCCCGTGCCCCA
>Ga0335070_10000722_pt1 | contig 37424 bp, 31 predicted proteins | sample Lox_Sample_13_FD_206722 | JGI IMG/M metagenome (GOLD analysis project Ga0335070, IMG submission 206722) | Soil microbial communities from Loxahatchee National Wildlife Refuge, Florida, United States - Lox_Sample_1.3 | ecosystem: Environmental > Terrestrial > Soil > Wetlands | place: USA... | reverse complement strand
CATGAATAAGATCGTGGTGGTCCGGCCCGCTTGCAGAGCCCTGGTACAAGGTTCGGCAGGCCTGACGACAGGCCAGAGAATTAAGAGGAGGCTCCAGATGCACCTTGCCTCACCGACCGGCCCGGCTCACGTAGCAGTGTCAGCGGACACCACCCAAAAGAGTTTTTCAGCACCCTGATAGAGATCACCTGTAGGGTGGGCACCGCCCACCAACGGTCAACCATCCTTCGAATTCCCGCAGCCTTCCGCCGATTGTCACGGTTCTTGCTAGCACTTCTTGCGTTGCGCGCACCCTTCAGCATTCAGCTCAGGAGCATCGATTCCATGGTTAGACTGCTCGCGAAGGTCTTGAAGATACTCGCCTCGGAGACTGAACCGGGCCAGATCGGCCTTGCCGCCTCGTTCGCCGTTGTTGCAGGCCTCACCCCTCTTTTCAGCCTACACAATATTCTGGTGCTGTTCCTGGTTCTTGTGCTCAGGGTCAATCTCTTGACCTTCATCCTGGGCACCGTCCTGTTCGCTGCCGTAGGCTCGCTCCTGGAAACGGTCTGCAGCTGGCTCGGACTCGCCCTGCTGACGGCCCAGCCGCTCGAGAGGCTCTGGACCAGGCTCTACCAGTCCCCGCTCTGGCGTCTCGAGGATTTCAACAACTCTGTGGTCATGGGGAGTCTCGCCATCTCCTTCGTCTTCTTCCTGCCCGTCGGCCTCCTCACAACCTCCCTGATCCGCCGGCACCGGGAGCGCCTCCTCGCCCGGGTCCGGCTCATGAGACCAACGCAGATCCTCAGAGGGAGCAGGTTTCACTCGGCCTATCAGGCGGTTTCGGGTTGGGGGAGGTGAGAGCCCATGGCGAGATGGTTCCGCTGGCAAGGTTTTGTCGCCTTCCTGCTGATCGTGCTCGGGGGAGCCCTTTTTTCTCTTCTCTTTATAGACGCGCTCGTGAAGCATTTCATCGAGAGGACCGGGACCGATCTTGTGGGTGCCAGGGTCGAGCTCGAGGGTGCGCGGCTGTCCTTATTTCCTCCGACCCTGACGCTGAAGGGGCTACAGGTTGCCGATCCCGAGGAACCGCTGGCTAATGCCCTGGAGGTGGCGCGGATCACCGGCTTCCTTGACGGGCAGGACCTTCTCCGCCGAAGAGTGATCATCAACGAGATGCGTGTCGAGGGGGTCCGCTTGAACACTCCTCGCAAGAGCGCGGCGGTTCTGAGGGCGAGTCCCGCCATCAGCAACCGTGGGAGTGAAAAGGTTCCCAACTCCGAGGTCTTTTCCCAGAGCCTCCGTGGTGTGGAGAAGGTCGTCGAGCAGGCGGATCTTCAGTCACTGAAACTGGCCGGGTCTCTGCAGGCGGAGAGCAAGAAGGCGAAGGAGCGATGGGAGAAGCGACTGACCGACCTGCCGGGGGAAGATAGAGTGGCGGAGTACGGCAGGCGCGTTGAGGCGCTCAAACAGACGAAGGCGCCAGGGAGCGCGCCGGGGCTCCCCGAGGAGATCCTGCGAGATCTGGAAAAGTTGTGGCGGGCACAGCAGGAGTGCACTGCCGAGATCGCCGTCCTGCAGGAGCGCGTGGTCCGGTTGGAGCGCGCGCCTCTCGACGATTTCCGGCGTCTCAGAGAGCAGGTCGGCGCTTCACCTCAGGGGCTCCCCGGTTGCAGCCGACTGCTCTTCGGGCCCCGATTGGGCCTCTGGGTTGAGCGAGCCTTGCTCTGGCACGAGAGGCTCCAGCCCTTGCTCCGGCGCGTCGGACCCGGGAAGGATATCGTGAGACCTCTCAGCGGCCCGGGTTTTGAGGTGCGCTTCAGGGAGCAGCAACCCCTCCCCGATTTTCTCCTTCGCTCCTTGACAGTGGCAGTCGAGCTTGGACTGGGCCATGTGGTCGGCCGGGTCCGGAACCTCACCCCGGATCAGAATCTTCTCGGACAGCCCATGACCTTCGCCTTCGCCGGAGAGGCTCTACCTCGCGCCGCTTCTCTCCTCCTCGCGGGCGAGGCGGACCGGATCTCGCGACCTACCGGGGATGATACAATGAAGGTCCGGATCAAGGATTTCCGGGTGGAGAACGTGGCCGTCTCCGAATTCGCCGGGGTCCCTGTCACTCTCGTTTCGGGCACGGGTACCCTTCAGGCCCAGGCGGTATTCAATCAGGCCGGAATATTCCTTGACCTCAATCTGGCCGTCGACCCCGCCCACTTGTCGGTGGAGCCGGGGAAGGGATCCGGATCCATTCGCGAGGCGTTGAGTGCGGCACTCGCGCAAACGGCGCGGTTCAATGTCAAGGCGAGCGTGAGGGGTACGGTAAAAGATTACCGGATCAACATCAGCTCCGACCTCGAAGACGTCCTGAAGGACGCTGTTGCTGTCGAGGTGAAGGGACAGTTTGCCAAGGTCGAGGATCAGGTGCGATTGGTGATGGCGGCGAAGCTCAACGGGCCGTTCCAAGAGGTGAGGGCCAACATGGAGGCGCTGGCGGGAGTGGCCCGCGATCTGGAAACCCGCCTCGCTGAGCTCACGGAGCTCCAGAACAATCTGCCTCGGTAGGCTCTCGAGCAGTCTATGGGGTCGAGCCCTTAGGGCGCGGTCGACAACGGCCTCGACCCGCGGCGGCGCCTCAGCGAACCTTGCGCAGGAGACGGATGAAATCCTCCTCCGCCGTGCAGCGGAAGAACCGGCCTCGGAATGATCTGAGGCTCAGGGAACACCAGGGATGCACCCGGATGTCCGGGTAGCGGGTCTCCGAGCAGAACCAGTAGAGCTTGTTGCGGCGGCTCGCCCGGATCACGGCGTCCCCGCCGTCGAAATCGCCGAAGAATATGACCGTCCTTCGACAAAAATGCCAGCCCCGGTGCTCCACCGGCCGCCACCCTCGGCGGCTCTTTCTCGCGCGGATTCCGGCGTTGGGAGCCTCGTAGAGCTCGACGTCGCCGGCGGCCACGGCTGCCGTGGCGATGGAGCTGAAGAACCGCGCCTGGTGCAGGCAGGAGCCCGAAGTATCAATGACGACGACGACCCGTTCCTTCTCCCGGCTGCGGCGACATTGGGTGAGGGGCCGCCGGTCCAGATGGCGCGCCATCAGATCCGGAACACTCCACTCATCGTCCCCGGGGATCGGCCAGCCGGTGAGATCCTCGGCCACCTTCGCCATGAGCAGGGCGAAGGTAGTCATGATCCGCCGCCGGCGTAGCTCCTCCAGGAAAAAGGCCTTGTTGTAATTGGGACTGCCGGCGCCGGCGGTCTCATCGCCACGCTCGGCCAGGATGGAGATCCACTCGGGAACCGGGCCCTTTTTCCGGTGGGGCTGCGCCGGGCCCGCCCTGGGAAAGAACCGCGGTTGAGGCTCCCGTGTAGGCCCGGACGGCGAGGTTGTCCCCCCTTGGATGAGGGAGAGCTCCGGCGCCCGGACCGCATCCAGAACCCGGCGCCATGGGCGCTCAAGTCTCAGCATGCTCCGCCTCCCCCTGGTAGCGCCGGAAGATGCGGCCGTTTTGACCGATCCATTTGTCTTCGCCGGGCTCACCCCAGACCTCGCCGAAGCAGGCCGCGAAAGCATCCCGGCGCGTCAGATGGACGATGATCTCGGCCCCCTTCCTAGGTGTCCACCGCAGGTCGATCCCCTCCATCTTGGCGAGGATTTCCCGGCGGCTGAACTTGACGATGAGCACGGGCGCCCATTCCTGAAGCGCCTTGACGTCCTCCCACGCCGCCTGGGGTTCGAGGAGGAGTACCTCCCCGTTTTCGCCCCAGAGTCCCTGGAGCAGATCGACCTCCTTCAGGTGGAGCTGCCTTCTCAGCCGGATCAGGCGTTCGGCCGTGATATCCCCCCACTCCCCCAGTTTGTCCGGCGTGCGGTCGGGCGCGTCCATGAGGCGCACGACCTCGCTGTAGGCCTTTGCGCTCAGGGCGATGACGCCGGTTGCCCGTTGCGGATCCGGCTTCTGCGGCGTCACGGCGATCAACTCCTCGAAGCCGTGGATGTCCGCAAGCCGGGGCATGGCGAGTGCCTCGGTGAGGTCGGCCTCGGGGGCGAGCATTTTCTGGCGCACATCGTAGGCGTTCACATCCAGGCGAACCCGCAAGCGCTGCCGCCACTGAACGGGTTCGTTTTCCACCCGGCGCAGCATCTCGTGGGCCTCCTCGCTCTTGGTTACGAACTGGTAGACCAGCTGATCCCAGTCCGCGTGGGGACCCACGAGTGAGATCGCGTCCAGGAGCTGGCGGAGTTCCTGGATCGTGGCCGGCTTCGGCAGCTCGGCCAGCAGGCAGCGCTCGTAAAGGACGATGGCGTTGAAGAGAAACGGGTGCCCCCGGTGGGTCAGCTCCAGGGCGCGGTGGACGGTGGCGGGGGTGAGGAAGTTGAATTCGATCCGGGGCAGCCTCCGCGTCAGGGGCTCGCTCAACTCGCGCTCGACGTTGACGGTGAGAAATACCGTGAGCCGCGACAGATCCGCAGTGAAGCGGCGGCCGGAAAAATTGATGCGTCCGGTCTGGAGAAAGTCCAAGAGGAAGGAGTCGGCGCTCGGCCTTGTCTTGTCCCACTCGTCGAGTACCAGGATCACGCGGCCTGAGCCGCCGGGCGCCTGGGTCGCCTGCACGGCCTGGAGGATAACCCCGTCGTGCAGCGCAATGCCGCTCACGGTGTTCTCGCTCGGCAGCATCTTGACCAAGAGGTCCTCCTCCCGGGTGCCCGGGAAGCATTGGTAGAAAAAGTACTGCGTGTCGAGAACACGGGCGAGCACCTCCGGGAGATAGGACTTCCCCGTGCCGATGGGACCGGTGAGGATCGCACCCGCCACCGGCTGAGTGCCCAGGGCGGTCAACACGGCAGCGGCGAAGCGGTTGTCGCAGAGGTATCCGGCCGAGTTGAGCTTCTCTTTCAGGTCGAGATGCGAAAATTCCATGTCCTTGTGTCACCCCCAATAAATCGGAACTTCCTGCAGATACGAGAAACGCGACACGCCCCTGAGCCGCAGGTCAAATGCTCCAAACAACGCGCTTCCATATACCATAGTGTTTGCCACCCGGGAAAACAAATTCTCCCCCCGCCGCGTCGCCCCTCCCTGGGTCCTTTCCTCTCGTCGTCCCCCTGCTTGCTGCTCGCTCTCTGCACGAGCAGAGCCCTTGCTGCCGGTTCTTTCTCCTTGCACTACCGGCTTCTTCTCCTGTATCGTGTAAACATATTCGTCATTCTTTCAGGTCGGACGATCAGCTCTCATGGTAAGGGGCGCCACGAGTATGGCTGCACGTTCGAAATACTCCACGATACGGGGATCTTCACCCACCGCAGTGCGCGTTCTCAAAAGCGGTTCACCTGATGGGAGGAAGGCAGATTCGACTGGAGGGCGCGCCGAGGTGTTCCCCCAAGAAAGCCTAGGCGCGAATCCGCAGATAGATGAGCAGGGTCGCCACCACGCTGACGAATCAACCCTGCAAAAGGCGATGAAGGCGCCGGTCCGGAAGACCGGATTCCCCAAGTATGCGACTTGGCACATAGCCCGGCAGTCCTTCGCCACCCCGTTAGGCGCCGCCAAGCTTCTTCGTGTCAGAGGTAAACGAGGATCAGTTGATAAAGCTGGAGGGGACTATAAAGATCAGCGGCCTTGTACCAACAATGACTATCGTTCTTTCCGTGGTGGCTTTACTGATTTCGTGGTCGAGCCTGGACCTGGAGGGTATGGACCGGGAGCGGCCGTACCAAGCCAAGCAGCATAGATTGCATGTAATTCGCCTGCCCAACGGGACATGTTTCGAGATTAGAAGGGCCTTTTTGCCGAGGGAATGGTGATGCCGAGCGGAGGAGCGAAAGAGCATGGCGAGAGCAACTCGGCACTACATACCCAGTCGTGCCCGGCATATCACCCATCACTGGTTGGAAATGAAATACCTACATGGAGGGAGAGAAAAATATGGCACGATTATTAGTCTTAAAAATGTGGTTATCAGGGTTGATAATTACTTGTAAAAGATATTTTATGCTTTTTTTTATTTTATTTTCGCCATATGGATGTCAACTGTACAACATAAACATAGACACGATGCATAACCAGAAGTCTGATCAAAAAGAAACGATAACGAAAGCGTCTGAAAAATTGACGATCAGTGATTTAAAAGATGGCATTTTTATCGGCATCGCTCTTTCAGGAGGGGGTAGTAGAGCCGCAAACTTTTCGTCGGCTGTTTTGCTAGAGCTAAAAAGACTTGGAATATTAGACGAGGTCACAGCTATCTCTTCGGTGTCAGGGAGTTCCTTGCCTGCCGCCTACTATGGTCTTTACCCGGAACGGTGGAACCATGTAAATAATATCCGTAAAAAAATGGCAAGAGATTACGAGCTCCGTTGGATCGGCAGATGGTTCCTCCTTCAAAACATTATTTTGTACTGGAACACAAATTTTAATCGTAGTGACATTATGAAGGAGGTTCTAGACAGTAACCTCTTCCACGGAAAAACATTTGCCGCTATGGGGAAAGGCCAGCCCCGCATTCTCATAAATTCGACAACGCTCTCGGGAGGAAAAACCTTTGTCTTCAGCAAAGAGCAGTTTAACGAACTGGGATCACGAATTGACACCTATCCGATTGCAAACGCGGTCATGGCTTCCAGCGCGTTTCCTGGAGCATTTCACGATATGACGCTTTATGACTACTCTATAAGCGACGATAAGCACTATCAACATGTTCTAGATGGCGGACCATCTGATAATCTGGGGATCACTACATTGCTCAACATGGTAAGAGCGTTATATGATGCTTCCGCTTCAAAACCACCAAAAGGATGTTTTCTTTTCATTGTTGATGCGTACCCCTATCCGAAATATCCTGAACATATACATGAAGCGGATACAAGAGGTTTTTTTGATTTCATCTTCGATACAAATGTCGCTGCGGCATCGGATTCGCTGTTAACTGTTCGTCGCCTTGACTTGCTGAACATGGCGCATATAGATGCTAGGACGGCTGATATTGAGCCGTTTAAGAGAAATGAATGTGATCTGGGAAACGGCAAAAAGATAGAATGCGCCGTATGGCATCTAAGTTTGCAGCGCTTACTCGCCTCTAACTTTGCCGAAGATAAAATTAAAGAGGACAACAATCTAAAGGGAAACTTAAAGACTAACATTGATCAGGTTGCCAATGTTGTTAATTCAATACCCACTCGGTACAAGTTGACCGGTAGAGACCCCAACGGTAAGGTAAAACTAAGTGAGGAGGCGCTCCAGGATTACCTATTCAAGGCAGCTGATTATTTAATTAATTACGACAATAACAATGACGGGTTAATTCTCAAACAAGTATGTGAATGGTTTCGCCAGAAAGGCATGCAGAAAGAAATATGTACAGTTTCGAAATGATCCCGATATGTAGAAGTTACCCTCTTTCCGTAGAGTTGGCACCGAGAAGCGGTGGCAGTCAGTATCGCCTTCGGTCAGGATGTGTTTAGCCCAAACACAGCACTTAGAGAAGGAGGCAGACAGGGGGATAGTTTTGGAATGTTGAAATGCCATGATGGAGCTGGGGCGTTCTGCCGTTACGAGGCAAAGACCATCGGTCGACCGGGCGTTCGAGCCGACCTCGTACCTTGGCGGCTCAACCCGTCGTTAGGCAAAAGAGCAATGACACGCTGGACTTCAGTTTAATACTATTTGTTTCGTTTGCACCCCTTCAAGCGAGCGCCGCAGAGACTTCACTCATGGGCGTCTTGGGCGAGTGACAGTGCAATCGGTGCAATGGGAAGGGCTGGCGAATGGCGAAGGGGTCGGGCCAAGACAACTGGAGGTGATGGCTCGTGAAGCTTCCGGAAAAGAGCCAAAACGGAGGGATAGCTGCATTTTTGATGGCAAGAGAAAGGAGATAGAAAGGCGCGCGTGGCGAGGGCAAGGAGTTTACTAGGAGGATGACAGACGGGCTGAGCGTAAGAGCGGAGGGTCGGGAGGTTTTTGCGAACGGCGATGTATTTCATCTCCGCGAGCGAGGGGCTGGGCATGGGGATGATCCTTGCCCCGAACATGAGGATATCGGGGTTCAAGACGAATACTTCTGGAAGGTGTTTCCGGTGAGATGGGACGGGTAGCTTGATCCGACCCCAATTCACGAATCTGATGCAAAAGAAAAATCTTTGGGCGTTGGGCGTAAAGAAGTTTAACACTTTTTGTTGATTTGTTTGTAGCACTAGGGTTGCGTCGAGGCAACTCAGAAGGAGAAGATTATGGGCGTCATGTTACAAGCATTCTATTGGAATTGTCCCGCGGACGAAGGACGTGAAGGAAAATGGTGGAGCTACATTAATTTTAAACTACCAGAGATCGCACAAGCAGGGTTCACTTCGCTATGGTTGCCCCCTGCAAACAAGGCCGCCGAATGGAACTCTATGGGCTACGATCCCTATGATTATTACGACCTCGGTGAGTTCAACCAAAAAGGCGGGGTGCAAACATGGTTCGGTACCAAGACGGATCTGTTGGCACTGATTAAGTCAGCTCATACAATGAACCTGCAAGTCTATGCTGATTTGGTATTCAATCATAACAGCGGCGCCGACGGACAAGAAGTGAATCCTCTGACCAATCAAATGCGTTGGACGAAATTTACCCCAGCCAGTGGTAAATTCCCGCGCGACTGGACCTGTTTTCATCCGTGTGCCTATGAATCCTGGGATGGAACTACTTTCGGCGACATGCCGGATTTGTGTCACCGCAATCCGGCTGTCTATTCCGCTCTGATTGCATACGCTCGCTGGCTGCTCGAAGAAATCGGGTTTGATGGCTACAGATTTGACATGGTCAAAGGCTATGGAGGCTGGATGGTGCGATCCATAATGGAGATGTGGATGCTGCGCAACAACGCGGGTCTGAAACCTTACGGCGTAGGCGAATGCTGGGATAGCGAGCGGACCATCTATGAGTGGCTCGATGAAACGAACATCTGGTCGGACAATCCTGTCGGCGCGTTTGATTTTCCCCTACGCTGGCGGCTGCAAAGCCTGTGCGACGACTACGGGTTCAGTTTACGAAACCTGCCTGCCCCCGGCGTGCTGCTCTGGGATCGGCCCATGCAGGCTGTCACCTTTGTGGAGAATCACGATGTAGCCCGTAGCTCACCCATAGTTAACGATAAACTACTCGCCTATGCCTTTATTCTTACCCACGAGGGTTATCCCTGTGTTTTCTGGCAGGATTATTTTAATTATAACCTCGGGCAGCCTGGCAATCCGAGCGGAATCGAGGCGCTTGTCCATGCCCACGAACATTATGCTGGCGGTGCAACACAGGTCCTCTACGTGGACGACAATCTCTACGTCATGCAACGCAGCGGTGCTGGCCAGCAATCCGGTTTGGTTTTCATACTGAATAACAATGCAACCTGGGCCGGCGTTGCCGTGAAAACACAGTGGAACAACACATCATTCAAGCCAGTTGCCTGGCGCGGGAACGCCGATACAGGGATTCCTCAGGACAAATGGACCGATGGCTACGGCACTACCGATTTCTGGGCGCCGCCGCGTGGCTATGCCGTCTATATTCCAAACTAGATTTTCGCTTTTCGGTCGGGGTCGGGCCACGGCAAGCACCTGTAATAGTGACGAATCGATGCCATCAAGGTGGTGAAGGGTTGCGACTCCGGGAGGAGGTCGCTGACTATAGCAGGATGCTGAAAAACTCGTCGACCCGGATGGAGCACGGACAGGGATGCACGGGAGACCTGAGCCGGGCCGGTCGGTTCCGCAAGGCTGCATAGTCGCACCATGAATAAGATCGTGGTGGTCCGGCCCGCTTGTAGAGCCCTGGTACAAGGTTCGGCAGGCCTGACGACAAGCCAGAGAATTAAGAGGAGGCTCCAGATGGACCTTGCCTCACCGACCGGCCCGGCTCACGTAGCAGTGTCAGCGGACACCACCCAAAAGAGTTTTTCAGCACCCTGATAGGGCTCTTTTCGAGGCCGCAAACGACGATATGGGCCCCAAGAACACCTTTTTCTGGGATCTTAATGCAGGATAATTCAGTGCATGCCATGGCCCGACCCCGGACCGGCGGCCTCGGTCCCGAGGGCACCCCACTCGGACAAGGTTCCTGACAAACCCTGCGCCGAACCTTTCGGCCACGAAAACCCTCCTTCCGCCATTCACCGTCTTTGCCCCCGGAATGCCCCGTGCGGGAAGTGCGGGAGCTTCACTTGATTGCTCCCATGGTGAGGCCCGCGATGAAGCGATCGAGGAAGAGGCTGTAGACGACCGCCACCGGAACGCTCGAGATCAGTGCGGCGGCCATGAGAGGCCCCCAGCGGAAGACGTCTCCCCGCACGAGCTCGGTCGGGACGCCGATGCTCACCGTCTTGTGGGCGGAGACGGAGATGAAGGCCAGGGCGTAGATGAACTCCTGCATGCTGAGAGTGAAGGCAAAGACCACAACGGTGAGGAGGCCGGAAGTGGAAAGGGGGAGGACCACCTTTACCATGGCCCCGATGCGGGTGCACCCGTCGATGAGGGCCTGCTCCTCAAGGTCACGGGGTATGGACTTGAAGAACCCCATCAAGAGCCAGGTGCAGAAAGGGATCGTGAAGGTGGGGTAGACGAGGATCAGTGACCAGAGGCTTTCGCCGAGATTGAACATTGAGATGATGCGAGAGAGGGGAATGAAGAGGAGCGTGGGCGGCACAAGGTAGGTGAGAAAGATGCCGATACCGAGACTCTCACCCCACCGTCCGGCCAGGCGGGCCAGACTGTATGCCGCCGGGATCGCGATCACCAGGGTGATCAGAACTACGGCTCCTCCCACAACGAGGGTGTTCACCACGTATTTCATGAAGAGGGTTTGCTCGAAGAGCAGCCGCAGGTGCTCCAGCGTGGCGGGCTCGTTGAAAAGGAACGGGTTGTTCTCAGGGTTGAAGAGATCGTGATCCCGCTTGAAGGCGGTAATCAGCATCCAGAAAAAAGGGAAAGCGCTGAAGCAGGTAAAGAACAGGGCGGCAGCGTAGATCGTGCCCTTCTTACCCAGAGATGGCAGGCGTTCCATCAGCTCACCTCCGCGCGCCGTGCCAGCAGGAGCACCAGAGCGGACAGCCCTGCCAGAGCGGGGAAGAGGAAGAAAGCTATCGCCGCGCCCTGGGCCAGGTCTCCCGCCTCAATCCCCTTGAAGAAGGCCCAGCTCGCCAGGACCTGGGTGCTGTTTATCGGCCCGCCTCTCGTGAGCACGTAGACGACGGTCATATCCGTGAAAGTGAAAACGAAGCCGAAGAGGAAGGCGATACTCATGACAGGGAGCAGCAAGGGCATGATCACCTGAAACAGGCGGCGCCAGAAGCCGGCGCCGTCCACCTGAGCCGCATCGAGAATATCCCTGGGAATGGCGGTCAGGCCGGCGAGAAGGATCACCGTCGCCAGCGGAAGGATCCGCCAGGTCTGGACCAGGACGACCGAGGCCATGGCCAGGAAGGGTCGGCCCAGCCAGTAGAGGTTCTGCTCCGGGCCAAGTAAGGCCTCGGGACGGCCGAGGAGTCCGAGGCTCCGGGCAAGCCAGTCGAGGGGGCTGAACACGGAGTCGAAGATCCACAGCCAGCCGATGACGCTCAGGGAGATGGGAGCGGTCCAGGGAAGGAGGATGAGAAACCGCACCAGACGCCTGCCGGGGAAGTCCTCCATGAGAACCAGGGCCAGGATCTTGGCGAGGACGAGAACGAGGATCTGCGACGCGAAGGTGAAGACAAAGGTGTTCTGTAACGCCTTGAGGAAGACAGGGTCCTGGAGAAGGAAGCCGTACGTTCGCAGCCCCACGAAACGAACGGTCGGATCACCGGTGGTGGCGTCGCTCAGGCTGTAGAGGATGGCAAGGACAAAGGGGAACCCTACCAGGGCGATAGTATACAGGGCGGCGGGCGCGATCATGACTGCGGCGAGGAAGCGTTCCCGCTCCCACACGTAGCCGAGGCTGAAGGCCGGCGTCCGCTCCACCCGTTCCATTTTACCCTCTGCCGATGGGGACCCCGCGGAGGCGCGTCCCCGTGTCCCGGTCAAACAGTTTTATCCCTAAGCGCGGTACGGCAAAGGTGTAGGTCTTCCCCGCCTCCAGCGCTACCCTGATGTTGGGGGCAAGCTTGGAGACCACCCTTCCGTTTTTCGACTGAAATGCCGTTTTGCCGTAAACCAGTCGCTCCGCTCCCAGGTTCTCGACCCAGGTGACCTCGAACTGGAATCGCTCTACGTCCTCCTCCTCTCGTCCCTCAAGGGGGAGAAAGTCCTCGGGCCGGAAGCCGACCAAAACTCCCCCCTGCTCCACAAGATTCATGGGCGGCGAGCCGACGAAGGTGGCCACAAAGGTATCGGCCGGCTCCCAGTAGACTTGGAGGGGCGTGCCGATCTGTCGTACCCGCCCCTTATCCATCACCACGATCCGATTCCCGAGCCCCATGGCCTCGACCTGATCGTGGGTGACATAGATGGTGGTGATGCCGATCCGCTTCTGGAACGTCTGGAGTTCTTCTCGGGCGCTGGCCCGGAGCTTGGCGTCCAGGTTGGATAGAGGCTCATCCAGGAGAAAGAGATTGGGCATGCGAACCATGGCGCGGGCAAGGGCGACCCGCTGGCGCTCACCGCCCGAGAGCTCTCGCGGCTTGCGCTTGAGGAGCCTGTCGATGCCGAACAGGCCGGACGCCCAAGCTACTTTCTCCCGGATGGCATCCCGGTTCATGTGCTGCGTACGCAGCGGGAAGGAGATGTTTTCGGCGACGCTCATGTGGGGGTATAGGGCATAGCTCTGGAACACCATGGCGACGTTCCGCGCCCGGGGCGGCAATCCGGTGACATCGCGGCCGCCGATCGAGACCTCGCCCCGGCTCGGTCTCTCCAGCCCGGCGATGATGCGAAGGAGGGTGGTCTTGCCGCAGCCGGACGGCCCGAGGAGTACGAGAAACTCGTGCTGCCGCGTCGCCAGGCTCACATCGTCAAGGACCTTTACCTCACCGAAATACTTGGTGATCGCTCTGACCTGCACCTCCGCCATCAGCGCTTTCCTCCGACTAAGACCGAACCCTCGTCATCGGTGGAGTCTCTCTCCATGCCGGGGAGGGAAGGGCTCGCTTGCCCTCACACCTTCCCGCCGATCAGCCCGCGTTGCCGCCACTGGCTGAAGATTTTCTTGATCTGCACCTCCGCCTCCGCTACCGTTTCGGCGGGCTTCATGCCCTGCGCGGCCTTCGCCAGCATGTTGGGCAGGATGAAGGTGCCGAACACCTCTCCCACAGCCGGGCTGGCCGGCCCGGGATACCCCACATTGGCGGTCCACTCCATGGCGGTCTTCAGGGGGGCGAGCTTGCCCTTCGCTTCTCCCTCGATGCGGAACGGGTCGTCCTCGAACCAGGCGTTATGTAGGTCCCGCATCGTCCGTACCCCCCGCACGGGCGAGTAGCCGCGCGACCCCGCGAGGACCGGGCCGTCGAAGAAGGCCGGAGAGTTGTAGAGCTCGCTGGCGTACATGGCCTGATCGTAGTTCGCCACGAGATGGAGGAGAAACTCCTTGGCTATGTCTGCGCTCTTGGAATAGGAGGGGATGATGTAGACGTAGATCACGTGCTCGCTGCTCCACCTCGTCCCTCTCGGTCCTTTGAGGGCGGGGACGAAGAAGATGTCCTTGGCGATCTCCGGGACCTGCTTCTGGGCCGAACGGTATGCGGAGATGGAGTTCAGGATGTAGGAAGCCCGCCCCGCGATGAGGGCTTGGTTGTTGGAGACCGCCGTCCAGGAAAAGATCTCGGGGACCATGGCCGCCTTGTAAAGCCTTGTAATGTACTCAACCGCCGCCACGGTCCGGGGATTGTTGAGCGCCACGTTCTCCTGCGCGTCCTGGATCGAGGTGTCGAAGGACCAAAGGAGCGCCCACGCCGCCATGGTAGAATCCAACTCCTGCGACAGGCCTATCCCGAGCTGGGTCCCGAGCTCCTTCTTGATCCTACCCCCGAAGGTCACCAGGTCTTCCCAGGTCTCCGGCCCGTCAGGCTTGCCGACTTTCGTCCACAGGCTTTTCCGGTAGTTACCCGGGTCGATGGTCCAGCCGTGGGAGAAGCCGTAGTACTTCTTGGTATGAGGGTTGTACGAACTCAGAGTGCTCACGGGCAGCTGCTTGCCGAACCGCCTCTGCGCTTCCTGGTTGACGTCGGTGAGGTCGAGGACGCTCGGCTCGAACTGCGCCGGCGGGGAGATCCATTCAATGAGGTCATGCCCTTCGCCTGCGGAGATCTCCGCAGCGGTGCGGGCGGGGATCTCGGCAAGGCCTATGTGGTCCACAGTCACCCTGACGTTCTTGGTCTCGCCCCACTGCGTTGCGAACCGGTCGAACCACTCGGTGTCGTACCTGGGGACAAAGTGAGACCATTGGAGGATCTTCAGGGTCTTCTCGGCTGCACGGGCGCGGCGGGGGCCGATGAGGTCGGCGCCGAGCCCGGCGGCGAGCAAGCCTGCCCCCGCATGTTTGATGAATTCTCGCCTGGTGATTCCTTTGCGTTGCTTCGCCTTCATGGTGCGCTCCTCCGCTTCGGTATCGCCCCACACGGCTGGAGCGCGAGGGTTCCAAGAGAACTCACCTTGGTCGAGGCGCCGGCTCCGCCGCTGGGATGCTTGGTGTTTCGTTGTTCTTGACTCCCCGGGTGAGGGGATCGTCATACGTTCCGCCCCGCCTCCCTCAGAATAAAGAGAGGCGGGTGACTTATATAATAATCAGACCACTTGCCTTACCCCGCGGCAACGGGGAGCCTCTGGTTCGGCCTGCAGAGCGGCTCTGCTCCGTTTCAGGTTGTGACTGCTCGGTCATCCCGGGGTCGTGAGGACTCCCGCCCACGCTCACCCTGATCGCCCTGGACATTCGCCTCGTCCACTGAAGCCGAACCGCCGCAGCTGCCCCATGGATGTACGAGGGTCTTGACAGGGAGCGACAATGATGTATACTCCCGATGTATACAGTATAGGAGGCGGGACATGGTACGCACGCAGATATACCTGACAGAGCGCCAACGCAAGGAATTAGCTGCGATGGCGAAGGCCGCGAGGAAGAAACAGAGTGAGCTCATTCGAGAGGCCGTCGATCGCCTCATCGATCAATCGGGCCGCAGTCGGCGGGAGGCGGCCTTGCGAGCGGCTGCCGGAATCTGGAAGAACCGGAACGACCTTCCTGACTTCAAGGCAACCCGTGCCGAATGGGACAGGGACTAATCATGGCGCGGTCATTCCTTCTCGACACAGATATTCTCGTGGATTTCTTCCGGGGCCACAGCAACGCGGTGGCCTTTGTCAACGCCCATTCTGCTCGGATCATCCTGTCATCCATTGTCGTCGCGGAGTTGTACGCTGGGGTGAAAGGAGATGCAGAGCAGGCAGCTCTGGATAACTTCGTCTCTCTCTTCCGCGTTGTCCCTGTCGGTACCGAAATCGCGAAGGCCGGAGGGCTTTACAAGCGCGATTACGGCAAGTCACACGGCGTCGGACTTGCAGACGCCATCTTGGTTGCCAGCGCTGAAGCCGAGAATGCAGAGCTAAGAACCCTTAACACTAAGCACTACCCTATGTTGAAAAACCTTAGACCAGTCTACAATAAGTAGAGGCCCAACAGGACACGCCACCGGAGGCGGGGTCGGCTTGCATTAACCCGCAGCATCAACGAGCTACCTGCTGCCCGTCGTTGGGCGCCACGGGTGATACAGTGGAAGGCATTCAGATTCGCCATGCAGAACCATCCGACTACCCGTCCATCATCGCCGTTGTCAACGAGTGGTGGGGCGGCCGCAGCATGGCCAATATGCTGCCAAAGCTTTTCTTTGTTCACTTTCGCCAGACCAGTTTTGTGGCTGAGCACGGCGGAAATGTTGTCGGCTTTCTCGTCGGGTTCATTTCCCAGACTTTCAGTAACGAGGCATACATTCACTTCGCCGGCGTGCACCCTGGGTTTCGGAAGAAGGGTCTGGGGCGCGCGCTCTACGAGCGATTCCTCGACGGGGTAAAGAAGGAAGGGTGCGGGGTAGTTCGTTGTGTCACTTCGCCGGTTAACAAGGGGTCGGTTTCGTTTCACCGGCGCATGGGTTTTGCTATGGAGCCGACCAAGCGAAGCATTGAGGGTATTCCAGTAGCTGAAGACTACGATGGGAAGGGTGAAGACCGCGTGCTCTTCTATAAGAGGTTGGATGCTTAACAACACTGGATCACGACATCATGCAAGTGTCTGTCATACTGGCCCATCCCGATACTCAGAGCTTCAATCACGCGATTGCTCACGCGGCGATTGGAGAATTAAGGCTACATGGTCATCAGGTTATTTTTCATGATTTGTATGCCGAAAAATTCGATCCCATCCTTGCCGCTGATGAAATCCCCCAAGGCGCTGGCGTGCCGCAGGAGATAGAAGTACACTGTCAAGAAATATCGCAGGCCGAAGGGATCATCATCATTCACCCCAATTGGTGGGGGCAACCTCCCGCTGTCCTCAAGGGATGGATGGACCGGGTGCTTCGGCCCGGCATCGCCTATCGGTTCCGGGAAGGGGATCAAGGCGAAGGGATTCCCGTCGGCCTGCTGAAAGCGAAGGCGGCCCTCGTGTTCAATACGTCCAATACACCGGGCGAGCGAGAGGCCACGGTGTTCGGTGATCCTCTGGAGACACTCTGGAGGAATTGCATTTTTGGCTTGTGCGGTATCGAAAGCGTGTATCGCGAGATGTTCAGCGTCGTCGTCACGAGTACAGTCGAGGAGCGTCAGGGCTGGCTCAAGAGAGTTCGAGACGTTGTAGGGCGATATTTTCCAGAGGGAACATGCGCGTAGCCACCGCTCCCACGGGAGTCGGCGGATCGCGAAAACGGGTCACCCACTACTCCCCCATCACCACGGAGGTTCTCATGAGAAAGCTCGTTCTTCTCGGATCGGCAATCATGCTGACGCTGCTCCTCGGCTGTGCCAGCACGAAGATGGTACGAACAGAGGAGCAACCTATCCCTCCGGCAACAGGCGCGGGCGCTCTCGACATCGTGCTCACTCCGCTGAAAGACATGGAAAAGGAGAAGATCTCGTTCCTCAAGGCAAAGTTGACGGAGAAATTTGAGCAGGCGGGCTTTACCCGTGTCGCCGTGGTGCAAACGCGGGGAAACGCACCGCAGGAGATCAATATCAAGCTGACGAACTACGAATTCACCCAGACCAAGGAGTCGGAACAGGTCGCTGGAAGTGCCGCCGCCGCCTCTGTATGTATTTGCCTGGCACCCGTGTTGGGGGCTCCTCGCTACTTCGACGATCAATATGAGATTACCGCCGACGTCACCGCCTACCGGAACGGCCGGGTTCTCTTCAAAGAGACCGTGACGGAGAAGGCCCATTCAACGGCAAACGTCATGGAAGCGGGGTCGGCGAACTTCAAGGCGGAGCTGGAGGAGCTGACCCTCCACAATCTCGTCGCCACCGTGGTGAACCGATGGAATAAACGCTGAACGCGTGAAGGGCGCATCGTATCACGGCTTGCTCTGCGGCGAAGAACTACCGATAGTGGCGCCGTGGGCATCGATGCGGCGCTTAATTCTCCAGTCTTCGGAACGTGGGCTACCCACCTTGGCCGCGACCCGTTTCGGCGTTTCGGAGGGGACCGACGTGGGGAATAGCAAATGCAAGCGGACAGAGGCGCAGTCGATCCGAGTCTCTGGCATCAATATAGAGTGGCAGCCCGAGCGGGGCACATGCACCTTTGACGGGCTGCCTGTGGCAATGCTGTGGATGGACACCACCCTTGCCGGCGTAATGTCCGGGGTTCAGACCATGGTCGGCACCGAGCGCTTCCTCCTGGCTCTGCAGAGCGAGGGGCGCAAGAGCGTCGAGGCGGACTGGCACGTGATCTCGGCGTTCCCGGATTTCCGCGACGGGTTTCGAGCCATCGCCAACATCGCCGCAGTGGCCGGCTGGGGCCATTGGTCGCTGACGTCGCTCGATGAGAATGAGAGGGAATGCCGTTTCCGGGTAACGGACAGCTGGGAGAGCCGCTATCAGAGAGCTTTGGGAGTCTGCTGGGGGGCCGGCATGCTGGCGGGCAAACTGAGCGGGTACTGCTCGAAGCTTTTCGGGACCAACTGCTGGGCCGACCAGAAGGCGTTTGCCGCCAGGGGCGACGGGTGCGACGAGTTCGTGGTGAAGCCGTCCCCGCGATCGATCGAAAAGGAGATCGACGATCTGCTCGCGACGGACGAGGCGACCCGCGCCGACATGGCGGTGGCCCTGCGGCGGCTGGAACAAGAGATCGCCGAGCGGCAGCGGATGGAGGAGGCGCTGCGGGAGAGCGAAGCCTTGTTCCGGTCACAGTTCGAATTCGGCAACATCGGCATTGCCATCACCTCCGCGGACAAGGGCTGGCTGCGCGTGAACCTGCGCCTCAGCGCAATGCTCGGCTACTCGGAAGAGGAGCTCCGGGGGCGGACCTGGGCCGAGATGACCCACCCGGACGACCTGGAATCAAGCGTGGCACAGTTCACCCGGATGCTGGCGGGGGAGATCGAAGGCTACGAACTCGACAAGCGGTACTTCCGCAAGGACGGGAGCATCATCTCCACCCATCTCAACGCTTCCTGCTTCCGCAACCCGGATCTCTCCGTGCGGTTTGTGATCGCTTCGCTTCAGGATATCACCGAACGCAAGTGCACAGAGGAGGCGCTGCGGGAGAGCGAGGAGAAGTTCCGCGATGTTTTCGCCACCTCCAGCGATGCCATCTTCATTCACGACGCTCGCACCGGCGCGATCCTCGATGTCAACCAGACAATGCTCAAGATGTATGGCTGGAGCCGGGAAGAATGCGCCGGGCTGACGGTTGCCGACCTGAGCGCCGATAAGCCCGAATACTCGCAGCGCGCCGCGCTGGAAAGGATCAACGAGGCGGATGAAAAGGGCCTTGTGGCGTTCGAGTGGCTGGCCCAGCGAAAAGATGGCAGCCTGTTCCCCGTCGAGGTCACACTCAAGAAGACCACTCTTGTCGGCGAACCGTGCATTGTGGCCAATGTAAGAGACATCACCGAACGGAAACGCGGGGAGGAGGCTCTCCGTCAATCCGAGGAGAAATTTGCCAAGGCCTTCCGGGCATCTCCCGACCCGCTAACCCTCACGAGACTAGACACCGGCGAAATCCTTGACATCAATGACGGCTTTGAACGCGCATTCGGATTCCCTCGCGCGGAAGCACTCGGAAAGTCCACACTTGACCTGGGCGTATGGGCACATCCAGAAGACCGCGAGGCTTTCGCCCAGCGCGTCAAACGAGAGGGCAAGGTCAGAGAGATGGAAGTTGTCGTCTGCCGAAGGTCAGGCGAAGGTATGACAGGCCTGCTCTCTGCCGAAGTCATCCAGGTCGGTCAAGAACCTCTGGTCCTCAGTATCATGCGAGATATCACGGAACGCAAGCGCGCGGAGGAGGCGCTGCGGGAGAGCGAGGAGAAGTTCCGGAATCTCGTCGAGACGACCTCCGATTGGATCTGGGAGACAGGGGCTGACGGTACCTACACCTACTCGAGCCCGCGCGTCCGCGCCCTGCTCGGCTATGAACCAGAGGAGGTCATCGGCCGAAAACCTTTTGATTTCATGCCCCCGGATGAAACGGACCGGATAGGGGCGCTGTTCACCCGCATCACTGAAGAACGCAGACCGTTCTTCAATCTGGAGAACCTCAACCTCACCAAGGACGGTCGCAGCGTCGTCCTCGAAACGAGCGGCGTGCCCAGATTCGACGCCCAAGGAAATCTCCTGGGCTACCGGGGGATCGACCGGGACATCACCGAGCGCAAGCGAGCGGAAGAGGCATTGCGGGAGAAGGAGGAATTCATCCGGGCGTTACTGGACACCTCAAAAGATTGGATATGGGCCATCGATCTGCGCGGTGTCCATACATACAGCAATCCGGCCATTCGGACCCTTCTCGGTTACGAACCGGACGAAATCGTCGGCACGTCGAGCTTCAGTCTCATCCATGAAGAGGACCGTAAACGAACCCAGAGCGAGGTCAGCGGCTGCATTGAGGCACGGCGGGGGTGGAGCAACCTGGTCGTCCGCTGGCGGCATAAAGAAGGTGGCTACCGCGTCCTGGAGAGCAACTCCGTGCCGGTTCTGGATGCCGGGGGCGAGGTAACCGGTTTCCGGGGCGTGGACCGTGACATCACCGAGCGCACGCTGGCGGAGGCGGAGCGACTGGAGATGGAGCGCCGTCTGCTGCACGCCCAGAAACTGGAGAGCCTCGGCGTCCTGGCCGGCGGCATCGCCCACGACTTCAACAACCTCCTCACGGCGGTCATCGGCAACCTGGATCTGGCGCTCCTCGATCCCTCTCCGGCCGCCGCTGCCCGGACTCACATCGAACGGGCTCTGCAGGCCGCCCGCCGGAGCGCGGACCTCACTCGGCAGATGCTGGCCTACTCAGGCAGGGGGCGCTTCCTCGTCAGACGCATGGAGTTAAGCGAACTCGTGCGGGAAAACACCAATCTCTTCCGCACGGCCATCTCCAGGACCGTCTCGATGAATCTCTGCCTCACCCGTGAATGCGCCGCTATCGAGGCTGATCCGGCCCAGGTGCAGCAGGTCATCATGAACCTCATCACGAACGCCTCGGAGGCAATCGTGGAAAAAGCGGGGGTGATTACCATCACCACGGGAGTGGAGGCGTTCGACGCCGGGTACCTGAGCAACAGTCGGCTCAACGAGAAGCCTCCGGCAGGCCGCTTCGCGTATGTGGAGGTGTCGGATACGGGTTGCGGCATGGATGAAGAGACCACGGAACGCCTCTTCGACCCCTTTTTCACCACGAAGTTCATGGGCCGCGGACTGGGGATGGCGGCGGTTCTGGGAATTGTCCGGGGGCACAAGGGCGCGATCATGATGGAGAGCACGGTGGGACAGGGGAGTACCATCCGCGTGCTGTTCCCTGCTGCCGAGGCGGTCAGCGCTGCCATGGCTAGCGACTCCGCCCAGTTTCCGGTTCAGTCCGGCGCAAGGGCGCTCTCGGGAATAGTCCTGGTGGTGGACGATGAAGAGGTGGTGCGCGACGTGTGCGCGACGTTCGTCCAGACCCTTGGTTTCCACGCCATCACTGCGGCGGATGGCGAGGAAGGGTTAAGGCTCTTCATGAGACACACGGACGAGATCGGCTGTGTCCTGCTCGACCTGACCATGCCGCGGATGGACGGTATCAGCGCCTTCCGGGAGATGAAGCGCCTCCGGCCGGACATCCCAGTGATTCTCTGCAGCGGCTACGACGAGCAAGAGGCGATGGGGCACTTTACCAACGAGGGTCTGACGGGATTTCTCCAGAAGCCCTATAGCCTGGAAGATTTGAAGAGCAAGATTGAGCCCGTGATGAAGGATCGCTCGAGACCCATTGTGTGAACGCCGTTCCATGATGCAGAATCTTCCCGGGGGGCATCAAGATGTTGAGGACGGGCAGGGCAAATCGTTTACCTAGCGAAGGGCATGCTCGGATCTCGAATCTCGCGACGTACTGAGAGGTACGCCTCAGACCCAGTCCCGCTGTGCCGCGGGACGGTTGCCCGGCGGCACGGCCATCTCCACGGTCTGGCTCCGGCGTCTCGTGCGTAATGCGGGTTAGTCGGCGGCCAGGAGGAGATAGGACCCGACCGCGTCACGGCCCTTTTCCTTGACGCCGAAGAGGGCCTTGTCGGCGGCGGCGAGAAGGCCGGTCATGTCGCCGGCGTGATCCGGGAAGGTGGCGATCCCGAAGCTCGCCTTGAGCCGCACCGCGAACCCCTGATCGCGCAGGTAGACCGTCTCCAGGATCCGCGAGCGGATCTCCTCCGCCTTCGCTCTCGCCTCAGACTGCCCGAACCCCGGAAGGACGACGATGAACTCATCACCGGCGTAGGCCACGGCATACGCCGGCTCCTCGAGAGATGCCTGGATCGTCGCCGCCACTTCCTGGACGGCGCGGCTTCCGTTCAGGTGGCCGTAACTGTCCACCACATGCTTGAAACGATCGAGGTCCATGAAGATGACGGAGAGGCACCCGCCGGATCTTTCACAGGCCCCGATATGGTCGCCGAGTGACCGGTAGAGGTGCCGGGTGTTGTAAAGACCGGTCAGGTTATCTCGGATGGCCAGGTCGCGGTATCTCTGCTCGCTGGCCCGTAGGCCCTCCTCCGCCTCTTTCCGCTCGGTGATGTCGACGAGAGAGATCACGATTCGGGAGAGGGTATCCTCGTACCCGGAGATCGCAAGCGCCTTCGTGAGCACAATCCGCGGGTTACCCTTCAGTGTGCGGAGGATCGTCTCCCGCTCCCGGGAGACATTGCCCTCGGCCACCAGGGGGATGATCTCGAGGGCGAGGCGGTAGAATTCCTCCGTGTTCAGCTGGAAGAACCCTTCGCTCAGCTCCTCCCGGCTCGTCCCCTCGAAGAGGGCCATGAAGGAATCATTGAAATCCACGGTCTTTACCTTGCTCATGCAGTGGGCCACCTCGTCGGGGTGGAGCCTCAGGTACTCCCGGATATCGCCAACCCCCGAGGCGCGGAGATCGTCGAGATATGCCTTCAGACCCGAGGCGTCCCGCTCAAGCAAGGCGGTGGGCGCGGAGCGGAAGAGAAGGCGATAACGCTCTTCGCTCTCCCGGAGGGCCTCTCCTACGAGTTTCAGGTCGGTGATGTCCTCAACGAAGGCCATGACGCCCGAACAGAGGCCGCTCCCATCGGTGATCGGGCTCAGATGATAGCGGAAGTAGAGCCGCTCGCCTGCAGGGTCAGCCTGGAGGCGGTCGCTGACGATGCTGCGCTTCGTCTCGAGGCAGCGGCGGAAGTCCTCGGCGACTCCGGAGTCGAGGAGGCAGGGCACCTGGAAGACGTTCAGGGATCTTGCCTCCTCCAGAGTCGAACAGGGGAGCACCTCGAGCATTCTCCCGTTGATCCCGGTGATGTGTCCCGCGAGATCGACGGTGAGTATCCCGAGGGGTGCGCTGTTGCCAAGCATTCGGTTTCGCTCTTCGAGGGCTTTCAGCGCTTCTTCGGCCCGCGTCGCGCGCGCCTCGACCTCCTCGGTCCCGGCAAGACGAAGGCGCAACGCCTCCACTTCGGCGAGGAGTTCGTCTCGTGTCGCAGACGCCCTATCCATGCTCGGCCCCCCAAGTTCACAATAGAGCCGTGCAAAGCACGGCGTGACACTTGTACATAAACATTATAAAACCCACTCGTGCTGCATCCAAGCTTCAAAAGGATTCACAAATCCCGCGCAGAGGGTCTCCGACTCGCGACGGCGTCTCGCGCATAATGCGGGTTAGGAGACGGGGAAACGACTCTCCGCACGGAGCAGTAGTTGAGGAGTCGGGCCGAGATAGCCGCTCACTATGGGAAAGTTCTTGAGCATGATTATGGCGAAAGTATATGATAACGCCTCGACACGGCGGTTTGGACCAGATCATGGGGACGGCACGGTCCTGACTGGCGAGCGATGGTCTGAGGTGACGGCATGGATTCAAGGCTGAGAATGCGGGCCTTCTTGTGGGCGACCGTGACCACGTGCACCATAGGCATGGCGTTGGGGTTGATTCCTGCCTCCGCCGGCGCAGGCGATACCCTCGCGCGCGTCAAATCGCGGCAGGTCCTTCGCTGCGGCGTCAGCGAAGGATTGATAGGGTTCTCCTTGAAGGACCCGGCCGGGGAGTGGACAGGGTTGGATGTGGACTTCTGCCGGGCGGTGGCGGCGGCCGTGGGCGACCGCGTCAAGGTGCAGTTCGTGCCTCTCTTCGCCTCCGCCCGGTTCCCGGCGCTGCAAGCAGACGAAATAGATCTTCTCGTGCGCAACACCACGTGGACCCTCGGCCGTGAGGCGTTCCTCGGCGTCCAATTCGCCGGGATCCTTTTCTACGACGGCCAGGGGTTCATGGTCCCGCGAAAGGGCAAAGTTCGGCGGATCGCCGAACTCAAGGGCGCGACGATCTGCGTCGATAAGGGAACCACCAGCGAACAAAACCTAGTGGATTATTTCCGGGCGCGCGGCTGGAACTACAAACCCCTCGTCCTGGAGTCCGTGGCCGAGATCAGGGATGCCTTTGTTTCGGGCCGGTGCCAGGCCTACACCTCCGACGCCTCGCAGCTTGCCTCCATGCGCATGGCGGTGCCGGATGGGACGAAAAAATATATCATCCTGCCCGATCTGATCTCCAAAGAACCCCTCGGTCCGGTGGTGAGGCGGGGAGACGAGGAATGGTTCACGCTGGTCAGATGGGTGCTCTTTGCGCTCATACAGGCGGAGGAACTCGGCGTCACCCGGGAGAATGTGCGGACCTTGAAGGAAACCTCGACCGACCCGGCGGTGCAACGGCTACTCGGCAAGGCGGGCGGATTCGGGAAGGCGCTCGGCGTGGACAATGACTGGGTGGTGCGGGTCGTGGGGACTGTCGGCAACTACGGTGAGATGTTCGAGCGCAACCTCGGGCGCGAGAGCGTTCTCAACCTCGAACGGGGACTCAACCGCTTGTGGAAACAGGGCGGCTTGATGTACGCGCCGCCCTTTCGCTGACAAGCGCCGGCCGTGGCCCTGTTGCGTTGGACCGCTCGTTAGTCGGGGTGAGGGTCCCTCTTGACCTGAGGTAGTCTTTATCGTCAGCTTCCATTGAGGGGTATTGATCACTATGACCGACCTGCAGAGCACAATCACCCTGATTGTCTGTGTCAGCGTCATCCTGGCGATCGCCTTCGACGTGATCGACATGGTCCTGGCGGCGCTGTTGGGAGTCAGCGTCCTGATCGTTACCGGCAGCGTCACGGAGCAGGACATCCTGAACGCCGTGAAGGCCGGCGGCGGTTCCCTGACCCTTCTTTTCGGCGGCATGGTGGTGGCGCGCACGTTGAGGCCCACCGGGCTCTTCGATAACATCGGCACCCGATTCCTGCTCTTCACCCGGGGGAGCGGCAGGCGTTTCCTGCTCGGGATCATTGCCCTGGTCGCGCCGATATGCGCATTCCTTCCCAACGCCACCACGGTGATCCTGGTAGCCCCCATCATCATCGGCGCTGCCGTGGCCCTGGAGACGGATTTCGTCGGGCCGCTGGTGCTGACCTCCATTATCAGCAACTCGGCGGGTTTGCTCACTCTGGTCGGCGACCCCGCGACATTTCTTGTCGGGAGCTCCATCGGGTTGACATTCATGGAGTACCTCCGGCGGGTAAGCCTCGGCGGGCTGCTGGCGGTCCTCATCATCATCCCCACTCTCCCCCTGGTCATGGGAAAGGTCTGGCACGTGCAGCGCGACCTGCCGGCAGACCTTCGGCCGAAGCCCATCGAGCGCCGTTGGTTGTGTGCCCTGTCGCTGGCGGTTCTGGGGGTCATGATCGCGCTGTTCCTGTTCGGCGAGGACTTGCCGACGCGGATCGTTCCCCCTGCCGTGGCCATCATCGCCGCTTCGCTGGCGCTTCTTGTGATCTATGGCGCCAAGGTCGAGCCCATCGACCAGGTGCTTCGCGATATCGACTGGAAGACGCTGGTCTTCATCTTCTGCTTATTTTGCCTTGTCGAGGAATTCACCAAGACGGGCATCCTCAAGCCCATGGCCCGAAATCTCCACGCCTGGTTCGGGGTCAGCCTGCTCCCCATCGCGCTGGTGATGCTCGGGGGTGTCGCCCTGGCGTCGAGCGTCCTCGCCAATATCCCTGTGGTCGCCGCCGTGGTTCTCCTGACCAAGGGGTACTTCGTCGTGGCGGAGCTCATGCCGGAGCAGGCCCTGGGCGCGGTCTACACCGAGTGGCCGCTCACGACCCTGCCCGTGTTCGTCGGCATGATGTTCGGGGGGACCCTGGGCGGCAACGCGACCCTCATCGGGGCGTCGGCCAACATTGTCAGCGCCGGAATTTGCGCGGCCCACGGCAGACCGGTGAACTTTGCCACTTTTCTGCGCTACGGTCTGCCGGTGACCGTCTGTCAGCTGGCGGTATCGGCCGTCTACGTGGTGATTCTTTACTACCTCATCGGCCGCTAACGGCACACTAGTCAGGCTCTTACAGGGCGTTCTGGAACCCGGGTCATGACCGATTCTCACCACGACATGGCGGATCGTTACTTTGCCTATCTGGGAGCCCACTTTCCCGTCATGTGCGCGAGCGATGAATTCACGTTCATGCCCAGGGCGCAGGCGGCGAGCAGCCACTATGACCGGCTGGACAGCCTCGACGCCGACCATCTCGAGGACTGCATTGGCGCGGTCAAGGAGTTTCGTTCCCTCTTTGCCGCATGGGCGCGAGAGGAGAAGGACAGCGAGCGCCGCGTCGACCTCGACCTGCTGCAGGGGAGCACGAGGGCGCTCCTCCTCGAGCTGGATGAGGGGCGGTCGTGGCGCCACGACCCCTTGCTCTACCTGAAGGTGGCCTTCATCGGCCTTGATCACGCCCTCACCAAACCGGTCTCGGATAGAGACGAACGAAAGGTGAGATTCCAGGCGCGGCTGGAGGCGATTCCCCGCCTTCTTCGCCAGGCAACGGCCAATCTCGACCGGATGCCGCAGAGCCTCCACCAGGCGGCGGTCGCCATGGTGGGCGACTGCGAGGCCTATCTCGACGAGCTCGGCGGCGGGGCCGCGGGCGAGGGCCGAGATGGGTCGGGGCAGGAGGTTCATCGGGCCGGTGAGGCTCTGGCCGCCTTCGGCCGGTTCCTCGCCGCCCGCGCTCCTGTCGCCGACCGGGACGTCGCCGCCCCGGACCTGGAGGCGAGGCTCAGGGATCACTTCCTCTCCCTTCGCTCCCTACCCGAGGTGTTCGGGATCGCTCGGGAGGAATGGCGCGAGAATCTCCACGCCCTCGAGGTCTTGGCCAGACGGCTGGCGCCGGGGCGGCGGTGGCAAGAGCTGTACCACCACTACTGCCCGGCGGAAGTGGAGGATCTCGATACCATTGCCCTTTACCGGCGCGAGCTTCTCCGGCTCTCCCGGTTCTTTCAAGAGCACGGGTTCGGGTGGGCGGACCTCGGCGCGGCGCTGGAGATTCGCGAGACCCCCATCTATCTCCGATCCATTCGCAGCGCCGCTTCCTTCAGCGCCGCCTTCAGTGCGGACCCCCGGGAGCAGAGCCTTTTCTACATCACCACCCGTCTGCCGGAACGGCGGAGCCAGGAGTCGGCGATCCTTCTCCGGAAGCGATTGCACCGGGAGTACAAGTTTCTCGCCGCCCACGAGACCGTGCCCGGACACCAGCTCCTCGACACCGTTCGTCGGCGCCTGGAGAACCCTGTGCGCCGCCAGATCGAGTCGCCGCTCTTCTATGAAGGGTGGGCCTACTACGCCGAGTCGCTCCTCACCGAGTACGGGTACGTCGCCAGTGCTCTCGACGAGCTGGTCGATCGCAAACGGAGGCTGTGGCGGGCGGCCCGCTGCCAGATCGACGCTGGGCTCGCCGCCGGGATGCTCGGGCGGCAAGAGGGGCTGCGTCTCTTGATCACCACCGGGTTTTCGCCGGAAGAGGCCACCGCCCAGGTGGAGCGCTTCGCCCTCAACCCCGGCTACCAGGTGTGCTACACTCTGGGCCGGTATGAGATCGAGGGGTTGCGCGCCGCCTCCGGGGCGCACCTGGACAAGGATCGGTTTCACCGGTATCTGTTGGAGGGGGGCGAGGTGCCCTTTCACCTCCTCGCCCGCCGTTTGGCAGAACTTGACGCCGCGGCGATACACCCAGGAAAGGAGTGACCGTTGCAGGAATTTCTTGGCTACCATTCCGAATGGAACCTCGGCAGTCCCGGGGGCTGGGACTACCAGCGGATCACGCAGATCATCGGCAAGGCGGTGTGGCAACGGCTCAACGACATCTCACCCATGCCGTTGGCTCTAGACTTCGATCATCCTCTCCTCTTTCCGGTCTACGGCTTTGTCGACATGCTGGTGGGGGCGCACCGGGCGCGGGAAGGGAGCAAGCCCGGAGTGATCGCGGTGGTGGCGGAAGAAGAAACCCTCCAGGATGTGACGGAGAACAGGAATCTGGCGGAGCACCTGAGCAGGGCCGAGGGCATCGCGGGGGCGCTGATGGCCCCGCAAGAGCTCGAGCTGGTGCGGGGTCGAGTCTGTTGGCGAGGTGACCCGGTGTCGGTCATCTTTGTAGATTTCAACACCGACGTGCTCCTCGCCCTGCATCGGAAACACGACCTCAGTCCACTGCTGCAGGCGGTGCGAGAACGTCGGGTCATAAACCCCCGTGGTACGGGCCCGATCAATGCGAAGAGCATGTTCGAGGTCGTCACCGGGCCCCACCGGGATCGCTTTCATGAAGAGACCGTGCGACGGACACCCTGGACTCGCCAGTTCTACCCGCGCCGGACCACGGGACCGGGAAACGAGGAGATCCCGGAGCTAGTGGAGTGGACCCGTGCCCATTGGCCCAACCTGGTTCTCAAGCCGGAGCGCGGATACTCGGGAAGGGGGGTGAGGGTCGGCGCCGTCCATACCGATCCGGACGAGGCCGTTGACCTGGCGCTCAAGGAGGGCAACTACATCGTTCAGGAGAAGATTTCCCTGAACCTCTGGGCCGAAGAGATTCCCGTGCCGGGAAACGGCCGTCTTGACCTGGTGCGCCAGCAGACGGATTTCCGCTGCCTGCTGGGGCCGCAGGGCCTCTTGGGGTTCCTCGGCCGTTTCGGCGGGGTTCCGACCAACGTGGGGAGCGGCGGCGGGGTCCAGCCCCTGGCGATTCTCCGCTCACCGTTAGAGGTGCGCGAGGCGGTGGCGGGGATCAACGACGCCCTTCTGGAGATGGACTACGGTGCGATCATGGAGGTGGTGGAGATGCAGAACAATATGGCCGTAAACCACCACTTTACCTACCTTCTCGGCCCAATCAAGATCGCGCTCCGGCCCCGATTGATTACGGAGCAACAGCTGGAAGCCCTCGAACACTATGCGCTCGGTCTATGGTCGGACTGTCTCACCCTCGAGAGGATGTGGTTGGATGGGGAACTGGCAGGGGTGGTCGAGATCGACGCCGAGGAGCTCGAGATAGCGCGGTGGCAGCCCTGGCAGGGATCGAATGCCCTCATCGCCTCGGACGGTCTGTTCAGTTTCGGGGCACATCCGGAGCCGTCATGACCATGAAGGTCGACCCGGACTGGTGGAAGACCATGTTCGATGAGGTGTATCTCCTCACCGACGCCCGCTCGGTGTGTGACGACCGCATTACCCGCCAGGAAATAGATATCCTCTGCGAGATTCTACCCATAAGCCCCGGCCAGAGAATTCTGGATCTGTGCGGGGGCCACGGTCGCCACAGTCTCGAGCTCCGCGCGCGGGGAACGGCGGAGTGCGTCGTTGTTGACTACTCGGCGGGGCTGCTGGCGAAAGCCATGGCAACGGCACGGGAGCGGAACCTTAAGATCTCGTGCATCCAGTCGGATGCGCGGAGCATCGGCCTGCCGGACCATTGCTTCGACCACGTTGTCATTCTGGGGAACTCCCTTGGCTATCTACCCGAGCCCGACGCCGATCGGGCAATCCTGGAGGAGGCGCGGCGGGTGCTCCGACCGGGAGGTTGGCTGCTCGTCGATGTGGCGGACGGCTCGAAGGTAAAGCAGGCATTCCGTCCCAAGGCGTGGCACGAGGCAACGGCCGACATCGTCGTCTGCCGCGAGCGCGTCCTCGAGGGAGACACCATGTGCGCTCGGGAGATGGTGCTCAGCAAGGGCAAAGGGTTGATCCGGGACCGCACCTACTGCATACGCCTCTACCATGCCGAAACCCTGAAGGCGCTTTTGGAGAAAACCGGGTTTCGGGACGTGCGAGTGCACGGCGACTTTTCAACCCGGAGGTCGGGAGGCGACTACGGTCTCATGAACACCAGGCTCATCGCGGTCGGGCGAAAAGATTGAGTGGAGGGATCAGGGAAACAGTTTGTCAGCAACCTGCAAGGCTCGAGACCGAAATGAAGGTAGCGAGATTTGTCTTCACCTTCGGGCTCTTGGTCGCATGTGCCGCGCTGTGGGGCTGCTGCATAGCTGCCGCCGGCGCCGACAGCGAGCCGAGGGAGCTTGTCATTCTCCGGTCGTGGAGCGGCGACTATCCGGTGACTCAACTCGAGCGGCTGCCCGAGGGCCAGCGGCAGTCGGGCGTCGGTTACCTCGGCGACACGCCAAGGCTCGTCGATGTTTGGCAGGCCTTCAAACCGGGCGAGAAGACGCCAGGGGTCGACTTCGGCAAGTACCTCGTCCTCTTCGTTCGGAACGTGGACTTCTACAATCGCACCTCGATCTTCAAGGTTACCTTGAGAGATGGGGTTGCTGAAGTCATGGCCACGGCGACCCTCTCGGCCCAACCGGTCGAAGACAAGGTCGCCATTGCGCTGGCCGTCGTGCCGCGGACCGGGGTGAAGCTCATTCAAGCGGGTAGCACACGGATTCCCGTGCGGGATGAGGGAGGCCTGCAACGGGGAGCCGCCGCCGACCCTCTGCATGCATCTTATATGGTCGAGGGTCAGGAGGTTCGCCTGGCCGCGGGTCGTGGGGAGACGAAATCCGCGGCAGGCTCGGCAAGGAAGGTCAAGGCCTCGGTGTGGGGAAGGGCGGTTTACGGCGATCTGGATGGCGACGGTGTCGATGACGCGGCGCTTCTTCTTGTCCACCAGCCGGGCGGCAGCGGCACGTTCTATTACGTCGCGGCTGCGCTCAACGTGAACGGCGCCTACCGCGGCACGAATGCGGTCCTTCTCGGCGACCGGGTCGCGCCGCAAAATCTCGCCATTCGGAACGGTCTGGTCGTGGCCAACTATGCCGACCGCCGCCCGGAAGAGCCCATGGCCGCTCCGCCCTCTGTCGGCAAGTCGAAATATCTCAGCCTCAAGGACGGCATCTTGGCGGCCGTCGAGCCCCTCGGGGAGGCGGAGCAGGTGCTGGAGGGCTGGGTCACCATCGGCCACGAGGTGCGATCCTTTCGGCCGTGTATGCGGAAGACGGATCTTTGGCTCCTGGGAAGCTCGACGGCCCTGAACGAGATCATGGCGGCTTATCGCGAAGCGCTGCCCAACGCCAAGCCATACACCCCCCTCTTCATGGTTGTTGCCGGCACCTACGCCGCATTGCCGGCGGAGGGGTTCGGCGCCCAGTACGAGGCGGCTTTTTTCGCCACGCAGCTTCTGCGGGTGTGGCCAAGAGGGAACTGCACGGGGGGGTACATCGTCGTGGATTCGCCGGCGGCGGGCGCGCTGGTAACCTCTCCGCTCCGAGTACGGGGTGAGGCCCGGGGCAGCTGGTTTTTCGAAGGCGATTTCCCCTTTGTTCTCACGGATGGACGGGGGAAGGTGGTAGCGAAAGGATTTTGCACGGCGAAAAAAGAATGGATGACCGACGAATTCGTTCCCTTCGAGGGCACTTTAGAGTTCAGGAAACCGAGTTCCGGCACCCAGGGAATGCTCATCCTCAAAAAGAACAACCCCACCGGCCTGCCGGAGCATGACGATGCGCTGGAGATTCCCGTGTTCTTCAAGTGACGTCGAGGCCGGATTATGCACGAACCACCTGCTCCGACCGCGGATATGGCCGGCCTTCAGGTGCACAAAACGGGGCGGCCCCAGAGGCGGGGATGGTCTGCGGCGCAAAGCGCATCCGGAGCCTCCACTTTCTCTCCCCCCTTGCCCTCTCCCCCCATGGGGGAGAGGGAGATAAGAAGGACGGTTGTCGGACAGCCTGCGAGGGGGGATCTCTCCCGATCGCCGGCCGGAGTGAACGTCATTGGGGCACGGTGGTGTCAGTGGAGGAAGGCCTGCAAGCCCTCAGGACCGGTAATTCGGGAGGCGATGAGAGCGCCGTGAATCACGGCAACGGCTGAGACGACCGTGACTACGGCGCCCCACCCCAACGCCGAGAGAACGGCGTCGACGAAGGTCTCAACCATAAAACTCAGGACAAACAAGACGGCGAGAACCGCTATAATACCGGCGATGACGAGCTCAATCGATATGCCGCCGCCGAGAGATGTGCCGCGAAACTTCATGGCGGCCCACAGCAGCCCCACCCCTGCCGCCGCGACCACGATAAATGCAATCGGGATCTTTTTCAGGGGCCGCGCCAACAGACAGAGGCTGAAGACGATCATCAGCAGCAGCGTCGCGGCTGTATAACCCCCCTTTTGATGGATTTGCGAGACCATGACTACAGGCGTGACCAGTACCACAACGCCGCCTAGGGCCGAGAGCACCTGGAGGAGCATACTCTCTTTCTCCCGCCGCTTGAGCGTGCGATTGATGCCGAGAGCGACTCCCAGCACGCCGCACAGCACGAGGACAAAGGCGTAGCGCATGGCCACGGTGTGCAGCATTGGCATACCTTCTCCCTTGCTATACGTGAATGTGCGATCAGCCGCGAACCGGCCTCTGTGAAGGACGAGTTTGGAGAAAGCTCGAACCGCGAAGGGTGTCTTGCCCCTCACCCGGACCCCGAAGGGCGCTCGCCTCCGTGGCTCCGCCTGTCGTGGACGTGAACCCAGCCGAGAATTACAGCTCCTTTTGAAGTCCGGAGAGGAGCGAACTCAGCTCGTCACCCTGCGTCACCTGGCCCTTTGGCGTCAGTCGATCGACGATGATGGGCAGCAACCCGGCTAATCCTGACGCGGCAGTCTGCTGGTTCACGTTGAACTCCTGGGCCATCGAGTTCACCTTCCGGGCGCCGAGTGCCGAGATGATCTGCTCTGGCGAAATGGGGAGGTTCTCGCCGGTGCCGACCCACGATTTCGCTTGATCCGCGTAGCCGGCCTGGGTGAACTGCTGAACGAGCCCCGCGAGCCCGCCGGGATAGTTCTGAACCAGGCTGAAGATCATATCCAAGAGCCCGGACTGCTCGCGCCGGCCGCCCGTGAGCTGCCTGAGGAACTGTCCTGCAAGTTGATCGAGAAGACCCATTGGTATGTCTCCTTGCCTCTCGCGGCATCGTTCTTCGGCGGGCCCGGCGTCTCGAAATTGTCCTCCCGACGCCGGGACTCGCCTCAGTTTCCGCTTAGCCCTTGGCCGCTTCGGGAACCTGCATGCCAAGGGATGTCATGATCCCGACCGCCTTTTCCTTCACGGCGCTTGCTTTGGCCAGAGCGTCCGTGAGGTTGCCGCCTTTGAATGCATCAGCGGCCTGGGTCCACATCTCGTTGATGGAAGCTAGCCCGCTCTTCGCCCCATCGAGGGTCGCTTGGTCGATTCCGGCGGGCAACTTCTTGCTCTGAGAAAGGATGCCGACTCGGCTCTTGATAGCCTCGACCATCTTCGGCAGGTTTGCGCTCAGCTCTTCCCACTTCTTGGTGAGTTCCGCTTTCTTGTCGGCGGAAGCCTTTCCCAGATCCTTTGCCTTGGCGGGCAGATCCTTGGCGGCATTCAGGGCTGCCGGATAGTCGCCCTTGTCAAAACTCGCCTTGGCGGCCTTGATGGCGTCCTCGACGCTCTTCACCTCGTCGGGGACATACTTCACCGCCTCGGTCTTGACGCTGTTCAGTGCCTCCTCAGCGGCTTTGATGGCCTGCTGGGCGAGAGGTTTTTCCTTGCTGCCACAGGCCACGAGCAGCGCGAGAATCATCACGACGACTACGGGGGCGAACAATCGCTTTAGCATGGTCCTTCCTCCTCTGGATGTGGTTAGGGGATCCGAAGTTTCTGACCTATCCTGATAAGATTGGGGTCCGTGAGGGTGTCACGGTTCGCCTCGAAGATCTTCATGTACAAGCCGGAGTCTCCGTAGTACTTTTCTGCGATCTTTGAAAGCGTTTCGCCTTTCTTAACCTCGTGCCACTGAGTGGCATCCCACGCATCCGAAGGGCCTGTTCCCTGAGCCGCTGCCAGCTCCTTCCCCTCGGCCGGTCAAGGACCTACCCCCACAGCTCCTGTGGCAAGGACTGACAATTATGTACACGTATCATCGTGCACCCGAGGAGGTATGCTTATGGCAGCGGGAGCGTAGCCGTGCTTGACCAAGACGCCAGGAAGCCGAACCGTTGGCGGCCAGAACGCCGGTGCGAGCCTCCCGCCGTCACTCGGTGGCGGACGGTCTGTATTCAGAATTGCACTCAGAATACCTTCTTTCAAGTGTCATGGGCCGAAAAAGGAGGACCTCTCCGATATGATGCCCTAAAGATGCGCGCCTGCTGGCGGTAGGGAAAATGTACCTCTGCCCGGTCAAAGTGTCCCGATTATTTCCCTCTTTAGCGAGAAGCGGCTAAGAGCCTTTTCATCCACCTGCACCCCAAGGCCCGGACCCCTGGGCAAGGCCGGCGGTCGGCCGCCATAGCGGAATTGCATCAGCGGTGCGACAGGATCTTCCCGGAGCAGGTAGCGGCCGTAACAGCCCTCGCCGTATCTCACACCTTGCAGGCCGGCGAGGAGGATGACCTGAGCCGCCGAGAGGAGGGAGCTCTCGCCCACCTGGCATCCCACCTGAAGGGTGAGGCCCTCCGCACGGGCCCGCAGGCATCGATTGAAGGCTGCCACCAGCCCGCCGCACTTGGCGATGCGGATGTTGACCGCCGTGCAGGCCCGCCGGGCAATGAGCCTCTCGAGGGAATCCCGGTCGGTTACCCCTTCGTCGACCATGACGCCGAGGCTCGTGTCCTTTATAAGCCGAGTGAGGCCCTCGATGTCATCCGCCCTGAGCGGCTGTTCGAAGAGATGAATCCCGTATCGTGCCAAGGATCGCATGATGCTCACGGCCTGAGCCGTGTCCCACGCCATGTTCGCATCCACCCTGATGTCGAGACTCTTGCCGAGCACGAGCCGGGCAAGACGAACTGCAGGGAGGGCACCCTCGCCGGCCACCTTGAGCTTGGCGTGGCGAAAGCCGAACAGGCGTATCCTGAGCAACGAGGTCAAGAAGGGCAGGCCGCGGCCTGCGGACAAGACGGCGCTATAGCGGAACGCCGGATCCACACGGCTTTGTCCCCCGAAGCGAATGGGCTCGTTGAATCACCGCCCGATGGTGTCAAGCAGACACAAGTCTACCGCGGCCCAGGCGGCGGTCTGGGGAGTATGGGGGGGGACCCATTCCGGAGGAGCCTTGCCGTCGCATCTGCGGAGAAAGCAGCGAACGGCGTCTACCGACTGGAAGGCCATCCCCACCAGATGGGGAAGAACCTGTTCCTTAAGGAGAAGAAAGGCCTGCTCTCTCGTTTCACCGGTGACGTAGTCCCGGGGGAGGCTCTCGCCAAAGCCCACGGTCCCGGACTCGGTAATGCACTTCAGGAAGATGCTGTCAGAGGCGACCCGGGAGGCTGCCGCGTGTTCGAAGGGTTGCCGCAACGGGAGGTCGACGGCGAAGAGTTCAAAGGCCCGTATCCTCGTCATGTCGGCGACACCTCGAAGCAGGTCAGCCGGTAGCCCGAACCGTCGAGGCCCACTCGTCGTTGGCAACTCTCGTCGAGTACATGCCCGGCCTCTGCGTGCTCCAGGACATTTCGGTCCGCTTCCCTTCCCGCCGTTTGCCTTTGCAAGCTAATATAGAAACCTGATACCTTATATCCCAAATCCCCATCGTGTTCCAGACCCTTCAAAATGGACCCCATGGGGCAGAAGGGCGAATAGGTCGAAGAAGGGCTCTCCCCTGAATTCGACTGCATCTCGACAGGAAATGGCGAGGTCATGGAAAAGATGGAAAGGGAGAAGTCAGCAATCGAGAGGGCAGGGGAGGAGCTCTTCAACTTTGCCGTTGACCGCGAGGACGTGAAGATGCTCATGGCATACCTGCCGGCGCAGGCTCACATCGAGCGAGGTAAGGTCGAGTACGAGCTCCAGTTGTTGAAGATCATCAGCGTCGGCTGGAGCATCTCCTATTTTCTCCAGGGCTGGTCAGGGAAGAACGAGCTTGCGGAGGTTTACTGGAAGGGAATCCACGAGCTGTCGGCTGGTATATATTCCACTACAGGGCTCATGATCGGACAACACATCGACTATTTCCAGGAAGTTCGGAAGCGCCTGGACACATACGTTCACGCCCTGGGCGCGAAGCCCGGTGCAGCGGAGCCCGCTGCGGTCATCGGCCCTGAATTCGCCAGGGTCTGCGGCAACGTGGACGATGTGTATACGGTTCTCACCGGCTCCCGCATGTTCATCGGGACAATCGGTCGCGTCAAGGCATACCTCGAGGCGTTGGCCCTGGGCTAGCGACGATCGCCCTCCAGCGATCAGGCGGTGGCGGCAGGGGGTTTGGTCAGGGCGAGCAGGTGCGTGAACTTTTCCCTGGTCTCCCGATACGCCTCCAGACATCGAGGAAAGGCGGTCACATCCTCCGGATCCACGCCCCACAGGCTCGCAACCATCTCTATCGTTTTCTCATACGGCAGGTCGGGGTCGGCAAGAAGGAGGTCCTCGATGGTCGAGTAGACCAGCTTCTCGTCAAGTCTCTCCGATTCGTCGTGGGCCGCGTAGCGCCTCACTTCCGCCTCGATCATTCCGGCCAGCCTCTCTCGCCCCACTCGCATCGAGGTGATTCCTGCTCTCTCGAACATTCTCCTCCACCCTTTCGAATGGGGCTCCCTGGAAACGGCGTGGCAGACCTCGTGGATCAGCGTGAGAAGCAGCCTGTCCTCGTCCTCCCTCTCTGATTTGACGAGGATCGTCTTGGCGTCGTCGTCGCACCTGCCGTAATAGGCCAGGGCACCGTCCTCCTTGACGGTCCACGTGCGCCCCTCCTGCCAATGGGGAAAGAAGGTCTCGCACACATAGGCGAAAGCCGCCTGCACTCTGTCCATACCACCCACCACTCCTCGGTATTGCGATCGACGGCAAGATTGGTGTGAAGCTAATCAGTAAGCTGGGCGGGTCAAGAGGGGCTATGCTTGAGAAGTAGGATTCTGAAGAACTCCTCGGCCCGGGGAACCCACGTACCGGTAGGCGCGGAAGAGCTCAGCCCGGCTTGGTCGGTCTCCGATGGGGTTCGGGACAAGAGGGCAAGAAACGGGACTGCTATTGAGTCCGCTCGACGCCGTCGATCACGATATTGGAAATGCCGCTTCGGAGGCGGGGCGGAACCCTTTCTCCTGGACCAGCATGTCGAGATGGAGGAGGCCGATCTCCGCCACCTCCGGAACAAACTCGTGGACGCGTTGCCTGAGGTCCACGGAAATCAGGTAGCGCTTGCAGGCATGGCAGGCCTCCGCTCGGTCGTGCTCGCTGCCTGCGACAAAGTAAAGCTCCAGCTGCTTCGGGCCCTCGTGCTCGCAGAGCGGGCAGACGAGCCTGGCAAACCGCCACTCGTGAGCGCAGAGAGCGCAGCGCAACCATCTCTGCCCCTCCTTGCCGCGAAGCAAGCTCAGGCCCGGCGCCGACCCGCAGATGGGGCAGTAGCCCTTGGACCACCGGAGGTCCCGGACGAGGGGTGCGAGGCCCTCCGCACGCTTCTCGATCAACGGCCTTGCGATCTGGCTGACGGCGAAGGTGAGGCCTTCGCGAGTCACCCCGAGCCTCTTGGTCAACTCCTCCAATACATCCTTCCGAGACGTGAGGATCCCCACGAGACA
>Ga0335070_10000721_pt1 | contig 37495 bp, 29 predicted proteins | sample Lox_Sample_13_FD_206722 | JGI IMG/M metagenome (GOLD analysis project Ga0335070, IMG submission 206722) | Soil microbial communities from Loxahatchee National Wildlife Refuge, Florida, United States - Lox_Sample_1.3 | ecosystem: Environmental > Terrestrial > Soil > Wetlands | place: USA... | reverse complement strand
CGGCCGAGATCGACCACGCCGAGACCCTTGAAAACGCTGTCCAGCGCGCCTCCGCCGCTGCCGTCCCCGGCGATATTGTGGTCCTCGCGCCGGCTTGCTCCAGTTTCGACCAGTTCAAGAACTACGAGCATCGCGGCAGTGTTTTCAAGGAGACGGTGCGTTCTCTGGCGAGCATAGGGGACCTTGCGCCGACGCGCGAGTGACCCGCACTTTCTGACGAGAAAAAAGTGGCAGAACTCGCCTATCTTTCGCTTGGCTCGAATCTGGGTGATCGCGAGGCCAATCTGCGCCGGGCAATTGCCGAGCTGGAAAAGGTGGCCACGCTGTGCGCGATTTCGTCTTTCTACGAGACGCAGCCCATTGGCCCGCTCAATCAGCCCTGGTTTTTGAACTGTGTTGTCGGGCTCGAAACGGAGAAAAGTCCGCGCGAATTGCTCGCCGCTGTGCTCGACATCGAAGCCGGCATGGGGCGCGCGCGCATGCAAGACAAGGGCCCACGGAACATCGATATCGACATTCTCTTGTTTGGCGACCGCATTGTGAGCGAGCCGCGCCTGAAAATTCCTCATCCCGCGATGCACGAGCGCAGGTTTGTCCTTGAACCGCTGACGGAGGTCGCCCCCGACGTTTGCCACCCGCGCCTCCAGAAAACTGTAACCGAACTGTTGCAGAAGCTGGGCGAGGGTCAAATTGTTCAGAGAATCTAAGCAAAACTGCCAGACTGAGAGCGTCGAGGCGAACGCCCGCAGCGCTAGGGAATTACAATCCTGTTCGCACTCTCATCCGGGGCCGCGACTCCCTCCGCCTTCTCGGGAAACTGCGCAAACAAGAAATCCACAAATGCCCGCGACTTCGGACGCCCGGACGTTCGGCTGAGTCCCATGCGCAGCAGGAATACCAGAGCCTTTAGAACATCGTTGTCGCGCAGCCGGGAATAGCCAAGATGTTTCACCTCGGCCTCGCGAAATTCCTTCACCATCGTTCCGACTTCGCGAGCCACCTGCTGCTGCACGAGATTCGCTGTCGCCTGCTCATAGATGAGACTCGACTGAACCAGGGTCCGATAGCTCTCTGCCAGTGAACTCAACGTGCCGATTAGGTCTCTGTCACTCAGAGAGCGGTTTCCGACTGAGCCATCCAGGGTGCCTCCAAGTCCGCTTCCATTCCTTGCGCACTTCGCCAGTGTGTAACTCAGCCCCAGAATCAGTTCTTCGCGCTCGTACAAGAACTGCTCTCCAATCTCAACGTCCGGAAACATCGCGGCGCGATCGAGATCCGTAGCTTCGCGGGGTTTTTCATGTTCCCGGGCCTGCTGCAAATACGCGCATTCGGTCGGACAATCGAGCGTCACCTCACGCTGTTCCCCGCAGCACTGGGCACAAATTCGCCCATGCACCGCCGGGCAAAACCGCTTTTCCTTCCGCAAATTGCAAATGGTGCAGCTCACACAATTCCTCGCACCCGATTATTTCATGAATTCCGAAAGGTCCTCACTCCGAGCGCCTGCGGGGCCTTTTTGATCCAAAATCGCGACTGATCGTCTGTAAAAAGATGATTCAATGATCTAATCGATTCAATGGCATTGTCGAAATTGCACCACCTTCGCTGCACTTTCGGGAATAAGCCTCTCTAATCCCCTCCATAATCGATTTCTATTTGTCTGATCTCACTTCCCCGCGTTACCTTATTGTGTTCATCCCCACCCAACCTGCTTGCTGGGTCGTCCTTGGTTCGATGTTTGCAAACTTGTTCTTAACACGCGTTTTCTAAAAGAGGAGAGGCATGTCAACAGAACTGCGCGACTTTCTAGCGATCCCCTACGACGAACTGGAAGAAATGAATTTGAAGGCGAAGAAGCAGCGCCTCGACCGCCTCTCTCCGGAGAAAGTCCAGGAGGATCGGCTTAAATATCTGGCCGACGAAAAGCGCATCAAGGCCGTGACCGTGCTATTCAGCGACCTCGAAGGCCGCCTGCACATGCTCGACTACGACAAAAAGTTCCTGCTGAAGAGCTTTGACAATCTGACTTTCGACGGCTCTTCGATCCGCGGCTTTACTGCGCAGCGCGAAAGCGATCTGCGGCTCGGCATCGATTGGGCCGCATTCTACTGGGCTCCGGCCGATGTGTTCGGGCCGGGCAAAGTCCTTGTTTTCGGCGAGGTCATCGACAAAGGCGGCGAGCCGTACTCCGCCGACATGCGAGGAGTGCTCAAGACCTTTGCCGAAGGTCAATTTAAGAAAAGTGGTTATACGCTTAACGCGGCAAATGAAATCGAGGGCTTCTTGTTTAAAGGAGCCGATGCCGAGCGGATGTACCACGAGACCGGCAAGTTCGAATACGTCAACACCGGCGGCTACTATCATTCGCTGCCCGGAGATCCGCTGCGCACTTTCATCGACACGACTGCAGAAGTGCAGCGGGCCATGGGTTTCCAGAACGAAAAAGATCACCCGGAGGTCGCGCCTTCGCAATTCGAAATCAATTACAGCTATGCGGAAGTCGTCGCGGCTGCCGATCACATTCAGCTCTACAAACTGATCTGCCGCCAGGTCGCGCGCAACATGGGCCTGACTGCGAGCTTCCTGCCGAAGCCCGTTGTCGGCGTGAACGGCAGCGGCATGCACACGAATGTGTCGGTCAGTAAAGGCGGCAAGAATCTCTTTTGGGATCCAAAAGGTGAAGAGAAACTCAGCAAGATGGGATGGGAGTTCATCGACCGCATACTGACTCACGGAAACGACATTTGCCTGCTGCTCAACCCCAGCGTCAACGCCTACCGCCGCCTCGATCCGCACTTCGAGGCGCCGAATCAGATTAAGGCGTCCCCGGTGGATCGCGGCTCCATGGTCCGCATCCCGATTGGCAACGAGCGCAGCATGCGCGTGGAAGTTCGCTCCGTTGCTCCGGACGCGAATCCCTATCTCGTCATGCTCTCGATCTTCAAGACAGGTCTCGATGGCCAAACCGCGAAAATCAATAACCTGCGCCAGGCCGAGCGCTATCTACCCGATAACATCTACACTGCAATGGAAGATTTTCGCAAAGCTGATTGGACGTCGAAGCTTCTGGGCGAAGACGTGAAGAGCCGCTACGCGGACCTGAAGCAGGCCTCGGCCGATCGCTGCCCGCGCCTCCTCGGCACATTCGTAAAGGCACCCGAGGTCCAGTATCATCACGACGTCTACAACCAGTATCTGTGGAATCTGTTCTAGAACTGTGTGGGGCGGGCGTTCCTACCCATGTTTGCTCACAACAATGAAGGCTGCGCTCAAAGGCAGCCTTTTCTTCTTGTGGCGGCCACAACTGCGTTACTAGCGTGTTCCTCGTCACAAGCGATCACCTCAAGTCCCTGTCATAATTGCCACTACCATGGCTCGTGCCTTCTCGAGAGCATTTTTCCTGAGGGATGAATGGCTGCCCAAGTCCGTTCTCTGTCTGCGAGGCTACGGCGGCAATGAGTTCCTCCACGATCTGATCGCTGGAATCACTGTTGGTTTGGTCGCATTGCCTTTGGCGATGGCCTTCTCCATTGCTTCAGGCCTTACTCCACAAGCCGGAATCTATTGCGCCATTGTCACCGGATTTCTGATTTCGCTGTTCGGCGGCTCGAAAACGCAGATCGGCGGACCGACCGGCGCATTCGTGGTTGTCGTTGCCGGCATCGTTGCTGCACACGGCGTTGATGGCTTGTTCATGTGCACGGTCATGGCTGGTTTCATTCTTGTCGTGATGGGACTTACCGGCATGGGTTCGGCGGTAAAGTACATTCCGCGTCCCATCGTCATCGGGTTCACCAACGGCATCGCCATCCTCATCGCCAGCACCCAGGTGAAGGATTTCTTTGGCCTCAAACTTGAGAAAGTCCCCGGCGTCTTCCTACAGCGTATGGAAGCTCTGGCTCATAACTTTCATACGGTCTCGCTTGAAGCAACGATGTTGGCTGCCGGAACGGTCGTCATCATCGTCTTCTGCCGAGGAATTTCTATCCGCATTCCAGGTGCGATCGTAGCCATGGTAATGGGCACGATCGTCGTCAGCATCTTCAAACTCCCCGTCGAAACCATCGGCAGCCGCTTCGGCGGCATTCCTAGTGGTTTGCCACATTTTCAAATTCCGACTTTCCGTCCTGAGTTGATCCACGGGTTGCTTGGGCCTGCACTTACCGTAGCCATGCTCGGTGCGATCGAATCGCTGATGTCCGCCGTCGTCTCCGATCGAATGTCGAACGACCGCCACAATCCTAACGTCGAACTCGTCGCGCAAGGTGTGGCCAACGTGGTCTCACCGATGTTTGGCGGACTTCCTGCGACCGGCGCGATCGCCCGCACCGCTACCAACATTCGTTCCGGCGCGCAGTCGCCGGTCGCCGGCATTGTTCATGCTTTTACGCTGCTCGCTATTGTCGTTTTCGCATCGCACTGGGTACCCTATGTGCCGATGGCGGTGCTCGCCGGAATCCTCATGGTCGTTTCCTACAATATGGGCGAGTGGCGCGAGATCCCTTCGCTCCTCAAGCTGACCAAAACTGACATCAGCGTCTGGCTGGTCACGTTGGCGCTGACCGTCTTTGCCGATCTCACGGTTGCAGTGCAGGCGGGAATGATCCTCGCCGCGCTCCTCTTTATCAGCAGGGTGGCGGCGACAACTACCGTCTCGCAAGTCACCGATGACTATATTGAAGACGGCCGTGTTCACATTCTTCAGGACAAGGACATCCCCTACTACGCGACGATTTTTCGCATTCACGGACCGTTTCTTTTCGGCGCCACAGACAAAATCTCGGTTGTGACCGAGAACATCCACAAGCTGCCGCCGGTCGTGATCCTGCGCTTGCGAAATATGACTGCCCTCGATGCAACAGGTCTTTTCGCACTTGAAGAAGTTGCACGAACCCTGAAGGGAAGCGGACGCGAACTAATTCTCTGTGGTGCCCGGGAACAGCCTCAGCACCTGATTGTACAGACGGAATTCGAGGAACTGGTGGGTAAAGAGAACATCTGTGAGAACGTGCAGGAAGCTCTGCAGCGAGCGGAAGAGATTTATGAAGGGTTGCAGCCGGTAGGTGCGAGGAGATAATTTAGCGGGCAGCCGTGTTGACCAGCGTCGCATTGCCATACCGGCTCACTGCCAGTTCCACGATTGTCCCAATCAATTCCGTATACGACAATCCTGAAGCTTTTGCTGCCATGGCAAACTCCTGCCTGCTTGCCAACCACGGATTCGGATTTGCCTCGATCACGTAAACGTCGCCGTTCGGTGCCAGGCGCATATCGATGCGTCCGTAGTCGCGCAACTTAAGCGCCCGATACGCCGCGACCGCCGTGTCTTGCAGGCGCTTGGTCGTCGCCTCATCAAGGTCCTCGGCAATTGCTGACTTGGTTAGCTTGTAAGCCTCGGTATTCTTCTCAAATTTCACGTCGTAGCTTGCGATCTTCGGCGTTCCCTCCGGCAGCTTCGAAAGATCAAGTTCCACCAGCGGTAATGCCTGCGCATTCTCATAACTGCCGAGCACGCCCGCATAAATCTCGCGGCCCTCGATGTACTCCTCAATCAGCGCGGGCGAATCGAATTCATCCTGAATGTACTCGATCCGTTGCATCATCTCGCGGACGTTCGTGACCACCGCGCCTGCGTCAATCCCAATTGAGCCATCCTCCCACGCCGGCTTAACGATCAACGGAAACGAAATGTCATGCGAATGCTCAAGCCGTCCGCGGTACGATGTCGCAAAAAACGGAGTCTTGATTCCGTGAAAGGCAAAAATCTTCTTTGCGACCGACTTATCCTGCGCCAAAAAAATCGCGTGCGGCCCCGCGCCCGTGTAGCGCAGCCCGAGCAGGTCGACGTATGCGACTACATTCATCTCTTTCGTGTCATCACCATCAAACGACTCGGTCAGATTGAAGAGTAGATCGGCATCGCACTTGGTCAGCGAATGCAGAGACTGCGGCCGCCCGTCCAGTTCGAGATGGGACGGTTCGTGCCCGAGTTTCTGGAGTGCCTCGAAAATCTCCTCGCGATCAGTCTTCTCTTTCTTTACTTTCTTCGTGACCTTGCGAGTTTTTCGACCGGCACTGGCGCGCCGGGAGCTGCCGGAATTCTCACCGCTTCCGTTGGTTGACTCCTCTTTCGCCGCAGCCGCAGCCGGGTCCTCATTCCACAAGTCGTAAAGCAACGCGATTTTCATAGTTGCCCCAATCGAAAATTCCATAGCGGCTGCGGACCTTAGGCTCTAGGCGCTGGCCCCTGGCGCAGCGGTGCGCAAAGAGTCACGAGCCCAACACCCAGCGCCCAACCCCGGTCACGGTTGTATAAACTTCCCTTTCGCAACATATGTCATCACCAGTGCAGTCGCATATGCCGTTACTTCCGCCAGATGCTCGGCACCCCGGGTCTTATCTGCGCGCAGTTCCAGCTCTCCCGCCCGCTTCTCGATGTTGTCGACCAACGTCTTGATCAGCGACCGCTGCGCACCCGTCCATTGCGCAACTTTGTCGATTAAAGGCTTGCGATGCTGGTGCAGGAACTCGCTCGCCTCGACCGCTGTCTTCCGCCGCTTCGACACGGGAAACAAATCCCGCAAATCCGTATCCGGCGTCAGTTCGCTCACCGCAACTTCCTCGCGGCCATTGCGGTGATAGAAGTCCGCAACCGTCATCTCCATGTCGTCAACGGTGATGTCGGTAACGCCGCGCCGCCGCATCGGTTCCGCCTTTCCCAGCTTGCGTGCCAGCCGATCCAGATACCGCAGCTTCTCTATCGCCGGCCAACCGCGATACCGCTTCCGCCAGTTCGAGCGCGGCGTTAGCCAGACCGCAAACGTTTCAGCAAAGTCTTCATCTGGATGCTTCTGCGCATACCATCCTGGCAAGTGCCGCACATAGTCGCGGGAAAATGGCGCCGGACGGTAGTTATCGCGATACGGCCGCCGGAAGGACCCAAACATCTCTTTCCATTCCGGCTTGTTGTGCAGCTTATAGGCATAGGTAAATGCGTGCCCGGCCTCGTGCCGCAGATACATCATGATTTCGCGCGCATCTTCCAGATCGTGCGCCTGCTTTTCCAACTGCATCAACTCCGCATTCGCCAGGTAAAACGGGATCCCGATAATCGGCTCGCCCGACGGGCATCCCCATTCGTCGGTCAAATAGCAAACCGGCCGGAACTTCGCCAGTCGCTTCGCCTCCAGTTCGCGATAGAGCTGCTCAACAAACTTCTCAACTGGCGATCCCTCCAGCTTGAGCCCCAGTTCACGAATCGGCCGAGCCATGAGTTCCGCATTGCCGTTCGTATTTTCCTGATCTTTGTCCGGCACGCAGTATGGCTCACAAGGCGAACTCCATCCGATTGCCGGGAAAACGGCACACGTGTGGAGGAGGCACAGTGCCTCTATGGTTAACGATAGATGGCTTAGAGGATAATCAGGAAGTTACGCCCGTAACGACCATCGCGATTCCGCGACCGAAATCCACCTGGGCGAGGAATTCGTAAGATGTTCAGGAGGGCAAAAGCCGCTCGGATTTACGAAGTCGTCCCCGCTGCTTTCTTCTTCTCCAGCCAGTCCAGCGTGACGTGTGCAACTTCCTTCGTGGTGAGCCCGCGCTCCTGCCGCCACACCATCAGCTTGGCATAGTTGTCTTTGAACTCGCGGATCGACTCCTCGGGCGAAACTTGCTTAATGCCCGTCTGCTGCCGCTGCGTCAGAAACTGCCGGTATAGCTGGTCGGTGGGAGTGTTTTTGTCGGCTTGAATCTTGCGAAACCACTCCGGCTGATCCATGCCTGTCGGCGGCAAATTGGTCAAAGAATGGCTGCTGCCATCCGTGTACCGCGTCACAAACTCAACCCAGCTGCCCGCTTTCGGATGATCGTAGACATGCGCCGCGACGTATGTTTCCGGCTGCGCCATCATCCGTATCACAACTCCCGGAATCGTGTTGACCGTATAGGCCCCGAGATCTTGGAAGCCCTCGTTGCGAAGAGGAGTCGCCTGCCGATCGACGTCAGCGGCATGAGTCCACGCAGGCCACTCAGTCTTGGTCAACCCAGCCGTCTGCGGCACACGCGCCAGCGCGCGTTTGCCCACTTCATCAAGCGCCGCCCGGCCGGCCTTGCGCAGTAGTATCCGCGTCAAGAACTGCTTGCCGATCAGTACGAGCACCCAGGCCGCAGCCAGTGCAACGATGACAGTGAAGTTGTTCATAGCTCTCCCAACAGCAAACAGAGTCATTGCAGCACTCTTGTCAGGAGACCGAAAGGTTACCGCGGTCACAGGAATCACAAGCGTAGCGCCGGCTACCCGCCGGGGTCCCCAGCACGCGCGTTGTTCGCGTGATGGAGTGGTTGCCGCAGCGGTGGCTGCAGAGGTCCCAGCCCCGTAGGGGCGAGCTACCTTAGCCCAGCGCTTTTAGCGCTGGGAAGTCGGGGAAAAATGATTAGAGTCCCGGAGGGACGACCGGGTTTCGGCACTCCCGTGAACGGAGCTTCATCTCAATGACCTCTCTCTAAAGCCCGCGCCAACAGAAGTGTCCCCGCGCCCGTGGTATCGTACTCCCAAGAAGTGGGGAAAACCTCAGGAGCAAAACATGGCCATCACCGAAACCATATCCGCTCAACGTCCGCAGCAGCAGGATTTCGAGCGCCTCATGCAATCCGCGACGGGCCTTGTCTTCAGCGCCGCCCTTCAGCCCATCGCGCGCCTCAAGATCGCCGACCTGCTCGCCGACGGCCCGCATCCCGTTGCGCAACTGGCGGCCGAGACCGGTTCCGACGAAGATGCCCTCTATCGTGTGATGCGTCTGCTATCGAGCGTCGGCATCTTTTCCGAACTCCCGGGCAAGGCTTTTGCCATCACGCCCGCTTCGTATTTTCTGCGCTCCGGCGTTCCCGGTTCCATGCGCGAGATGGTCCTCTGGATTACGAATCCCTTCCACTTCCAGGTTCATGGCGAGCTGAGCCACTCCATCGCGACCGGCCTGCCCGCTGTCGAGAAGGTCTGCGGACAAAGCGCCTTTGACGCCATCTTCAGCCGCCCCGAAGTCGCCTACGACTTCAACTCGGCGATGACCTGCTTCAGCCGCCACCTCGCTCCCAAGCTGCTCGAAGCCTACGATTTCTCCGGCATCGAGACGCTCATGGACGTCGCCGGCGGCCACGGCGCCATTCTCTCCGAAGTTCTCACCCGTTACCCGAACATGAAGGGTATCCTTTTCGACGTTCCTAACGTCATCGAAGAGGCGAACTGCCATATCTGTGAACTGAAGATGGAGGAGCGCTGCCGGATGATTCACGGCGATTTCTTCGAGACGATTCCGGCTGGCGCCGACGCCTACTACATGCAGCACATCCTGCACGACTGGAACGACGAGCGTTGCCTGAAGATTCTCGCCAACTGCCGCCGCGCGCTAGAGGGAAGCGAAGCTGGCCGGAAGCAGGGCCGCCTGCTGGTTGTCGACAACGTAGTGCCAGAGGATTCCGAGCCGCATCCGAGCAAATGGCTCGATCTCGAAATGCTGCTCATGCCCGGAGGCCGCGAGCGCACCCGCGGCGAATGGGATGCGCTCTTCGCCAAAGCTGGTTTTGAAATCACGAGAATTGTGCCGATGAAGGCGGCGGAGAGCGTAATTGAGGTGAAACTGCGACCGTAGCGCTTTCTGAAAGAACAAAAGGCGCGGCCAGCAAACGCCGCGCCTTACTCTTCAAGCGAACGACAAACAGGGGAGAAGGACGATTGTCCCGCGCTAGCGCCACGCCCCAAGTATTAACCCCATCACCGTAAACGACACGGTCAGATACCCGCCGTTCACGAGAATGTATTTCCAAGGCCGTCGCTCAAAGAGCGCGACCGTCGCCAGCCCCAGTGTCGCCCAGCCGAATCCGGCCAGAAATCCTGCCGTCGCGCCCCAACTCGCCGTCGTCTTCGGGTCGGCCAGAAACGCGGCTAGGTTCGCCGACATGATCAGCGCGAAGATCAGCGAAAGCCCGAAAATCTTCGCCATCTTTCCTTGATCGAGATCTTTTTGCGTGAAGTTGTTGGCTGACATCCAGGCGCGGCCGAACACCGCCGGGGAGTACCAGAGACCGCCGATAACGAACGTGGAAATTCCCGCTGCACCAACCGCCAGCCAATTGAGATGTGGCATCGCATCCTCCAAAGAAGTGGGTTCAAAGAAATACGTTCCATGGGAGAATGCCCGATGCCGTGCAGGCCTGTATTGTAAGAAATTTCCCTTCAGTAGAGGACGGTTCAGTCGAGGACAACGTAAAGTGGAAGTGGACTGCGCCCGCGCATGTATTCCGTGGGCGTAAGCCCGGCCAGTTCCTGGAACTCGTGAATCATGTGCGATTGGTCGTAGTATCCGCAGTTCACCGCCAGATCCGACCAGTCCGGCGGCGCCTCCATCTTCGCCGTAGCGCCCACCGCTTTCTGAAATCGAAAAATCCGCGATGCCACCTTCGGTGTAACTCCAACTCGGCAGTCGAACCGCGAGAGCATCTGCTTATGCGTCAGCCCCAGCCGTGACGCCAAGTCTTTCAGTGGCAATACCGGCCAGCTGTTCAGCATGCCCAGCGCGGCAGAAATCGTATGGTCCGCCTCCAGCCGCGATTTTGCTTTGGCAATGAGAAACGATTCCAGCAAATCAAACTTCTGATCGGGCGTTGGAGCTTCCAGCAACTGTTCTCGCAACGCCAGAATCTCGCGCTTCCAAATCAGATCAAGTTCCACAACCGTGCCCGCAAGTTCGGAGATCGGAAAATTGAAAAACGGAGCCGCCCCGCCCGTCCTGAAATGCGCTCCCATCATCGACGCGCCGCGCTGCACGCCCAGCACAATGTACTGCCGCTGAAATCCGCTGACCCAGCATTGGTTGAATTCGGTGTACCGGTCGACATTGCGGTTGTCGTAGAGCTTCTTCGGGCCTTCGCTGAGGTCGATGATCAGCTCCATGCTCGCGTCCGGCAGGAGCTTTTCTTTGGTATGACCGACGTCGAGGTCCTCATAAAACCAGAGCGTCTCGATGAACTGCGATATCTCTGGCCGGGGCGCTCGGGTGCGGTAAATCATTCGCGAGAGTCTACCATCTTGTGCCCGCTATCAGCGAATCTAGGTGTGGCGTGACAGAGCCAGTATTTACGAGGTGTTCGTGCGACCACTACCCTCCTCGGCCCAAAAGCGGGTGAGGAAGAGCCTCCCTCGCGTCCAGCCAAGATTGTGGAATGCTCTCTACCCCCGCGTACATCACAACGATTCCGCCAACGATCGCGCACGTCGTGTCTCGATCCCCTAGACCCTGCACGGTTGCCCAGAGTGCATCCTCATAGCTGGAGAGGTGCCCCGCAGCGCTCCACAATGCAAAGGTACAGTATCGGGGCATGAGACGATCCTTCCATTCCCAAGCGTCCGGACTGCTTCCTCAATCGAGGTTTCTAGGAGCAAGTTTGCCGCTGTCTCAATTCCTCGGCGCACAATACTTTCCGGGCAACGCAAGGCGATCCGCGAAAGGAACTCCGAGCGCGTAGGCAGTTCGCCGCCTTGACGGGCTCGCCAGGCTTCCGCCGCCGCAAGCGCGACCGCAATGGCGCCCGAAACGGCCTCGCGATGACAGTGAGTTGTTTCCGCAGAAAGAGATGCTTGCTCGGGGATTTGGTCGAAATCGTCCGCAAAGTAAGCGCCTAAAGGGGCCACTCTCATGGCAGAGCCGTTTCCGAAAGAGCCCTGCCCCTTGAACAATGCCTGTGCTTCTTCCCGCCAGCGTCCGGGGTTATGTCGAATTTCCGCAAGCAATTTGTGCATCGCCGGACCATAACCCCGCCCTGAGTCATAGTTCGTCGCGAAACTCTTTGCGAGATAATCCTGATCGATTCTGCCGCGCTGTTGCAGCGTCGACACAATGGACATCGCCATCATTGTGTCGTCGGTAAAAATCCATGGCGGTGCGGGTATCGACCTCTGCTCTATCAAGGAAAGTGCCAGCTCGGGTGCGATGAAGAAGCGCTCACCAAAAGCATCACCGCAGGAAAGGCCTTCGAGTGATGCATAGGCGCGAGCGATACGCTCGGAACGAAGCAGATCAGGCGATTCCACAGACAAAAAGATAGCGCGGGCAAGAAGCCCGCGCCATATATTTCCAGCGAACGACCAAGGACTAACGACCAACGACCGCTACTGTATCAACGTCCCGCCGCCGTCATTCTCCTCCGCCGGGGCCAACACCACCGCCGCAGCCACACGATCTCCCGGTTCGAGCGAGAGCAGCCTGACGCCCTGCGCCGCCCGCCCCGACTCACGAATCGTGCTCGAATCCATGCGGATGATCTTGCCGTACTGGCTGATCAGCATGACTTCGGACTCTTCGGTGACCTGCGCAATCCCGACCACTTTGCCGTTGCGCTCCGTCGTCTTCACGTTGATCACGCCCGACCCGCCGCGTCCCTGCAGTCGGTATTCGTCCGCTGGGGTGCGCTTCCCGTAGCCGTTCTCCGTCACTGACAGAATCAGCGAACCCTTGATCGGCAGCGTCTCGTCGGTGGCGGTCGCCTCGACTCCCGCTACGGCCTTGATCTTCTCCGCCGCGACTTCCGCCTGCTTGGCGTCTTTTGGCGTGGTCGCCATGCCGACGATGTAGTCGCCCTTGTCGAGATTCATGCCGCGCACGCCATATGCCGGACGACCCATCGGACGAACATTCTCTTCGTCGAAGCGGATTGCCTGCCCGTCGTGCGAAGCGAGGAAGACGATCTGCTGGCCGTCGGTCAGCGTTACGCCGACAAGTTCGTCGCCCTGGTCGATGCCGATGGCGATAATTCCGCGCGACATCACGTGCGAGAAGTCTTTCAGTTCGGTCTTCTTCACCGTTCCGTTGCGCGTCGCGAAGAAGATGTAACGGCCCTCTTCTTCCAGATTTCTTACGGCCAGCAGCGTGCGAACAGTTTCGCCCGCCTGCAGGCCCACCAGATTGCCAATGTGCTTGCCCTTGCCCGCGGCATTCAAATCAGGCAACTCGTAAACCTTCAGCCAATACACACGCCCCGTGTTGGTAAAGATCAGAATGTAGGCATGGGTCGAAGCAATAAACAGATGCTCGACGAAATCCTCGTCGCGCGTCTTCATGCCCGTGCGCCCGGTGCCGCCGCGCCGCTGCATGCGGTAGGTCGAAATCGGGGTGCGCTTCATGTAGCCGGAGTGGCTCACCGTCACTGCCACCTGCTCGTCGGCAATCAGGTCTTCCAGTACGATCTCCGCCGCTTCGTCTTCAATCTGCGTGCGGCGCGCATCGCCGTACTGCTTCTTCACGTCTTCCAGTTCCTTGACGATGACGCTGCGCAGCTTCTTCTCAGAGCCGAGAATCGACTCAAACTCGGCGATGTTCTCGCGAACCTGCTTCAGCTCGTTCGAAATTTCGTCGATCGAGAGCCGAGTCAACCGGTGCAATTGCAGTTCGAGGATCGCGTCCGCCTGCTTCGAAGTGAAGGGCTTGTCCGGCGGCAGCTTTGGCGCGCGGCCCTCGGTGTTGATGTCGATCTTCTTCCCGCCAAAATACGCGACTAAATTGTCGCGCGCATCGGCGCGGTTGGTACTGGCGCGAATGATCGCGATCACGTTGTCGAGGTGATCGAGCGCCGTCAGGTAGCCTTCCAAAATGTGCTCGCGGTCCCGCGCCTTCGAGAGCAAATACGCGGTCCGGCGCCGCACAACATCTACGCGATGAGTGATGAAGTGCTGGATCGCCTGGATCAGGCCCATTTCCTTGGGCTGCTGGTTCACCACCGCCAGCAGGATCATCGAGAAGCCTTCCTGCATCTGCGTGTGCTTGAACAGCTGGTTGAGCACGATCTGCGGCTCCGAGCCGCGCTTCAGTTCGATCACGATGCGCATGCCCTCGCGGTCGCTCTCGTCGCGCACGTCGGAGATGTCGTCGATGGTCTTATCGTTGACGAGGTCGGCGATGCGCTCGATCAGGCGCGCCTTGTTCACCTGGTACGGAATTTCCGTGACGATGATCGCCTGCTTTTCCTTGGAGATGTTTTCGATTGCCGCCCGCGCCCGCATCATGAAGCGCCCGCGGCCCGTGCGGTACGCCTCGAAAATTCCCGCGCGACCGTGAATGATCGCGGCGGTGGGGAAGTCCGGCCCCTGCACAAATTTCAAAATCTCCGGCAACTGCGCGTTGGGGTTGTTCACCAGCGTGATCGTCGCGTCGACAATCTCCACCAGATTGTGCGGTGGAATCTTCGTTGCCATGCCGACCGCGATTCCGTCCGATCCGTTCACCAGCAGATTCGGAAAGCGCGCGGGCAATACCGTAGGCTGCGTTTCGGAGTTGTCGTAGTTGGGATAGAAGTCGACAGCTTCTTTGTCCAGATCTTCCAGCAACGCCGCCGAAACCCGCGCCAGGCGCGCTTCCGTATATCGATCGGCTGCCGGAGGGTCTCCGTCCACTGACCCGAAATTCCCCTGCCCGTCCACTAGGGGCGCGCGCATCGCAAACGGCTGCGCCAATCGCACCAACGCGTCATACACCGCAAGGTTTCCATGCGGATGGTACTTGCCCATGACTTCGCCGACGATACGGGCACATTTACGTGTCGGGCGCCCGAACGCGAGCCCCATCTGCTGCATGGTGTAAAGAATGCGCCGATGCACCGGCTTCAATCCGTCGCGCACATCGGGCAGCGCGCGCCCAATGATGACGGAGAGCGAATAGTCGAGATACGACTTCCGCATCTCCTCTTCGATATTGACGGGTTGAATGTTCGCCGCGCCCGGACCTTGAGGTCCGTCGCCGCCCGGAGGAGGAGTCAAAGGAAGTTGGGGATCGTCAGCCATGAAAAGGAGTTCTCAGTTGTCGGTTCTCAGTAGTCAGTAAAGCCAATTAGATTTCAGTCGTAACAGCCGCCCTTTTCTTTCATAAGAAAAAACGCATTCTCGCGGTGTCTTACGCTTAACTTATTGGTTTTAAATGTATTTATGTCGACTGGATCACAACAAAATTATATCATGATAAGGGAATTTTGAACGGTTGGGCAGGTTGCCCTTGCAGGCTCTTCGAACTATATGAGTACGCTTCTCTTCGGCTCCGGGAAGCGTGCTCTAGCTTGTTCTCTCACGACTTTGAAGTGCATAATTCCGGTTATGACGCGCGAGCGTGCATTGTGGGAAGCGATAGCTACGGTCGCCATTCCAACTCTTCTGATTTGGGGTGTTCTGCTTTACGTCGTCAGGGGGAACGCTAGATCGGATGAGTGGCCGCTTTACGTTATTTTTCTTGCCTTGCCGTTACCTCTCATCTTTCCGATATAACAAACGGTATCTTCGTGGACCTCATGCGACAAAGTTGAGGACCCCTCGATATCACTTGGAATTGGGTGGTTCCTGATAGGCGTTCGACACTTCCAGCAAGGCGTGGAAGCCCGACGAAATCTCCGGACACAATAGCGAATTATTTGTCTAGGCTCTCCGTAACGTCAGCAACGTAATCTCCGGCGGCACGCCCAGCCGCACCGGAAATCCAAACGTTCCCAACCCGCGATTCACATAGAGTGCAGCTTTCGAAGTTCCGTTTGCGCCGCCGAGAGTTTTTGAATTTCCGTCAGCACCTCCCGAGCCGAGGGTGCCCCATTCTAACGTCGCGTTTTGTGCGACGTTAGAGTGGGAATCCCCACTATCAGCGTCATGGGCTTTTCCCGAGACCTGAGAACTGAGACCTGACACCTGCATCTCCCGCCGATACAGTCCCGCGACAAACGGCGAAATCAGCCGCGCCGGCGTCACGCTGTGGTCGACAATCTCAACCTTCACCTGTCCGCCGTGCGTGTGACCTGCGAGACTCAACTCAATTCCCAACTCCGCTGCGCGGGGACACGAATTCGGATTGTGCGATAGCAGAATGTTTGGCATATCGCGCCGGACCAGATGCTCGATCTCCGAAAGCATCGGCCCCGTGCGCTCGCCCGAAACCATGTGATCGCGCTGGTAATCGACACCGAGCAGATTGAACTGCGCGCCCTTGTGCTCGATCAACGCGCTCTGCGCCCGTAGCAGTCGCATGCCTTTCTCGTGGAATAGCCGCGCTGCGTCGTCTTCTACGCCGGCATAAATCTCATGGTTCCCATTGCATCCCCAAACACCCAGCGGAGCGCGCAGTTTGGCGAGTTCGCTAATACATACATCCAGCGGATCGCCCACGCTCGAAACAAAGTCTCCGGTGACCACCGCGAGATCCGGGTTCAAGTCGTTCGCCATCGCAACCGCGCGAGCAATCTCCTCTGGAGGCATGTAGTCGCCAATATGAATGTCGCTCAATTGCGCGATACGCAGGCCATCAAGCTCGGGCGGAAGATTCGCTATCGGCACATCGACGCGCTCGATTGAATAGCGCAGCCGTCCTGCAGCAAACCCGTAAGTCGCCGCAATAAACGGCAGGCTGCCTGCGAGGTATGCTGCATAGCGAAACAGGGTCCGCCGTGAAGCGTCAAACTGCGCGTGATCGGCGCCAGACGCCGATCCGCGGCGTAGTTCGGCAACAAGATTTGTGGCCCACTCGATCCCGTCGACCGACTTCACGGCGATCAGCGCAAAGAGCGAAGCGACAACCCAAATGCGCGAGAACGCAATCAGGCTTTTTCCGAACGGAGCCCGCGAGACCGCATGTCCAAGCAGGGAATCGAAGAGCGCGGCAAACAGGGCCACTGCCGCGGCAATCAGCGCGACATGCAATCCGCTTCGCAACTGCGAGTTGCTGAAGGTTTCGATCCAGTTCCAGGCGCGCAGAAACCAGAAGCGTTGAACTCCATAAATAGTTGCAAGAAGAAGGATGAGGAAAACAGCTCGTCCGATCAGGGTGATTCTCCTGTAAGGCTACAAAAGAATTAGATGCCCCGAACTCGAAGAAAGATCGAAAGGCTCAATGACCGGAGAAGGCACGCTCTCAGCCTGCGATGGCCTGTGCCTGTGGCCGCAAACCCGCAATCCGTTCACGGGCGCTTTGGATTGCCTGTTTTACCCGCTGTGGCGCGGTTCCTCCGGACACGTCGTGAATCGCCAGCACCTCGGTCAACTCCAGCCGAGCCGGCAAGTCCGCGTCGAACGCCGGATGGATCGCTTTCAAATCCTTGAGGGACAGTTCCCGCAGATCGCACTTCAAATCGAGGCAGAGCTTCACCGCTTTGCCGACAGCCTCATGCGCCTGCCGAGAAGGAACGCCGCGCTCGACCAAATATGCCGCTGCGGCCCAGGCGTTCATGAAATTCGACCGCGCGGCTTCGTCCATCCTGGCGAAATTGAATTCGACCGCTTGCATCCAACCTGTAACCAGCGGCAGCATCGAGGTGACCGCGTCTGCAGCGCCGAACAGCGGTTCTTGCGTCTCCTGCAAATCTTTGTTGTAAGCGAGCGGCAATCCTTTCACAGCTGTTTCAAGCGCGGTCGCAAATCCCGCCACCCGCGCCGCTTTTCCGCGCACAAGTTCCAGCAGATCGGGATTCTTCTTCTGCGGCATTGCGCTCGATCCTGTGGAGTACGCTTCCGGCAGCACCAGAAAATCGTACGCTGCGGTGGAGAACAGAATCATCTCCTCGGCCCAACGGCTTAGATGGAGGGAAAGCAGCAGCAGCGCCTGTACAAACTCGATGGCAAAATCGCGGTCGCTGGTGGCATCCATGCTGTTCGCGGTGATGTCGTCGAAGCGGAGTTCCTCGGCAATTGCGCGACGATCCAGCGCCAAAGTCGCCCCGGCAATCGCGCCCGATCCCAGCGGACAAACATTCACACGCTTCCGGCACGAAACCAGCCGCTCCGAATCGCGCAAAAACATTTCCGCGTAAGCGAGCAGCCAATGCGCGACCAGCACAGGCTCCGCCGGCTGCAGGTGCGTGAATCCCGGCATAGCCGCCGTTCCCGCTGCTTCCGCCCGCGCAATCACTGCTTCGATCCAATCGGCCAGCAGATTCTGCAGTTCATCAATCGCCGCCCGCACAAACAGCCGCAAATCCGTCGCGATCTGTTCGTTACGGCTGCGCCCCGCGTGCAGTTTGTAGCCTGTCTGCCCGATCAGCGCGGCGAGTTTCTTCTCGACAAAATGGTGAACGTCTTCGGCCTCAGGATCGTCGAAATATTCCGGAGCCTTGACGAGCTTCTCAATCTTGTTGAGCCCTTCGAGAATTTCCGTCAGGTCCTCCGCGCTGAGCACGCCCGAGTGTTCCAGCGCGCGTGCGTGCGCGCGGCTGGCCGCAAGTTCAAAAGGCAGCAGCCGTTTGTCGTAATCAAACGACCGCTGCCATTTTTCAAACTCCGGATCAAGCCCTTGCCGAAAGCGACCCGACCACATCTTCATCAGCCAACCTCAACCTTCGTTTGCTTCTGCTCCGCTTGCGCTCTGCACCGCGAAGGCAATCCCAGAATGCGGATAAACCCTTCCGCATCCTTCTGATCATACCCCGCGCCCATGGTGAACGAAGAAAGATCGGTGCGATAAAGCGAATGCGGCGACTTCCGGCTCACCACGTTGACGTTGCCCTTGTACAGCGACAGCGTGGCGGTTCCGGTCACGTTCTGCTGAGTCGTCTCAACAAACGCATCCAGCGCCTCGCGCAACGGCGTGAACCACAAGCCGAAGTAAGTTAGCTCCGCATACTTCAGCGCCACATGCTGCTTGTAGTGCAGCACGTCGCGATCCAGGCAAAGTGCTTCAAGTTCTCCATGCGCCGCCACAAGCAACGTTCCACCGGGAGTCTCGTAGCACCCACGCGACTTGATGCCGACAAACCGGTTTTCCACCAGGTCGATGCGCCCCACCGCATTTCGCCCGCCGATTTCATTCAAAAGCTCGACCAGGGAAACCGGATCCAGCGCCTGCCCGCCGACCGACACCGGCACGCCCTTCTCGAATCTGATCTCAACCACCTCTTCTTTATCCGGTGCATCCTGCGGCGAGCGCGTCATCTGCCAGGTTGAGGCCAGAGGCGCATTCCCCGCATCCTCAAGTTCTCCACCCTCGTGGCTCAAGTGCCACAAGTTGCGATCGCGGCTATGAATCTTCTCGCGGCTCTGCGCGACAGGAATTCCGTGCTTTTCTGCGTAATCGAGGCAATCCTCGCGCGATTTCAACTCCCACTCGCGCCACGGCGCGACGACCTTCAACTCCGGCGCCAGCGCCTGATACGCCATCTCGAACCGCACCTGGTCGTTGCCTTTGCCCGTGCATCCGTGTCCGACCGCGACCGCACCCTCCGTCAACGCAACTTCCACCTGATGCTTCGCAATCACCGGCCGCGCCAGCGAAGTTCCAAGCAGATACTTGTTTTCATAAACCGCGCCAGCCTTCAAGGCCGGCCAGACATATCCGGTCAAGAATTCCTCGCGCAGATCCTCGACGATGACCTTGCTCGCGCCCGTCTTGTAAGCCTTGTTGACAACAGCTTCCACGTCATCTCCCTGGCCCACGTCAGCAACCATCGCGATCACTTCGTAGTCGTAGTTTTCCTTGAGCCACGGAATAATGATGGAGGTGTCGAGCCCCCCCGAATACGCGAGGACAATTTTTTCCTTACTAGGCATGCGCGCTCCTCACCGAAAACCCCGGATGAAAGAATGATCCCACGCCTCCGCCCAGCAGCCAAACCATGATTGCTTTCTGAATATGCAACCGGTTTTCCGCCTGGTCGAAGACCACCGAGTTCACCGAATCGATCACCTGATCCGTCACTTCGCATCCGCGGTGCGCCGGCAGGCAGTGCATGAAGCGCGCGTGCGGCGCGGCCAGCGCCATCAGTCCGGCGTTCACCTGGAACGGCGCAAAGATTGCCTGCCGCTCCTCGGCCTCGCTCTCCTGACCCATGCTGGCCCAAGTATCCGTGTACACGGCATCCGCGCCCTTCACCGCTTTGCGCGCATCGTGGATGATACGGAGCGTCGCCCCGGTCTTCTCCGCAATTTCCGTCGCCATCGTCAGGATCACCGGATTCAGCCCGTACTTCTCCGGCGTCGCGATCGAAACCTTCGATCCCATCGACGCCGCCGCCAGCAGCAGCGAGTGCGCCATGTTGTTTCCGTCGCCGACATAGGCGAAATGAATCTTCCGCAGATCGCCGAAATGTTCATGCAGCGTGAAGAAGTCCGCCAGCGCCTGGCACGGATGCTCAAGGTCGCTGAGTGCGTTGATCACCGGCACGCCCGCATAAGTCGCCATCTCCTCAACCGTCGCGTGCGAGAACGTCCGCAGCACAATTAGGTCAATCCAGCGCTCCAGGTTGTGCGCCACGTCATACAGCGATTCGCGCGTGCCCAGACGGCTCGCCGTCTGATCCACAAAAAAAGTGCTGCCGCCGAGGCTGTCCATTCCTGCCTCGAACGTCAGCCGCGTGCGCAGCGACGGCTTCTCGAAAAACATCACCATCTGCTTGCCCGCGAGCACGCCGCGAAAGTCCGCGGGGCGAGCCTTCAGCATCGCTGTCAAATTGAAAAGCTGCTGAATCTCCGCCGGCGCCAGATCATGCACCGAAATCAGATCGCGCGGCGCAACCGGCTCAGCCAGCACATGCGCCGAATGGTTGAATGTCATCGTTTCACTTTTCATTTGCGTTTTGTACATTTCTGCTTCTGCACTCCGTTCTCAAAAACTGAAAATCCCGATGCGCCCCAGCCAATGCCCGGTGCACGCTACCGATTTTTCTTCGTATGTGATTTGTCCTTCGTGCCTAGCGAAGATTGCCCCACTACCCCTGTTCGCGAATCCGTCGCGCCAGCGACGACGCCTTCTTGTTGTCCTCCGCGATCACCAGCACGGTATCGTCGCCCGCGATCGTCCCCACAACTTCCGGCCAGTGCGATGCATCCAGCGCCGCCGCCACCGGCTGCGCGCTTCCCACCGTCGTCTTCACCACCAGCATGTTCTGCGCCTGCCGCACTTCGAGCACGAACTGATGCGCCAGTTGCATCACCGAAGGCAGCACGCCATCCGCCACCGACGCCTGCGTGGCGCGCCGGTAACCATCAGGCCCCTTTACCAGCTTCAGGTCGCGAATGTCCCTCGATAAAGTTGCCTGCCCTACCTCGATGCCCTTGCGTTCCAGCCGCAGTTGCAGCGCTTCCTGGCTCTCCACCGGGCCGTCGTCGAGCAGATCAAGAATCGCCTTGTGCCGCATGGTTTTCGACATAGAATCCTCGGATGAATAAAAATCCAATCCGATGAATAAGTATCCAATGAGAACGAAAGAAGTGTCAAGCCCGAAGTGATCGAAGAAAGCAAGTCCCTCTCCGCGTACCATGCGGGTTTTCCCCTGCGCTCTGCGTTTAAAAAATTTTTTGCGGGACGCGAAAACGGCGGCAGCGCGATGCCCCAAAGATTGGCGAGTGGAGAAGAGTACATCAAGGAAAAGAACTTACGCGAGCGCATCGAGCGTTACACTCAACCGCGCCCCGCTAGTTCGCTCCAACCGTCAGTGGCAGCTTGAACTCCACGCCCGCCGCATCATTCACCCGTTGCGTAGCGACAAGATCAAGGTCGGCAATCTGAATTTTCCGAGCCCGATCGCCGGAGAAATCAAATAGCGTGCCGCCCACAATCGCGTAATTGACGATCTCCGACCGGTGTCCGTCCTTGAAAACCAGCACCGTCGTCGGCTGTGCCACGACAGGCTCAGGTGGAGCTGCGGCCGGCTCAACTCCCGCATCGGCAGGCGAATTTCCCGGCTCGACATACATGGGCGTTCCTTCATCGGACATGGGGCCCTGCGCTTCGGCAGGCCCGGGCAACCCGTTTCTACTCGTGAGTGTGCGGCCGCGACTCCGGGCGCCAGGCGAAACAGAAGAAGATCGCAGCGGCGCCGGTGCCTCCTCTGACGTAGGTCCGCCCTCATTCTGATCTTCTGCGGCGTCCTCGTCCGGATCCATTACGTACGGCACCGCGTAGGGAATGTAAACCGGCTCCGCCACAACCGCACCTGCATCCCCATTGTGGTGATGATGACGGTTCCTGTGATGCCCATTCCCCGCCGACCTGCCAGGCACTGGATAAGGAACCAGCGGCGAAAAGCTGGAAGGGAAAAAGAAGTTTGCCCCACCATAGATCCCAGGATTGACGTTCTGGCGCGCAACGGAGAAAGCATTTGCGCCGCCGATACCGGAGGGGGGGATACCATGAAATTCAATATAGGGACCCTGCGCCAGAATCGGCACAGATAAGACAGCAACCAACGCTAACCACCGCAACAGGAAACGAAATCCTCGAGCGGCCGTCATCGGCTTCCTCCCCGGAAAATCCCTGTAAATCTCAAGTCCCGCCGTACGAGCCCCGATTCTCGGTCATCAGGATCTTCGTGGCCGGACAGGCCGAGAGCGTTCGAGCAGACGCCCCCTTCAATTAGAACCTACGGGGAAGCCAAAGTTGCGTAGAAAATTGTCAATTTAGCCGACTCGGCGAACGCAACCTCCGCAAAATATTGCACTTACGCCGCGGTGAGCGGCGCACGCGCGGTCATCTGCCTAAGTTCGAGAATGCGGTGCCGGACGTAACCGTCCTCGGTCAAATGCGCCGAAGCGGTTGCTTTGCGGCTGGTTGCAACCATCTGGTCGACGGTCGCGCGGATCTGGAATTGCGGATCGAGTTCCTTGCAAAATTCGCACGGCCGGCTGGAGCGCGTATCGAAGCGTTTCATCACTTCTGGATCAATGTGTTCCACGAAGCCTTCTCCTGCATGGTGAGAGTGCCCTGGTTGGTAGTAGCCAAAGTACGGATTCGACGACGAAGACAGCGTCGAGAGTGAAGTGACTTTGTACTACACCCAGGGGCGCATGGCAAGCCCCTAACTACTTAGGTCTTCTATCGGTGGAAAGACGCAATCTCTTGACTCACTTACCCAAAAATGCCAAAAACCGGGAGTCAACCGCTCGATCCCGAGAGACAAAACAAGAGACAAATCCACGAAAATCCGCGGAAAAGAAGTTCGTCCCCCAGCACCCAACCTAATCTAATTTATGATCGCTAGACTGTGAATCGAGAGGACGCAAACTCACGCACCGTTTTCCTCTTTGACGTCGACAACACGCTTGTCGATAATGACCGCGTAGCCGCCGACCTGCAGCGCCACCTGCAAAACAAAGTCAGTCCCGAGGGAGCAGGGCGCTATTGGCAGCTGTTTGAGGAACTTCGCTCCGAACTCGGCTACGCCGACTATCTTGGTGCCCTGCAGCGCTATCGCATCGAACAGCCCCGCGACCCCAAGCTCCTCGAAGTCTCTTATTTCATGATCAATTATCCGTTTGCCAATCGCCTCTTCCCCGAGTCTCTTGACGCCGTGGAGCACGCGCAGCAACTCGGGCAAGCCGTGATTCTCAGCGATGGCGATGCCGTCTTCCAGCCGCGCAAGGTGGATCGCTCAGGTCTATACGATGCCTTCGACGGCCACGTTCTCATCTACGTGCACAAGGAACTCCAACTCGCCGACGTGGAATCCAAATATCCCGCAAAGCATTACGTCATGGTTGACGACAAAGTCCGTCTGCTCGCGGCGATCAAAGCACACTGGGGCCCGCGCGTAACCACCGTCTTTCCCCGCCAGGGACACTACGCGCTCGACGTCGCGCTCGTCTCGCAATTCCCCAATCCAGACATTACGATTGAACGTATCGGTGAGCTGCAGAATTATTCGTTGGAGCAGATATTGGCGGCGGCGTCTTCGGAGTGACCGCGCCTGCTATTCGGTTTGCGCTTCGACCGGGCCGCCCTGTACTAGGTTTTCCAGTTCAAGACTGAGCCCGGCGCGGTTCTCGTCGCTCAATTCAACGAATCGGAACGGTTGTAGGCATCCGCGAGTTGCCCACATGGGAAACATCATCTTCGAGCGGCAACGAAAGCTGGTGGCGCCGACTTTGAACAGCGTGGCGACCTGAATTCCTTCATCCAGCGGATTCTCCAGCGACAAAAGTCCGCCGTTCTCCGACAATTGATTCAAGCGGGCCTGGATTTCGCGCCCGCTCTCCAGCAGCACCTGGGCTGGGATCGCGCCTCTGAGTTTGACTCGCGTGCTCCGTTGGCGTCGCGAAACTTGGGAATTGCCGGGCATCTCACCGTCAGTATTTCACCAACGATCCGGGACGAACACATTACGAAAGTAAACCCTTCAGCCTTTGCGCACGGGTCCAGCTATGCGTATGCCTTCCAGAAGAAATACACGGTCATCCCCGTTCCCACGACAATCACAAACCCGCGAATCCACGCCTGCGGCAATTTCTGCGCATAATGCGCGCCAAGATATCCGCCCACAATCGCACCCACGATCATCACTGCACCTTGTTTCCAAACGACCGCGCCTTTGACGATGAAGGTGATGACCGCAACACCGTTGATAATCCCGCCGAGCACGACCTTCAGTGCATTCATCGCATGAATGTCAGTCATCCCGATCACCGCCAGCATGGCTAGGTTCAGGATGCCAACTCCGCCTCCGAAGTATCCGCCGTAAACCGCAACTACGAGTTCGAAGATCGAGGCGAACACCAGCGCTGAAGTCGAAATATCGCGCCCCAGTCCTTCGCCGGAGCGCGACAGCCGTGCCCCGAATACAAACAGCAACGTCGCGCCCAGCATGAGCCAAGGGAGCACACGGAGAAAAGTTTGCGCTGGTGTATGCAGCAAAAGATAAGCGCCGGCAATTCCTCCGATCACGCTGGTCGCCGCCAGTGGGACCATCACCCGCTTCGACAATTCCAGATGCTTGCGATAGGCGCCTGTGCTGGCGGTAACGCCAACCCAAAGCGCCACCGTATTCGTCGCGTTCGCAGAAATCGGCGCAACTCCTGTGAAAAGCAGGGCAGGAAAGGCAATGAAACTTCCGCCCCCGGCGACAGCGTTCAGCGCGCCGCCGAGCGCTCCGGCGACAAAGAGAAAAATGGCAATGTGAATCGGCAAGTACAAGATTTAACACGAGTAGCTGCCGGGTGGCGATGGCCACCTCAATGCGCTGCGAAAAAATCGCCCCGGCGTGACATAGGTCACATGCAGATGTTCAGTAGCCCATTAGCCTGAAATCAAAGGATGGCTTCATGGGAACGCAAGCGCAAATCGAACCCCCGGAAATCGCCTCCACGGCATTAAGCAAGAGGACGGAGGGAGGGCCAACTCCCGCTGTAAAGCCGAAGAAAAAACTCATCCGCCGCACCGATCGCGATTACTCGCAACTGGCGCGCCGCGGCTTTCAAGCCGCATTCCTCTTGCTCAATATCTGGCTGGGCACCATCTTCTATTTTTGGGTAAGGCAGTTTGAGCCGGGCGGGGCATCAGCCTCCATGCACCGCCCGGCTGGCGTCGAAGGCTGGCTACCCATCGCCGGCCTCATGAACCTGCGCTACCTCCTCCTCACGCATCACGTTCCGAGCCTCCACCCCGCCGGCATGTTCCTGCTCATCTCGTTCCTCGCGATGTCATTTCTCTTCCGCAAAGCCTTCTGTAGCTGGCTCTGCCCGGTCGGTACGATCTCCGAATATCTCTGGCGCGCTGGCGGCAAACTATTCCGCCGCAACTTTCATCTTCCGCGCTGGCTCGATCTCGCCCTCCGCAGCCTGAAATACATTTTGCTTAGCTTCTTCGTCTGGGCGGTCATGTCGATGGGCGCGAGCGAAATCTCCGCCTTCATGGCCAGCCCCTACGGCCTCATCGCCGACGTGAAGATGCTCAACTTCTTTCGCCATCTCGGCGAAACCGCAGCCATCGTCCTCGCTATTCTCGCCGTCGCCTCGCTCTTCATCCAGAACTTCTGGTGCCGCTATCTTTGCCCCTACGGCGCGCTGCTTGGACTCGCCGCTCTCGCCAGCCCCACCCGCATCCGCCGCAACGCCGAAACCTGCATCGATTGCGCCAAGTGCGCCAAAGCCTGTCCTTCAGCCCTCCCCGTCGACAAGCTCATCACCATCAAGTCCGCCGAATGCACCGGCTGCCTCGAATGCGTAGCCGTGTGCCCTGCCAAGGAGACGCTAAACATCTCGCTGCCGGAACTTCCGGGCATCGCTCCGCAGCCACGGCCAGTTCCGGTCTGGGCCATGGCTGCCGGAATCGCCATCTTGTTTTTCGGAATCGTAGGATTTGCGAAAACATCAGGCTATTGGGATTCGCCTGTGCCCAACGTCGTCTATCAACAGTTAGTTCCGCACGCGGACGAAGCCCAGCACGCAGGCCCCGGAGACTAGAATCTGGCAACCGAGAGGAACAGGGAAGAGTGGCCCTTGCGGCCACCTGGAAACGCTCCCCGTCTCAGTAGTTCAGCGTTGTTCTCGTTGTCGAGATCTGCCCGCCATAGTTACACTGCGGGTCAAGTCCATCGTAGTAATCGGTAAACGCCCATCCCGGGTTCGCAATCTTCTTCAGGTTGTAGTCGAACAGCGCCACCTTCGAGAACGTCGTCGCATTCTCCGGCGGATAGTCGCTGCACTGGACAATCTCATAAACCTCCAGCGCGCCCGACTGCGCCCAGTTAAAGGTCTGATCTTCGCTCGGCGTCTTCTTCAAAATCGTTTTTTGTTTCGTAGTCTTGTCCGTGGTGGTGATGTTCCACGTGGCGCACGATTGCGCCCCCGCCTTGCAGGTGAATTTGATTAAGCCATAAATCGTGTCGCCCGCATTCACCTGTACTGGAGTACTGTAGTTCGCCGTTCCCTGTGGACAGCAATTCCAGCTCGCAATACTCCACACCTTTCCGAAAAATGCGTTCCATCCCAGCACCGGCTGAATAATCGTCGCATCGGTCTGGAGGTCCACGAGTCCCGGAAACAAATACACGGTCTGCTTGTGATCGGTAGTCGGCGCCGATGGTACTGGCCAGGTCGCGGTCAGCTTGCCATACGAACTCGTGGTGGTGGTCGCTCCGTCCTCGATCCAGCTGTGCCCGATGGTCGGCGGCTCCGCGCCCGCTGTCACCATCTCTCCGCGCGCCGTGTAGTGCGGATAACTACAGACCGGAACCTGCGCGTCCACAGCTCCGTCTTGATGGTCGACCCGCCCGTCCGCCATCACCGTGTCCCCGCTCGCGACGCCGCGTACGCACGACGGATGAAAGTACCCGAAGGGAGTGATGACGTAGCCCTCCGGCACTTCCGACGGACGATTCGGCCCGGCTATCTGCTGAGCCTGAGCGCACGGAAGAACGGCGATGGCGAAGATGATGACGATCGCTGCGACCACGGCGAGCGAAGATATTGCGGAATCCTTTTTCATATTGGCGGGTTCTCCTTCCGGTCCGGAAACCGCACTATTGTAAGCCGGCGTCCCGCCAACGACACTATGAAACATTTTTCATAAGCAGCGAACCCGCATTTCTTTGTCGCGGGACTGCACAAAATCCCGGCGAAATCAGCCCACTCTATTGCTTCACCGCCGTAATGTCTAACGCGTAGCTCCCGGTCTTGAAACTCCCGACTTTGGTGAGAACACCGGCCTCGCCGTCGATCCTGTACGCGGTGCCCGGCACATAAACAAACTTCCCGGACGAGTCGAACGTGATCGCGAGAGGAGAAAACCACTGCGATACCACACAACCTCCGGCCGGAAAAGCCTCGGCCATTCCCGTCCGAAGGTCGATCCATCCTCCGTTATCCTGCTCGTCCTTCCTGGGCGCGCCTCTGTGATGTCTCCGCTCCCGACCCGAGTTGCACCGCCGCGCCTAAGTCAAACCTCCGTCGTCAAATATGTCTACGGATGGTCGTGTATCTGTCTTAGCCCCTCATCAAACATCGCTCCATACTCCAAATACTGGGCCGCAACATCCGCGGGCTCTCCGATCTCGACTTTCTCAATCTCGCCATCTTTCCCAAACCGCGCCGTCAGCCGGGCATTCACGCCCGCAAAATAAGTCGGAAGATTGAGCTTCTTGTACCTAGCCAGCACCTCGTCCCGCACCACCGGATCGAAATGCACTCCGTATTTTTCCACCAGTGCCTTGATCGCGTCGTAATCTCCCTCCGCCTTGATGCGCATCAGCTCCGCCAGCAGCATTCCGACGCCCTTGCGCATCTTCTCGTAGTCGGCCACGCGTACATAAGTCTTCCCGTCGCGCTTGAACTGTTCAATGGACCCCGGCACCTGGTCGGCAATGTAATGGGCAATCAACTGCCGGTCGCGCTCGTGATCTTCCTCGATCGTCTCGCCACGCGGAATACGCCGCAGTTGCGTCAGTGCCACCGACGCCGCGCCGTCGTACATCGCCTTCGCCACTTCCTCCTGGTTGGTGATCATCCCCAGTTCCTTCAGCTTCGGATCCCACACGTTCCACAGCGCCATCAAATCGGCGCGCCCTTCTTCCAACGTCGAGAAATACTCCTTCAAGTATGTCTGCGCCCCGGCGCTAACGCGCTCGGTCAGTTTGCCGGAGCCGTGACCGATCACTTCGTGCATGTCGACGAGCAGATCGGTTGCCTCGGGGCCGTATTTCTCGTCACGCGCCGCGGTAGCCGCGTCTGGCGCAAACTCGGCTACTAACGTCGTGCCACTCGCCGCGTTCAACGCGCGCATGCTTCCAGTGAAAATAAAATTCTTCGATCCATACTTCTCGTGAATTTCATTTTCGTTCGGCAAGTTGTCGCCGATCGTGCTCACGCTGAAGTCGCCGGTCTCGATCAGCGTTTCCACCGCCTTCACCGAAGTTGCCTTGAACGATGTCCGCTTGTATTGATCGAGCCACGGTGCTTTGGTCTCGAAATACCCTGCGTTTTCCGCCAGCTTCGTGATCGTCGCGGTCGTTGGCTTGTCGGTGATCGTCCCGAAGCTCTGCGAACTGCCCTTCGCCCCGCGCGCATCGCGATAAATTTCGATGAAGCCGTTATCGAAATCGACGGTCGCGTTGTTCTGCACCCACGCTATGCCGAACGCGACCCACTCCGAGTATTCGCCGGTCTGATAAAAGCGGATCAGGTGCCCAATCGCCTCGGACTGATCCGGCTCCGCATACGCCTGCGCCTTCTCGAGGCAATCGTTCGCTTTCTTCAAATAGATCGCGTACAACCCAGGCGCAACTTTTCCATCCGGCGTTCCCGCGCGATAGACAAGCTCCGTCAGCTTGCCGTCCGAGCCGCGCACTACTCGCGAATTCAGCGGATACTTATCCTCGAATCCCTTCAGGTCCGCCTCGCTCAGACCCGGATAAAACGTATTCGAACTCGCCTGGATCACGTCCTTCCCGCCCTTCGGGCTCTTCGCCACTTCCATCGGCTCAAATTCCGGATCGAAGAATGCGGCCCGCAACTGGTCGATTTCACGCTTCACTTCTCCCGCCGAATTCAGCGCGGGCAGTTCGGCATATGCCGTCTTGAACCCTCCGTTTTTCTGCGCCGAAGCCGCCGCTGTTCGCAGCTCCTCGAACGAGAATCCCGGCAAAAATTTCTGCGACGTAATGTCGTTGTGATTTCCGCGATTCGCCCAGAAGAGTTTTGCGTAATCGGCGATCTTGGTCCGCGTCGTCGGTTTAATCCCCTGCGCGTGCGCCATGATCTCTTCCAGCACGCGCTTTTGCCGCAGCCCATAAGCCGAGAACTGGTCGTAAATAATCGGATCGATCGCAATCGAAGCTTGCGTCAGCCAATACGCCAGCGCCTGCTGCTTCGGAGTTAACGACGCAAAGCTCGGCGCCTGCAGACGCAGAAAGGCCGTATCGCCAACGCGCTCGACTACCGAACTGGCTGTTTTCTCAGTCTTGGAACTCTGTCCCATTGCCGGAACCGCCAAAGCAAAGCACGCAAAAAAGAGGATGACGAGTGCAAATCGCTTCACAGCTGCCTCCTAAATCCAACGTTCTAAAAACCAAACCCCGCAGCCTAACACAATAGGACGGCGGCGCGGCGTGATTGTCACCGTTTCCCCGAACTTCGCCTCAAACAGCGTGTTTTCGCGTGCTAAAATCAATATGAGAACGCTCCCAACTGATGCTTCCCGATATAGAAAAACTGCTCGAGCTCCAGGTCGCGGATCAGGAGATCCGCAAGCTGCAAGAGGAAATCGCCGAACTCCCCAAACGCATCGCGGTCATCGAACAGAAGCTGGCCGGCACCAAAGCCCGCCTCGAAAAGGCGCGCGCCGCGGCCAAAGCCGACGAGGCCAATAAAAAGAAGTTCGAGTCCGCCATCCAGGATCTGCAAGGCAAAATCTCCAAGTATCGCGACCAGTCGCTCGACGTAAAAACCAACGAACAGTACAAGGCCCTTCTGCACGAGATCCAGTTTGCCGAGCAGGAGATCCGCATTAACGAGGACCGCATCCTCGAAGTGATGCTGAACGTCGATGCGCGCGAGAAAGATGTCAAAGCAGCGGAAGCCGAACTGAAAGCCGAAACCGCCGAGATCGAGAGAGAAAAAGAAGAAGCGCGCCGCGTCACGGCCGCCGATCAGGCGAAGCTGACCGAGTGGAACTCGAAGCGCGACGGACTGCGCCACGGAATCGATGCCGATCTCTTGCGCCGCTACGAGCGCGTCATGAAATTCCGCGGCAGCGGCCTGGCAGAGGTCCGCGATCACAAATGCTCGGGCTGCCAGGTGATGCTGCGCCCTCAGATGCACAACGAGGTTCGCAACGGCGAGCAGATTATTTATTGCGACTCCTGCCAGCGGGTGCTTTATTTCAACCCGGCGAACGAGCCCAAGGTCGAGCCGGCTGCCGAGCCAGCGCACCTGCGCCGGCGCGCGCGTCCCAAAGCCGACGCCCCGCAGGCATGGTTCTACCGTCCCGATTACGGCGAGGCGGGCGAGGTTCTGCTGGTATTCACCAATCAGAATGGGACGGCGTCACGCGGCGTTTACGAGATGCACTCCGGCCGCCAGGTCGGTGATGTCCTAAACCGCGAAGGCAACTACCGCCAGGCGTTCCCCGAAGATTTCACCGACTCCGCTGTCCGCCTGAACGGACACTGGGACGAAGAAGAGATGGATGAGTGGGGCTCGGAAATGCCGAGCAGCGCGCTCGATGTCCTGCACAGCGACCTGAGAGCAGCCCAGCGCGACGACGCCAAGCACCACACCAAAGAGCACCACCCAAAACAGGCCGAACAAGCCGCCAGCTAGCCCTTCGCAAGAAAACGGCTGCTCTGCGGTCTCTGCGCCAGTTCTCAGCGGCCTCTGCGGTTAAAAGCTCTTCGCCGCGTGCTCACCAGGCAGTCACACTCTCGTTCTCAGTGGTACCGGAAAGAAAACCCGCCAACCTCTTTCCCCGACATAAATCGCGTGTTGTACTCCATCAAATCGCGTAGGTGCTCGGCGTCGTCAGGGAAGTTCTGTTGAGCATACGGATACCTGCGCATGTCGCGGAAGGGAAGCGGATCAACCGAGTCCCCGCGATAAGCATAAAAGTCCATATCCTTCTCGTACCCATCGGCGACAAAGAAATAATCGCGCACCCATCCGCGAGGAAGCGAAGGAAGCTGAGCCGGATCGAAGTCAAGCGCGACCTCATCGCCCGATCCGAATACAACGAACCTGTCGTCGATAGCAGTGAGCAGCGGCAGCACATCGCCATAGCGCGTGTAAGCCCCAGCCGGACGCGTATAAGGCCCAGTAGCGCTGGCCTTCTCGTAGATGTACCGCACGTTTCCCGGCGGAGACCCTTCAATCTTCAATGGGAATCCATGAAACTCCAAAGAAGCGCGTGTGAGCGGCACAGAAGAAATAGAGGCACTGGCGCCCCGCCCGTGCGGAGAAGAACGTTGCGCGCTAGCCATCCCCGTCCACTCGACGCGACCCTGCTCCGTCCGATCCACTAGAATAGAGTCCCAATAAATCTGCAAATTGGTAGTCAGCCGAACACGCTGAGTTCCCAAAGGCAGCTTGCCAGTTAGGTCCGCAGTCATGGTCCGAGCTCCGCCCGCAGGGAAGCCAAGATCCTCCACAACCCGCACCCATCGTCCCTTTTCGTCGAGTGCCTCCACGTACGGCGCGAATGGCCTCAACCCAGCCTGATCCGCCGCATACATGCTGTTCGCTGAAAAATATTCGACTTCACCATGCATCAAGAGCCACAAAGGCCCCCCGCGATAAGGCTCTCCGAGATCAAGCTCCAGAGAATGCGGCTCCGCAAATCCCAAAAACGGCGTCACCTTGAAGTCGCCAAAATATTTATGAGCGAGGAGCGAAGGCATCACATCATGCCCATGCTCATCCCAAGCCCCAGCGGGAGGCCGCGCATCTTCACTCCTACTGAACACCACCTTGAATTCCGGGTACGGCGGATTCGAGGCAAAATACTCGTTCGGATAAACCTCATACTCCGCCGGGTGATCCACCGCCAGCAGTTTCACCGAGTCGAGATAAACCGACTCCTCCAACGGCTCCATAAAGCGAAAACTAAGCTTCCCGTCTTTTTCCTGCAGCGCGCCGCGGTCTATCTTGATCGCTTCAGTCGGCCGAGGAATATTGCGTTCGATCACGCCGTTGTGTGCCCCCACCCAATGCCCCACCACGCCCGCGCCAAGCATGTCGCCAACCAGCCCATACCGCGCCCCATCCCAGGCAAACAAAGTCGGACAAGACGACCCCCGCCGATCGATCTCCGTAATCGTCTGCAACTTCCCCGCCGCCACCTCGACCTCATCCTGCAAAACGCCCGTCGGCCACAACAACCGCACCACATCCGCCTGCTTGGCCTGTCCCAACCCAATCGTCAAATAAGGAGAATTCTGTCCCAGATACCCCGACGACCCATACACCTCAAACTTCTGCCGGATGCCGTCCGAAAAAACCTCAACCTTCGTCCCAATCGCCGACTTGTTATCCGCCAATCCCTTCAGCGCCAGGCGCAGCGAGTTGTTCTTGTTCCCACCAACATTGCGCAGCAAAACCGCCGGTCCGTGATTCTGCGTAATCAGCAAATCCACAGCGCCATCGTTGTCATAGTCGCCAGCGATAATCGCCCGTGGGCTCTTGAGTTCAATCTTGTCGAGCCCGACGTCGGCAGTAACGTCTTTCCAGCCATCCGGACCAAGGTTGCGAAACAACCGAACCTCGCCGCGTCCATCGTTTGTTTCGCCGACGGCCGCGAGATCAACCCAGCCGTCATTGTCGTAGTCGAAGGCGACGATGCCGCTAGCGGAAACCCACTCGACTTTAGGAAATTGTGCTTTCTCAAAGGTCTTTCCCTGAACATTACGCCAGAGTGTGATTCCGGGTTCATCCCAATGAGTGAAGGCAATGTCCGTCCAGCCGTCATGGTTGAAATCGATAGCCGCGACTGCGGTTGTTGGATGTGGTACTGGTGAAGTCCACGGCTCTCGCACTAGAAATCTACCTTCGCGTGGATTTTCGAGGACTTCTGTGCGTTGACTTCCGGACATGAGGATGTCGACTGCACGGTCATTGTTATAGTCGGTGCCCACGGCGGCGATCGCATACCCGACGTCGGACAGTCCAAGATTACTGCTGACTTCCGTGAATGTGCCATTACCGTTGTTACGCCAAATCCCACTGGCGCCAGTTAGCCATTCTTCTGCCCCCCATCTTTGCCCATCGAAATATGGACGCTCAGTGTACTGACTGATGATGAGGTCGAGATCGCCGTCGTGATCGTAGTCTATAAATGTGGGACTGGCGTTCAAACCCCTGCACTCAATGCCGGCAGTCTTAGTTATATCTTTGAACGTACCGTTCTTCTCGTTGTGAAGAAGGATGAATCCACCCTTCATCGTGACGGCGAGGTCGGCAGCTCCGTTGTTATCGTAATCCCCGCTGGTGCAGCCTATTCCGTGCAAGTTTGGATCTAGACCTGCGGTTGCTGTGACATCTTCGAATCTCCCTCCCCCCAGGTTGTGATACAAACCGAATCCTCCTCGAGAGCCATCGTCGGGAAGGAATATGTCCAGGTGGCCATCGCCGTCGTAGTCAAGGAAGCACGCACCGGTACCGAGCCATAATTGGAAGAAATGCCGCTGAATGGTGTGTCCCTCCACGACCGCAGAACCGCCCGAACTTCCCTGTGTGACAATCCCCGCCTCCCGCGTCACATCCACAAACTTCACCGCAATCTGCGCCGGCACCTTCTGCGCCGCCAGCGGAGAATCCTCCGCCAGCGAATACTTCCCCTGCTCGCCGTACGCCTGACTAATCGGCGTCCCCAGTTTGTTTTGCGTGATGTACTGAAACCTCCTGAACGCTGGCACCGCGGCATCCGAGTCGCCCGAATGCTGGTAAGCCTGCGCCATCCCAAATTGCGCCGAAGCATGCAGTGGATCGATCCGCAGGGCTTGCCGGAAAGCATTGATCGCGCGCTCATATTGCTTGGCCTGCACATAAACGGCGCCGAGGAAATACCAGACATCTGCGTCGTCGCCGCCAATATCGCGCACGTGATGAAAGTCGGTGATCGCCGCATCTATGTCGCCCGTGTTTTTCGCGATAAGGCCAAGATTGAACCAGGCATAGGCGTCCCGGGGATCGTCCTTGACGGCCTGTTCCAGGACCGGTTTTGCCTGATCGAGATTCTGGAGATTCAGCAACGCAATACCGCGATTGGTTGTCGTGATCCTCAGCGCCGGATCCTTCGCGCTCGCCGCTTCAAACGCCTTTAGCGCCTTATCAAAAAGCTGCTGATTCATATAAGCAACGCCGAGATTGTTCAGCCGTGCCGCCTCGGCAGGATCAACCGGAGAATCGGCGGCGAGGAAAATGAATGAAGACGCAAGAGCAAGTACAAGAAAGCTGCTGAGCGATAGAAGAGTGGGTTTCATTACAAGTCAGGCGATGTCTGCTGGGATTTTACTGCTCGCGGCAACTGCCGTACCGACTTCCGCCAAAAAATGTCATGCTGAGCGAAGACGGAGTTGCGCGGTCAAGCGCAACTCCGTCGCAGTCGAAGCACCCCTACTTTCTTTCATACTTCCGCGTACCAACCACGCCGCTTCCTTCTTTGATGGTGATCGTCTCCCCCGCCGCTACATCGGCAATCTTCTCCAGAGCCCCGCCCGGCCACTGAACCTCAACCGAATCCGCCTTCGCTCGCGCACCAAGTCCAAACGTCAGCACCAGTTCGCTAGCCGATAAATAACTCGACCCCGACCGCATCATCTGCCACTGCTTCTCGCCTCCCGCCGTAACCCGCACCACCGCCCCGATCCCATCGCGATTCGATTTCGTTCCGACCAGCTTCACGCGCAAGCTCGAGTTCGTCACGCCCTCGCTACGATACAAATGCGCCGCGCCGCCATTCGTAGTCACCAGCACATCCAAAGCGCCGTCGTTATTAATGTCCGCAAACGCCGCACCCCGCGCCACTTTCGGAGCCGCGAACGCCGTCCCCACTTTCCCCGTCACTTCTGAGAATTTCCCGCCCCCCAGATTCCGAAACAGATGCGGAGCCTCCGCATAACTCACCCGCTTCTGCACCCGCTCAATCTCATTCTCGATGTGCCCATCCGCCACAAAAATATCCGGCCACCCATCGTTGTCATAATCGAAGAAGAAGCACCCGAACCCAAGTGTTAGCAACGAATCGCGCCCCACCTCCGACAGCGGAGCCTCATCCACAAACAACCCATTCCCCTCGTTGTGATAGAGCGACAGCATCTGGTTCGCAAAATTCGTAATAATCAGGCTCGCCTTGCCCGAGCGATCATAATCGGCCGCATCCACGCCCATGCCTGCACGCGCCACGCCATCCTCGCTGAACGCCACGCCCGCCAACACGCCACGCTCCTCGAACGTTCCATTCTTCTTATTGATGTAAAGCTTGTTCGGCTGCGTGTCATTTGCGATCAAGAGATCAGGCCAGCCATCGCCATTCGCATCCAACACCGCAATCCCCAAACTCTTCGAAGTCGGATCGCCCAGCCCCGCCTTCGCCGTCGCATCTTCAAATTTCCCGCCGCCGAGGTTGTGCCAGAGTCTCACCGCAGTTCCTTTGTACGATTCCGGCGTGCAATACGACTTGTGCGTCCCATCCAGAGTGCAATAGAGATCCCCCGCCTCCGACCACTGCACATAGTTCGCCACGACAAGATCGAGCCGCCCATCGCGGTCGTAATCCACCCAGGCCGCGCTCGTAGAAAACTCGTTCGGACCCCACAAACCCGCCGCGCGCGTTACGTCCGTAAACGTCCCGTTCCCGTTGTTATGAAAAAGCCGGCTCTGCCCGACCGCGGTAATAAAGATGTCGTCGAACCCGTCATTGTCATAATCGCCAATCGCCACGCCCAGCCCAAAAAACGAAACCGCCAGCCCAGCCTTCGCAGTTACGTCGGTAAAAGTCCCGTCGTGATTGTTGTGGTAGAGCTTCATCGTCGTGGCGCCGCCATGCCGATGCCCCGCCCAATCCGTTCCATTCACCAGCAAAATGTCCGGCCATCCATCGTTGTCGTAGTCAATAAACGCGCAACCCGGCCCCATAGTCTCCGGCAACCACTTCTTCCCGAACGCGCCATTGTTATGCGTAAAGTGAATCCCGGCCTGAGCCGTGATGTCGCGGAAAGTAATGTTCTGTGCGGACAGAACGAAACCGGGGAATAGAATCACGACTACTAACAGCGCAAAGAGCCCTGCGAATTGAGCACTACAAATTGAGCCGGGTGATCGCTCGAAGCTCGAGGCTCGAAGCTCGCAGCTCCTTCCTCCGTGTACCTTTGTGCTCTCCGTGGTAAATGGTTTTTTTGCTGCGCTCATTTCACCTCAACCGGCAGCGCCACCGACGTATGCTCATGGATGCTCTGCCGCTCGTTGTTGTCCTCGGGATGAGCCAGCCGGTAAGGCCCGGTAATGGTCTGTGCCGCTTCGTCGGCCTTGAACCGCAGATACCGCGCCTCATGCTCCTTCGCCATCTTCTCGTCACCCAGCCCGTTGTAGCAGAGCATCAGGTTGTAGTGCGCTTGCAAGTCCTCCGGATCCACCTCCAGGACGCGCCGCAGCACGGTAATCGCGTCCGCATACTTCCGCCGCAGGAAATAAACGCGCCCCAGATTATTCAGCGCCACCCGATCCCTCGGATACTGCGCCAGCACAATCGCCAGGTGTGCTCCTGCCCCGTCGTAGTCACCGGCAGTCTTCAGAAGCGCCGCATAAAAGAAATTCGCCCGCGCCAGCCGAGGATCAAGCGCCAGCGCCTTGTTCAGCGCCATCCGTGCCCGCGACAGATCGCCTTCTTGCAAGGCCGCCCGCCCAATGTTTACCCATCCATCCGGATTCGTCGCATCGATCTCGGTAACCTTCTCGAACGCCGCCTGCGCTGCCTTCAAATCTCCCTGCAGTAAGAGTCCAATGCCATAATCGTTCCAGCGTTGCCAATCTTCTTTCGCAAGTTGTGTCGTCGGCCGAGGCGCGGGAGCCCGATCTCCGAGCACATCCACCGTTACCTGATTTTCGGCTACGGCGACAATCGGTAAATCCGGAATCCGCTCTGACTTCGCCGACACTCCCTTCATCGATGCATCAAACAAGAATTTCCGGTCGTCATAATTCGCGCTCAACGCCGACGAATCCCCCGCCTCCGCCCGACCCGTGAACGCAAACCGCGTATTCCACCACGCAAACTTCCGATAGCAGAGCCGCGCC